>VFQR01001873.1_pt1 | contig 14529 bp, 17 predicted proteins | sample 3512321 | NCBI WGS metagenome assembly VFQR01 (sample SAMN10412374, study PRJNA504923) | tailings metagenome | isolation source: Relicate 3 Philex TSF1 revegetated site | place: Philippines: Tuba, Benguet | collected 2017-08-29
CCGCCATCGGAATTGCCCGCCGGTACACGCGGCTGGTTGGGATCGAATTTCGCTTCCCCCGTGCGCGCGCCGTAGCCGACGGCAATCCGCTTTTCGTCATCGGTAAGAAAACTTGCCTCGCCAATCCGTTTCCAGAGTTCACCGCGCTCGAAAGCGAGCGCCGAAATCTGGTCGAGGTCCGGGACGATGCGCAGGCCGTCGCCGTAGAGCGGCGAAAGCCATTGCAGCACCGCGCCAAAAATCCGCTCCGCCAGCGGCAGTACGGTCTGGCGATAGAGCGCGCGGTTCGCTTCCTGATAATTCGAGTACGTGTTGTCGCCGGGAATGCCGAGCAGCATCGGCGGCACGCCGAAGGCGAGCGCAATCTCGCGCGCGGCGGAATTTTTCGCCTCGATGAAATCCATGTCCTTCGGCGACAGCGACAGCGACTTCCAGTCGAGCCCGCCTTCCAGCAGCAGCGGACGGCCGGCGTTCGCCGCACCCTGATAATGCGCTTCAAGCTCGCGCTTCAGCCGTTCGAACTGATCGTCCGCGAGATTGCCTCCGGCGGCGGAATAGACCAGCGCGCCGGACGGGCGCGCGGCATTGTCGAGCAGCGCCTTGTTCCACGCACTTGCCGCGTTATGCACGTCGAGCGCGTTTGCCGCCGCTTCCACCGGCGACTGGCCGTAGTGATCGTCGGCCGGATTGAACAGCGCGATGTGCAGCACCGGCTTCGGTGTCTCGGCCATATCGAAGCGCAGCGCGCGCCCCGCCACACTATATTCATAGGCTTCCGGCCAGCCTTCCGGGCCCGGCACCACCTTCATGCGGTCCGGGCGCAGCGTGTGCAGCTCGCGCGCGGCACCATCGACCGAAACGAGTTCGAGATAGCTGTTGCCGGACACCAGCAGGAAACCGACGACGGATTCCAGAAAATCCGCGCGGCTCTGGCGCGGATTCGGATGCGCCAGAAGATCGAGCAGCGGGTGGCGATCCAGTTCGCGCGCGCCCTCGTAAAGCACAAGCGGCAGACCCGCGAGCGACTGCGCGATCATCGAGACGGCGCGGAAGCCGATCGGATTGCGCGCAAAGCCTTCCCGCGCCATCGACGCGTAGTCGCGCGGCGTCCATCGCGCGCGTCCTTCGGTAAAGAGCGCCACCAGCGGTGCGGCACGGCTCGCCTTCCGTTCCGGCGGCTTGCGGAACAGGTTCGACAGATTGAATGCCATTGGAATTCCTGAATCAAAGTCTGCGCAGGCGCGGCGTCAGCGGCGGCGCCAGCACCAGCGCGGTCACCGCCCATACCAGCGCATCGAGCCGGTCGGGCGAGCGGCCGTTCGACAATCCGTCGGCGGAAAATTCCGCCATCTCATCTTCGAGTGCTGCGAAATTTCCGGCATGCAGCACGCGGCCCTGTTCGTAGAGGGCAGCGACCGGCTCCGCGCGCAGATGCTTGCCGCGGTTCGCACGCACTTCGGAAACAGGCACGCTCGCATCCGCTTCTGCGATTACGGCGCGCGCCATCTCGCCGCCCTGGTTTACTTCAACGACGATGCGGTCCGCCTCCAGCCGCCTGTATAGAGTGACCGCCTTGCTCGCCCATTCGAGCGGCGTAAGCCCGGACGCTGTTTCGTCGGCGAGCACATAAACTTTTTCATCGATGCCAAGGCCGGCTGCGACAAGGCCGCAGGCATCCGCACCCTCGCGCGAAGATGCCGGCGGATCGATCGCGACGACGATGCGCGATAGCGCAGGCGCCTTCTCCACGCGCGCGCGTTCGATCAGCGTGTGCGGAAACAAGGCGCCCTCGCGCTCCTCGATCAGTTCGCCTTCCAGTTCCTGCCGGCCGAGCCGCGTGCCGCCATAAATCTTGTGCACGCGCTCCAGAAACGCCGGCGCCAGATTGAACGCATTGGCGTTCGTCGCCGCCCGGCTCACCCTTGTCAGCGGATCGGCAAGAATTTTTTTCAGGAGCGCCATCGGGCGCGGTGTCGTCGTCACCACTTGCTTCGGATGCGCGCCGAGCCGCAGCCCGAATTGCAGCATGTCCCATGCCGCTTCCGACCGCCGCCACTTGCAGAGTTCGTCCGCCCAGGCAGCGTCGAACTGCGGCCCGCGCAACTGTTCTGGATCGTCGGCGGAAAATGCCTGCGCTACCGAACCATTTGGCCAGACCAGTCTTCGCCGCGTCGGCTCCCATTGCGGGCGCTCATTGCGCGAGTGAATCCGCAACAGGCCCGACACGCCCTCGATCATCACCTCGCGCACATCGGCCAGCGTCTCGCCAACCAGCGCGATCATGCGCGCGGGAGCATTTGCAAATGGCGCCAGCCCCAGCGCCATGCCACGCACCCATTCGGCACCCGCGCGCGTCTTGCCGGCACCACGCCCACCGAGAATGAGCCACGTGTTCCAGTTTCCGTCCGGCGGCAGCTGATCGCCGCGCGCCCAGAGCGGCCAGCAGTTCAACAGTTCCTCACGCGAAGCGCGCGAAAGTTTCGGCAGCAGCTCATTCAGCGTGGCCGCGTCGGAACGAAGCAAGTCGCCGCGCAAGCTCCGCGCGGAATTCCTCCAGATCGCGGAATTGTTCGTCTGCATGAGGCGCGAGCTGCTCCGTCGGTTCCTGCGCTCCCTCCAGCACGTTCACTTCGCGCAACACTTTCACCAAGGTTGCGAGCGTCCGCGCGGCACGCTCGGCGTCCTGCGAACGCAAGCGCGCGTCATCGACGCGGTTCAGCACGCTTTCGATCGCGACGATTTCGCGTTCGACCGCGGCCCGCACGCGCTCGACGAGCGTCACCTTTTTCGCGGCGGCTAGTTCAGGCGCCACGGCCTTGCTGATCGCATCGAGATCGAGACCGGCTTTCGCCGCCGCGTCGTAGTCGGCTAGCCGCGCGTTGCGCGGCTTCCAGCCCCACGCCTTCACGCGGCGCAGGAACGTGGTCACGCCGATGCCGAGCATCAGCGCGATGTCGAGCACAGGCACGGACGTGCCTTCGTAAAGTTCTTTTGCCTTCGCGATATTTTCCGGCGGGATCGCGATGAATTTTGCCATCGGCCCTCCGCAATAAAAAAGCGGCCACAAGGCCGCCTGAAAAAGATTGTCGATGTCCGCTCACAATTCTGGAGCGTGCGGAAACTCTATCCCGGCAGCGTTGCGCTGTCAAGGATTAATTTCCTAGTCGAAAAAAAAATCTACAGGCGCCATCCGCAGGCAAGAAAAAGCCCGGCAAGCCGGGCTTTTTCCGTTGGAGCGCCGTTTAGCGCGTCACGCAAACCGTCTTGATGGCAGCGTCGGCTTCGGCACGGGTCTTGTAGACCTTGTCGCCGATCACGGTGATCTGCGTCGATGCGGCCGGACGCTGCTCGACCACCGTACAGGTGGTCTGGTTGGGCTGACGCACGATGTAGAATTCCTGCGCCATAAGCGGCGTGGTGACGGCGACAAGCATGGCGCCGCTGAGTACATATTTCAGCATGGGTATCTCCTCAGACGTTTGTTTTCACGAACGCGAGAGGAACGTCGCGGTGGAAATACCGTTCCGGGAACCGGACGGGTTTCTTCAAATTTTTCCGGCAAAAAAATTCTTCGAGCCGCCGTCGCTGTGGCCTTGGTTATCATCCGCGATGCCGTGAAAATTTTGCCGCGCTTTCGCCCGCAAGCTGAACGGAAGTTCAGCGGGCGCGCGGCTTAGGTCCAGCCGGACGGTTTCGCGCGTTCCCGAGCAGCGCGCGTGCGGCGGCGCGCAGCGGCACGCGCTTCGGCCATTGCACCACATGATCGAACAGGTCGCGCACGCGCACACTGCGTTCGGTTCCGTTGCAGCGGCCGCGTACCGAAATGCCGGCGGCGTGCACGCTTTCCGGATCGCCGGAAACGAGCGGATGCCACCAGTACAGATCGCGCCCCTCGGCGACGAGCCGATACGCGCAGGTCGGCGGCATCCAGCTCCAGCCGTCCTCGTTGTCGGGCGAGAGCTGCACGCAGTCCTTCACGAATTTCGCGCGGTTCGGATAATCCTTGCAGCGGCAGGTTTCTTGATCGAGCAACCGGCAAGCGACATCGGTGTAGTAGATATTCAGCGTGTCTTCGTCTTCGAGCTTGATGAGACAGCACCGTCCGCAGCCGTCGCAGAGCGATTCCCATTCGCGGGGGGAGAGTTTGTTGAGCGGCTTGCGTTTCCAGAAGGTCATGGCGCCATAAACGGAGCAGATATGAAGACTCAGATTCGCCACAGAATATAAGGCTATAGCGCGATACAAGCCGATACACGACCGCTCGACCTCTTCCGTGCGGGTCGGGTATAAGTACTGATCCCAATCCGGTCGAGGTGCTCGTGGCGCCGCTAAACAAAAAACGCGATCCCAGAAAGCCCCGCCTCGGCCGCTTCTCCAAGCGGCTCTTGGATTTCGACGCGCGGGTCGATCATTCGCTGTTCGCCGCGGGCGTGTGGCTGCGTTCCAAGTGGGACGATTTTTCCGCCTTCATGGACCGCTTTCACGTCGCCGGCGTCAAGCGCGTCGCGGTCGAGGGCGTGTCGGAAGGCATGACGCTCGGCACGGTCGGCCTCGTGGCGCTGCTCGCCCTCGCCGTGCCCGCGTTTCGTGAAACCAGCGACGACGACTGGCTGAAGCGTTCGGAGCTTGCGGTGTCGTTCCTCGACCGCTACGGCCAGAAGATCGGCGAGCGCGGCATCCGGCACAACGACACGGTGCCGCTCGAGGAGTTTCCGGATCATCTGATCAAGGCGACACTCGCGACCGAGGACCGGCGTTTCTTCGATCACTTCGGCATCGATTTCGCCGGAACGTTCCGCGCGCTCGGCGCCAACCTGCGCGCGCAGGGCGTCGTGCAGGGTGGTTCTTCCATTACGCAGCAGCTCGCGAAGAATCTGTTTCTGAACAACGAGCGCACGCTAGAGAGAAAAGTGAAGGAGGCGTTTCTTGCCGTCTGGCTGGAGACGCGGCTCTCGAAGAAAGAAATTCTGAAACTCTATCTCGACCGCGCCTATCTCGGCGGCGGCACTTTTGGCGTCGATGGCGCGGCGCAATTCTACTTCAACAAATCCGCGCGCGATGTGACGCTCGCGGAATCGGCGATGCTCGCGGGCCTGTTCAAGGCGCCGGCGCGATTTGCGCCGCATATCAATTTGTCTGCCGCGCGCGCGCGTGCGTCGGTGGTGCTCGATAATCTCGTCGAAGCCGGCTTCATGACCGAAGGCCAGGTGTTCGGCGCACGGCGCAATCCGGCGCGGTCGGTGGACCGGCGCGAGGAAGATACGCCGAACTATTATCTCGATTACGCCTATCGCGAGATCCAGAAGCTCGTGGATACGAAGCTCGGCAAGCAGACCGCCGAGCGCGTGTTTGTCGTGCGCACGGGTTTCGATCCGGGCATCCAACGCGCGTCGGATGCGGCACTGGAATCCTCGCTGCGCCAGTTCGGCAAGGATTATGGCGCCTCGCAGGGTGCGATCGTCATCATGCAGCCGGACGGCTTGCTGCGCGCCATGACCGGCGGCCGCGACTACGGCGAGAGCCAGTTCAACCGCGCGACCGATGCGCAGCGGCAGCCCGGCTCGTCGTTCAAGCCCTATGTGTACGCGGCGGCGCTGATGAACGGCTACAAGTCGTCCTCCATCATCCTCGACGGCCCGCTCTGCATCGGCAACTGGTGCCCGCAGAACTATTCTCACTCCTACGCCGGCCCCGTCTCCATGCTCACGGCGCTGACGAATTCGTTTAACATTCCCGCCGTTCGGGTTTCGCAAGCGATTGGCCGTGACAAAGTCATCGCTTTGATGCGTAGGATGGGGATCACAAGCGAGATCAACAATATTCCGCCGCTTGCGCTTGGTGCTGCGGATCTGACCGTGATGGAAATGACGCGCGCCTACGCACATTTCGCGAACAAGGGCCGCGCCGTCGACAGCCATGCAGCATCCGAAATCCGTACACCGCTCGGTGAAGTCATCTGGCGGCATGAGCGGGACGCGCCGAAGGCGGAGGAAATTTTCCCGGTTTCAGTTGCCGAAGAAATGAATCTCATGCTCCACAACGCGGTGGAGGCCGGAACCGGCCGCCGGGCGCGGATCGACGGGATTTATGTCGCGGGAAAGACGGGGACTACCAATGCCTATCGCGACGCCTGGTTCATGGGCTACACGGGCAATTTCGTCGGCGGCGTGTGGTTCGGCAATGACGACTATACCCCCACGCGCCGCATGACCGGTGGTTCGCTACCGGCGATGACCTGGCAGAAGGCGATGGCCTATGCGCATCAGGGCATCGAACCGATCATCCTGCCCGGCCTGAAAGGCCCCGCCCCGCGCGTCGAGGGACAGGTCGCAGCCGCGCCCGAATTCGCGCCCGGCCAGCGGCCGACCACCTTGTCATCACGCTCGGTGAATCAGCTCCTGAAACTGGAGCGTCTGTTCCGCGAAGCGCCGCCCACCTCCAGCGCCGCACAGCGTCCGGGCCGTTCGGCTTCGGCCACGGACAACCAGATCACCGGCAATCCGCAGCCGCCGGTGCGCGGGAATTGACTCGAGGAAACTGACTTGCGCATCCTCGCGATCCTGCTCGTCTTTCTCACCGGCACCGTCTCCGGCCTTGGCCTGACCTGGTTCGCATCGGCGGGCGGGACACCGTTCGGTTCTCTGCAGATCGGTGCCTGGACCACATGGCCGCGCAGCGGCACCGCCGAGATCGATCCCTATTCGCGCGCCACCTTCGCCCGCTCCGGCGAACTCCCCATCGAACGCGCCGACGGCATCGCCTTCGAGGCCAGCATCGACAGCATCGGCGCGCGCCTCGACGGCCGCTGCGAAACGCGCATCGCGGGCCGCCTGCCCTCCGCGCGTTACTGGACGATCACGGTCTACGACTCGCGCGGCCGCCTGATCGAGAACGCCGCCAACCGCTACGGCTTCAACAGTTCGGAAATCGCGTGGAACGCCGACGGCAGTTTCGAGATCGCGCTGGCGCCGCGCGCTCGCAGCGGCAACTGGCTTCCGACCGGCAACCACGACCGCATCACCGTGATGCTCCGCCTCTATGACGCGCCGGTGGGGCTTGCGAGCCGATCCGGCGATCCGGTCGAGCTGCCGAGCGTAACGCAGGTGAGATGCTGATGCGGAATTACTGGCTGCCGCTTGCGGTCGGCGTTGTCCTCGGCGGGCTCGTGCATCTGACAACCGTGCTCGCGATGCCGCGGCTCGCGCTCGAGGACGCCTATGCGCGGCTCGAACGGCTCGGCCCGGTCAACAAGGTTCACATGCTGCCGAACCCGACGCCGTTCGAGGCGATCCTGCCGCGCATGGACCCGGCGTTCATGTCGGCGGCCTGTCTCTATGATTTGCGCAACGGCCCGCTGCGCGTGCGCGTGCCGCTCGCCCCCGACTACACATCGGTGTCGTTCTACACGCGGCACGGGCTGCCCTATTACGCGATCAACGACCGCGCCGCGGGCCGCCGGAACATCGATCTGATGCTGATGACGCCGGCGCAGCGCGCGGCGCTGCCCGACGACGAGGAAATCACCGCCGCGGATCGTTTGATTGTCGAGTCGCCGAGCTTCGACGGGGTGGTGCTGATCCGCGCGCTCGCCCGCGAACCGGGCGTGCAGCAGGCGATCACCGCGCGGGTGGCGGAGTCGAGCTGTCAGGTGCAGCCGTAAAAATATTCGCGCTGAATTAGGCAGCCACGGACTTGCGCGTCTTGATGGCTGCCAGGTCCCTGCCGATTTCGACTTTGGCGGATTCCAGTTCGTATCTGGATTGAAGGTTCATCCAGAACTCCGGGCTGGTCCCGAAATATTTGGCGATCCGAAGTGCTGTATCGGCGGAGATACCGTTTTGCTCACGAACAATCCGTTCGAGGCGCGGCCTCTCGATCTGGCAAGCCTTAGCCAGCGCATAGGCGGTAATGCCGAGCGGCTCCATGAACTCCTCGCGAAGTACCTCGCCCGGATGAAGCGGGGCCAGCTTTGCCATTTTTGAATCTCCGCGCATGTCAGCCTTAGTGATAATCCGTGATTTCTACATCCGTGGGGCCATCGCCGGACCAGACAAAACAAATTCGATATTTGTCGTTGATCCTGATTGCGTGCTGACCTTTTCTGTCCTTGCTTAGTGGATGAAGTTTGTTGCCGGGTGGAATTTTCAAGTCGTCCAGTTTGTAGGCCGCATCCACCATCCGCAGTTTTCTTCGTGCAACTTTCATCAAGTCAGCCGGAAAGCCTTTTGGCTGCAGCCCATCAAACACCGCCTTGGTCATCGAGTTTTTGAAACTGCGGATCATGTAATTTCCAGTAACGTATCATTTAATGATACGTTGTCAATAATAATGTATCATGAAGTGATACGAAATAAAGTATCATCGCGCGTGGCGCGTTGCGGCGCAGCAGTAACTATTTGCTGACGTGAACATCCACCGCCGCGACCGGAACACCGGCGGGCTGCGTCAGCACCGGAATCATCGCGAGGCGTTCTTCCAGCGACTTGAGCGCGCGTTCGGCGTCCACCGCCGCGGGTGCGGGTGTGGCGACGACCAGTTGTTCGAGCGCGATCCTGTAGCCGGCGTAGCGTTCGCCGAGGCGGCGATAGACCCAGCCGATCAGCATGCGGTTTTCGACGATGCGGGCCATCGCGTTTTCATGATCGGTCGGCGTGACACTCGACAGCCGCGCCAGGCTGCGTTCGCGGATCGTGTCCATGTCCACGACGCGGCGCGCGGCGCCGAAGAACGGCCCGACGCGGCCGAGATCGGTGCGGATGTCGTCGATCAGCTTGGAGTAGCGCGCGGTGCTGGAGCGGTAATGCGTGTCGAGCAGATTGTCGGCGTAGGCGCGCGCGTCGAAATACGGCGCGTCGTTCGGGATCAGGCGCGTGCGGCGAAGCTCGGCCAGCATGCGCGCCCATTCGCCCCGGTCCACGCCCGGCATCAGGATCGCGTAGGAATGATTCTGTAGCTGGATTTCCTCGTTGGTGTTCGGCGCGAAGGAAACCGGCTCGCCGCGGCGGGCGGCGAGATGCATGCCGGCGCGCGGCATGGCTGTGTCATTCATGTAGGAAGGACTCGGACGATCGAAATCGCCGAGGGGAGAGGCGCAGCCGGCAGCAAACAACGGCAGGACGCCGAGTGCCGCGAACGCGAACCATCTCCCGGTGAATTGCATCGGCGGGCCGTTCAGCGGCGCGCGCGGCGGCGGTTCTTGCTGCCGCTGCGGCCTTCGGGCGGCGTCTCCACCGACGGCGACGGCTCCGCCACGAATTCCTCGTGCCGTTCGATGCGGATCGCAGGGAGAATCAGAATCTCCGCGGCCGCCTCGCGCGCCACCGGATACAGCGCGCCCTTTACCCGCTCACTGGGAAAACGATGAACCGTTCCCATCTTGCCCTCCTCCGGCGAAAGGCCGGGGTCCCTGGCCGCTTCAATCGCGGCCTTGGCCCCATCTAGGTTCGGTTATGGTTAACGAAGTGCTAACGGGCGGAAATCAGCGCGCAGCCGGAGCAAGTTCGAGGAAATGCCGCCCCGCGCGGTCTTCCACCTCGATCACCCAGCTGTCGGGGTCGAAATCGATCTCGCGGGCGATGCGGGCCTCGACCTTTTCCTCCGGCACGAACGGCTCCGGATAGAACGACACGAACAGGCGTTCGCTCGGACGCGCCTCGTCGAAGGCGGATTGCGGGGCGGGGCCGAACAGGGCGGCGGTACCGTCGAGCTTGGCGAGCTTGACGAAAATGGCACCGGCTTCCTCGGACCCGCGGCGGCGCACCACCGCGAAGGCTCCTTCCATATGGCAGCGGCGGACATGGGCCGCGACCCAGATCGCACTCTTCAGGCGCATCGGCGCAATCTAGGCGAAACGGCGGGATTGGAAAGCAAGGCGGCGTTTTGGGCGCGGGTTTCAGTCGATCGCGCTGCCGGTGACCTGCGCGAGTTCCGCGTTCAGCTTCGCGTTCGCCTCGCCGGTGACGGGCAGGCCTCGGTCGCGTTCGAAGCGTTCGATCGCGGAACGCGTGGCGGCGTCATGGATGCCGGTGAAGCGGACCGGGCCATAGCCGAGGCGCGAGAGCGTCTTCTGCAGGTTGAGCACTTTCACCGACTGTTTCGGGTCTTTCGTTTCGTCCGCGCGGGGGATCGAGCCGGTGATTTCCGAGCGGTGGCGGGCTTTCCTGATCTGACCGAGCAATTGCTCGGTCGGATCGCCGGTCAGCTTCATGCCGTAGGACTGTTCGAATTCTTTGATCGCCTGCTCGGTGCGCGGCCCCGGAAGGCCGTCGATGGCACCTTCATAGTAGCCGCGCTGGGCGAGTTCGCGCTGCACGGACATGATCATTTCGGCGCGCGCTTTCACGGCCGGATTGTCGGTGCGGAGCGGCGCGTTCGGAATGTTCGCGGGCGGCAGCAGCGAATTGATCGACTGCGGTGCGGCGGAAGGAGTTGCGGCCTGCGTATTCGCGGGACGCTTCGGCGGCATCGGCGGCTGCGAGGTTTGCGGCGCGATGCGCGATGCGTTGATTTCGGTTTTCGGCGCGATGGAATCCTTCGGCTGCTGCAAGGCGACCGCATTCACGATCACGACCACCGTCGCGGTGAAGGCAACCATCACTGCAATCGCGTCCGACGCGCGCTTCGGCACGAACAGGCGGAACAGGCCGCCGAAGAACGAGCGCCTGCGCTCGCGCGGCTGGCGCGCTTCGCCGCGCGGGCTGCGCGGCGACGGGGCCGCACGGGAGCGGAGCTGTGGTTCGGAATCACGCACTTTTCTTCACCCTTGTTTCGGCCGGGACGGCGCGCGCTTTCGGCAGTTCGATGACGGAGGAAAGTTTCGGCGTCTCGCGCGCGGCCTCGCCCTGCCCTTCGCGCGGCAGGCGGACGACGACATTCGTGCCCTGCCCGAGCCGGCTCTTGATGTCGATGCGGCCGCCATGCAGGCCGACCAGTCCCTTCACCACCGAGAGGCCGAGGCCGGTGCCTTCATAGGGCCGGTCGTAGGCGCCCTTCACCTGGAAGAACGGATTGCCGAGTTGCACGAGATCGCTTTCGGCGATGCCGATGCCGCTGTCCTGCACCACAAGAATGAGATCGCCGTCGTCGACGTCCACGTTGAGATCGACGCTGCCGCCGCGCGGCGTGAACTTGATCGCGTTCGAGAGCAGGTTGATCAGGATCTGGCGCAGCGCCACCTTGTCGGCGCGCACCTCGGGCAGGTCCGGAGCTACGTTCAGTTCGAGGTCGAGGCCCGCCTGTTCGGCGCGCAGCAGCATCATCTCGTAGCAGGCCTCGGCAAGCGGGGCGATGGCGAAGCTTTCGGTCTTCACCTCGAAATGACCGGCCTCGATGCGCGAGACATCGAGGATGCCGTTCACGACCGCGAGCAGATGCAGGCCGCTGTCGTTGATGAGGCGCGCGTAATCCATACGCCGCTCCAGATCGAGGCCGATCTCCTGCTCCTTCTTCAGCATGTCGGAGAAGCCGATGATGGCGTTGAGCGGCGTCCGCAGTTCGTGGCTGACGGTCGCGAGAAACCGGCTCTTGGCGGCGTTGGCGCGGGCGGTTTCTTCCCTGGCGGCTTCCAGTGCGGCGGCGTCGCGCTTGCGGGATGTGATGTCGCGGGAGACGGCGATGACTTCCGGGTGCTGACCGTTTGCGATGTCTTCGGCGCTCGCCGGCACGCAGCGCATCTCGACCCAGACAAACATCGGCTCACCGGAATTTTCCGGCGCGAGGCTGCCGCGGCGCAGCCGGTACTCGATCGTCGCTTCCTGACCGCAGGCGGCATCGGCAAGCGCGTGAAGGAACGCCGGGCGGTCGGCGACATGCACGCGGTCGAACAGGCCATGGCCCGTAAGCTGCGAGGCATGCACGCCCGCGAGCTTCTCGCCCGCCGGCGAGATGAAAAGTGTCGATCCGCTACGGCCGTGGCGGGTGATCATGTCGGCGGCGTGTTCGGCGATCAGCCGATAGCGCGTTTCGCCGAGTTGCTTCATCTCTTCGCCGGATAGGGCAAGTGAACCCGCACGCATTGCCGTGACCGTTGCATAGAGTGTGGCGGTGATGGTGCCGAGCATGAGCAGCATTGCCGTGGCGGACGAGGCCGCTGGGGTTTCCGGCAGCAGCCCTGCGCTTCCAAGCGCCCACAGACCGAGCACGACCGCGAGCGACATTCCGGCGGCGCAAAGGATTGCGCGGCGCGACGAGGAAAGTGCGGCCTCGAACGGCAGCACCGCGACCCAGGCAATCGCAAACGAGCCAAGCCCGCCGGTGGCGCCCGCGACCAGCGCGATCAGGCCGCTCATCGACAGCGCCGAGAGAATATGCGCGCGCTCGAAGGCGCCGGTGCGCGACAGATACCAGGCGACCAGCAGCGGAGAGACGAACCAGACGAAGATCGCGGCTTCCAGCGGCGAGGGTGCGCCACGCAGCGCGAAATGCACCGGCATGACGGCAAGCGCCAGCAGTCCGCCAAGCAGACGCGTGGCGATGAATGCGCGATGGCGCGCGGCGATGGCGGAGTCCATGCGCGCCGACGGATGCACGAGTGCATCGATGTAAGCGCGGAGCGGATCGAACAAGGAATTACGCAACGAACACTGCGACGCGGTCCCTGCCGCGCCGTCCCCTCACCTGTTTTCGGATCGTCGCAGGCGGCACTTAAACGAACGCTAAGACGGCTCCCGCGGAGGCGCGGAAATGCCCGTCCCGCAGCCACTTCCGCGTGCAACGGCGCGGAACCCTGTTTGATGGTGAACGAAGGGTTGCGAATTGTCCGGCTTTGGCGCGAATTCGCCGCCGCATTTCCCCGGAATCCCGATCCGGCGCGGAATTTATGGTTTCCAAATCGCCAATTTTTTCGAATCGATTCGACGAAAATTCGAGGCGAATGCGCCGAGAAAGCCGAACAAAAATTTCAAGCGCGCCGGTTATGGTGCGAACCAAGCGGCGGATCAGAACGGCCGCAAATTTGAATCAAGGGACGCGGGAAAAGTGATCAGGTTTCTGCTTCGTGTCGGATTCTGGCTGACGATCGTAGTGCTGTTTCTGCCGGCGGACCCGGCACAGCGCGAGGGTAGCCGCGCGCAGGTCGGTACCTTCGAGGCGCTCGGTGTCGCGCAGGCGGCACTCGAGGACGCAGCCCGTTTCTGTGCGCGGAAGCCGGAAGCCTGCGAGACCGGCGCACAGGCGTTCCAGACGTTCGGACAGAAGGCGCAGCATGGCGCCAAGATGCTGTATGAATTCCTCTCCGACCGCTTTGGCGACGACCACACCGCGTCGACGCCCATTTCAAGCAATGTGGAGCCGAGGCTGCGCAAATCCTTCGAGCAGCCGGGCCGCGATACGCTGACCCCCGCCGATGTGGTACCGCGCTGGCAGGGACCGGAACCGAAGCAGGTGCCGATGCCGCCGCGCCGTCCGGCATAAAAGAACGGGTTGGCCCCAAACTCCCGAAGTCCTATATGTCCCGGCAGCAACAGAGCCGGGAACACAATGGCCATTCAGGAGATCATGGACAATTTCGAGGTCCTCGATAGCTGGGACGACCGCTATCGCTATGTGATCGAACTTGGCCGTGAACTGCCGCCGCTGCCGGAAGCCGACCACATCGACAAGAACAAGGTGCAGGGCTGCGCGAGCCAGGTGTGGCTGACGAGCGATGTACGGGCAGGGAAGGACGACGGGCCTGTGCTGGAGTTTCAGGGCGACAGCGACGCCCATATCGTGAAAGGACTGATCGCGATTTTATTCGCGCTCTATTCCGGCCAGCCGGCGAAAAAGATCCTGCAAACCGACGCCAATGAAGTGTTCACCCGGCTCGGGCTCGGCGAGCATCTGACACCGCAGCGTTCCAACGGCTTTCGCTCGATGGTGAACCGCATCCGCGCGGACGCCGAACAAGCCCTCGCCCGCGCGGCCTGACTTTCGGTTCAGATTTCTCCCATCACCGGCCTCGCACCCGGCGCCTGCCAGCTCCGCATCGGCGCACGCGCGGGACCGGCCGCTTCCGCCGTCAACCCGTAGTGACGTGCCAGCCGATCGAGCGCGAGACACAGAACAACCTTGGCCGTGCGCTGCGGCCAGCCGCGTTCGCGTTCGACCGTCTCCAGTCCTTTCAGGAAGCAGCAGACGTCTAGCAACAGGCCGGAAAATTCCGGCCCGGACGATTCCAGCGCGCGGTTCATGCGTTCCTTCGCGGCGATTACAGCATCCGCAAAACTTGCATGGCTTTCGCCGCCGCGCCTGCCTTGCGCCACCGGCGCGATCCAGTTCGCGGTGACACGCGGCGTCAGTCCGGCGCGGGTGAAATCGGCGCGCAGCCTTTCACCGGCCGCGAACTGTATCGCATCGATCATCGGCTTGCCGTTGCGGTCGCGCCGGCGCGCGAGCCATGCCAGCGGGCTTTCGGATTCGTCGAACTGAACGAGCGCCGTGCAGCCGTCGATTTCTTGAATCCTCTTTGAGATCGTCCCGTGCCGGGCACGAAACGAACTGGCGCCTGCCGCTTGCTGCCGCTGCATCGAGCGGTCCGCTTTCGTTCGTCTC
>VFQR01001875.1_pt1 | contig 14520 bp, 10 predicted proteins | sample 3512321 | NCBI WGS metagenome assembly VFQR01 (sample SAMN10412374, study PRJNA504923) | tailings metagenome | isolation source: Relicate 3 Philex TSF1 revegetated site | place: Philippines: Tuba, Benguet | collected 2017-08-29
GTGGCCGGGTGCCGCAGGCACAAGATGCTGCGCCATCCGTGTGAATTGCTTCAAACATGGTTCACTGTTGAGCACCCGCTCGCTGTGACCCTGGGACGAGACAAGGCCCCGAGGTCTGGTTCATCAACGTCTATTCCAGTGGCACGCGCAGGATGTGGCGTCTTGTCGCTGCGCGACCCAACCGCGAGGCGGTCGGGCCACCCGGTGAATCGGGTGTGACGATATGAAAATTGGGCGGCCCGGCCAACTGGTGGCCGGGTGCCGCAGGCACAAGATGCTGCGCCATCCGTGTGAATTGCTTCAAAAATGGTTGATTGTTGAGCAAGCCGCTCGCTGTGACCCTGGGACGAGACAAGGCCCCGAGGTCTGGTTCATCAACATCTATTCCAGTGGCACACGCAGGATGTGGCATCTTGTCGCTGCGCGACCCAACCGCGAGGCGGTCGGGCCACCCGGGTGGTATAGTCATATTGAACAATCGCTGATTCACCCGGGGAACCATGCCCATGCCCATGCCCATCACCACCGATTTTCTGATGACCATTGCCACGATCGTGGGCCGAAAGCATCTGCGGACGGTGGAGAGTGAGTTATTGGTGTATGAATGTGATGGCTACACCATCGAGAAGAATGTCCCCGAGGTGGTCGTCTTCCCGGCTTCTACCGACGAACTTTCCCGTGTGATGAAGGCGTGTGCTCAGTCGCAGGTTCCCGTCGTGCCGCGAGGGGCCGGGACGGGGTTGGCTGGTGGCTGTTTGCCGATTGGTGGCGGTGTGATGATTGCCACCACACGCATGACGGCTATTGAAGAGATTCATCTGCGAGATCGCTATGCCGTTGTTCAAGCGGGCGTGGTGAATATCCATTTGAACCGGGAACTGGCGGGGTCGGGCTATCATTATGCTCCCGATCCTTCCTCGCAAAGTGCCTGCACAATAGGCGGCAACGTGGCGACCAACAGTGGTGGGCCGCATACCCTCAAATATGGTGTGACGGTGAATCATGTCCTGGGGGTCGAGATGGTCCTGCCGGATGGTTCCATCGAGGTTTTTGGCGGCCCCCGGGGAACCAGCGATCCACTCGACCTGACAGGGCTGATGGTGGGGAGTGAAGGGACTTTAGGCATTTGTACGAGGGCCTGGGTACGGCTCACACGCGATCCCGCAGCGTGGCGAACATTGCTGGCCATCTTTCCCACAGTCGCTGATGCCACCAATGCCATCAGTTCGATCATTGGGGCAGGATTGATTCCGGCAGCACTGGAGTTGATGGATCAGGGGATCATTCATGCGGTCGAAGCGGCATTTCAATACGGGTTCCCGCTTGATGCAGGGGCGGTGCTGATTATTGAACTCGATGGGCTGGAGATTGCTGTCGAGGAAGAATCAGTCAAGATTGCTCAATTACTCGAACAGCACCATGTGCGGGAAACACGGGTGGCACAATCGGCAGCCGAGCGAGCCGCTTTGTGGAAGTGCCGCAAGCAATCGTTCGGGGCGATCGGCCGGCTCAGCCCGAGTTACTGTACACAGGATGGAGTGGTGCCGCGTACCCGGCTTCCTGAAATTCTTTCATTCATCCAGCGCACCAGTGAGAAATACGACATTCGCATTGTGAATGTCTGCCACGCGGGTGATGGCAACATCCATCCCGTCCTGCTGTTCGATGAACGCCACGAGGGGGAACTGAGTCGAGTCCTGCAGGCGAGCGATGAAATCCTCAACGAATGTATTCGGCTCGGCGGGAGCATTACCGGCGAGCATGGCATCGGCGTCGAAAAGCGAGCGTTTCTGCCGAAGCTGTTTTCGCCGGTTGATGTCGAAGTGATGTCGCGTGTGAGAAGCACGTTCAACCCGGAAAACCTGCTGAGCCCAGGGAAGATGTTTCCCGCAGGTTCAGGTTGTGGAAGCGAACACATCGAACGCGTGCATCCCGGCAAACAGGCGAGTGCCTGAACTGCTTCTTACCTGAAAAACTTCCACCTGAAGAGTTTCCGAGTGGGAGTGAGTTGTGCGATCACGAATCAGGCCGCTTTTGCGTTTTCGCCACCAGAGGGCTGATGAATGGGCGGACGCTCAAAGATTGCCACCTGGCGAATCCCATGAGCCAGCCAGTCGCGCCAGAGCATCTGGTAGGAAGTCCAGATCTCGGGAAGACGCTTGAACTTCAGTTTGATCGCCGCTTCGAACAGACGAATGGCTGGTTCAATGGTGAGCGTATGGAGCACAACGAGTCGTGCCTGTCGCCTGGGAAAATGTTTGGCGGCGTATTGCAACCGGGCTCGCAGATTGTAGAAGCCTGCTTTGCCGCGAATCTGTTTGGACGAGCCACCACCCAGATGTCTGGCGCGTGCTCCGGCAAAGTAGACCGTGCGATATCCAGCCTGCCTGGCGCGTTCGCAGAAGTCGACCTCTTCAAAGTAAACGAAGTATCGCTCATCCAGCCCGCCCAGTTGATGCCATACGTCTCGCCGGACGAGAAAGAAGGCCCCGATCACTTCCTCGACATCGCGCGTGGAAAGATGATCCCATTCTTTCATGAACAGAGGCGGGAACCAGCGGGGAAAATAGCTATCCAGCCGCCACGATTTCGCGATCAAAGAGACGGGCGTCGGTAACCTGGAGCAAGTTCGTGAAACGCGACCACGCTCGTCTTCGAGCTGGATGCCGCAGATGCCAATGTTCGCCTGTGCGGGCTCAGACAGAAACTTGATAACCTTCGAGATTGATTGTGGGTAGAGGATGGAATCCGGGTTGAGCAGCAGTACGAACTCGCCGGAACTGAGTTGTGCCCCCTGATTGCAGGCCATGGCAAAACCAAGATTTGTTTCATTCCGCAGGAGCTTGAAAGGATAGGGTAATGCAGGGATGTTCTTCCACGAATTGTCGCTGGAGGCGTTATCCACCACGATGACTTCAAGTGCTTCTCGGCCCTCGCATTTTTCCAGCGAATGCAGACAGGCCTGCAGCATCTCGCCGCCGTTCCAGTTGACGATCACCACAGAGACGAGTGGAGGCTGTATCTGGTGGCCTGCAGAGAGCGTTGATCCGACAGCAGGTGTTTCGATCAATGTCGATGGAGCTGGTGGGAGTGGCGACCAGGGGATCATCGTGTTCATTTCCAGGCACGGAGACAGTGATCGAAGACCTCGCAAATTGATCCGCTAGGCGTTTGATTTCACAGCCATCAGTCGCAAGGCGTCGCCTCGATTGTCGGCTTCGCTTTGAGCAGCCAGCTTCGTAAAGTGAGGTTTGCCCGCCTTCAGCCAGGCGTTGTATTTCTCGTGCCCCTTTTTGACAGCCATCTGGGCCGACTTACGAATCCAGGATCGCATGCCGATCTGTTCAATCCCGACGGACGAGAAGCGACCCTCAGGAAGAATTGCGGCCAATGACCGTGGGCTGAAGTGATTGAGATGTCTTGGGGCTTCGAGTGCGAACCAGTCTTCCCGGAACTCGGCAAAACTCCAGCTCTCGATGTTGGGGACTTCCAGAACAAGTTTTCCACCGGGGGCCAATAGATCAGCGGCCGCTGAAAGTGTGGCCCGAGGATCAGGAACATGCTCAAGCACATGCCATAATGAGACGACGTCGTAGCTGGAAGGCTTGAGTTCAGGATGAGGAATCGTCCCGGCGAGCACGCGAATCCCTGTTCGCTCCTGGACTTTGCGAGCCACATCGCTGGCGTAGTCTATCCCTTCGACATTCCAGCCCAGGCGTTTCATGCGGGTGAGAAAGCCTCCCGAACCGCAACCCACATCGAGCAGCCGGCCCGAGCCAGTCCAGGGGATCCATTCATGCCGGGTGAACTTGGTACGAAATCGTGATGAAGCCAGTCGGGAGGCCATGCGAGTCAACAGGCCGACGGGTTGTGGCGGGTAGCCGAAATCTGTTCGCAAGGCTGCCTGTTCAATGAAGCGGTCAAACGCTTTGAGGCCATCGCCCGAGTTATGATCGTAAGGCGAATACTCGGCGGGATAAAAGTACCCCAAAGAGGCCAGTGTGGGCCGGGGATTGGTAATGACCATTGAGCATGATTCGCACTCGACGATGGGAAACTTCCCGCCAATTCCCGTGAGTGGGTCGGTTGCTTCAATGATCGTGCGGAATTGATGAGATCCACAGCATGGGCAATCGATCGATTCGCGGAAGATTTCCGGCTGGAGTGTACCTGGGGCAATCGCCAGGGCCGGTGCCGTGGCCTGAGCACCCCACGCATCGAGGTAGAGAGCTGCCGACATGCGAATCCTTTCGCCGGACATCGGCCACCCGCGGGGAGCAACCGAATCGGATCATTCCAAGGTCGTGAATTGCGACGATAACAAACGTGTTGTTTAATCTAAATCGGGGCTCACAATTGCCGCAAGATCAACTTTGACAACCACTTTCGCTGGGAAACCTGTTGAAAAAGAAAATGCCCTCGGATTCAAAACCAGAGGGCATTTCGCTTTAGGAGTTGTGACAGATTCATCGCTGGGGCAGTCAACGAAAGGGATGAACCCGGCTCAATTCGATGAATGGTGAGATTCGTTTACCGAATCGATGACCAAACTTCGCGTCCATCCCCCAAGGCCCCAATGGCATCAGGCATCCTTGATGGTTTCGATTCGCCGCTGGATGTCGATGTTCACGCTCTGGTAGCGAGCCACCAGTTTGCCCGGGCTGAAGATCTCGCGTGAGAGCTGTTCGATATCGTCGGCACCGACGGCACTGGTGAGGATGGTCGAAAGATACTGCATCCCCAGTCGTGATGGCTGGAACTTGTCGGCATCGTAAAGTGAGGGGTGCACATGCCGGGCATGAATGCGGCCCCATTGATCGCGCAGGCGTTGGGCAGGGATCGAATCGAGGCGGAAGCCATCTTTGGCAGACCACTGGAGCGTGGCAATGACGTTGTTCTTACCCTGGTGCAGCAGATCGACAGTTTTGCCACCGAGTTGTGTCGCATAGAAGCGATCAAACAGAATCGGACGACCACCTCGCTGAGTATGACCCACCTTACGGGTGAAGATCGCCGAATCCCCTGATTCATGCTTGCGGCGGCTATCGAAGAATTCATCACCAAATCGCTTAACCAGCATGCGCTTCAATTCTTCAGCCGCACCGCTGAAGACCACGTTGCCTGCGGGGTCGAAGCTCTTATGAGCCGCACCCAGTTGATGGCCTGTCGAATCGACGATCCCTTCGCCAATCGAGATAACCACGTGCTTCTGCAGATCGTAAAGCTCGGCAATACGTCGTTCGAGACGATCCATATCGAGCGGCACTTCAGGAATCAGGATGATATCGGGCTGGCCGTAAGCAGAGCCAAGCGGGATGTAGCCGGAATCGCGTCCCATGACTTCGACAATTGCAATCCGGCGGTGGCTTTCTGCCGTCGTGCGGATGCGTTCCATCCCCTGGGCGACCACAAAGCAGGCTGTGGCATAACCGGGAGTGGCAAAGTTGATGATTTCATCGAGTTGAATGGCTTCCCGCTGAGGTTTGGTCAGCAGTTCTTTGCGGTCGCCCGCTTCGTTCCATTCGTGAACTTCATCGAGATAGTTGAGTCCCAGATCGTTATCGATGGTTTTTGGAGCCAGAACGCAGGGGAGCATCTCGGAAAGTGGCTGCATGCCGTTGATTGTGCCGTCACCGCCGACGCAGATCAGACCTTCAATGCCCAGCTTTTTGAGCCTGCTGCCAATCTGGCCCAGGAGTTCACTTTCGGCGGGATCGACATAGGTGCGGGAAGCACCCAGCAGAGTGCCCCCTTTACAGGGATCAAGTTCGGGAATGGTGGTGAAAAGCGGGTTGAGCCGCACATGAGGTGTTCGCGGATCGACAAGGCCCGCATAGCCTCGAATGATGCCATAAACCTCGATCTTGAGGGCATTGGCTCGTTCGACAGCCCCGTAGATGGTGGCATTGAGTGCGGGAGTATCACCGCCGGCAGTCAGAATTGCGATCCGCTTCATTCTCAAACCTTTGTCACAAAACAGGAGGGATTCCTGCAGTTGTCTCAAACGTCAGTGCCACTCTGCTCGCTTGGGCAGTTCCTCAAGGCTCCTTGCTCACATCAACAATCAGAAACAATCTGTTTCTGAATTCATTGAATAGAAAAAGGAGGTCAGTAACTCTGAAGGAAACGCCTGCGATACGAAAGGACACTGCATTCACTGCGCCAATCAGTTCCAAATCACGACGAGCCCGAGGGCTCTGGGTGCCGCTGTCATTCGGAGTGCTGAAATTCAGGGCGCATTTCAATCGTTGAACGCGCGGAGGGCAACTCTCGCGGGCAAATCTCACACGATTGTTGGGAAAAAAGATCAATGCATAAAAACATGCAAGCGCAATTGCATGTTCTGTGGGCAAATCTGCTCGTTTAATTGTCTATCGCTGCACGCACTAAGTTGCAGTGCTGAACTGCAAACATGATGAAAAGCTGTCCTGCGCGAGTCGACCATTTACTGTTTGCGCCTCCCAAAGATATCGAGCATCAGGCGGCTGCTGGAGAAGTCGCGTCTTCGGATGATTCGGGGACTTTGCAGAGGTAAATGCCCAGTTCATACAGCACCAGCAAGGGGGCCATCATCAGAATCATACTGGCCGGATCACCAGAAGGAGTCAGCAGCATTGAAGCAATCGCGATCACAAGAATCGCCATTCGCCGCTGCTCGCGGAACATCTTGGGAGTCACCACGTTGATTTTGGCGAGGAACATCATCACCAGTGGGAGTTGAAAGCTGATGCCGAACATCAGAGGAAAACTGACGGCAAACGAAATCCACTCCGAGATGCGAATCTGCGGGTTGATTCCCAGGCGGGCGTTGTAACCCAGCAGGAAGTCCAACATCAGGGGGAAGACAGCAAAGTAACAGAACGCTGCCCCAGCGAGAAACAAACCAATGCTGAAAGGGAGATAGATATACACATACCGCCGTTCGTGAGGATAAAGCCCGGCAGCCACGAAGAGCCACAACTGGTAAATCACCCACGGGCTCGCGAGGACCAGTCCCGAAACAAAACCCACCTTCAGGTAAGTCATAAAGGCTTCCTGAACATTCAATGCAATCGGTCGCACGCTGTTTTCAGCCGCCTTGCGCAATGTTGAGAAGGTGTCGCTCATCACTTTGACTGTGATCGATTTCCCCTTGAGTTCTTCTTTCGGTGCCGGTAGCGACTCCGGGGCGACCTGATGCAGTTGGAAGAGCAATTCATAGGCTGACAATTGCAGATCGATCGATTTGCTGGGGCTCGTTTTCTCCGTCTGGAGCTGTTCAAGTTCCTGCTTCAGTTCTTTCGTATCGGTGGATGCGGGAGTCTTGTTTTCATAGCCCAACAAAGCCCAGAACGAATTCGAGAGATACGAGAAAAAATCACCCGATGACATCTGCGGCTCTGCCTGGACGAATTCCATCATGTTGTTTCGTACGAGGGCGGCATCAATCGGCTGGCGGATGAAAGCGACAATGTATTCGCCGGCATAGAGCGAAAAACAGACAGCAATCACCAGTCCAATCATCGCACGAAAGACGTGCACGCGGAGCACTTCGAGATGCTCGCCAAACGTCATTGTCGAGTCGTCGAAGAGATCCTTCGTCTTGATGCTGGGAGTGGACCTTGATTTGGAAACGGCTGGAGACGGTGTGATCTGCGGGCTGGCCATGAAATCCTCAAGGGGATGGCGGTATCCGAAATTCCGTTGTTGCCGCAGTTCCAGTGATTCGAGACATCATCTGATTTGTCACATCATCGGGATGAACTCGAACGACCGCCTGGCAAATGTCGGTTTCTGGCACCGTGGAGAAGACAAAAAGGCAAACCCAGGGAGTCATCGAACCCTATGCTCAACCCCCAATGATTTCCGAGGATTGACAGACAAAGGCGATGGACCGAGGTCAGCCGACGGGCACCAACTGAGAAGCAGTCAATGCAAACGGCTGTCTTAGGAAAGATACCACATCGAGCATTCTGAACCAATCGGAAGATTACTTTGACTCGATATTTTGCCACATGGAACACCCGGATCGACTTACGGAAGGGGTCAGCCCGTACTTGAAACGTGCGTGTAAAGATCAATGAAAAACAGAGAGCGGATTGTCAGTTCGACAATCCGCTCTCTGTTTTTAGTTCAGACTGAAGTTGATGTGCTGCGATTGGTCTCAATCAACCCTCTTGGGTCGACTTGCCGCACAAAACCTTTTGATGATCGACGAAACTCGGCGTGGTCAATTTGACCCGAGTCACTCACACCCGAGCTGTACGGCCCGTGTTGACGCCGGCTTCGATCATGTTCTGAAGCTCGCGAATCTCGGCCAGTTCCTGCTTCCGCTCTTCATCGGTCAGATCCGATGAATCCCGGAACTCGAGCATGCGGCTGCTGCGGACAAATCGCAATCCCCGCTGGAGCAGTTCACACTGACGGCCGGTGAGTTGGATTTGGAGTGATTCGCTCATGAAGACCTCAATAATGGAGAAGCTCCCGCATTTATGGCCGATGGGCCAATAACTCGCTGAAGTTTCCTGCCCAAATTCTAACCTGATGGATTTTCGATCTCAAGTTCCTGTCAAGATCGATTTTTCTGCAGACAGATTCACCGGGCCCATGCCCTAGCTCAATCCGTCTTCGCAACTCCTTCCTGGAGAGACTTCATGCTGGCATCTGAACAGCAGTTCTAATGCCAAACATTGGGATTCTACCGCAAATGAGCTGCAAGGCTTGCAGAAATATGATGGTCGTGCTCCAGTCTCAAGGTCGATGACACTCGGACGGCGCACTCCACCTTAAGATCGGCCTTCCGCTCCGGCGAAGTTTGCCGGAGGCCCGCGCAGCGACAACCTTCACCTAACCCTTCCAACTGGAAGTGGCATGGGCCAATGCAGAATCTGCAATTCTCAGGCAGATCGAACAGCAAAAATTCTGGCTGGTGAAACAATCACTTTCTCATCTCCGGGGAACTGGTCACTTCGTTAGTGGCACAAAAAATGGCACTGAGTTTTTGGGAAAATTCGTAGTAATCCCAATTGTTTCAGCCTGAGCAAATGTTCTAATGGTTTTGCGCCCAATGATCTCCAACAGTTGACCATGCATGAGTTGTGATCCAGCAATTCAGGAGCATCATGGCCCGTTCTCACTCCCCACCTGGAAATGATCAGGCCCGGAATCCAGCTTCAGCCGGTACTGCTCTGGCTGTTCCTTCTTTGCTGACAGGCTTGGAGCTTCCGCAGGCTGACTCCATGAGCCGACCTGCCGTGCCGAATCGCCGGAGTGCCTGGTTTGTCAGTCTGGTTCTGCACCTGGTGTTACTGCTGGTGTTGTCGCTGATTACGTTTTCGGAAGTGATTCAGCTCCCCTTCGTGATTGAATCCGGCCTCGCCACGACGCCCGAAGAACTGATGCCTGTGACAATGGATGCGGCTGCTGCGGTGATGGATCCCAACGAATCCTCCAGCCAGGTCTCGGCAGAAGGAGCCATGGGGGCCGATTCATCAGGCGTTTCTGTTCAATCTTCGATGGTGTTGAAGGAGCAGATTGCGGGTGAGTTTTATGGGCCGGGCTCACAAACTCCGGGAGAAGTCATCAGTTTCGAGACCTCGCAACTCTCGCAACCTGTTCTAAGGGCCGGGAAAATGACCCGGGCCGACGGAGTTTCAGGGGCTTTGGATATTCTGACAGAGGAAATCGCTCAGTCACTACAAGAAGGACCGACTCGAGTCGTCTGGATTCTGGATGTTTCCCCCTCGATGACGGAATACCGTCAGGTGATTGCGGATCGCCTCGAGAAAATCTATGCCCAGCTCAAGGCGATGAAGCTGCCTGTCGAGACTTCGCTGGAAACCGGTTTGATGGCTTTTGACGACAAGCCGCACGCACTTTCGACGAAAACGGTCAAAGACCCGCTCAAAATCCGCGATTTGATCAACCGACTTCCTTCGACCGAGCGCGGGATTGAGAACACGTATCTGGCAGTCATGAATGCGAGAAATCGGTATGGGCCAGCGAAAGAGCGGGTTCCATTTCGAGTCATGTTCATTGTGGTGACTGATGAAGAGGGTTCCGATGTTTCTCGAAATCTGGATCATTGCATTGAGCTGATGCAGAAAGATCTCATCCGTTGTTTTGTGATTGGGAAATCGACTGTGCTTGGTCGGCCGGTTGTGGAAACTCATCGGTTTGATCCCTCAGGTCAGCAATACATCAGTGTCGTTGAGCCTGGTCTGGAAACGGCTTACCTGGAGTTCATGGATCCTGCCGCTCACTCGTTTTTTTCGTACAACCAGCCGACAGTTTTGACCGGTGAGGCGGCTTTTGGTCTCAAACGATTGTGTGTGGAAACAGGTGGACTGTTTCTGATGTCCAGCACCGATATCGACCCGGCAATTGACCCTGAGATCAATGAGGAATTTCAACCTCGCTACGGAGATCGACTTGCGGTTCAACGTTCGTTGCAGTTCGATCCCTTTCGGGCAGGATTGGTGGCGGTTTCTGAAGATTGCAAAACTCTGGCTCTGGGTGTTCCGGGAAGCCGGTTTCCGATACCGAATAATCTGCTTGTCAGCGGACTGACCTTAGCTGAATCGCGAGCCATGGTGGCGGCGTTTGATGCGGGGTTAGCCCGGAATCTGAAATCTCTGGAAGAGTTGGGCCCGTGGCGTACCCGAGTGCGCGACCGGAGATCGATTGCCAATTATGATCTGGCTGTTTCATTACTCATGGCCCAGCGTGCGTATTGTCAAAGCTATCTGGGGGTACTCGAAAAAATCACTTCGGGGAAAGCCAGGCCGAAGCAACCTGATCACAATATGTGGCAACTGATCGCTTCGAGTCCGATTGATGAGGGTGGGCCAGTGGCCGAAAAGCTGCGTGAAAAGGCTCATGAAATGCTTTCCACCGTCGCAGAAAGCTACCCCGGAACGCCGTGGGCCGTACGTGCCAGGCTCGAGTTAGAAGGTCTTTATAGTAAAGGGTGGGGGATCAGTTCTTATAAAGTCCGGGTGACACCTGGATTCATTCCTCCGCGAACCCCCAATCCTTCCCCGATCCGGCAAAATCTTTAAGCCCAGAAAATCACAGTTTCGCTGCCGACTGGAGTGGAAGAGTTTCAGCAGAACCAGATCGGGTCTTGCTCCACTTGACTGGCCGAGACGTTCGCCTCAGGGAACTCCTTTTGGAGACGGTTTGCCAGGGCTTCCATGGCAAATCTCTCGGTGGCGAAATGACCAGCCAGTACCAGCCCTGTGTGATGTTCGCGTGCTTCTAAAGCGGTGTGGAAGCGTGTTTCTCCCGTGAGGAAGACATCGCAACCGGCCCGCCGGGCATCGCTCAGATACTCACCCGCTGCACCACAGGCAATAGCGACGGTGGTCACGAGACGTTCTCCATCGCCCACCACCATGACGTGCCCGGATTTCAACACGTCCCGGCAATGCTCGGCAAACGCCTTCAATGTTTCAGGCTGATGCAAAACTCCGCGACGGCCACTGCCCCAGGAACCGCTCGAAGGTTCTAATGGGATCACATCGATGGCAGGTTCTTCGTAAGGATGAGCGGCTCGAAGTGCCTTAAGTGCAGTTTCCAATCGATTCTTCGGGCAGAGAATTTCCAGGCGAAACTCCGGAGCTCTCTCGAAGACACCGGCTGTTCCCACCGTTGGATTTGTGGCGGCAGATCCTTGGAACGTCCCGGTCCCGGCATGGAAGAAACTGCACCGACTGTACTCTCCAATCGTGCCCGCACCGGCTTGCCAGATCGCTTCCGCCACGATTTCCAATGAGTTTTCGGGAACAAAAGTCACAATTTTCAGAGCAGCAGAGAGGGGTTTGACCCGTAATGGCTGAATGGCATGAAGCCCCAACCGTTCGGCCAATTGCTGATTGATACCAGTCGGTGCGTCATCCCATGCAGTATGTGGTGAATAGACGGAAATTCCCGCCCGGGCCAGATTCCAAAGGATCGCTCCTTCCACCGATTGCGTCGTGAGTTTCTGAACAGGCTTAAAGAGCACTGGATGATGCGTCACAATCAGTTGTGCATTGGTTTCGACGGCTTCTTGAGCGACATCGCTGGTGAGCGTGAGGCAGGTCAAAATTCTGCCAGCATCCATCCCGGGGCTGCCGAGCAATAGGCCTGTATTGTCCCAACTGGCAGCCAGGTAAGGGCTTGCGATCTGTTCGAGCACTTCAGTAACGTGCCGCACTGTGGGTACCGACATGGTTTCCAGCCTCAGCTCCAAGTGAAAACTGCGGGCGAAAATCAGGCCCGCCATCCAGTATAAAACGCACGGTGAGAATTTCTGCAGCTTACCCGAAACAGGGGAGATTCGCTTTTCCGAGGTGTGATCTCCTTTTGTCCGATCTGTTTTCATCCTGTCGATGGAGGAAGTCGGTTCCATCAGCGGAATCTGCGGAATTTCTGGTTTCAGGCGTTCTGCCCGAGTGAAATCGAGTGGGGAAGTCTGCCTCCTCGCGAAAATCCTCATGGTATCCTGGTTGACTGGTCGTAATAATCCACTCATTCAAATCGTAGTGGATCACTGGAACCCTCTGTAGAAGTGCCGAGAAGAGTCGTCGGACTTTGCGAGGCGCTGGGTTTTCAGTCGATCGCTACGATTGATCAACGATTGCCATACCTCCCCGCGGGGAAAGTTTTGCCATGCAGATTCGGAGTGTCCGCGCCCTTCGTGGACCGAATATCTGGTCGCGTCAACCATGTTTGGAAGCTCTGGTCGATCTGGGGCCGCTGAAGGATCTTTCGTCGGAGCTGATTCCCGGCTTCAATGATCGACTCATGAGCTGGCTCCCGGGCATGATCGAGCATCGCTGCAGTGTGGGAGAACGGGGTGGTTTCTTCGTGAGGCTCAGGCGGGGAACTTATCTCGCACATATCCTGGAGCATGTGACTCTCGAACTCCAGACCATGGCTGGCACCAATGTGGGCTTTGGCAGAGCTCGCGAAACATCCGAAGAAGGTGTCTATAAAGTCGCAATTCGGTATGCCGAAGAATCGGTCGGGAGGGCGGCTCTGGAAGTTGCTCATCGATTATGCCTCGCCGCTGTCTATGACCAGCCTTTCGATATCCAGGCTGAAACCATTCGGCTCAGAGAACTCGCGGATCGTGTTTGCCTTGGGCCAAGTACACAGGCCATTGTTTCTGCCGCTCTCGCCAGGAACATTCCTTACCGACGATTGAACACAGGGAGTCTGGTGCAACTGGGCCAGGGCTTTCGCCAGAGAAGAATCTGGACAGCCGAAACAGACAGCACCAGTGCGATCGCTGAATCGATTGCCCAGGATAAAGACCTGACGAAATCGATGCTTCGCGCTGCGGGTGTTCCTGTTCCGGAAGGTCGCGAAGTTAAGGATCCCGACGATGCGTGGGAAGCTTCTCAAGAGATTGAGGGGCCGATTGTTGTGAAGCCGATTGACGCCAATCATGGTCGTGGCGTGTGCATGAATCTCGAAACGGAAGAAGAGATCCGCGATGCTTTCGTAGTCGCTTCCCAGGAGGGGAGTGGTGTGATTGTGGAGCGGTTTGCTCCCGGATCAGAGCATCGTCTGCTGGTGGTCGGCGACAGGCTAGTGGCCGCTTCTCGGGGAGATGCTGCCAAGATCGAGGGTGACGGTGAGCACAACGTCGCAGAATTGATTCAACGGCAGGTAAACAGCGATCCTCGCCGGGGCGATGATGAGATTTTTCCATTGAGCACCGTCCGCCTCGATGATGGCGTGGTGTTGCTCGAACTGAAGCGGCAAGGCTACACCCCGGAGTCGATTCCACCGGGAGGTGAAGTTGTGATTGTTCGTCGAAATGACAATTTGTCGATCGACGTCACTGATGAAGTGCATCCGCGCAACGCCGAGCATGCGGTGATGGCGGCCCGGATTGTGGGATTGGATATCGCCGGTGTCGATATCGTTACAGAGGATATTTCACAGCCTCTGGAAGAGCAGGGTGGGGCGATTGTCGAGGTGAACGCCGGGCCGGGATTACTGATGCATCTGCGGCCCGCCGTCGGGAAACCCCGCCCCGTGGGGGAAGCCATTCTTGAGCGACTCTTTCCACCGGGAACTTCTGGCCGCATTCCTCTGGTTTGCGTGACGGGCGTGAACGGCAAAACGACCACCAGTCGGCTCGTCGCCAGCATTCTCCGTCAGGCAGGAATCAAGGTCGGCGTGGCCACCAGTGACGGAATTGTCGTCGAAGATCGCGTGATTGAGCTGGGCGATTGTGCGGGACCCAAGAGTGCGCGGGCCGTCCTGCTGAATCCCACCGTTGAGGCTGCGGTCCTCGAAGCGGGCCGTGGCGGAATTCTCCGCGAAGGGTTGGGGTTCGATAAATGCGATGTGGCTGTCGTCACGAACCTGTCTGAGCCGGATCATCTGGGTGAATACGATATTCATACTGTGGAAAAGATGTATTCGGTGAAGCGAACGCCGGTTGACGTGGTGATGCCGGGTGGCTTCGCAGTCCTGAATGCGGCCGATCCGTGGGTGGCAAAGATGTCCACACTCTCTGCGGGCGGGGTGATTTTCTTTGCC
>VFQR01001877.1_pt1 | contig 14510 bp, 14 predicted proteins | sample 3512321 | NCBI WGS metagenome assembly VFQR01 (sample SAMN10412374, study PRJNA504923) | tailings metagenome | isolation source: Relicate 3 Philex TSF1 revegetated site | place: Philippines: Tuba, Benguet | collected 2017-08-29
TGCTACCGAAAACCACTCAAGACGAGTTGGCACGCCAAGAGTTTGTCCAAAGTTTAAAACTGCACATTTTCCGGAATCTCTCTCCTGGCAATAAAGTAATTTATGAAAAACTAGCCAAGCCGAAGTTTGAACAAGAACATCAGCGTCCTCCCGAAAACCGTTATGAAATTCGGCAACTCATGCAAGACGAACCCTACTACCGCTGGACTGGTGTTCTGAAACGAATCAGCCAGGAAATGTTATGGGATGCTGTAAGTACCAGCGTTGATAGACAACTGCCAGAGTTGATTGAGCATGCCAAAGACAAGGGTAGTGAACTCGGTACCTTAACCCTCGACCCAAATTTTTCAACACCTACTTATCAAAAAGCAGTAGACATTCATTGTATGCCTGGAGGATATCACAGCGAATTTACAGCTGATGATGTAACCGCTGGTGCAACTTACGATCGCGGCACTTATATTTATGGTGTGGGTTGGTTGGGACCACTCAACGATGATATGGGGCTATCCATAGTCCAAAACTATCTCCTAAGAGAATATCCCGACTTTCAGCCGAGAAAAATTCTCGATTTGGGATGTTCTGTCGGTCATAGTACATTACCCTATGTAGATGCTTACCCAAATGCCGAAGTCCACGCCATAGATATAGGCGCAGCTATGCTGCGTTACGCTCATGCAAGAGCCGAATCTTTGGGCAAACGCGTACACTTTTCTCAGCAAAACGCCGAACACACTAACTTTCCAGATGAATCTTTTGACTTAGTAGTTTCTCACATTTTGCTACACGAAATTCCGCCGCCAGCTGTGCGGAAAGTGATGCAAGAGTGTTATCGTCTACTGGCTCCTGGTGGAATGATGCTCCATGTGGAAGCACCCCTGTATCGTCACATGGATGCCTACACACAGTTTGTTTTTGATTGGGAAACTGCTAACAACAACGAACCTTTTTGGAGTGCTGTACGGGATTTGGATTTGGTGGCGCTAGCTACTGAAGCTGGTTTTGCAGCAGATAAGACATTTGAGAAATTTGTTCCAAATGGCGCATGGAAAGCTCAAGGTGATAAATCCAAGAGCTTTGGCTCTTGGTTTGTAGTTGCTGCAACTAAGTAAGCAGATTGCAAGTTGGTGAGGTACAGATAATCGTAGGGGCACAATATATTGTGCCCCAAAGAGTGTACTTCATTTACCTGAAATAGGAAGTCAGATTTTCTCTGAGTTTCCTCCTTTTGTTATGTAGCCTTTTTTTAGAGAATTGGAGTGAGCATGGTAAAAACAGCCAAGGGTAAACGACCAGTTTACTTAGAAAATCCGCAAACTGATAAACTGTTGGGGATGGTTATGGCTTTAACTGGTGAAGTCTCTGTGCTGCGCGATCGCCTCGATACCATTGAACGATTGCTAGAGGTTAAAGGTATTTTATCTGCTAGTGAAATTGAAGGTTATCAACCGGATACCAAAGTAATTAATGAGCGAGAAAAACGGCGTGCGGAATACATTGCGCGGGTGTTGCGCGTAGTGGAGGAAGAGTTACAAACTCTTAGCCAAGACTAATAGAAATTACACAGAAGTGATAGGAAAAAAACTATACTTCTAATGAAGAATCTAATAAAAATAATCATTCTAATGGCAGAAGAAAACTACCTGGGGATAGGGCAATTTTTTGTAAAATTGTAAATTTAAAAGTTTGCTGGTAGTTTTTCAAGCTATAGCAACGTAAGTAGAGGTATATAAACCGATAACCAACTTGTTTAATCAAAAATAGTCTGGTTAGATGGTCTGGAACTTTACTTTCAGCAAATGATTAGAACAACAATCTATAGCATTGGTTTAGGAACTCTTTTGCTCAGTGGTGGAGCGATCGCTACTTCTATAACAGAGCCAACTTTGATGCCGATATCTTCACATATATCAAGTGATACTGTCGAGATTGCACAATCTACCATCAACACTGCTGCCATAGAACAATCGGTTTTCACCCAAATTAATAATTACAGATCTTCTAAAGGGCTACCAAAGCTGACTCGTAATTCTACCATCGATAATCAAGCCAGGATTCACAGTCAAAACATGGCTAGCAAAAAAGTGGCTTTTGGACATACTGGATTTCAAGAACGCCTGAAAGCAATGCGTATTAGCTACAGAGGAGCTGCTGAAAATGTTGCTTACAACAAGGGATATACTGACCCTGCTACACAAGCTGTTCAAGGCTGGCTCAAAAGTCCAGGACATCTAGCCAATATCGTAGGTAACTATAATTTGACGGGAGTTGGTGTTGCCAGCAATAGTCAAGGGCAAATCTACTTCACGCAAATTTTCCTTGGTACATAGGTTGAACAAAATTTATACCATTTCAGAAAATTCCTGATAGATAAGCAGGGGCGTACAGCTGTACACCCCTACAGATGTCTAAGCTGTTAGGCACTTAATTTGCACATTTAGACAGCAGAGGGGCAGAGGGGCAGGGGAGAAGGATTGACCCTTTTTCTCCAAAATGCAAGTTAAATGCGTATTAGCTTAATGATGAAAATCTTCAATTCTGAACAAAATTAACAGTGATTTTCCACAAGTTGATCTATGGAAGTATTGACATTTGCAAATGATTGTTTGTATGCCCTGTAAAGGGTGTGGTCAAATTGCCGAAATTCATCAATCCTTAATAGTATTCTCGTATATATTTTCGGAACTATGAGGTAGAGTATAAGTCTTATATCTCTACATATTACGCAATTCTCCATGTTCCGACAAACTGCTTTTGGCATCGCTTTAACTGCGCTTGTCCTTGCTAGTGGATTAACAACTGTTCCGATACCAGGGCATAATTCTACAAATACATCCACCCGTAATAAGCTGTTGTCGCTTTTTTCCAGTCAGGCTGCAATATCGACTCCTACTTTTAAACCTACTGAGCTAGAAAAATCTGTTTTTGACGAAATTAATCAATATCGGATTTCCAAAGGGCTACCGAAGTTGACCCTAAATCCCAACATCACACGACAGGCAAGAATTCATAGTCAAAACATGGCTCAAGGTAAAACCCCATTTAGCCATCAGGGATTTGAAGGACGAGTCAAAGCTGTCCCTATCCGCTACAACAGTGCAGCGGAAAATGTCGCTTTCAACCGGGGATATAGCAACCCGGCAGCCGAAGCTGTCACAGGTTGGATCAAAAGCCCCGGACATCTGAAGAATGTTAAAGGAAATTACAACCTGACTGGAATTGGCGTTGCTACTAATAGTCAGGGCGAAGTCTACCTGACGCAAATCTTTTTTCGCACAAGGTAGATTTAATTTTTGATATTTTTGCACAATAATAATGTAGTGTCTGACAAGACTTTTGTCTGCTGGACACTGCTATTATTTTTGAACATTTCATGATATTACAAGATTTTCAGGTGAGCGATCGCGACCTCAGTGATGTAGCCCTTGGACAATATTTAGAATCGACAGCAATTGCAGTCGATACAGAAACGATGGGATTATTACCGCAGCGCGATCGTTTGTGTCTGGTTCAGTTGTGCAACCTAGAAGGAAAAGTCACTGCAATCCGCATCGCCAAAGGACAAACTGACGCCCCAAATTTAAAAACACTTCTGTCAGCGGCCAATGTTGTGAAAGTTTTTCACTTTGCTCGTTTTGACCTTGCTACTTTACGAGCCTATTTGGGGATTCAAGTTCACCCTGTTTTTTGCACCAAGATTGCTAGTAAGTTAGCCCGTACTTACACAAATCGCCACGGACTCAAAGATGTAGTGCAAGAGTTGGAACAAGTGGAACTTGATAAAAGCGCTCAAAGTTCTGATTGGGGTAACGCTGCTAATTTATCTGAAGCTCAATTGAGTTATGCTGCCAATGATGTGCGCTACTTACTTAGCGTACAACAAAAACTTACAGAAATGCTCAAACGAGAAGAACGTTGGGAACTTGCTCAACAATGTTTTGAAGTTCTACCAACAATCGTTTCCTTAGATTTATTGCAATTTAAAGATTTATTTGAACATTAAAACAAAATTATCCCATCCCCTTTTAGGGAATGGGATTTCACGTTGATTAATGACTGTTAAATGTCAACAGCCAAGAGTCAACCCTAATTTTTCAAGTCGTTTTTGGACTAAGAACCAACATTAGAATCATCTGGGCTAGATGCTCTAGATTCATTAATGCCTTCTTTAACTTCACTAGCTTTCTCTTGAATGCCTTCCTTGAGGTTGCTAGCGCCTTCCTTGAGGTTGCTAGCTCCTTCTTGAATGCCTTCTTTAAGGTTGCTGACTCCCCTTTTAATACTTTGGGTGGGACTTTCCCCTCCCTTTGGCTGATTTTCTGCATGATTTTGTAGCCGAGCTACAACATTGTAATCATCTGCACCTGGGGGAGTTTTTGATTCAATAATACCTTCGGTAGGGCCGCCGATCGCCTTCCATGCCCCAAGACCACCTTTGAGTTGAGAAACATGCTCAAATCCGCTAGAACGGAGTTGTTGTGCAGCTTGGACAGTTTCTTCTTCATTAGCACCGTAAACATAAATATCACGGCTTTTATCCAAAGAAGCTATGGCACGGTCTACCAATTCATCTGTTGGCATGGGCATCGCTCCCATGATGTGACCTTCGTTGTAGGTTCTGCGATCGCGCACATCCAAAATTGTAAAAGCTGGTTCACCCCATTCCAAGCGAGACTTCAACGTATGAACATCAGATTCTGTTTGTATTGGTGGCTGTGGAGGAATGATGCCGCCTACTAAATTATTATTCATAACTATTCCCGACTGACGATATTAATAGCAATTTAACGAACAAAATATATTTAATTACTCTTTCCCTAGTATGAATATCTTTAAAGTCTCTCCTGGGATAGACTAAGTAATTTCTATAATTTCTACCAATTAATCAATTGCAAATCTTGTCAATTAAGACTATGGAAAGAGCATCTTACTCTCAATAATAATATTAATTTTCCTTTATGATTGATTACAAAGCTTACTTCTCAAAACATTCTAAATTCTGTTAGCGTAGCCCATTCTGAATTCTGAATTCTGAATTCTGAGTTCTGAATTCTCAAGAGTTATGTATCTTTTCAATATCAGCGATCGCTAACAATAATGTATCCTCAATTTTCTGCCGCACTGTGGGAGTTACATCAGCAGCACTGTTGAGACAATCTACGAGCAATTTATTTACTTCGTAATATTTTTGCAGCAATTCTTTTTGTTGCTTGTTGAATTCCCAGTCATAGCCAATATTACGATATTTAATCAGCAAATATCTTAATTGTTTACCCCAAACTTTACCCTTAGCTTGCCACCACTCTCGGAATTTTTCTGGATTGCTGTCTATATCTGGCAGTTGTGTTTTGAGTTTTTGCAAGATTTGTTTCAATTTCGGAGCAACAACAAGCTCAATAGCTTCGTTAAAAGCAATAGCAAAGGCATGAGCATAATCAAGGGCATCGTTAAGGTTACGCTCAAAGGCAAAGTCAACGTCGTTAAAGCAGGCAATAGTACTAGATAGAAATTCATCAAGAGCAAGGTCAGAATCAAATGCTATGTTACCAACAAGAGCATACTCAAGGTTATAACCAGAAGTATAGACCAAGGCACGATGGCTATGATAAAGGCTACGTTCAACACAAACGAGGTAAAAGGCACGAACGGCTGCTGCTTTGTGACGGGTAGAAACTGAACTAGATTTTTGATGCAACCAAGTTAGAAAATACTGTAATCTCTCATCACTAGCTACCAACAAATCAATTTTTTGCTTCATTAACTGTAAAATTTCATCAGCATTCGGCAACATATTAACAGTTAGCATAAATATCTCTCGCCAACGCTTTTCAGGCATGTGAGTAAGGAAATGCTCCCAAGTTTGGACTGGGGAATTTTCCACAATTTTCCTGGCAGTAAAATACTTTTGAAATGTAAAATGAGAAAATGAATAAATTTCCTGTGACCTTTCTATTAATAATCCATGTTCAACTTCAATTTTTTTCAACACTGTTTCGCTATCTACCTGCAATTGATTTTTTTGTGAGTTAGTATCTCGATAGCTATCAAAATAATCAGCAATCAATTGCACTATTTTTTCTTTGGTAAAAAAGTAATTTTCTTGTTCAAAACTGACAGATGCAATCTGAGAAAGTAGCTTTTTCTTGATTACCAAATTCAAATCACTAGTACTGCGATCGCGTTGAATACCTCTAACTTCATCCCATCGATAAAAAAGAATATTTAATGCTTGCTCATATAACTTAGCATGATTTAGAGGGAATTCATTTTTGACTTGGAATACCAAGCAAATCCAATGCAGTAATAATGGAGTTACAGTCAATTCTCGGATATGCAGATTTTCTGGTAGATTTAGTTGATTAATAAATAAATTTCCTCTAGCTTCTCCATTTTTTTGATGCTTAACAACAGTGACAAACCATTTTTTCGCAAAAACTTCTACTTGCTCTTGGTCAAAGTCTGCCACTTCAACTTCAGTAAATCCATGAAACCTATATTTTTGGGCAGAAATTCGGCAGCTAATAACAAACTTATTTTTGTAAAAAGTCTGGGTAAATCTACGAATTTCTCTGGTGATTTTTTCTGTTTTTTCTATTGATACTTCATCTAATCCATCTAGTAAAATCAGCAGCTTTCCATGAGTCAACAGAGTTTGAGTTAATTCCTTTTCAACACCGCAATTGAGAAATTCTTGGCTAATATAGTCGAATAAATTGAATTCGCTATCACTTTTAGCATCTTCAGCAAATTCTTTGACTCTAATAGAAACTGCTATGTGGTTTGGTTGAAACTGACCTTTGTTACACTCAATAGCTAGATATTGTAAAAATATAGTTTTACCCGATCCTGGCTTCCCTAGCACCATCAATTTTGAATGTTGCAAAGCAGCTTCTAATCCTATTAATTTTCTCTCACGTTTATATATTCTCAGTTGGTTAAAATTTGACTCAGATTTAAAATCTTTCAACAAGTCATCAATTTCTCGCCATTGCAGGTTAGTTATGTCCTCTAAAACATTAATACTGGTGTAAATGTCCACCAGTTGAACTGTCTGGGCAATATCCAACATTTGTATAATGTGGCACTGATTTTGGATTTTTTCTTGCCGCTTTTGCCGCACTTCCCTGACTAATGTATCGAGGTCAGCATCTTTAAATCGTGCTTTAGCGGTTCGGTCAAATGCCACATCATCGGGTAAACCAGCAACCTTTTGCCAAGATAGCCCCAGTTGTTGGCAAATTTGCACAAAACAGGAGCGAGAAACTGATTCACCTGCAAAAAATTTGGAAACGGGCTGGCGTGTAATCCCTAAAGCTGCTGCTAATTTATGCTGACTCCAAGTTTTGTCTGTTAAAGCTGTTTTTGCTGCCCTTATGCCTTCTGGTGATGCTCTAAGTCCTTGGCTTGTCATACTAATTCATAACTATAACTCATTCATAAATGCAGTTGATTTTGAAATATTGATTAGTACATTTTTTCGATGTCGATCAATAGATTGAGTTCCTGTGTCCATTAATTAGGAATTACTAGGCTTTCCCAAGGGATTAGAAAGTAATCATTATTCTGTTCATCAGATCAAACTTAAACTTGTAGTATAGTATATGCTTAAGAAGATAACTACATGCAAATGCACGTCAAATAAATTTTCGTGAGTCTTGTCCAGCAGGACACATCCCTTGGCTAAAGTACAGTTAAGTAGGTAAAAATTAGAATTTATATTGACTTATGGCTTAGTTTGTGGGCCTTGATAAAACCCTAATGAATCAGGCAGTGTGTTCCTTTACAAAGTTGTGGCGATCGCTGCTTCTCTGGTGTTTCTTTTAGCTATTTGTGGTGATGGAGACGATCTTTAATGGTACTTTTTTTACGTATATTAGGTTCTATATCATACCATAAAAAATCAAGATTATACCAAAGTCATACAATACTTATACAATTGATCGGCATGAAGATGGCTGAAGTTTTGATCGACTTCATGGAAAATTAATTGTAAACAAGTACTACAGCAGCGATCGTAGTCAGCAAAGATCAGCGTGAATATACTTTCAACACAAACAAGTAAAGCAAAACTGACGCAACAGCTAATTGCCCAATTAACAATAGGCAGCAAGGCAGCATTATGACTATGACCCCTGATACTACTCCGAAAATACTCATCGTTGATGACGACTTCGGCGTCCGAAATCTCGTCTATCGTTTTTTAAGTCGAAAATATCAAATAGAATCGGCAGCAGATGGGAAGACAGCCTTATCGTTGTTTGAGCAATTCAATCCATCGTTAGTGATTTTAGATTGGAATTTGCCAGATGTTAATGGCTATAGCCTCTGCCAAGAAATGCAGAGTCGTACTAATGTTTTAGTAATGATATTGACTAGTAGAACTGACGAGGCTGATAAAATTAAAATCTTAGCCGCAGGCGCTGATGATTTCATGACTAAACCCTTTAGTCTTGCAGAAGTTGAAGTGAGGGTAGAAGCGCTTTTGAGGCGGATACGCTACATCAACCCCTCCCCAACACAACGCATCGTCTTCAAGCAGCTAGTAATTAACCCAGAAGGCAGAGAAGTAACACTTAACGATAAACCTCTCGCCTTAACAGCTCTCGAATTTAATATTTTACATTTTTTGGCCAGCCATCCTGGTCAAGCTTGGAGTCGTCCACAGCTAATTCAAAAAATCTGGGGTTGTGACTACGTAGGAGATGGACGGGTGGTTGATGTACACATTGGTCAGCTTCGTAAAAAAATGGAAATTGATGCCAGCGTACCAGAGTTTATTAAAACTGTACGTGGTTACGGTTACAAGTTTGAAGCACCTGACGAAAATACTAATCTTTGACATACTCACCGACGTTCTACGTCGGTGATTCTTGACAGTTCACAGCAACTAGCTACTCTTGGTAGTCTTACAGTCACTCCCTGTCCGTTTAAGGTCGTGCCGATGCCCCATGCCGACCCTTCGGGTTCGCTACTTCGACGGGACGGAAACCGACACCGCCGAGTAGACTCACCATTTCTATATTTCTAGAGGCGTTTTCATCTCTTTCTTGTTCAGTGCCGCAACTCAAGCAAAGTATTGAGCGCACAGAAAGGTCAAGTTTCCCCCAACGAAAACCACAGCATGAGCATACTTGGCTAGTTGGTTGCCATCTATCTATTACTCGGAAATCACGGTTAAGTTTCTCAGACTTAGCTTCACAAAGGTTTCTAAATTCTCGCCATCCCTGCAAACTAATTACCCTAGATAGCCTACGGTTTTTGACCATTCCTGATACATTCAAATCTTCCAAAACAATTACTTGATTATCATTAACTATTTTGGTTGAGAGCTTATGCAAAAAGTCTTTTCTAGTATCAGAAATATGGTTGTGTAGTTTAACAATTTTAATGCGAGTGTTGTTTCTCCTTTTTGAGTCTTTTTGCTGACGTGCTAACTTTCTCTGTAGTTTACGGATTTTGCGGTCAGATTTTGAGTCGTTAGGACTTAAAGCTTTTTCTCCATTACTCATCACAGCAAAAGTTTTCACACCTAAATCAATACCTATGCTTTGGTTTTTGGCAACAGCAAGTAGTGGTTCAACTTCTACTACAAAACTCAAGAAATAGCGATTAGCACAATCCTTGATTACCGTGACTGAACTCGCTTGCGATGGTAATTCTCTTGACCATCGAAAGAGGATGGGGGGATAAGGGGATGGGGAGATTGGGGGAAAGAAAAATTACTTTCTCCCTTATCTCCGTCATCTCCCTCATCCCCGCGTCAAGGCGTCAGCCCTAACCCATCAGAACTAACGAGACAGACCCTAGATTTAGCGTAGAAAACTACTAACCAACCACAGCAAAATAAAAGTCAGCACCGTAGAAAACTGATTTGACCCCAGATTTATAAATGAGATTTGTGGCAACAACCAGCTACCAAGAAGGCCTCCAGCGATTAAGCCAATTATTAAACTGACTAGGGTGAACAAAACTGCTCGGCCAAATTTGCCTTCTTTGCGGTTGAGAAAGTAAATACCAATACTTACTCCAACTACCAATGCTAATTGTAAAACTTGGTCGCCTCCCTCTGGGTAAAACAGACTAATAGCACCTAAACCAAGATACCAAGCTCCTGGCAAGAGGATATCAGCAGGGGTTGGCTGGTCTAGCATTCGCTGTAGCCATGCAGGTGAATGCTCGCGAGGGGTTTGAGTTTCTTTCGGAGGCGATTGTACTCGCAACTCTGGAAACCGGATACGTTCAGGGACTTTGATTTTACCTTCCTGGCGCATCCTTAAGCGATCCATTAAAATCGCATCGTAAGCTGCTTCAATCACTTCTAGATGCTTGGCATCGCCACTATGTTGCTCGAATAGACGATTACGAGCATCCTGAATTTCGTCGAAGGAAGCCTCTTCTGATACCCCAAGTTTTTCGTAGGGATTTTGATCGCTCATGGGAGTTTGTTACTTCAGCCTCAGTCAGCGGCAGTCTATTGTCGAATAAAAAACAAATTTAGCTTTTGTTTTAATCGAAACTATTATGTTTCGATTTGCTTTTATGCTCTACCAGGATAGTAGCACGAGTTAGTTTGATCGACTTTGAGATTTAAACTATAGTCACTTTAACATATCGCCATAACTCCGTGTATACCCTCATGTCGTTGGTCAGTTCTGGCTCTAATCTAGAATTTGAACTGATAGTACCTAAAACGCATAGTTTTCATGAAAAAATTAACTTTCCTGTTTCAGATTTGGCAACTTACTGTGCCATGACAGAGTTTTTTTTAATTATACTGACGATCGCTTGTGGTGTAGAACCACATCTCGATTTAAAATTGAAACGTTTTGAGTTACTGTCTAACTGGGATAAAAAAGTATTTGAGTTTCGCACACCGCCGTGGCTAAGCTTTGAACGTCTGTCTGGTAGGGATAAAGTTGACAGTTACAAAAACTGCATTTTACGCAGGGCTGCCTATGACTTTCCAGAACTTTGACGCTCCATCGCCTATAATCCTGATTACAATATCAATTCTTTAAATCATCAGGATTTTCATGCTGTAGCTTTGTAGATTCTTAATAACTCCCAAAGTGGCAACTGTGTTTTTACCCAACCTTCTTGTTAATCTTACGAATTTTTGTGCAAAGTGATGGTCATGGCTCCCGCCAAGATTCTTGTTGTTGACGACGACCCTGCGGTTCGGAATTTAATCCAACGCTTCTTGATGAAGCAGAACTATCAGGTAGAGGCTGCCGAAGACGGAAAGACAGCCTTAACTCTATTTGAGCAATTTAACCCTGATTTGGTAATTCTAGATGTGAATTTACCAGATGTAATTGGGTTTAACCTCTGCCAAGAGATGCAAAGTCGTAATGGTGTTTTTGTTTTGATGCTGACTAGCCGTGCTGACGAAGCTGACAAAATTCGCGGCTTTTCTAAAGGTGCTGATGACTATCTGACCAAGCCTTTTGGTTTGGGAGAGCTAGAAGTCAGAGTAGGAGCGATTTTGAGGCGTCAGCGAGTCATAACTACTGCCGAACAAAAACGCTTGGTATTTGAAAAACTCATGATTGACCCAGTGCGACGAGAGGTCGCACTCAATAACCAACCAGTACCCTTAACTGCTCTGGAATTCGATTTATTGCATTTTTTAGCCAGCCATCCTGGTCGAGTTTGGCGGCGTGCAGAATTAATTCAAGAGGTGTGGGACTATGAATATGTCGGCGACCAACGGGTTGTAGATGTACACATCGGTCAGATTCGCAAAAAGATTGAAATTGATGCTAGTCAGCCAGCATTAATTCAAACTGTACGCGGTGTAGGGTATAAGTTTGAATCTCCTGCTCACTCCCAACAGTTGGAAGCTAAGTCCTGAGTCTATAGTCTGGAGTTTTTTAACTCTTGACCGAAACAATTTTAGGTTTTAGATTTTGGATGAAATTTATTTTGGTTTTAAACCCACCAGGAGGAACTGCCAAAAATTTAAGAAATTTGAGCAAACTGGTGTATCGTTTGTAGGGTAGTACAGCTAACTGTGCTACCCTACATGTGTTTCATTGAAATTAGATTTTAGATTTTAGATTGTGAAAGTTGTAAATCTTGCGCTCTGACTAAATATTTTTGGCGATACGAAAAACCATAGGAAGCTTTTTGCGATCGCAATTTACTGTTGTTTTTGATTATAATCTTACTCCAAATGTACGATCGCTCTTAAAATGCATTAATAGGGTACGGTTTCCCGTGCCCCACTAAGACATGAGCTAGAATAACGCCCTTCATACCAGTACCTATGGGGTGTCTAGTAGATTAGCTGTTTTTGGTAAATTGATACAGAGTATTTTTACTTAAGAATGATAAAATAAAGTTTCTAAGTAGACTCTGGCTGCACGGCGATCGCTCTCTCCATTTTGGAGTAAAAATAATGATAGCGCCGCCGTCAATACTCTGTTTTCATCCCAATCAGGATGAGTTTCTAAGTAGTTTTTTAAAGATTCGTGAAGTGATTCAGGAATTTCTGTAAAAATGCTAACCGTTGCTTTCATGAGATTTTCCTCCTATGAGGTCAAACAATTTTGGATTTTAGATTTTAGATTTTAGATTGACCCCATGCTTGTCCTCTCGGAAAGGTAGGGGTTTGAATCAAGAATTTTCAATTTGGGATTTTAGATTCTTTCTACTTAGCTTACTGAGAGCAAAATTAGTATAAATTCGCTTGCTCTGAAGCTTTTTTAAATTATGTTTGACCGAATTTTCAATCTAAAATCCAAAATTTAAAATCTAAAATTCGGTCAATCAAGAGGGATAAGTTACTTGCGGTGAAGCAGCTGAGAGCTACCTCACACGATCTTTGCTTGTCCGACAAACTACGCCAACAATTCTGGTAATTTTACACAGCTGATGTCATAGGTTGAACGGACTATAAAAGCCAGCCGCATCATTGTGCGCTAAGAGGGGGTGGGTTTGTCAATGCTGCGAAATGTTAAAAATGCTTGTATAAAAAATAAATCCGAACGAAATAATCGGGCTTTCAGTCTAAATTCCGTTACTTAACTTTACAAAAACTCAGTCCTCCAAGTTACTCACAACTGTTAATTAACAATCCCCAATAGATACCCAGAAGCGCATTCGCTCGTATAACACCTGTGGAAAACTGCTAAAATCCCTGTGGAAACCCTGTGGAATTAGTGAGGAAAATTGTAGCCAATGATAAGAATTACAAAAATGTCACCAAACAATGACATTTAAGCTGATGAAATTAGCTTCCCAATCCCAGTTTTCCTCCTGGTTACCTTCGATACATCCCCAGGTATGGATTTTGGCGATTGGTAGATTTCTCTCGGAAGTTGGCACCGGCTTTACCCTGTTTTACGCCCCCATTTTTTTTGTCAACGAAGTTGGTTTATCTGCAACTGCCGTTGGCGTAGCCTTGGCTAGTGCCTCAATTTCCGGCATCATCGGGCGGGTTGTGGGTGGTTCTTTGGCTGATTCTGTTAACTGGGGACGCCGCCGCACTTTGTTGCTGGCCACGGCGATTTGTGCAATTGCTTCTTTAGTTTTCGCTACAACCAATAATTTTACTATTTTGGTAATCGGTAGCTTGATTCACGGCTTAGGGATAGGTTTTTATTGGCCGGCTGTGGAAGCTGTTATTGCTGACGCCAGCGAAATTGAGAATCGCCGCGAAACTTTTGCCATTACCCGATTAGCAGATAATCTGGGGTTAGCGATGGGAATTACGCTGGCAGGATTTTTGATAGCCGTAATTGGGAGTTATCGTTGGCTATTTATAATTGATGCCATATCTTTTCTAGTGTTTTTTGGTGTTATCTATGTCGGAATTAGCGAAACCGACAAGCAGCAAATCGAGTATGCAAAAACACAATATTTTACTTCTTGGATAGCAGTATTCAAAGATAGTCGTTTTCTGGTCTATATTGCAGCTAATATCTTTTTTACAATTTACATTTCTCAGATACATAGTATTCTGCCGCTTTACTTCAAAAACTTTGTCATCGAAAGTACTGACAAAGGATTTGCTGAAACTATCATTAGCAGAATATTTGCTGGGCATCTGGTAGTAGCTATCATCTGTCAGTTGCCTGTTACCACTGTCTTAAAACGTTACTCCCACACACTTGCGCTTACTGTTTCCGCCATTCTTTGGGCAATTGGTTTTAGCCTCATTTGGGTAAGCGGCACTGCTGCATCTCATAATTTGGTTTGGGCAACATTGGCATTAGGAGTATTTGCTGTGGCCATTGTTTCTTATACGCCGTCTGCGGCCTCTTTAGTCACCGAGTTAGCCCCAGAAAATCAACGCGGCGTTTATTTTTCCATCAACGCTTTGTGCTGGGCTGTGGGATCTTTTATTGGTCATCCTTTGGGTGGGTGGGCATTAGACCAACCGCGAATGATTGCCGATCGCTTTTGGTTAGGCTTTTCTTTCAGCGTGGCGATCGCTGTGGCAATTTTACAATACTTGAATCGAATTTTGGCTGATTCATCATCAAAATAGTGGTATGCTCGTACTT
>VFQR01001879.1_pt1 | contig 14483 bp, 13 predicted proteins | sample 3512321 | NCBI WGS metagenome assembly VFQR01 (sample SAMN10412374, study PRJNA504923) | tailings metagenome | isolation source: Relicate 3 Philex TSF1 revegetated site | place: Philippines: Tuba, Benguet | collected 2017-08-29
CGATCCCATACGTTGGCGCTTTGGCGCTGTTGAATGGTTGCTGTCATTGTTTTATGATTGCGGTTAATGGTTTTATGATTTCAGTAAGCAAACTTACTTACCTATGTTTACTACACTAAGCTGAAAATTAAGATTTGTAAAGAACGTTTAAATAAGTATTAATTATAAAACTGATTTGTTTAGAAGATGAATCGCACTTGCAAGTGCAATTCATCTAATAGTTATGTTAACCAGGAGGCCAATCTAACTGCCGTCCTCCCAGGATATGTAAATGTAGGTGGTAAACCGTTTGCCCGCCATCATCACCAGTATTGATGACAACTCGATAACCATTTTTCAGTCCAGCCTGTTCCGCAACGCGTTTGGCAGTTAATAAAAGATGCCCCAACAGTGCATGATCCTGAGATTCAGTATCGGCTAACGTGGCAATGGGTTTTTTGGGAATCACGAGGATGTGAGTAGGCGCTTGGGGATGAATGTCTTTAAATGCCAACGCCAAATTATCCTCGTAAACAATATCAGCGGGAATTTCTCGACTAATGATTTTACTGAAAATTGTTTCTGTATTTTCACTCATGGCAATATACCTAGTTATCTGCTAAAGATTTTAAAGGTTTAGGGCCATCTAAGAAATGCTTACAATAGTCTAAATTAAAGCAATTTTGAACTTCATTTGACGATCGGTAATTTTATTTCACAAAAGAATTAACACAGAATTAACACAAAAAAGTACTCCTTGGTGTGATAAGGTCTTCCATAGTTCAAATAACTCTTTTCCAAATTAGAGATATTTGTTTTAATGTCTTAGGCAAGTCTAGATGGAATTTTGATAATTGTAAAATTAGATTTTGGGTATATTAATGTTTTGGAGACAAACATGAAACAGTACAAATATTATTTAATATTTTTTACGGTTATTACAATTAGTATTTTTAGCCGTTTCTTTTTATTACAGAATCAAAGTCTTTGGTTTGATGAAGGTTGGAGTTTAGCGTTATCTGATGCCACAAGCTTACAAGAAAATTTTTATAAAATCCAAAATCGAGAAGCTGGTGATAAATACCAAACTCTTTACTACTTACTATTGTTTCTTTGGCGTTCACTATTTGGTGAAAGTGAATTTGCCATTAGAGCGCTATCAGCTTTATTTGGAGTAGGTTCAGTAATTATTGTATACTTTACTTGCCTAAATATTTATGGCAAAAAACATGCATTTTGGTCTTCTTTAATTTTAGCTGTGAGTTCTTTCAGCGTATTTTATAGCCAAGATGCTAGACCATACTCATTGTTAATATTCATTGCTGCTTTTCAGATATATTTCTTTAGTAAATCTCTCAACCCTGAGACAAATAACAAGATTATTTTTCAAGTGCTTTTCGGGATTTTTTCTGCCATAGCAACCTTTGGCAGTGTCTTAACATTAATGTTCACATCAGCACTTTATATAGCTCATGCTATCGTTTATAGAAATTTCAAAGAATGGTTGAGGTGGTTGATTCCTTCAGTGATTTTTTCCTCACCAATGCTTTGGTTTTATTTATTTTCCCCTGCTGCATCAGATCCAACAGCTACAGCAGTAACTCGTACTGGATTACCAATAATTCAGAATATTATGTTTGTGATTTACGGTACGTTAGTTGGGACATCCTATGCAGCGCCACTGGAAGAATTACGCGGTGATAATAAAATAGAAATTTTACTTGGTTACTGGCCGCATTTACTAATCTTTTTTATTGTGATTACTGTAATTTTTACAGCTTTAGTCAAAAGTTTATTGAGTCAGTTAAAAACTAGAAAACATCAACGTGCTGATTATTTATTTGCATGGATTTTAGTCATATCATTTTTACTGAATTTAGTATTTGCTCTAGTAACTAAAATTAACTGGCTACCACGTCATTCTTTTTACCTATGTCTTCCACTTTTTATTTTGATACCGTCAGCATTTTTACATAACTACCAAGCAGATACTCAAGGTCAAAGTCAACTTGATGTGCTATCGAAATTTGCCAAAATAGCTACTGTTTTTTTGGTAGTTATGAATATTTATTCTAATTTTAATTACTATTTCAATCCTATATATGGAAAAGATGACTATCGCGGGGCAGTTGAGTATTTAGTAAAAAACCGAGATGCATCTGCAAAATCTGTATTACTTTTGGGACAGATTAGATTATTCAAATATTATGGAGATTCATCGACTTTATATATACCGCAATATATTCTCGAAACAGTTAAAGGAAAAAATTTAGGAGAGAAAATTCAGACTGCTACCAATAATGCTAAGACAGTATTTTTAATAGTGAATCGCGAATTTTATTGGAAATTAAAGGATGAATTTAAAAAGGAAATGAGCGAATTGTATACTTTAGAAGATGAAAAAAATTGGCGATATGTGAAAATTTATCGATTTGTTAGTAAAAAATAAATTTTGCGTTTCCAGAGGTGACTAAAAAATTCACAGGTAAAACCCCGATTATTATTGCACACCGAGGTGCTAGTGGCTATCGTCCAGAACATACTTTAGCTGCTTATGAATTAGCGATCGCACTAGGCGCTGACTATATTGAACCAGATTTAGTTTCGACAAAAGACGGTGTTTTAATTGCTCGTCACGAAAATGAAATTTCTGAAACTACTGATGTTGCTAGACACAGAGAATTTGCAGGCCGTCAAACCAGCAAAATAATAGATGGAGAATTAAAAACAGGTTGGTTTACCGAAGACTTTACCCTTGCAGAACTGAAAACTCTACGGGCTAAAGAACGAATTCCCCAACTTCGTCCACAAAATATTCTTTATGATGGATTGTTTGAAATTCCCACCTTCCAAGAAATCATTGATTTAGCTAAAAATAAAAGTGGGGAAATTAATCGTCACATTGGAATTTATCCGGAAACTAAGCACCCAACATATTTTAAATCCATTGGGTTACCCTTAGAAAAACCCTTATTAGCAACGTTAACAGCAAATGGTTATCAAGGAGCTAATGCCCCTGTTTTCATTCAATCTTTTGAAGTAAGTAATTTACAAAATTTATCTACAAAAACTGATTTACCTTTGGTGCAATTGCTGAATAATACTGGTAAACCCTATGATTTTGTAATTAGTGGCAATAATAGTACCTATACAGATTTAGTCACGACTTCAGGTTTAGAAGAAATTGCTAAATATGCACAGGCCATCGGAATTCATAAAAATCTCTTAGTTTCTAGAGATAGCACTGGTAAATTGCTCTCACCAACATCTTTAAACATTGATGCTCATGCATGTGGTTTACTAGTTCATGCCTGGACTTTCCGTAACGAAGACTACTTTTTGCCATTGGATTTTCTAGGAAATCCCCAAGGAGAATATGAGCTATTTTTTAAATTAGGTATTGATGGCGTATTTAGCGATTATCCAGATACAGCTTATGCTGTGAATGAAAACCTTGGGTTTAAGTTTTGTTCTGACTCTCCACTCCCGCCTCCTCAACCCTAAAAAGCGATCGCACTGGTCACAATTGCGAGAAACTAAAAGCAGATCTGTTAGGAAAGGAGAACCTAATGAGTTGGACTAAAGTACTTGCTGTGGAAGAACTATCGCCAGGTGCGCGACAAGTGGTAAAAGTTGGTAACCGAAAAATCCTACTTTTAAATCACGAAAATCAACTTTATGCTGTAGAAAACACCTGCCCTCACTTAAAATTGCCTTTGAAAAATGCAAAAATCACTGAAGATAAAGCGATCGTTTGCTCTTTCCATCGCAGTAGTTTTGACCTAAATACCGGTGAGGTGAAAAATTGGTGTCCCTGGCCACCTGGCGTAGGTAAAGTACTATCGTTGGTTTCCCAAGAAAAACCACTGCCAATTTTCCCAATTCGTGTGGAAGAAGGTAGTATCTGGATTGATGTGCAAGAAGAATAAGCGAAACAGGCCCTTAGAAACCGCGTCTACACAGGCAAAACCCGCCTGCGCGGGTTAAATTCACTTAGCCTACGTTCGCGTAGCGTTCCGTAGGAAAGGTGGGCTTTGTTTGTGTAGCTGCCATTTTATTCACCAAGGCTTAAGTTGACACCTATGGGAAGAGGGAGACAAAGGGAAAGAATTGTTGGAATTTCTCCCCTTGTCTCCCTTGTCTCCCTTGTCTCCCTTGTCTCGCAAGTCCCCAGTCAACACTCAACACTCAACAACTTATTCCCGCCGTTGTTGATAATCTTCCGAAGACATGGGATCTAACTCCCAACGACGGTCGTCACGTTCCTCTAAAATGTCGTTGGTACGCAGAAAAGCGAAATCGTCCATTTCCAAACCCACTGCTGCTTCTATATCTTCAGTGACATTTTGATCGGGAGTGGCAACAGTACCGCCAACAGCTTCATCTCCCACTGCATCTGCATCTTCCCAATAAGCGTCAACATCGCCACCTGTGAGTTCGGGGCTGGTTTCTGTGTACTGGCGTCTTTCATCTCGCAGCGATCGCCCACCAATATTGTATCCTGGCAAGTCCTTCACACCAGTACCGTAAGATTCAGTAATTTCTTGCGGTAAATCATCAGTTTTGATTTCGTCATTGTGATTTTTTTCTGCCATATTTAGTAGCTATTTTCTGCATTCTTACAGTAACGTTTTCTGGTGACAAACTTCTCTTACTAAAGATGTATGGCTTTAGTCATAAAATAATCTATCCCCTTGGTACGAAGCTAAACTGGCGATCGCAGCGTAAATTGGAAGTATCAATTCATGGTCAAGCAACTTGTAGTTGAAGTTATTAGTTATGAGTTAGGAGTTATCAAAGCGAAATTATTCGATAGTCAACTTCTCGCTCGTAACTATTTTTTATTAGCCAAAAATAGAATTTTATTTACTCATTTTAATGTTGTTAAGTAGCTCAATTTAATTAAACGTGAAATGTCACTAGAAATGAAACGCAGTGAAGCTTAGTAATTGCTAAGGCTATATTTTACGTATTTCTATGTTGACCTACTTGACTTCCTGAATGTTAAATAATGCATTTAATGATTTTGCACAGCGGAGGTAGAAGGTGGAGTACAACGAGTTTATTACACACGTGCAAACCCTGGCTCAATCAGATTCTCGCGAAGAAGCAGAACGCGCTACCCGTGCCACATTAGAAACTATTAAAGAACGGATAGCTAGTGATGAAGCGGAAAAGTTAGCAGCAAACTTACCTCAACAATTAGGCGATTATTTGCGGGGACAGAAAGCAAATGGCGATGGTTCTTTTAATTTGCAAGAATTTATTGTTCGTGCAAGTCAAAAAGAAAATATAGAACCAACTACCACTGCAATTCATGTCCGTGCTGTATTTGCAGTGTTGCAAAATACAATTAAACCAGAAACATTTGCTGCTTTTCATGCCCATTTGTCTCACGATTATGAAGAATTGTTTGCTACTTCACCAACAGGGTAAGTACTTGCATAACAGACAATTTCAAGCAATTTTTGATGAGAAAAAAAACCTAATTTTTTAATTGTTCTCCTCAATGAAAACACTAGCTAGTTAAATGCTAGAAATAAACAGGTAATACCATACTATGACTCAAAATAACAATCATTTTGGTAAGAAAAAAGTTGCTATCCTTATTGAACAAGGAGTAGAGGATGTAGAATTTTCGGTTCCTTATAATGGACTAAAACAAGCCGGAATGGATGTAGTAGTCCTTGGTTCCCGGATGAATGAAAAATACAAAGGTAAACGTGGTAAACTCAGCGTCCAACCTGATGGTACAACAACAGAGGCGATCGCAGGCGAATTCGATGCAGTAGTGATTCCCGGCGGTATGGCTCCTGATAGAATGCGACGCAACCCGAATACAGTACGCTTTGTACAAGAAGCTGTACAACAAGGAAAATTAGTCGCTGCGGTTTGCCACGGGCCACAAGTTTTGATTGAAGGCGACTTAATTAAAGGTAAACAAATTACTGGTTTTACTGCTATTAGCAAAGACATCGCTAATGCAGGGGCAAATTATTCAGATGAACCTTTAATAGTCGATGGAAATTTAATTACATCTCGCGAACCTGGAGACTTGGCAATTTTTACCACAGCTATTTTGAGTCGCTTGGGTTATAGTGGCAAAGATGTGGCATTGCCAGAGGAAAAAGATACAACTGCCCAATGGTGGAAACTAGCTGATGCTTGGGGCGGATCGACAAAAGGTGAAATTGGCAGAGGTTTAAATACTGCCCTTGCAGGAGAACGTTATTCCTTAGAAGCATTAGAAAAATATACAGAAAAAGAATCTGATGCTGAAATAAAACTAGTTTTTCAAGATATTATTGCCAACAAACAACGCCATATTCAAAAACTGGAAACATATCTTCAAGCATTAGGTGAAAAAACTTCTCTAGGAGCAAATGTCGCCAATCAGTATGCCAAAGTCAAAAGTGCCCTCACAGGCAGTGACGACATCTATCAATTACGTTCTGCTTTGGGAGATGTGCAAACAGGTATTGGTGATATTGGCAATTTGTGTGCAATGTTCACCGACCCAGTAGCAACTGCTATTTTTAAAGAAATTTACCAAGATTTATTGAAATACGAACAGCGACTAATAGAGTTGTATCGGGTGCGGACAGCCTCTCAAATTCAGCCTCCGAAACCAACTACCGGTGCTGCTGTATCGATGTAAATAATTTTTAGTAGAGAAGCATCTCTGTGCTTTTCTAGTAAAACAGATGTTCTGGAAATTATCGTTTTCGGAATAATCTGTAAATACAGAAATAGAGGTTTTACCTCTTCAAAGCAAGCTAACTCAATGCAAGTTGCTACCAAATATTGAATGGAAAATAAGCATTCAATTTTGTGAATTTACTCCAACATCAATGTAATTGAGGATTATTATGAATAGACTGATTTATGTGGTCAAAAATTTTCGTATCCGTCAGATAATTGTGGTCTTTCTGCTAGGATTTATGTTTTTATTTGGCCAAGCTTTTAGTTACGATAATGCAGCCCGCGCTGATGTGGTAACCCCAGAGGGCACTTATTATAAAGGCATACCAGACAATCGAGGTGAAGTTAGAAACGATACCCAAATCAGAAATGCCCAAAACAATTTAAAAGGTGCTGTTGATAATGTCCGTCAAAAGTTAAACTTGGATGAACAAACTCCTAGAGCTACAAGAGAGTTTTTTGATGGCACAAAAAATAGAGCCGCAGACAAAACTAACCGATTAGAGAGAGATACAGAAGGTTATTATCAATATCCTCCTAACACACCAGTCAGAAACAGAGATTAGAATTTTAGCAAGTTTGGATTCTAATTTTTGACTCTCATATCAATCTGATTTGATTGTGCCAACAAATTATCTATACCTCAGGTAACGGGCAAAATAGGCAATAGGCAATAAAAAATTGTCTATTGCCTAATTAATAAATTCACAAATCAAATAGAAAAACCATACATTATTGAAAGGAGAAAACATGCCTGATAAAACAGTTACGAAAATAGATTCTGCTTATTCTCCTAAAGGTCAACTTGGTCAAAAATATCTAGCATCTGGTAAAAATATTTCCATGCGTTTGTGGGAAAATGAACAACCCAATGAACCTAAAGAACCAACAGCACGCGAATATGAAACTGTTGGTTATGTAATCAATGGACGTGCAGAATTGCACATTGAAGGGCAAAATATCTTACTAGAGCCGGGGAATTCTTGGGTAGTACCAAAAGGAGCTACCCACACATACAAAATTCTAGAACCATTCACTGCTGTTGAGGCAACAAGCCCTCCTGCTCAAGTTCACGGACGGGATGAAAATTAGAAATTAAAAATTCAGCTTGAAATAAACACAGATGAGAAATCCTCTGTGTTTATTTATATGTATCTATAGTTCTAAATTTGCTGAAATTAAGTCACATTTTTATCAAACTACAGACTGATGAACATTAAAAATTTACTTAGTTTCCTATAGTAATCCCAAATAATTTGTGAAATATTATGTGTTAACTGTTAACGGTTGACAGTCAACAGTCAACAGTCAACAATTAACACCGATTATTGCTCTTGTTACCGTTACTAACCATACCTAAAACATTCATGCGGTAAGTCTTGAGATGCTCTAAAGTTCGCTGGAGCATTGATGAGTCGGTTTTATCAATTCTCACCACTAACAATATGCCATCAGTATGGGGTGCAAGTAAGCTAACATCTGCTAGTTCTAACACAGGGGGAGCGTCATAAATTACCAAGTCAAAGGTATGATGGAAATTCATCATTAATCGCTTCATCTCTTCAGATGAAAGTAGTTTTGTCGGATCTGGCGGTATCGAACCAGCAGTGATTACAGATAGTTCATTCATAGAAGGTAACTGTCGAATCGCCTCGTTCATGGCGACGTTTGTCAAGATTAAATTGCTTAATCCCCGTGAGTTATTCAGATTTGATAAGTTGTGAATGTTGGGTTGGCGTAAATTAGCATCTACAAGTAGTACTCGTTGCCCCATTTCTGTAGCTACTTTAGCTAGATGGAAGGCGATAGTGGATTTCCCATCGCCTTCCATAGCTGAGGTGATAGTTAGAGAAGTAATGGAGCGATCGCCACTAACCAATTGCACATTTGTATACAGCACCCGCAAAGCTTCTAAAAATTTTGCCGAATAACTGCTATCTTGTTGGTCTTTTTTTCTGAATATACTCAAGCCAGAAACACTTTTAAGAATGGGAATTTTCCATGTGGGTGCATAGTTTTGAGTGCTTTCGATTTGTTTTTCAAATGGAATATTTCCTAACAACGGTAGTTTAACTTCTTCCTTTAGTGTCTGAGAGCTATGGTATGTCTTATCTAGCTTTTCCAACAATATGGCGACACCAACTCCTAAAGCTATGCTCCCAACTATTCCTGGTATTAAATAACGTTTCAAACTCGAATCAGAGATTGGAAACTTCGGCTTACTTGGTGCTTCTAGTAACTGCCAACCAAGTTCTGTCTGAGATATCTGAATTTGCAGGTTTTCGCGAGTAGATAAAAAACGATTCAAGCTCTCAGTTGCCACCTCTAAGTTTCGCTGTAGTTCGGTGTATTGTCGTGCCAAAATTGGCCATTGCTTGCGTTGTCGTTCGAGTTTCTGCTCTGCTTTAGCTAGCTCTTGGCTTTGCACTTCTAGAGTTTTGAGTTGAGTTGTTAACTCTGACACTTTTGTACTTAGAAAGCGTCGTGCTTCCTGATTGAGCAAAGGTACTAGCCTCGATCGTTGCTGCTTCAATGTTTGGATGGTTGGGTTACTATCTTGCAAACGAGTTGATTCGGTAGCAATTTTAACGTCTAATTCCTGTAATTGAGCTAGTAACTGTTGATACAACGCAGCATCCTTGAGGGTTGCCACCTGACCATCTTTTTTCTGTAGAACAGATAAATTGGCACGAGCTTGTGCCAATTGCTGATTCACCACTTGTCTTTCCTCAGACAAGCTACTGATGCGATTAACAACTTGTTCTGACTGAATTTGTGGGTCAAAAAAATCGTACTTTTGCCGGAAAGTTTGCAGTTCTTTCTGAAGCTCATCAACTCGATTTTGGATCGATGGTAGTTGTTTTTCAACAAACTGAATTCCTTGGCGTAGCTTGGTTTGCCGCCTTTCACGGCTGTATTCTATATAATCTTCAGCAATTTGGTCGAGTACAGTTTTAACTTGGTTTGCATTGTGACTTCGATAACGAACTTCAATGATCTTGGTTTGAGCTAACCGAGAAATCGTGAAATTTGCCATCAGGGAATTATAGTTGATATCTTGATAGGTAGTTTTGAGGTTCTTGAGAATTTCTCCCATTAATTCAGGGCTTTTGAGAACCTCAATTTGACTGTCATAATCTAAACCAGATTTGGTTACATTGGGGTCTTTGACAATATCCACTACTTTAGAGTCATCATTTACAGGTTCCACTAATAAGCGAAAATTGCCTTCATATATCGGTAACTCGCGGTTTAGTATCAAGTTGATAACCACAACTGTCATCAGAGTAATACTTACCCCTGCAATAACCAGCGCTCGTCTCTGTAAAATACTGAGGAATTGTCCGGAACTCGAATCATTTCCTTGCTCTTGTGACCACGGCAAAGGTTGAGACTGAAGAAATGGTGGTAGAGAGTTCCGATTCTCGTCAGAATTTGACGATTGGGAAGAATGATTCTCCATCTATTTAAAAATACTTATTAATTACGCTACAAAAAATGTCTGTAATAACTTCAGTATTTCCAGGTTAAGTAAATAACCATACAAAGGTTTATTACTAGCCACCAGATTAGCAAAGTTATTTAGTATGATGCATCAAGGGCAGCAAAAATCCAGATTTCGATGGTTTCTAAGTATTAATGTATCCTTTGAGTTAGCTTTTAACTTGTATGATGATAACTCTTACTTAGTGTGAACTGTTATGATTCTAGTCTGTTTACTCTCTGAAATTTTACCAGAGTCACTAAGGATGATAAAGTCTTTGTTTTTAAGTATACATTTTTTTATTCGATATCAATACTGAAAATCATAATCAATCTCTCATGACCTGAGACTTTTATATCGGTCAGATGATAAATCTTTTACATCAATCGTAGCTAGAGTAATTTCAATATCACTACGTGAATTCTCACTTCTCAAAACTTTTATTAACGGATAATTAGGTAAAATTTAATACTTTATTAATTTTTAAGATTGCTTCTGCGTAGAAAACTGATACTTGATTTATTACCAACATCACAAAAGTAGCTAATCCCAACTTAATAGATATAGGATTTTTTTGGTATCAAAATTTGTTTACAAAACAATGACTATTGTATGAAGTTTTCGTTTATCTACATTCGGAAAAAATAAATTTTTCGTGAAGTGGAAGGACGAATTTTAAACATTGTTTTCTCATGGTATTGTTGTAGAAAATTCCATGTAAAATATGATATTGAATTAGAAACAATACCCAAAGCCTAGTTATGTAAAAAATATTGCTCATTCCATCTCAAATATTAAGTAAGTTAAAATGTCCGAACTTCAATGACCATAGACTCCCAATATTTCAGTCAACACCATTTTTCAGCCGACACTAGTGGATAGTGGCTGTGAGAATTTTTTAGACATCAAATAAAGTTGGTTTAAAAGCCTGTAAATGTCTAAAATGATGGTAGCTCTTTAGACTTTCGCTTTTAGTTGTGTTCCCTTGTCCCGAAAAGTCGCGTATACAAATTAAAAGAGTATAAATATCCACTTATATGCTGAAGTGGCATAGTTAGGAACTTTCAAGTAAAAAAATATTCGATTGCTACTGTTGACTATCGATAGTTAACAGCTCACAGTCAACGGTCAATGACCCGAAGCTATTGTTTATTTTTTGGAGTTACCTTATGCTTTTATCTAGCATATATACTATGTGTGCGATTTTTAAAAGACTCTATGTATACCAGTAAATTAATAAACTTGCTTTAGGCAAACATAAAATATTTGTGAAAACAGACAAGTCTTTGTTGTGTAATTAATGGCTTGAGCAGTTCAATAGCGTATTGAATAAAATTTGTATAACAGGAAACAACTGATGAGACTAAATAAATGGATTAATGAAAAGTTTTTGCAATCCATTTCTACACGGATAGATGTTAAAAATGACTATTCTCTAAACACTCAACAATCAATCAAATTGTCTGCTATCACGCAATTTTTTCCACCGGACTATGCACCTACAGGACAGCTAATTGAGGAATTAGTAAAACAATTAGGGCAGCAAGGAGTGGATGTTGAGGTTTTTACGAGTCAGCCAGGATATGCCTTTGACTCCCATACACCTGCTTTACCAGTTGAACGTCTGGGTAGAATCCGAGTCCAGCGATCGCGCACAGCCCAACTTTGGCCTGGGCGAATTCGTGGTAAAGCTATCAATGGTGTTTTATATACCTTACGTGCTGTGCTGTATCTACTGAGGGCTTGGCGGCGGAGTAATGTATTGTTGGTAACTACAGCCCCTCCATTCTTGCCGATAGTGGGATATCTGGCTCACTTGTTGTTTCGACTTCCCTATGTTTGCATTATCTACGATCTGTATCCCGATATTGCCATCGCTCTGGGAGTGATCTCAAAGCATCACTGGCTAGCAAAGTTATGGCGTGCCACGAACAGATTGGTTTGGCAAAACGCCAAGGGAATTGTGGTTCTCAGTCCAGCCATGAAAGAGAAAGTGTTGGCAAACTGCCCGCAAGTAGCTGATAAAATTTCAGTCATCCACAGTTGGGCAAACCCGGAATTAATTGTGCCAATTCCCAAAGAAGACAATTGGTTTGCCCTGAAGCATAACTTAGTAGATAAATTTACCGTACTCTACTCTGGAAATATGGGACGCTGCCATGATATGGCAACTATCCTCCAAGCCGCTCAAGAACTGCAAGATGAACCAATTCAGTTTGTCTGCATTGGTGGTGGAGCTAAACGCGATGAATTGATTCAACAAGTGCATGAATTAGGACTGTTGAATTTTACATTTCTGCCATATCAAGACAAGCAGGTACTTCCTTATTCATTAACTGCTTGCGATCTCTCATTGGTGAGTGTGGATGCATCGAGCGAGAGTTTAGTGGTTCCGAGCAAGCTTTACTCAGCTTTAGCATCAGGAAGACCGATAGCGGTGATTTGTTCGCAGTATTCATACTTGAGAGAATTTATTGCCGAAGCTGAGTGCGGTGGCACATTTGAGAATGGAGACAGTCATGCTTTAGCTCAATTCATTCGCTTACTCAGTCGCGATCGCCAGTTGGGAGAGCGTATGGGCAAAGCAGGTCGTCAGTATCTGCGATCCCATTTCACACCTAAAATTATTTCTCAACAATACCTTGATGTCCTGCGGCAAGCAATTTCATCAGATGATGCCATCGCTATGTCTCAAAGCCCTACAAAATAGTTCTTTGAAAAATTATCAACACAGATTGGTGTAGGCTCTAAAGACTTTTAGCCTTATACCAATCCGGAAACACATAGCATACAAAGTATTCTCCTTGGCTCCTGCCTCTGCTGAGAGTGAAATCCTATTAACAGGGTGATACCAATTTGGGATTTGAGATACTTTGACAGGCTCAGTACAAGTTTGGAATTTTGGATTACAAAGCTGCGGTCAAAATTTCAAATAATACATCATAACCAAATTTAGTATCAGTCTAAGTTTGCCCTTGGATAATAAATACTTGCTGCCATCTTTTGAGTTCGGCAATACTTTATTGAGATTCAAACCTTGGCACCATCAAATGTTATTCGAGACGGTTAACACTCAACAGTCAACACATTAACTAGAATAATTTATTTTTTGGAGTTCCCTAATTTGTAAACTCAAGTCAAGTCTTTATCTTCTAAAGTTTTCATGAATTTGAGCCAATCAATCGTTTATTCTTTGAGGTGATACCCAGCTATTAATTGTGCTTCATAAAGATGTTTTGGAAGAATAAGTTCTCAAACTCTGACACATTCCAGCAAAATTTAGTTTTCGGAGGGTTGGATTAATTAATGCGTCAATTAGCAGAGAATAAGCAAGGGATCGAGCTAACTAGCAAATGCGATGGCAGAGCTATAAAACATAGTTAGCAGTTAGGCTTATATATAATAGAACATTTATTAGTCTTACTTATTTTCATGCTGATACTGCTAAAAATCATGCCAAAAAATGTTTTATGTTCCAATTGTAATGAAGTTGATTAAGATAATATAAAGGCACGATACTATGTTATGCTTTAAGACAGATTGACAAGCCATTAATAACCAATTGGATAAAAAATTTAGGTGATATGCTATTTCACAAGTTTAACTTGTCATCAGATAGCAAAAAATAAACTCCTGATTTCACAATCTTGGTCAATTAGCATACTTCAATTAAATAGTATTTAGTTTTTAACTATAGGAGATGAGCTTCGATGGTCTTTTTGATCTCAGTTCCTCCAACGAAACCTTCCAGAATTTTTTGTCTATTTATTTAAGTGGGAGGTCGAATTGCAGAGAAGGTGTGACCGAAATCGGAAACGTTCAAAACGACGAGCAATCTATTGTCCAATTCATAACAGCTACCTGGAAAGTAGGAGTCAAAAATATCAATTGTTTGCTGACCGAGCAGGACAGTTGCAGCAGCGGGGTATGAGTCGCCGCAGCGCATTGTTGCTAGTAACAAATAAAACCACAGTCTCTCTGGAAGGAGAGTGGTTAGAAGCCTTTTGGTGCGAAGAATGCCAACAAACAAAATGGTATCACGTCTGCAAGTTAGAGGAACGCACCTATAAAGTTTCAGTAGCGCCACCAGAACTTTGGCAGCAAGTAACAGGAGCGATCGATCCTCAAGGCAACCCCTCCGTGGGAGAATTTACTCGCAGACAGGCAAAGGTACTCAATTATCACAGTATCAAAGATTTTCAGTTTGTCCATTAATGCTTAAAAGCAATGGTTTTTAATCAAAATTATTATGAGTAGTCAGAAAATTACGTCAAAGCCAGAGTTGATCATTGAAGCTGGACAAACAGAGCAGCAGTAT
>VFQR01001880.1_pt1 | contig 14482 bp, 12 predicted proteins | sample 3512321 | NCBI WGS metagenome assembly VFQR01 (sample SAMN10412374, study PRJNA504923) | tailings metagenome | isolation source: Relicate 3 Philex TSF1 revegetated site | place: Philippines: Tuba, Benguet | collected 2017-08-29
TCGTGACCAAAAGCCATGGCAAAGCGCTTGACTCCCAAGACAGTCGCTCTCCCCCTGCCCGGGGGAGAGGAGCCCAGGCTGGAGGAGGGCCGGCATCGCGGCAGCGACTCTCCTCTCCCCTACGAAGTGGGGGAGAGGTGGCTCGCGAAGCGAGACGGTGAGGGGTGATTCCAGGGGTGCGGCCGGGACGGCCGGAGCAGGGTGGCGCGGCCGATGCGAGCGGGCCGCTCATGTCCGCAGACCGATCGGTGGCCGCTGTGACGACCGAGGGTCAGGACCGGAATGTCAGTGCTTGCGCGAGAGTTCGCGCGTTGCCGCCTCGAGGCCCGCGAGCGTCAGCGGGTACATACGCTCGTCGAAAATCTCGCGGATCATGCCGATCGAATGGGTGTAGCTCCAGTGCTTCTGCGGCACGGGGTTCAGCCAGACCGCATTCGACCACTGCCGGGTCACGCGCTGGAGCCAGAGGGCTCCGGGCTCGGCGTTCCAATGCTCGACCGATCCGCCGGCATAGGCAATCTCGTAGGGGCTCATCGACGCGTCGCCGACGAACACGACCTTGTAGTCGGGCCCGTATTTGTGGAGCACGTCAAAGGTCGGCATGACCTCCGCGTGGCGGCGGCGGTTGTCCTTCCACACGCCCTCGTAAAGGCAGTTGTGGAAGTAGAAATACTCCATGTGCCGGAACTCGGCCCGCGCGGCGGAGAAAAGCTCCTCGACGATGCGGATGTGGTCGTCCATCGAGCCGCCGACGTCGAAGAACATCAGGAGCTTGACCGCGTTGCGCCGCTCCGGGCGGGTCTGGACGTCGAGATAGCCGTGCTCGGCCGTGGCGCGGATCGTGCCGGGGAGATCGAACTCCTCCTCGGCGCCCTCGCGGACCCAGCGGCGCAGGCGCTTGAGCGCCACCTTGATGTTGCGCGTGCCGAGCTCGACCGAATCGTCGAAGTTCCTGAACTCGCGCTTGTCCCAGACCTTGACCGCGCGGCGGTGGCGGCTCTCGTGCTGGCCGATGCGCACCCCTTCCGGGTTGTAGCCGTAGGCGCCGAAGGGCGAGGTGCCGGCGGTGCCGATCCATTTCGAGCCGCCCTGGTGGCGGCCCTTCTGCTCCTCGAGCCGCCGCTTCAGCGTCTCCATCAGCTTCTCGAAGCCGCCGAGCGCCTCGACGAGCTTCTTCTCCTCCTCGCTCAGGTGCTTTTCGGCCAGCCGCCGCAGCCACTCCTCCGGCAAGTTGGCGACATCGACAGCGGCCTCGCCCGAGACCGCCTCGACGCCCCTGAAGAAGCGGGCGAAGACCTGGTCGAAGCGGTCGATGTGGCGCTCGTCCTTCACCAATGCGGCGCGCGCCAGATAGTAGAAGCCCTCGACGTCATAGGTGACGAGGCCGGCCTCCACGCCTTCGAGCAGCGAGAGATACTCGCGCAGCGAGACCGGGACGCGGGCCGCCTTCAGCTCGAGAAAGAACGGGAGGAACATGGAGGCTTTGTGCGACGACAGGAGGCTGAAGGCAAGATCGGGTCGGGGCCGATCGCAGGGCAATCTCGTCTTGAGTCTTGGGCGCGGCAGCACCCCCACCCCTTACCCCTCCCCACAAGGGGGAGGGGGATTCCGGCGCTGTGAGGAGGGGTCCGGGGGAAGGGTTAATGACCGAGGAGAGGCTTTGCCGGCTTACCCGAGTTCACCGCCGTGCGTTGCCGCCTCCCCGGCGGTGGCGCCCAGCCGGCTGCAATGCGCGCGAGGTTTTCGTTTGACATTCCCTTTTCCTTCGAAATAATCCCCGTGCGCTTCGACGACGGCTGAAATTGCTGCAGTGCGAAAGTGCCGGAGGAAAATGTGGCCAGCGATGCCATCTACGACATCGCCATCATCGGCGGCGGCATCAATGGCTGCGGCATTGCCCGCGACGCCGCCGGACGCGGCTACTCGGTCTTCCTCGCGGAGATGGGCGATCTTGCCGGCGGCACCTCGTCCGGCTCGACCAAGCTCATCCACGGCGGCCTCCGCTATCTCGAGCACTACGAGTTCCGGCTCGTGCGCGAGGCGCTGAAGGAGCGCGAGGTGCTGTGGCGCAACGCGCCCCACATCGTGCGCCCGATGCGCTTCCTGCTGCCCCACCACCGCGGCCTGCGCCCGGCCTGGCTGCTGCGCCTCGGCCTTTTCCTCTACGACCATATCGGCGGCCGCAAGCTCCTGCCGAAGACGCGCAGCGTCGACCTCCGCCACGATCCGGCGGGGCGGCCGCTGAAGCCGCTCTTTGCCCGCGCCTTCGAGTTCTCGGATTGCTGGGTGGAGGACGCCCGTCTCGTCGTGCTGAACGCGCTCGACGCCGCCGAGAAGGGGGCGACGATCACCATCCGCACGGCGGTTGCAGGCGCGCGGCGCGAGGACGGCGCCTGGACGCTGGACCTGCGCGACACGCGCAGCGGCGCGACCTCGCGCATCCGGGCGCGGATGCTCGTCAACGCTGCCGGCCCGTGGGTCGAGAACGTGCTGACCGGGGTGATCGGGCGCAATCATGCCCATGCCGTCCGGCTGGTGCAGGGAAGCCATATCGTCGTGCGCCGGAAGTCCGACGACCCGCGCGCCTATTTCTTCCAGAACGCCGACGGACGGATCATCTTCGCGATCCCCTACGAGGACGACTTCACGCTGATCGGCACGACGGACCGCGACTATCAGGGCGACCCGGGAGAGGTTTCGATCAGCGAGGCGGAGATCGACTATCTGTGCCAGGCGGCCAGCGAGTATTTCACCGAGCCGGTTGGCCGCGCGGACATCGTGTGGAGCTACTCGGCGGTCCGGCCGCTCTATGACGACGGCGCCTCCAAGGCGCAGGAGGCGACGCGAGACTACGTGCTGAAGCTCGACGGCAGGCCCGGCGAGCCGGCCGTCCTCAACATTTTCGGCGGCAAGATCACCACCTATCGCAAGCTGGCGGAGGCGGCGCTGGAGAAAATCTCCGGCGTGCTGGGCGCGCGGGGCCAGCCCTGGACGCGAAACGCGCCGCTGCCGGGGGGCGGGTTCGAGGTCGGCACCTTCGCGGCGGAGGTCGAGCGCCTGGCAGGAGCCTTCCCCTTCATCGACGCCGCGATGGCGCGGCGGCTCGTGCGGCTGTACGGTACGCGGGCGCATGCGGTTCTTGGACGGGCCACTTCGCTTGCTGATCTGGGGCGCCGCTTCGGGCCGGATCTCTACGAGGCAGAACTTCGCTATCTCGCAGCCCACGAATGGGCGATGACGGGCGAAGACGTGCTCTGGCGGCGGACCAAGCAGGGACTGCGCCTGACGCCCGAGGAGGCGAGGCAACTGGACGTTTATATGCATTCCGGGAGCGGACGAGGACGCGCGGCTGCCGAGTAGCCGCAGGTCGGTGCAGCAATGGTGTGTGCCTAAGGGAGGAACGGGCGCGATGCTTGAACTGCGTAACGTCACGAAGGTCGTGGGCGCCGAGACGCACATCGACGACGTGTCGCTGACGCTCGAGCACGCCTCGCTCAACGTGCTGCTCGGCCCCACGCTCTCCGGCAAGACCTCGCTAATGCGGCTGATGGCCGGCCTCGACCGCCCGACCACGGGCTCGGTCTTCTTCGACGGCGTCGACGTGACCGGGGTGCCGGTCCAGAAGCGCAACATCGCGATGGTCTACCAGCAGTTCATCAACTATCCGGCGATGACCGTCTACGAGAACATCGCCTCGCCGCTTCGCGTCGCCGGCACCGACAGGGCGACGATCGACCGGGAGGTCCGCAAGGCGGCGGAACTCCTGCGCCTGACGCCCTACCTGCAGCGCCTGCCGCTCAGCCTGTCCGGCGGGCAGCAGCAGCGGACCGCGCTCGCCAGGGCGATGGTCAAGAAGGCGGGTCTGGTGCTGCTCGACGAGCCGCTTGCCAATCTGGACTACAAGCTGCGCGAGGAACTGCGCACGGAACTGCCGAAGATTTTTGCCGAATCCGGCGCGATCTTCGTCTACGCGACCACGGAGCCGTCGGAAGCGCTGCTGCTCGGCGGACGCACCGCGACGCTTTCGGAAGGCCGCGTGACGCAGTTCGGGCCGACGATCGAGGTCTTCCGCAGGCCGGTCGACCTGACGACGGCCAGGATATTCGCCGACCCGCCGCTCAACACCATGGTGTCGAGGAAAGCGGGCGCGGCGTTCGAGTTGGATGGTGGGGCGCACCTCCCGGTACCGGTCGAGCTCGCCGGCATGGCCGACGGCGCCTATACGATCGGCTTCCAGCCCCACCATCTCTCTTTCTCGCCCCAGACCCACGCGGCCGTGCCGATGCGCGCGCGCGTGTCGGTCACCGAGATCACCGGCTCGGAGAGCTTCGTCCATCTCGAGTTTGCAGGCGCGCGCTGGGTGATGCTGACGGCCGGCATCCACAATCTCGAGCCGGACGAGGAGGTCGAGGTGTTCATCGATCCGCGCCGGATCATGATCTTCGATGCGGCCGGGCGGGCCGTGTCGGCGCCCCCGGCGCTGGCGGCATAGGAGAGGCAGAGCCATGGCGCGCATAGCACTCGACCATGTCCGCCACAGCTACCATGCCCGCGCGGCGTCCGACGACGACTACGCGCTGAAGGAGGTCCACCACGCCTTCGAGGACGGCGGCGCCTACGCGCTGCTCGGCCCCTCGGGCTGCGGCAAGACCACGCTGCTCAACATCATCTCGGGCCTCATCCACCCGTCGGAAGGGCGGCTCCTCTTCGACGGGCAGGACGTGACCGAGCTGGCGACCGAGGAGCGCAACATCGCCCAGGTGTTCCAGTTCCCGGTCGTCTACGACACGATGAGCGTCTACGACAATCTGGCCTTCCCGCTGCGCAACCGCGGCGTGCCGGAGGCGGAGGTCGCGCGCCGCGTCAGCGACACGCTCGCCATCACCGACCTCGCCGGCATCGCGCAACGCCGCGCGCGCGGGCTGACCGCCGACCTCAAGCAGAAGATCGCGCTGGGACGCGGGCTCGTCCGCTCCGACGTCAACGCGATCCTGTTCGACGAGCCGCTGACGGTGATCGACCCGCACATGAAGTGGGAGCTGCGCTCCGAGCTAAAGAAGCTGCACCGCCGGTTCGGCTTCACGATGGTCTATGTCACCCACGACCAGACCGAGGCGCTCACCTTCGCCGACACTGTCGTCGTCATGTACGAGGGCGAGATCGTGCAGATCGGGACGCCGGACGAGCTGTTCGAGCGGCCCCAGCACACTTTCGTCGGCTATTTCATCGGCTCGCCCGGCATGAACGTCATTCCGGTCGAGGTCGAGGGTGCGCAGGCGCGGCTGGGCGGGGCGGCGGTGGCGCTGCCCGGCGCACCGAAGTCGGCCGCGAGCGGCTTCGAGCTCGGCGTGCGTCCCGAATATGTCCGCCTCGGGCGCGAGGGCATCCCCGTCACGGTCAGCCGCGTCGAGGATTTGGGCCGGCGCAAGGTCGTCTGGGTCGGGCTCGACGGAACGCAGATCGCGGCGGTGATGGGCGAGGACGAGGAGATCCCGGCCGAGCCGAGACTGTCCTTCGCGCCGGAGGGCCTCAACCTCTACGCGGCCTCGCGCCGCCTCGAACTGGAGCGCGCGCCATGACCAAGACCTGGAACAACAGGGCCTGGTTCCTCGTCCTGCCGGTGCTGGCGCTGGTCGCGTTCAACGCCGTCATCCCGCTGATGACGGTCGTCAACTACTCCGTCCAGGAGAGCTTCGGCGGCAATGTCTTCTTCTTCGAGGGGACCAAGTGGTTCCAGCAGGTGCTCCTGTCGGAGCGCTTCCACGCCGCGCTCGGCCGCCAGCTCCTGTTCACCGCCACCATCCTCTTGATCGAGATACCGCTCGGCGTGGCCATTGCGCTCTGCATGCCGCGCCGCGGCATCTGGGTGTCGGTCTGCCTGGTGCTGATGGCGCTGCCGTTGCTCATCCCGTGGAACGTGGTCGGCGCGATCTGGAACATCTTCGCGCTGCCCGAGCTCGGCCTGCTCGGCCGCGTGCTGAACGGGCTCGGCTTCGACTACAACTTCACGCGGCAGGCGGGCGACGCCTGGTTCACGCTGATCCTGATGGATGTCTGGCACTGGACGAGCCTCGTCGTGTTGCTCGCCTATGCCGGGCTGATCTCCATCCCCGACGCCTACTATCAGGCGGCGCGGATCGACGGCGCCTCGCGCTGGGCGGTGTTCCGCTACATCCAGCTGCCCAAGATGAAGCGCGTGCTCACGATCGCGATCCTGCTGCGCTTCATGGATTCCTTCATGATCTACACCGAGCCCTTCGTGCTGACCGGCGGCGGGCCCGGAAACTCGACGACGCTGCTCTCGATCGACCTCGTGAAGATCGCGCTCGGCCAGTTTGACCTCGGGCCGGCGGCGGCCATGTCGATCATCTACTTCCTGATCGTGCTGGTGTTCAGCTGGGTCTTCTACACCCTGATGATGCGCAACGAGGCCCAGTCATGACGGTTGTGAAGAGGAGGTCGCGCCAATGACGACGGATACCGCCGCGATGGGCCGAACCGAAGCTGTCGCCGCCACCGCCGTTGCACGCCGCCGCACCCGCTCGCTCTCGGGTTTCGCCTGGATCGTGCCGGCGCTCTACATCGTGTTCCTGATGCTGCCGGTCTACTGGCTGCTCAACATGTCGTTCAAGACGACGAACGAGATCCTGGGCTCGTTCTCGCTCTGGCCGCAGACCTTCACCACCGACAACTATCGCCGGATATTCACCGACCCGGTCTGGTACACGGGCTACGTCAACTCGCTGATCTACGTGACGATCAACACGGTGCTGTCCGTGTCGGTCGCGCTTCCGGCCGCCTATGCCTTCTCGCGCTACCGCTTCCTCGGCGACAAGCACCTGTTCTTCTGGCTCCTGACGAACCGCATGGCGCCGCCGGCGATCTTTGCGCTGCCCTTCATCCAGCTCTATTCGTCGGTCGGGCTCTTCGACACGCATATCGCAGTGGCGCTGGCGCACTGCCTGTTCAACATCCCGCTTGCCGTCTGGATCCTCGAGGGCTTCATGTCGGGTGTGCCGAAGGAGGTCGACGAGACGGCCTATATCGACGGCTATTCGTTCCCGCGCTTCTTCGTGAAGATATTCATGCCGCTGATCGCCTCCGGCATCGGCGTCACGGCCTTCTTCTGCTTCATGTTCTCCTGGGTCGAGCTCCTGCTCGCCAAGTCGCTGACCTCGGTCGCGGCGCGGCCGATCGCATCGGTCATGACCCGCACCTCGTCGATCTCCGGTTACGAGCTCGGCATGCTTGCCGCGGCCGGCGTGCTGACCATCATCCCGGGCGCCGTGGTCATCTATTTCGTACGCAACTACATCGCCAAGGGCTTCGCCCTTGGCCGGGTCTGAGGGAGGCGGCGATGGACCTTTCCTGGATGGCGTGGACGTGGCAGACGGCCGCCTTCTTCGCGACGATCGCGCTGCTGCTACTCGGCATGACGGCGTGGGAGTTCGCTTCGCCCGGAGGCGCGCCGCGCCGCGGCGTGCTCGGCCTCGACACGACGCGCGGGGACCGGCTGTTCATCTCGCTGCTCGGCAGCGCATTCATCCATCTCGCATGGCTCGGGCTCGTCGGCCCGGACCTTCAATGGGCTCTTGGCCTGTCCATCGTCTACGCCTTCGCGGTGTTCCGATGGGTCTAGCGCCGTGGGGAGGGGCGCGGCTGCGAGCAGGCAGCCGCGCCGGGTCGCAGGAAAAACCTAGGAGGAATCAATGCGACGCTTGTTGTTAGCATCCGCGGGTCTGGCTGTCGTCATCCTGGCGGCAGCACCCGCCCAGGCGGATATGGCCGCCGCCGAGCGCTGGATAGACAATGAATTCCAGCCCTCGGTCCTGTCGCGCGAGGAGCAGCTCGCCGAGATGGAATGGTTCATCCAGGCCGCGGAGCCTTATCGCGGCATGGAAATCAACGTGGTCGCCGAGGCGATCCCCACCCACCAGTACGAGGCGGAGGTGCTGACCCGCGCGTTTGAGGAGATCACCGGCATCCGCGTCAACATGCAAACCATGGGCGAGGGCGACGTCGTCCAGGCGGTGCAGACCCAGCTGCAGACCGGCCGCAACATCTACGACATGTTCGTCAACGACGCCGACCTGATCGGCATGCACTCACGCCTCGGCCTGACGCTAAACCTGACCGAGTTCATGTCCGGCGAGGGAGCCGAGATCACCAATCCGGGCCTCGACCTCGACGACTTCTTCGGCGCGCCTTCCGGCACCGGACCGGACGGCAAGCTCTACCAGCTCCCGGACCAGCAGTTCGCCAACCTCTACTGGTTCCGCAAGGACTGGTTCGACAATGAGGAGTACCAGGCGCGGTTCCGCGAGAAGTACGGCTACGACCTCGGCGTGCCGCTCAATTGGTCCGCCTACGAGGACATCGCCGACTTCTTCACCAACGACGTCGGCGAGATCGACGGGGTCAAGGTCTACGGTCACATGGACTACGGCAAGCGCGCGCCCGACCTCGGCTGGCGCATGACCGACGCGTGGCTTTCGATGGCGGGCGCCGCCGATCTCGGCGTGCCGAACGGCGTCCCGGTCGACGAGTGGGGCATCCGCATGGAGGAGGGCACCTGCAACCCGGTCGGCGCATCGGTCACCCGCGGCGGCGCGACCAACTCCCGTGCGGCCGTCTACGCGATCGAGAAGTGGGACGAGTGGATGCGCGCCTACGCGCCTCCGGGAGCGGCGGACCTCGACTTCTACCAGTCGCTGCCGGCGCTCAGCCAGGGCAACGTGGCCCAGCAGATCTTCTGGTACACGGCCTTCGTGCCCTCGATGGTCGCGAGCCAGAGCGAAGGCAACAACACGGTCGACGCCGACGGCAACCTCCTGTGGAGGATGGCGCCTTCGCCGCACGGCCCGTACTGGAAGGAAGGCATGCAGTCCGGCTACCAGGACATCGGCGCGTGGACGCTCTTCACCATGACCCCGCCGGAGCGGCGCAATGCGGCCTGGCTGTTCGCGCAGTTCGCGGGCTCGAAGACGGTCGACACCAAGAAGAGCCACGTCGGGCTCACCTTCGCGCGTGACTCGACCGTCCGGCACGAGAGCTTCACCGAGCGGGCGCCGCAGCTCGGCGGGCTGATCGAGTTCTACCGCTCGCCGGACCGCTCGGCATGGACCGGCACCGGCGTCAACGTGCCGGACTATCCGCGCCTCGCGCAGCTCTGGTGGCAGCATATCGGCGACGTCACCGCCGGCACCTTCAGCGCCCAGCAGGCCATGGACCGGCTCGCCGGCGAAATGGACGACCTGATGGCGCGCATGCAGGCGGCGGACGAGGCAAGCAACGCCTATTCGGGTTGCGGGCCGCGGCTGAACGAGCCGCGCGACGCCAACTACTGGGTCAACGAGGTCGAAGGTGCGCCCTGGCCGCCGCTCGACAACGAGAAGCCGCAGGGCGAGACGATCGCCTATGAAGAGCTGATCCAGCGCTGGGCCCAATAGGCGTCGAAGACATCACGCAAGAAGAAGGGGCGGTCGCCGATGCGGCCGCCCCTTCTGCTCGAGTCAGGAATACGATCGAGGCACTGCCTCAGCCGCCGTGGGCGACCATGACGTGGCGGACGGCGGTATAGTCCTCCAGCGCATAGACCGACATGTCCTTGCCGTAGCCAGACTGCTTCAGCCCGCCATGCGGCATCTCGTTGACCAGCATGAAATGGGTGTTGATCCAGGTGCAGCCATACTGGAGCCGGGCCGCGGTCTGCATGCCGCGCGAGACGTCCTTCGTCCAGATCGAGGATGCCAGGCCGTAGTCTGAATCGTTCGCCCAGGCGACCGCCTGGTCGACCTCGGAGAAGCGCGTCACCGAGACGACCGGGCCGAACACCTCGCGGCGGACGATCTCGTCCTCCTGGAGCGCGCCGGCGACGACGGTCGGGCGGTAGTAGAAGCCGTTCCCGTCGCCTGTCTTGCCGCCGGTCGTGATCTCGATGTGCTTGAGTTCGGCCGCCCGCTCCACGAAGCTCGACACGCGGTCGCGCTGGCGCTTCGAGATCAGCGGCCCAATCTCGTTCTCCGTATCGTCGTCCAGTCCGAACCTGATGGTCGAGACGGCCGAGGTCAGGTCGGCCACCAGCTTCTCGTAGATGCGGTCATTGGCGTAGATGCGGCAGGCGGCCGTGCAGTCCTGGCCGGCATTGTAATATCCGAAGGCGCGCAGCCCGCTGACCACGGCGTCGAGATCGGCGTCGTCGAAGACGATGACCGGGGCCTTTCCGCCGAGCTCGAGATGGGTGCGCTTGACCGTCTTCGACGCCGCCTGCAGCACCTTCTTGCCGGTCGCGATGTCGCCGGTGATCGAGACCATGCTGACCTTGGGATGGTTGATCAGCGCGTTGCCGACGGTCTCGCCGCGGCCGAGCACGATGTTGACCACCCCTTCGGGCAGGACCTCGGCCAGGATCCTGCCCAGCCTCAGCGCCGTCAGCGGGGTCTGCTCGGACGGCTTGTAGACGACGGTGTTGCCGCCGCCGATTGCCGGCGCGAGCTTCCAGGCCATCATCATCAGCGGGTAGTTCCAGGGCGCGATCGAGGCGACGACGCCGATCGGATCGCGCCGGATCATCGACGTGTGGCCGCGCGTATACTCGCCGGCGATCATGCCGGGCATGGTGCGCACCGCTCCGGCGAAGAAGCGGTAGCAGTCGACGATCGCCGGGATCTCGTCATTCCTGACGGCGTTGATCGGCTTGCCGCAGTTCATCGCCTCGAGCGTGGCGAAGGTCTCCGCCTCGGCCTCGATGCGGTCGGCGATCTTGAGGAGATAGGCCGAGCGCTCGGCCGGAGTGGTGCGCGACCATGTGACGAACGCCTTCTCTGCCGCCGCGACCGCCGCCTCGATCTGCGCCTCGCTCGCCTCCGGCAGATAAAGGATCGTCTCGCCGGTGCGCGGATTGAGGATCTCCTCCTCCTGTTCCGTCCCGGTATCGAACCGGGCGCCGATCAGCATCTGGGTATCCATCGGGTTTCTCCCTTGAATGAAGCTATTTGCCGTGGCCGGCGATCTGGTCGCCGTCTCGGGTCAGGTAATAGGCGAGCAGGATGGGCAGGAACGTCACCACCACCACCACCATGGCCACAACGTTGGTGACCGGCCGCTGGCGCGGGCGCACGAGTTCCTGAAGCATCCAGATCGGCAGCGTCTGCTGCTGACCCGCCGTAAAGGTCGTCACGATCACTTCGTCGAAGGACAGCGCGAAGGCGAGCATGCCGCCGGCGAGCAGCGCGGTGCCGAGATTGGGCAGGATGACGTATCTGAAGGTCTGGAACCCGTCGGCGCCGAGATCCATCGACGCCTCGATCAGCGAGCCCGAGGTGCGGCGGAAACGGGCGACGGCATTGTTGTAGACGACGACCACGCAGAAGGTCGCGTGGCCGACGACGATCGTCCAGAAGGAGAAGGGTATCTCCGCCAGATTGAATGCGGATCTGAGCGCGATGCCGGTGATAATGCCGGGGAGCGCAATCGGCAGGATGACGAGGAGCGAGATCGTCTCGCGGCCGAAGAAGCGCGTGTGGGCGACAGCGGCGGCGCAGAGCGTGCCGAGTATGAGCGCCAGCACCGTCGAGACGGAGGCGACCTGGACGGACAGCGTCAGCGCCGCCCACACGTCGGGCCGGTTCCAGGTGACGGCGAACCACTGCAAAGTGAAGCCAGGCGGTGGCCACTGGTAGCTCTGATCCTCGGTCGTGAAGGCGTAGACGAAGATCAGCAGGATCGGCAGGTGAAGGAAGAGCAGCCCGCAGACGGCTGCGATCTTGAGCCCGAGCGGCGCGCGCAAGTTGGGGTCAGAGCGCATGGGTGGTCTCCATGCGCTGCCTGCGCTTTTCCGTCATCCTCGGGCTTGTCCCGAGGATTTGCCAGCGTTCGCGGATTGTGAAAGAGTGAAGAGGTGTTCCGACGGCAGCGGCTATTGATCGGCCAGCGGCAGATCCTCGGGACAAGCCCGAGGATGACGGCGCAAAGGTGCGCGTGCGTTCACAGCGCATCGAACGCCCCCTTGCGCTTGGCCATCCAGAGATAGAGCCCCATGACGACGATCGGCACGACGGTGAAGGCGGCGGCGAGCGGGATGTTGCCGGCCGTGCCCTGGTGCGCGTAGACGGCCTGGCCGATGAAGCGGCGCGAGGTGCCGACGATCTGCGGGATGATGTAGTCGCCCATCGTCAGCGAGAAGGTGAAGATGGAGCCGGCGATCACGCCCGGCAGCGCCAGCGGCAGGAGCACCTTGCGGAAGGTCTGGAGCGGCGTGGCGCCGAGGTCGGAGGAGGCTTCGAGCAGGTTGTGGGGCACCCGCTCCAGCGCCGCCTGCGTCGGCAGGATCATGTAGGGCAGCCAGACATAGAGGAAGACGAGGAAGGTGCCGGTGTGGCTGACGGACAGCGAGTTGCCGCCGACGATGGGCAGCGACAGCCAGGCATCGAGCAGCCAGTCGAGGCGGAGCCCTGTCACCAGCCAGTTGAGGATGCCCTCCTTGGCGAGGATCAGCTTCCAGGCATAGACCTTAACGAGGTAGCTCGACCACAGCGGCAGCATGATGCCGAGATAGAAAAGCGCCTTCCATTTGCCCCGCGCGTAGCGTGCCGCGTAGTAGGCGATCGGGAAGGCGACGATCGCCGCGCCGATCGTGACGCAGGCCGACATGACGAGCGTGCGCACGATGATGTCGAAATTGGCGGGCTGGAGGAGCTCGCCGTAGGTCTTGAGCGTGAACTCGCGATTGATGAGGCCCGAATACTCGTCGATCGAGAAGAAGCTCTGGAGGAGGAGCGCGAAGAGCGAGCCGAGATAGATGATGCCGAGCCACAGCAGCGGCGGCGTCAGCATCAGGAAGAGCAGGAGCCGCGGGTTGCGCCAGAAGACGTCGGAGAGCCAGCCGCCGACCGACGGGCGCGCCTTGGTCATGACGGTTGCCGCGCTGGCGATGCTCACGGCGCGTCCTCCATCAGATGGAGGTCGGCGGGATCGAAGGAGAGCGCGACCATCTCGCCCTCGACCGGCAGATGCTGCCCGGCGGGGACGATGGCGTTGAGGCGCTGGCCCTCCGCGTCGAGCGCGAGACGGGTCGTGGCGCCGAGGAAGCTGCGCCCGACGACGCGCGCGGAGGTCGCTCCATCGCCGGCGCCGTTCAGCCGCACGGCTTCGGGCCTGAGGCTCGCCCAGCGGCGCTGGCCGGTGCGCGCGGCGACGAAATCCGGCGCCAGCACGTTGGAGGACCCGACGAAGTCGGCGACGAAGCGCGTGCGCGGCCGGCGGTAGATCTCCTCCGGCGTGCCGACCTGCATGATCCGGCCGTCGTTGAAGACGGCGATCCGGTCGGCCATGGACAGCGCCTCGCCCTGGTCGTGGGTGACGAAGACGAAGGTGATGCCGATCGATTTCTGAAGGGCCTTCAGCTCCTCCTGCATCTGCTCGCGCAGCTTGAGGTCGAGCGCGCCGAGCGGCTCGTCGAGGAGCAGCACCTTCGGGCGGCTGATCAGCGCCCGGGCGAGCGCCACGCGCTGGCGCTGGCCGCCGGAAAGCTGGCCGGGGCGGCGGTCGCCGTACTCGGGCAGCTTCACCATCTCGAGCGCCCGCCGCGCCTCGGCATGGCGCTCCGCCTTGCCGACGCCGCGCACCATGAGCGCGTAGGAGACGTTGTCGATGACGTTGAGATGGGGGAAGAGCGCGTAGTCCTGGAAGACGGTGTTGACGTTGCGCCGGTAGGGCGGGACGCCTTCCGCGGTCTCGCCGAAGATCTCGATATGGCCGGAGGTCGGCTGGTCGAAGCCGGCGATGAGCCTGAGGCAGGTGGTCTTGCCCGAGCCGGAGGGGCCGAGCATGGCGAAGAACTCGCCCGGCACGACCTCCATGTCGACGCCGTCCACGGCCTTCACCGGCCCGTAGTGGCGCGACACGTTCTGGAACGAGACAGCAAGAGTCATCGTCGGCTCTGATCCATGCTGAAAGGCGCCGCCACCCGGTTCTTTGCCGGGTGACGGTCAGCGTCAATGGCCCTGCCAGCCGATCAGCGGCCGCCGATCACGCCGATATAGTCGGACACCCAGCGGTAGTAGGGCACGCACTCGCCCTGGCTGGCGCAGTTGGTCACCGGCGTCGTCCAGAAGCGCACCTTCTCGAAATCGTCGAGACCGTTCTTGGTACAGCCTTCCGCCGTCTGCATGCCGCGCCCGTCGGTGCAGGCGGCCAAGACCGGCGGATTGGCGCCGAACCAGACCGACAGGTCCGCGGGCAGGTTGGACGACAGCGTGTGCTCCATCCAGAGATAGGCGCAGTTCGGATTGGCGGCGTCGATGTGCATCATCGTCGTGTCAGCCCAGCCGGTGACGCCTTCCACCGGGATGACGGACGCGACCGGCGCGCCCTGCGACTGCAGGAGGTTGACCTGGAAGGGCCACGAGCCGGAGGCGACGACGCCCTCGTTCTTGAAGTCGTCGATCTGGATGAAGGCGTCGTGCCAGTAGCGGCCGACCAG
>VFQR01001881.1_pt1 | contig 14481 bp, 15 predicted proteins | sample 3512321 | NCBI WGS metagenome assembly VFQR01 (sample SAMN10412374, study PRJNA504923) | tailings metagenome | isolation source: Relicate 3 Philex TSF1 revegetated site | place: Philippines: Tuba, Benguet | collected 2017-08-29
TCTTGTCCGAGTCGTACTCGTTCATCTGGCAGCCGAAGGTCTTGATGAAGACTTTCTTGTGGGTCATGGCAATGGCTCCTGCGGGCGCGCGGGCGCCCGGGGCGCGCCCGGCATCGCGGGCGCGGGTGAATCGGGGATCAGTTGGGCGTGGCCGGGGCCGGCAGCGTGCGTGCCGTGCCGGCGTCCTGCATCGATTCGAAGGTGTAGTTGCGCTGGACACCGTAGCCGGCGCGCTTTTCCTTCTTTTCCTCGGCGGTGAGGATCCAGGCCTGGGTGACCTGGCCGCGGCGGTCCAGCAGGTAGTTGACCGTGACCTCGCGGTTGAGCAGCGAGGCCGGGCGCACCAGGCGGTTGTTCTCGTCGAGCACGCGCGCGCCGGGCGACAGGCGCGTCGTGCGGTCGTCCATCTCGAGGTAGGGCGGCTGCTTGACGGTCATCTCGCCGCGCAGGGCTTCGCGGGGGAAGTTGCGTGTCTGGTCCGGGACCTGGGAGGTGGCCTGGGTCTGGGTTTGGGCCTGGGTCTGCGCGTGCGCGGCGCCGGTCAGGGCCAGCGCAAGCAGCAGGGGGGTGAGGCAGCGGTTCATGGTGTAGATCCAGAGGCTGATCGGGGCCGCGATTGTCTCATGGGGGTGGGCGCTCGCTGCGCGCCGCGCGGGGCGCGGGCGGGCCCGCCGGTCAGCGCCAGCGCAACGGCTCCAGGCTCACGCTGCCGCGCTCCCCGCTGAGGGTGAGCACGCCTTCGAGCACCGTCGCCTGCAGCTGCATGCTGCGCTCGGCCAGGGCGGCCAGCGCCGGGGCGGCATCGGCCGGCAGGCGCCACACCTGCAGCTTGTCCAGCCGCGTGAGTTTGTTTTCGATGCCGCGCCACCAGACCTCGGCCGCCGGACCGAAGGCGTAGACGCGCACCGCGTCGGCCTGGCTGCAGGCCTTGGCCAGGGGCTTGTCCTCGGGCTGGCCCACCTCCACCCACAGCCGCTTGCGGCCGGTGTAGTCGGTCAGGTGCAGATCCGGGTCGTCCGGGTCGGACAGACCCGCACCGAAGGCCAGCGTGCCGTCGCCGCCGCAGGTGTCGACGAGTTCGTGCGCGTTCAGCGCCAGCGCGGCCAGGCGCACCATCATGCGTTCGTCGGTTTCGCTCGGGTGGCGCGCCAGCGTGAGGGCGTGGTCGGCGTAGTACCCGTGGTCGATGTCGGCGATCTGCAGGTTCGCCTTGAAGACGGTGGACTTGAGGGCCATGGCGCGTGGGGTCTGCGGGCGGGGCAATGAAAAAGGCGGGCTCCGTTGCCGGAGCCCGCCTCGAATCTGGTGGCGATAGGTGGACTTGAACCACCGACATCAGCATTATGAATGCTGCGCTCTAACCAACTGAGCTATATCGCCGAAGCCGCGCATTATAGCCCAAGCCGGAAACCCTCAAGTGTTCTTGAACACCGCCTTGCGCTTGTTCACGAAGGCGTCCATGCCTTCCTTCTGGTCTTCGGTGGCGAACAGGGCGTGGAACATGCGGCGCTCGAACATCACGCCGTCGGACAGGCTGCCCTCGAAGGAGCGGTTCACCGATTCCTTGGCCGCCATCACCGCGATCTGCGAGAAATCGCAGATCGTGAGCGCGGCGCCCAGGGCCTCGTCCATCAGCTTGTCCAGCGGCACCACGCGGCTCACCAGCCCGGCGCGTTCGGCCTCGGTGGCGTCCATCATGCGGCCGGTGAGCGCCATGTCCATGGCCTTGGACTTGCCCACCGCGCGCGGCAGGCGCTGCGTGCCGCCGGCGCCCGGGATGATGCCCAGCTTGATCTCGGGCTGGCCGAACTTCGCGTTGTCGGCCGCGATGATGAAGTCGCACATCATGGCCAGCTCGCAGCCGCCGCCCAGGGCGAAACCGCTCACGGCCGCGATCACCGGCTTGCGCACGCTGCGGATGGTTTCCCAGTTGCGGGTGATGTAGTCGCCCTTGTAGACATCGGCGAAGGTGTAGGTGGCCATGGCGCCGATGTCGGCGCCCGCGGCGAAGGCCTTCTCGCTGCCGGTGACGATCATGCAGCCGATGTTCTCGTCGGCGTCGAAGGCCTTGAGCGCGGCGCCGAGCTCGTCCATGAGCTGGTTGTTCAGCGCGTTGAGCTGTTTCGGGCGGTTCAGCGTGACGATGCCGACGCGGCCTTCGGTACGCACGGTGATGCATTCGGGGGCGGTGCTCATGGAATCTCCTCGGAGTTTTCGGGTGCCAGCCGGGCACTATAGCGGGCGATGCCTACGGGTATTCATTGCCCGACCGATCGGTTGGTTAATGGTAAATTGCCGACAGAAAACCCCCCAACGAGGAGACACGATGAGCCCTGCCCACGAGGCCAGCACCGTGGTGTACGAAGAGCGCGGGGCCGTGGCCCTGCTCACGCTCAACCGCCCCGACGCCCTGAACAGCTTCACGCGGGCCATGCACCGCGACCTGTGGGCCGCGCTCGACCGCGCCGAGGCCAACGCCGCGGTGCGCGCGCTGGTGATCACCGGCGCGGGCCGCGGCTTCTGCGCCGGCGCCGACCTGGCCGAGTTCGATTTCGAACCCGGGCCCGACCTGGTGCAGCGCGCCGACCCCGGCCCGGTGATCGAGCAGGCCTTCAATCCCACGGCGCGGCGCCTGATGGGCCTGCGCATGCCCACCCTGGCCGCCGTCAACGGCGTGGCCGCGGGCGCGGGCGCCTCGCTGGTGATGTGCTGCGACATCGCGATCGCGGCGCCCAACGCGAGCTTCATCCAGGCCTTCAGCAAGATCGGCCTCATTCCCGATGCCGGCGGCAGCTGGCTGCTGGTGGAGCGCCTGGGCCTGGCGCGCGCCATGGCGCTGGCCATGACGGGCGACAAGCTGGCGGCCGCACAGGCGAAGGAGTGGGGAATGATCTGGGACGTGGCCGACGACAGCGTGGCCGCGGCCCTGGCGATGGCCGACAAGCTGGCCGCCATGCCCACCAAGGCCCTGGTGGCCACGCGCCACCTGCTGCGCGACGCCGCCACGCGCAGCTTCAGTGCCCAGCTCGACGTCGAGCGCGACACGCAGTCGGCGCTCGGGCGCACGCACGACTACATCGAGGGCGTGATGGCGTTTCGCGAAAAGCGCCCGGCGCGCTTCAAGGGCGAGTGATGACGCCGCAGGAACGCGCCCGCAAGGTCGGCGAAGCGATGTTCGCCAACGACGTGGCGAGCAAGGACACCATGGGCATGGAACTGCTGGCCTGCGAGCCCGGCCGCGCGGTGATGCGCATGGTGGTCAGGCCGCTGCACCTCAACGGCCACCAGATCTGCCACGGCGGCTTCATCTTCACGCTGGCCGATTCCACCTTCGCGTTTGCCTGCAACAGCCACAACCGCAACGCCGTGGCCGCGGGCTGCAGCATCGAGTTCCTGCGGCCCACGCACGCGGGCGACGTGCTCACCTGCGAGGGCCTGGAGCAGACGCTGTCGGGCCGCCACGGCATCTACGACATGCGCGTCACCAACCAGCGCGGCGAGGTGGTGGCGCTGTTTCGCGGCAAGAGCGCGCAGATCGCCGGCACCGTGTTTCCCGAAGAGGACCCGTCATGACCAACCTGCCCCTGGAGCCGATCGAGAAGGCCGGCATCGACGAGCTGCGCGCGTTGCAGCTCAAGCGCCTGCGCGCCACGCTGCAGCACGCCTACGCCAACTCGCCGGTCTACCGCGCCAGGTTCGACGCCGCGGGCGTGCACCCCGACGACTGCCGCAGCCTGGCCGACCTGGCGAAGTTTCCCTTCACCACCAAGGCCGACCTGCGCGACAACTACCCCTTCGGCATGTTTGCGGTGCCGCGCGAGAAGTGCGCGCGCATCCACGCCAGCAGCGGCACCACCGGCAAGCCCACGGTGGTGGGCTACACCTTGCGTGACATCGACACCTGGGCCACGGTGGTGGCGCGCAGCATCCGCGCCAGCGGTGCGCGCCGGGGCGACCTGGTGCACGTGAGCTACGGCTACGGCCTGTTCACCGGCGGCCTGGGGGCGCACTACGGCGCCGAGAAACTGGGCCTCACGGTGGTGCCCTTCGGCGGCGGGCAGACCGAGCGCCAGGTGCAGCTGATCCAGGACTTCCGGCCCGACATCATCATGGTCACGCCGAGCTACATGCTGGCCATCGCCGACGAGTTCGAACGCCAGGGGCTGGACCCGCGCGCGAGCAGCCTGCGCGTCGGCATCTTCGGTGCCGAGCCCTGGACCAACGACATGCGGCTGGCGATCGAGCAGCGCATGGGCATCGACGCGGTGGACATCTACGGCCTGTCCGAGGTGATGGGCCCCGGCGTGGCCAACGAATGCGTGGAGACCAAGGACGGCCCCACCATCTGGGAAGACCACTTCTATCCCGAGATCATCGACCCCGAGACCGGCCGCGTGCTGCCCGATGGTGAGCCCGGAGAGCTGGTGTTCACCAGCCTGACCAAGGAGGCGCTGCCGATCATCCGCTACCGCACGCGCGACCTCACGCGGCTGCTGCCGGGCACCGCGCGCACCATGCGACGCATGGAGAAGATCACCGGCCGCAGCGACGACATGATGATCGTGCGCGGCGTGAACGTCTTCCCGACGCAGATCGAGGAGCTCATCCTGCGGCACGCCGCGCTGACCGCCCATTACCAGTGCGTGCTCACGCGCCAGGGGCCGATGGACTGCCTGGCCGTGCGCGTGGAGACGCGCCCTGGTCTGGACCCGCAATCGAGCGAGGCAGTGGCCGCCGCCAAGGCCCTGCAGCACGACGTGAAGACCTTCGTCGGCACCAGCATCGAGGTCGAGCTCAAGGCCGAGGGGGGCGTCGAGCGCAGCCAGGGCAAGGCCAAGCGGGTCGTGGATCTGCGGCCACGCTGAGGCGCCAGCAGGCGCCCAAGGCGTGACGCCTGTCACCCCGGTGGCTGTCACTGGGGCCAAACCCGCTGTTCAGTTCCTGCCGGTAGTGGCTACAGTCGCGCGCAAAGGTTGGGAAGCGATGGACAAGCAAACCGTCTTCGTCAAAACGGACCAGGGCCGCGATGCCCTCACAAGCCGCCCCGCGGGCCTGGGGCCGCGCCTGCGTTCGCTGCTGATCATGGTCGATGGCAAGCGCAGCGTGGGCGAGCTCGACAAGATGCTGGGCAGCGAAGGCGCGGCCGCGCCTCTGCTGGAGCAGCTGGCGGCCGAGGGCTGGATCGAGGGCGGCGCCCCGGTGGCGGCCCCGCCCGCTGCCGCGCCGGTGGCGGCTGCCGCCGCCGTGGCCGAAGGGCCGGCCACCCTGCCGCCGCCGACCGCCGACGCCCTGCCGTTCCCCGAGGCGCGCCGCCTCGTGGTGCGCTTCATCAACGATCAGCTCGGCCCCATGGGCGAGCCGCTGGCGATCAAGGTGGAAGGCTGCAAGAGCGCCGCCGATCTGCTGGCCATGCTGCCGCGCATCCGCGACGGCCTGCGCAACTTCAAGAACGCGGCCACCGTGGCCCGCTTCGATCAGGAGATCGCGCCGCGCCTGCCGGCGGTCTGAGCCGGCGCGTCGCCGCCCAGCCAGGCGCCCAGGCGCGTGGCATCGCCCACCGACAGGCGCAGCGTGTGCTGCTCGGCGGGCCACTGCAGGGGCAGGCGCAGCAACTGGCGGTCGCGCGAGACGAGGGCGGTGAGGCGCACGCGCGTGCCGCGCAAGGCCTGCACCTCGTCGAGCCGCTGCACGCGCCAGGCTTCCGGTGTGCCGCCGCGGCGCGCCGGGGCGAACTCCACACCCAGCCACTCGTCGCCGGCGGACAGACCGGCCGCTTCGCCGGCGCCGCCGCGCAGCACGTTCTTCACCACCAGCGCGCCGTTGGCCTCGCTCACGCGCAGGCCGAGCTGCTGCGCCAGCGGCGCGGGCTCGTGCAGCACCTTGGCGCCGTGCGCCAGCAGCAGCGGCTCCAGCGGCAGTTCGTCGGTGCCGTGCACCCAGGCGTCGAGCTCGGCGTCGAAGGCACGCCCGCCGAGCTGGCGAAGCACCATGCGCAGATCGCGCTCGCGCATCGGACCGGCCGCGCAGCGCTGCCACAACGCGCGCATCACGCTGTCCAGCGACGCCGCGCCCTCGCGGCGCAGCGTGAGGTCCAGCGCCAGCGCGACCAGCGCGCCCTTGGTGTAGTAGCTCACCGTGGCGTTCGGCGTGTTCTCGCCCACGCGGTAGTACTTGGTCCAGGCGTCGAAGCTGGCCTGCGCCACGCTTTGCACCCGGCGCCCGGGCGTCTGGCGCACCTGGTTGATGTTCTTGGCCACCAGCTGCAGGTAGACGGCGTCGTCGATCAGGCCGGCGCGGCGCAGGATCAGGTCGTCGTAGTAGCTGGTGAAGCCCTCGAAGAACCACAGCAGCTCCGTGTGGTTCTCGCGGTCGTAGTCGTAGCGCGCGAACTCGGCCGGGCGCAGCCGCTTGACGTTCCAGGTGTGGAAGTACTCGTGGCTGATGAGGCCGAGCAGCGTCGTGTAGCCGTCGGTCGCTTTGAGCGCCACCGGTTTGGCCGCGCTGTCGCGCCGCGCCGGCAGTTCGTTGCGCTGGCAGATCAGCGCCGTGCTGTTGCGGTGCTCGAGGCCACCGTAGCCGTCGCCGCTGGCGTGCAGCATGAAGACGTAGCGCTCGAACGGTGGTGCACCGTCGCCATGCCAGAACGCGATGTGCGCCTCGCAGATGCGGCGGGCGTCCTCGACCAGCCGCTCGGTATCGACCCAGTCGCCCGCGCCCGTCATGACGAAGCGGTGCGGCACGCCCGCGGCCTCGAAGTCGGCGCTGAAGAAGCGGCCCAGCGTCACGGGGCAGTCGGCCAGCTCGTCGTAGTCGGCCGCGTGGTAGCGGCCCCAGCCCTGTTCGTCCACCCGTTGCGGCGTCAGGCCCGTGGCCACGCGCCAGTCCTCGGGCAGGCCGCCGCGCGCGATCTCCAGCGAGTGGGCCCCGTCTTCCTGCCCGAGCACCCGCAGGCACAGGCTGGTGGCGTTGAAGAAACCGCGCGTGGCGTCCAGCCACGCGGTGCGCACCGAGGCGTCCAGTGCGTAGACCTGGTAGCGCAACTCCAGCGGCTCGCCGGCCTCGGCGTCGACCTGCCAGCGGTGCTTGTCGAGCTGACGCACCGCCACTTCCTGGCCGCCCTGCCAGGCCCGCAGGCCCTGCAGGTGTTGCGAGAACTCGCGCACCAGGTAGCTGCCCGGGATCCACACCGGCAACGCGAAGCGCTGGCCGCGCGCCGGTTCGGCCACGCCCAGCGTGACGTCGAACAGGTGGGTGTGCGGATCGGCGGCGGCCACACGGTACCGAACCGGGGCCGGACCGGCGTGGCGGCGTTGACGGGTGGGCATCAGGTCGCTCCCGCGGCAATGAAGCACGACAGCGCAGCCACCATCGACAGGCGCCAGCGCAGGGTGAGCCAGCGGCCCAGGCCGGTGGCGGCGTACAGGCGCCGGTCGACCACGTAGCACAGCGCGAGCAACAGGCCCAGCCAGGGAAGGGCGGCGTAAGCCGGCATCAGCAGCGCGGGCCAGGCCAGCAGGCTGGGTGCAACGCCCCACGCCAGATGCCCGGTGGTGGCCTGCCCGCGCGCCATGGCCACGCCCCAGTGGATGCCCCCCAGGAACGACACGATCAGGGCCCCGTAGCCGATCAGCGCCAGCGCCACCCAGGCGGCCGGGTCGGGCGGCACCAGCCACAGCACCAGGGCCAGCCCCACGAAGGGCACCAGCCCGCCCGCGCCCAGCGCCCGGGCCAGGGCAGACGGTTCGGCCGCGTCCGGAAAGCCGGCGGGAGGTGGGGTCTCGGGGGCGAGGGTGACGCTCATCGGGCCCGGGCTTCTTTCAGCAGGGCCTCGAAGCGTTCGGCCGGGATGTAGCCGGGCACGCGCGTGTCGTTGGCGAAGATCAGCGTGGGTGTGCCGTTGATGCCGTGGCGCGCGGCCAGGCGGCTGTTGCGCTCGATCGCCGCGGTGTCGCACTGCGCGGCCTCGGGCGGCTGCTGGTTGACCATCCAGCTGCTGTAGACCTTGGCGCGGTCCTTGGCACACCAGATGCGGCGCGCCTTCTCCAGCGAGTCGGGGCCGAGCACGGGGATCAGGAACACGTGCATGGTCACGTCGTCGAGCTTGGCCAGTTCCTGGTGCAGCTTCTTGCAGTAGCCGCAGTTCGGGTCTTCGAAGGCGGCCACCTGGCGCGTGCCCTTGCCCTTGACGATCTTGAACGCGTCCTTGAACGGCAGGTCCTTGAACGCGACGGCGTTGAGCTTGTCCAGCCGTTCCTCGGTGATGTTGGTGCGCGTCTTCGTGTCGATGATCGGTCCCAGCATGAGGTAGCTGCCGCTGTCGTCGGTGTAGAAGAGGCGGTTGCCGTTCACGCGCACCTCCCACAGGCCGGGGTAGGGGGTCTTGCTGATTTCCTCGATGGCCGGCATGTCGGGCAGGCGCTCGGCCAGGCTCTTGCGGATGCTGGCCTCCTGCGCGCCGGCGGCCAGGGTCAGGCCGGCCAGCAGGCCGGTCAGCAGGGTCTTGAGGATCTTCATGGGGCGTGGGCCGGGTCGGGTTTCGGGGGCGTCGAAAGAGGGACTCAGAGCGACAGGCCCATGGCCTGGCGCGCGAACCAGCGTTTGAGCGGGCCGCTGCGGTCGAAGCCGGACAGGCCCCGGTTGCGCAGCAGCTGCACGCGGCTGTCGGCCAGGCCGAACAGCGAAAAAAGCCCGTCCGTCACCCAGGCCATGGCCTGCACGTCGGCCGCACGGGCCCGCTCGTAGCGTCTGAGCAGTTTCGGGTCGTCGAGTTCGCGCCAGTATTCGCGCGCGTGCAGCACGCGGGCCAGTTCGGCGGCGTCGGCCAGGCCCAGGTTGAGGCCCTGGCCGGCCAGCGGGTGCACGGCGTGGGCGGCGTCGCCGGCCAGCACCACCGTGCCGCTGCTGCCCTCGGCGCCGCGCGCGATCCAGCGTCGCGCACGCGACAACTGAAGCGGCCAGGCCTGTGGCGCGCCCAGCGGGGTGAGCTCGCCCAGCGCCTGCTGGCTGCGCGCCTGCACCGCCGCGGCAAACGCCGCCGGTTCGGCCTGCAGCCACTGACCGGCCTTGTCTGCCGGCAGCGACCACACCAGCGCGAGTTCGTGCCCGCCCTCGCCGCCCAGCGGCAGCAGGGCCAGCACCTCGCCGTCGGCGAACCACTGCCGCGCAATGCCGCCGTGCGGCTGCGCCGCCCGCAGGCGCGCCGCCACCGCCTTGTGCGGGTAGGGGAACACGTCGTGCTCGATGCCCAGGGCTTCGCGTGTGGCGCTGTGGCGGCCCTCGCAGACCACCGTCAGGCGCGCCGGCGGGGCCTGCTCAACGCGCTGCACGCCGGCGGCAAAGCCGATCGCCTCGGCAAGGCGGCGCTCCAGCGCCGGCACGTCCACGATCCAGGTGAGCGCCTCGGCCCCGAGCTCGGCGGCGTCGAAGCGCAGCGTGCCGTCCGCGTCGCCCTGCACCTGCATGCCGGTCACCGGCGTCACGGCGCCGGGCACGTCGTCGGGCCAGGCGCGCAGGGCGCGCAGCAGCTCGCGTGAGCTGTTGTTGAGGGCGTAGGCGCGCACATCGTCGGCGCGTGGTGCCATGGGCGGTGCCACCAGGGCCACGCGCAGGCGGTCCTGGGCGAGCAGCAGGGCCAGGGCCTGGCCCACCACGCCCGCGCCGCGAATGACCACGTCGGCGCGTTGTGCAGTGGCGGTGGAAGACATGGCGGGATTCTAGGCTCGCGGCCCTGTGCCCCCGGCAGCGCAGGGCAAAATCCAGCGCTTTCGCCCCCCGTTCTGTCCCACCGCCATGACCGACACCGCCGACGTTCAAGCCACCATCGAAGAACTCTGGATCCACCCCGTCAAGTCGTGCGCGGGGGTTCGCGTCACCGAGGCCGAACTGACCGACACCGGGCTGCTCTACGACCGCGCCTGGATGGTGGTGGACGCGCAGGGCGAGTTCGTGAGCCAGCGCGAGCTGCCGCGCATGGCGCTGATCCAGCCCGCGTTCAAGATGGGCCAGCTGGTGCTGCGCGCACCGGGCATGCTGGCCCTGCACCTGCGGCTGGACGCGGTGGAAGGCCCGCTCAAGGTGCGCGTGTGGGACGACGAGGTCGAGGCCTTCGACATGGGCGATCTCGCCGCCCAGTGGTGCAGCGACTTCCTGGGCCCCGAAGCACCGGCTTCCCTGAAGCGGCTGCGCCTGGCGCGCTTCGACCCCGAGGTGAAGCGCCCGAGCGACCCGAAGTGGACCGGCGGGCGCGAGGCCGGCACGCAGTTCGCCGACGGCTTTGCGCTGCTGGTCACCAGCACCGCGTCGCTCGACGAGCTCAACCAGCGCCTGGCCGCGGCCGGGCACGCCGCGGTCGACCAGCGCCGCGTGCGCCCGAACATCGTGCTCGGCGGCCTGCAGGCGCACGACGAGGACCGCGTGGGCGCGCTGCGCATCGACACCGGGGCGGGGTCGGCGCTGATCGAACCCGTGAAGCCCTGCGCGCGTTGCTCGATTCCCGACGTGGACCCGGACACCGCACAGACCGGCACCGCGGTGAACGACACCCTGCGCGCCTACCGTGCCGATGCGCGCGTCAAGGGCGCGCTCACCTTCGGCATGAACGCCATCGTGCTCGAGGGCGATGGTCAGATGCTGCGCGTGGGCCAGCGCGTCAGCGGCGACTGGCGTTTCGACTGAGCACCGGCGCGCCGAACTGCGCGCGAAACTGCGCCGGGGTGAGCCCGGTGTGGGCGTGGAACTGGCGCGTGAAGTGCGGCTGGTCGGCATAGCCGCTGAGGTAGCCCACCTCGGCCAGCGGCGCATCGCTGTCGGTCAGCCGGTGCGCCGCGTGGTTCAGCCGCGCCTGCACGAGCAGGTGGCTGAAGCGGTGGCCATCGCGCGCCAGTTGGCGCTGCAGTGTGCGCGGTGAGGTGCGCAGCGTGTGGGCCAGGCGCGGCAGCGTCCAGCCGCGCGACGGGTCGGCCTGCAGCAGGGCCAGCGGCGTGGCCTCGGGGGCGGCGGGCGCCGCGGCCGGCCCGGGTTGCCACTGCCACTCCCAGCGGTGCAGCGCCGCGGGCCAGCGATCGGTTCGCCAGCCCTCGTCGAACAGCCATGCGCGCGTGCCCGACGGCCGTGCGCGCAGCCCCGGCACGCCGACGCGTTGCGCGAGCGCGAGCAGCAGGCCGGCGACCAGCAGGTCCTCGGCCGCGTCGGGCGGCGCGGCCTGGCGCAGCGACACGTGCTGCCAGCACAGGCGCTGCGGCCCGACGGCCTGCACCAGCACACGGTGGCGCGAGTGCACGAAGCGCTCCAGCCGCTGCCAGCGTTCCAGCAGGTCGAACGGGTCGCCGGCGGGGGTGAAGGCGGTGAGCATCGGGTCGTCGGGCAGCCCGTGCACCGCTTCGCCCAGGCGCGCGATCACGCCCGGCCCGTGGGCCTGCCACAGCGCCTGCAGCTGCGCGCGTTTGTCGGGCAGGGCGACCCGGCCGCGCTGCGCGGGCGGCAACGGCGGCGCAGCCAGGCCCTGGCGCTGCAGGCCGGCGCGCACGATGCGCATCATCGCGGCCGAGGCGAAATCGTCCATGGCCTCAAGTCTGCGCGAAGTCGGCCGCGGCGAGCGGAAAGCGCGTCGGGCGCCGCCCGGTGGCCGCGCGCACCGCGTTGGCGATGGCGGCCGCTGCGGCCACGATGACGGTTTCCCCGGCGCCACCGGGCGCCTCGCCCTCGTCGACCAGCACCACGCGCATCGGCGGCACCGCGCCCAGCCGCGGAATCGGCGCCGCCGCGAAGCTGTCGCTCACCACAGCGCCGTCGCGCAGCGAGAGGGCATCGCCCAGGGCCATGCCCAGGCCCCACACCAGGTTGCCTTCGCACTGCGCGCGCACCGTGTCGGCGTCGATCACGTGGCCGCAGTCGTGCGCGCAGCTGAGGTGCGTCACGCGCACCTCGCCGTCGCGGGCCACGGTCACGTCGGCCACGACGGCGGCGTGGCTGTTCTGCTTGTAGGTGCCACAGGCCACGCCGCGGCCCGCTCGCGCACCCGCGGGCTCTGCCGGTGGCGTGGGGGCGGCCTGCACCGCGGCACGCAGCACGCGCGCGAGCCTTGGTTCCCCGATGTGCGCGAGCCGGAATGCCACCGGGTCGGCACCCGCGGCGCGCGCGCACTCGTCGATCGCCGACTCGATGGCCAGGCCGTTGGGCCCGGCGCCCAGGCCGCGCCACGGCCCGGTGAACACCGGCAGGCGCGCGAGCGCGAAGCGCACGTCGGCGTTGGGCATGCGGTAAGGCGGCGCGGCGCCGCGCGCCACGCCCGGGTCGCCAGCCACCACGTCGGTGATGCGCTGCAGCCAGGCCGGCACGCCGGCCGCGGTGAAGAGGATGTGGCTGCTCGCAAAGTGATGCTGCCAGTCGTGCAACCGCCCGTCGCGCAGGCGGGCGCGGATGCGGTGGCTCGAGGGCGGGCGGTGAAAGCCCTGGCGGTACTCCTGCGCGCGCGTCCATTGCACTTTCACCGGCGCGCCCATGGCCTCGCACAGCAGGGCGGCTTCGAGCTCGACGGTGCAGATCGTCTTGCCACCGAAAGCGCCACCCACGCGGCAGGGGTGCACGCGCACCCGGTCCTCGCCGCGCCCCAGGGTCTTGCAGACCACGTCGCGCTGGTAGTACGCGTCCTGCGAGCCGACCCAGAGGTCCAGCACGCCGGCGGCGTCGAGCTCGGCCACCGCGGCGCGCGGCTCGATGGCGGCGTGCGCGGCCAGCGGGATGTCGATGCGCAGGTCGATGTCCCACGGAGCCGCGTCATCCAGCCGGCCGTGTTGCAGCACCTCGTTCGGCAGGCGTCCGCTTGCGCGGTGCGTGTCGATGTCGATCTGCTGCGCGATGCGGGCATCGTCGCCGCCGCCCTCGGTGTGCCATTGCACCGCGAGCGCGGCCGCGATGCGATCGAGTGCCCCGGGTGTGCGCGCCACGATGCCCAGGCCATCGGCGTTGGCCTGGCGCAGGCGTGCGTCGCGCACCAGCGCCACGAAGCCGGGCTCGGCGCGCGCAGCGGCCTCGTTCCATGCAGCCGGGCGCGAGGGCAGTTCGGGCGAGGTGGGGGCGCGCAGCACGCGGCCGTACAGCACACCGGTCGGTCGCACGTCGGCCGCGTAGAGCGCTGCGCCGGTCACGATGTCGCGACCGTGCACCAGAGGGGGTGTGGGGCGCGCGACGTCGCGGCGTAAGGCGCGCAAGGCGCTGGCAGGCACCGGCCCGGTCTTGCGCCCGCCCTCGGTGTCGCCGCGCGCCAGCGCCTCGCGCAGGGTGGCGCAGGCTTGCGCCAGCGGCAGCGCGAAGTCGCGCACCGATTCGCTGCCCACGGTGGCGCGCACCCTTGCGATGGTGCCGGTGTCGGGCAGCACCAGCGTCACGGCGTCCCAGGGCACGCCGAGTTCGGTGCAGGCCACCTGCTGGAGCGCGGTGGCGATCTGCTGGCCCATCTCGATGCGCGGCAGCGCCAGCGTGTAGCGCCCGTCGTGGTGGCGGATCCAGCCCAGCGCGTCGGCGTACCCGCTGGCGGGGCGCTTCGGAAACACCGGCAGCGCGCAGCCGCCCAGCGCGAACGTGACGGCCAGGCCCGCGCCGCCTTGCAGCAGCGTGCGGCGCTTCATCGCCGTGCCCCGCTGGAGGCTGCGGCGTGCACCGCCGCGCGCACACGCTGCTGGGTGCCGCAGCGGCACAGGTGCCCCGCGAGCGCGGCGTCGATCTGCGCGTCGCTGGGCCTCAGGGTTTCGCGCAGCAGGGCCACCGTGGCAACGATCTGGCCGGCCTGGCAATAGCCGCACTGGGGCACCCGATGCGCCAGCCAGGCCTGCTGCACCGGGTGCAGGCCGCCGTCGGCAGCGGCCAGGCCTTCGATGGTGGTGATGCGCCGCCCCACCGCCGCCTGCACCGGCAGCAGGCAGCTGCGCTGGGGCGCACCGTCCAGCAGCACGGTGCAGGCGCCGCACTGGCCGACGCCACAGCCGTGTTTGCTGCCGACCAGGCCGAGGTGCTCGCGCAGCACCCACAGCAGGCGTTCGTCCTGCCATTCGGGCGCGATGGGAAGGCGCCGCTCGTTCACGTTGAGTTCCATGGGGTTCTCCGGATCGGGATGCCCCATGCTGCGCGGTGCGCGCCGCGCTGTCTTGAACGAACGCGCCAGACCGGACGGAAACACCCCCTGGGCTACACTGCCAGGTTCGTCACGAGGTTTCCCCATGAGCTTGAAATGCGGCATCGTGGGCCTGCCCAACGTGGGCAAGTCCACGCTCTTCAACGCCCTCACCAAGGCCGGCATCGCGGCCGAGAACTACCCCTTCTGCACCATCGAGCCCAACACCGGCGTGGTGGAAGTGCCCGACCCGCGGCTGGCGCAGCTGGCCGAGATCGTCAAGCCGCAGCGCGTGGTGCCGGCGATCGTGGAGTTCGTGGACATCGCGGGCCTGGTGGCGGGCGCGAGCACGGGCGAAGGCCTGGGCAACAAGT
>VFQR01001882.1_pt1 | contig 14478 bp, 15 predicted proteins | sample 3512321 | NCBI WGS metagenome assembly VFQR01 (sample SAMN10412374, study PRJNA504923) | tailings metagenome | isolation source: Relicate 3 Philex TSF1 revegetated site | place: Philippines: Tuba, Benguet | collected 2017-08-29
GATCAAGCGCTGACGATTGTCGCCGCCGACCGCTTCGATTTCGATCTCCTGCTGACCGACGTCGTGCTGCCGGGCATGAACGGGCGGGAACTCGCGGACAAAATCCGCAGCAAGCGGCCGAACGTGCCGGTGCTGTTCATGACCGGCTATTCGCGCAACGCGATCGTGCATCACGGCCGCCTCGATCCCGGCGTGGACCTGTTGCAGAAGCCGGTAACCCAGGAAGCGCTGGCGCAGCGGGTCCGTGAGATGCTTGACGCCAAAGGGGCGCGTGCCTGACCCTGTGCCGGACGCCGGGCACAACGGCATGGCTGGGGAGATCAGATGGACACAGCAACCGCGCTCGCGGCCTTGGCGCTCGGATACGCGCTCGGCTCGATCCCCTTCGGACTGATCCTGACGCGCATGGCCGGCCTCGGCGACGTGCGCGCCATCGGCTCGGGCAATATCGGCGCGACCAATGTGCTGCGCACGGGCAACAAGAAAATCGCCGCCGCGACTTTGCTCGGCGATCTGCTGAAGGGCACCGCCGCTGTGTTGATCGCATGGCGGCTGTTCGGCCATGACGCGGCACTGATTGCCGGGCTTGGCGCATTTCTCGGCCATCTCTTTCCGGTCTGGCTGCGCTTCAAGGGCGGCAAGGGTGTCGCGACCTATATCGGTGTACTACTCGGACTGTTCTGGCCGGCGGCCCTCGCCTTCGGCGCGGTCTGGGGCACGGTCGCGGCGCTGACGCGCATCTCGTCCCTGTCCGCATTGGTCGCGAGTTTTGCCTCGCCCGTGCTGCTCTACGCGTTCGGCCTCATCCCGGAAGCCGCCCTCGTCGCCGCCCTCACCGCGCTCATTTTTCTGAAGCACCACGCCAATATCCGCAGGCTGCTCGCCGGGACCGAACCGAAAATCGGCTCGCGCGGATGAGCGAACGCCGCGCCTTCGTGAAGCTTTCCGAAGCGCAGCGGCTGGACTGGCTGAGACTGATCCGCTCCGAAAATGTCGGGCCGCGTACCTTTCGCGCGCTGATCAACCGCTATGCGAGTGCCGCCAAGGCAATCGAGAACGTGGCCGACCTCGCGCGCCGCGGTGGACGGCAGGATCTCCGCATCGCAAGCCGTGCGGAAGCCGAAACCGAAATGGCGGAGGCAAAGCGGCATGGTGTGCGTTTCATCGCCATCGGCGAGGAAGAATATCCGGCACGGCTGCGCGAGACGGACGACGCGCCGCCGCTCCTCGCCGTGCGCGGCAAGGTGGAAATTCTATCACGCGATGGGATCGCCATTGTCGGCGCGCGCAACGCATCGGCCGCAGGCATGCGCTTTGCGTCCACGCTCGCACGCGAACTTGGCGAAGCGGGTTATGCGGTGATCTCCGGCCTTGCGCGCGGAATCGATTCCGCCGGGCACCACGCGTCACTCAGCACCGGAACGGTCGCCGTGCTCGCGGGCGGACATGATCGCATCTACCCGCAGGAACATTTCGGGCTGCTGGAGGAAATCGTGAAGACGGGTGCCGCAGTTTCCGAAATGCCGATGGGATGGGAGCCGCGCGCCCGCGATTTTCCGCGGCGTAACCGGGTGATCGCGGGCATCGCGGCGGGCATCGTGGTGGTCGAAGCCGCCGAGCGTTCCGGCTCGCTGATTACGGCAAGGCTTGCTGTCGAAATGGGACGCGAAGTGTTCGCCGTTCCCGGCTCGCCGGTCGATCCACGCTGCAGTGGCACCAATCGTCTTCTGAAACAGGGAGCGACGCTCGTTACCTCGGCGGCGGATGTGATCGAGGCCATCGAGCCGATCGTGCGCCAGCCGCCGCGCCCGGCACCGATGCGCGAACCCGCTCCCAACGAAACGGATTCGCAACCGGCGGAAGCGACCGACGCGATCCGCGCGAAAATCTCGCAGTTGCTCAGCCACGCGCCCGTGTCCATCGATGAGCTTGCCCGCCTCGCCGGTGCGCCGCCGGCCGCGGTTCAGGTGGTGTTGCTGGAACTCGAACTCGCCGGACGTCTCGCCCGCCATGGCGGCGGACTGATCTCGCTCGCCTGAAAACTTAATCGGCCGGCGATGACGGTTTCCGGCCCGCCGTTTTCTGCGCCTCGAGCTGGACGATTTCCAGAAGGTAGGTGAGTGTCGCGAGATCGTGCCGCGCCACCAGCCTCTTCAAATCGCGGGCAAGCGTCGCCACATAGGCTGCGACATCCTCCTGCGAAGCGGATTCAGTCGAAGCAACGTCGTCTGCCCGTGCGCGATCCGCGCTCGTGCTCATTCCGGTCTGGCCTCTGACCTGCCGCCCCCGCACGGGCGTAAAATGGTTGTAGATTATTGGTGGTATTCAATCAAGTCTCTATCCAAGGTTGTGTCCGGTTTTCCCCTTCAACAGGCCGGAATTTGACTTGCCACCCTCAAATGGCCTAGTTCGCCGCCCACGCGCGGGATGAACCCGCGCTTTTTGCTGATTCCTTCAGCCCCAGAAGACCAACAAAGAGCCCATACAAGCGTCCTGATGAACGTCGTCATTGTCGAGTCGCCCGCAAAGGCGAAAACGATCAACAAGTACCTCGGCGCAGGCTTTGAGGTGCTCGCCTCCTACGGGCATGTGCGCGACCTGCCACCCAAGGATGGGTCGGTCGCTCCCGACGACGATTTCAAGATGGTCTGGCAGGTCGACGCCAAGGCGCAGAAGCGCATGAGCGAGATCGCGGCCGCGGTGAAGGGCGCCGACAAGCTGATCCTCGCCACCGACCCCGACCGCGAGGGCGAAGCGATCTCCTGGCATGTGCTGGAAATTCTCAAGGGCAAAAAGGCGCTCGACGGCAAAAAGATCGAGCGCGTGGTCTTCAACGCGATCACCAAGCAAGCCGTCGCCGATGCCATGGCGAACCCGCGCGAGATCGACGCCGCCCTCGTCGATGCCTACCTCGCCCGCCGCGCGCTCGATTATCTCGTGGGCTTCACGCTGTCGCCGGTGCTGTGGCGCAAACTGCCGGGCTCGCGCTCCGCGGGCCGCGTGCAGTCGGTGGCGCTCAGGCTCGTCTGCGACCGCGAACTCGAAATCGAAAAATTCCAGCCGAAGGAATACTGGTCGATCGCGGCCCTGCTCGCGACCCCGCGCAATGAAACCTTTGAAGCCCGCCTCGTCGGCGCCGACGGCAAGAAGATCACCCGCCTCGATATCGGCTCCGGCGACGAAGCTGCCGCCTTCAAGCGCGATCTGGAAACGGCACAGTTCAAGGTTGCCTCGGTGGAATCGAAACCCGCCAAGCGCCATCCCTACGCGCCCTTCTCCACCTCGACGATGCAGCAGGAAGCGAGCCGCAAACTCGGCTTCGCGCCGGCGATCACCATGCGCGTGGCGCAGCGGCTCTATGAGGGTGCTGACATCGGCGGCGAGACGGTCGGACTCATTACATATATGCGTACCGACGGCATCGAACTGGATGGTTCAGCGATTGCCGGTGCGCGGCGCGTGATCGAGGCGGAGTACGGCGCGAACTATGTTCCGTCTTCTCCGCGCGTGTACAAGAACAAATCCAAGCACGCGCAGGAAGCGCACGAGGCCGTGCGCCCCACCGATCTTTCGCGCAAACCCAAAGACGTCGCGCGCTATCTCGAAGCCGATCAGGCAAAACTTTACGAGCTGATCTGGTTGCGGACCATCGCGAGCCAGATGGAATCCGCCGAACTGGAACGCACCACCGTCGACATCACCGCGAATGTTTCGGGCCGCGCGCTCGATCTGCGCGCCACCGGCACGGTGGTGAAATTCGACGGCTTCCTCGCCCTCTATCACGAGGACCAGGACGATCCGACCGGCGACGACGAAGACGCCAACCGCCTGCCCGAAGTGAAGCAGGGCGAGACGCTGCAAAAGCGCGACATCAAGGCCGACCAGCATTTCACCGAGCCGCCACCGCGGTTTTCGGAAGCCTCGCTCGTGAAGCGCATGGAAGAACTCGGCATCGGCCGCCCCTCCACCTACGCCTCGACGCTGCAGGTGCTGCGCGACCGCGGCTATGTGCGGATCGACAAGAAGCGGCTCATTCCGGAAGACAAGGGCCGCGTCCTCACGGTTTTCCTGGAATCGTTTTTCAAGCGCTACGTCGAATACGATTTCACCGCGAGCCTCGAGGAGAAGCTCGACGAGATCGCCAACCACGATCTCGACTGGAAAGATGTTCTGCGCGAGTTCTGGAAGGATTTCATCGCCGCCGTCGACGAGATCAAGGATCTGCGTATCACGCATGTCATCGACGCGCTCGATGAGATGCTCGGACCGCACATCTTCCCGCCGAAGGAAGACGGCTCCGATCCCCGCCTCTGCCCGACCTGCGGCACGGGACGGCTCGGCCTCAAGATGGGCCGCTTCGGTTCGTTCGTCGGTTGCTCGAATTATCCGGAATGCCGCCACACGCGGCCGCTGAACGATTCAAGCGGCGTCGCGGGCACGAAAGTGCTCGGCACCGATCCGAAGACCGGCATGGAAGTCACCCTGCGCGGCGGACGCTTCGGTCCCTATGTGCAGCTTGGCGAAGCCAAGGACGACGAGAAGCCGAAACGCGCGGGCCTGCCGAAGGGCACCGATCTCGACGCGGTGGACCTCGCCTTCGCGTTGGGATTGCTCGCCTTGCCGCGCGATGTCGGCCCGCATCCGGAAGACGGCGAAATCATCATCGCGGGCATTGGCCGCTTCGGCGCCTACGTGAAGCACGGCTCGATGTATGCGAACCTCGAGGAAGGCGACGAGGTGATGAACATCGGCCTCAACCGCGCGGTCGTGCTGCTCGCGGAAAAGGCCGCCCGTCCCTCGCGCAAACGCGGTGCCCCCGCCGGCACGCCGCTCGGCGAACATCCATCTCTCGGTGGTCCCGTCTCGCGCCATGACGGCCGCTACGGGCCATACGTGAAGCACGGCAAGGTCAACGCCACCATTCCCGACAACATCGACCCGCTCGCGATCACGCTCGAGCAGGCGGTCGAACTCATCAAGGCACGCGCCGAGAAGACCGGCGTGAAGCAGAAAGCCGAAAAGAAACCGAAAGCGGCCAAGGCAAAGAAGGCAAAGGCTGAAAAGCCCGCTGCCGCCGAAGGCGAAAAGCCGGCGAAGAAAGCCAAAGCCGCGCCGAAAGCAAAAAAGAAGAAGGCCAAGGCCGAAGGCGAGCCGGCCAAGAAGCCGGAAACCGAAGCGGCCGAGTGAGCGTTGACCTCGCGGAATGCGAGGCACGATGCCATCCACGGCGATTGAAGAACTGCATTGGCGAAACGGCGAACTGACGGTCACTTTCACGACCGGACGCATCTACGTCTATCGGGGTGTTCCCCGCGATCTGTTCGATGCCTTTGCCGCCGCCCCGTCGAAAGGTACTTTTTTCAACCGCGAAATCCGCGACCGCTATCCTTATCGCGAACTGACACTATCTAGGTAAGATAGGCGCGCGACCTGCGCGCTCACCATTTTCACCGGAACGAATTTGCCGAAAAAAACCAAACGAACGAAATCGCAAACCCCGCCGACGCGCGAGGAGTTGCTTGCATTCATTTCCGAACGCGGCGGACAGGCCAACAAGCGCGAGATTGTACGCGCCTTCCGCCTCGACGCGGTCGGAAAAAGAATGCTGAACGCACTGCTGCGCGAGATGCGCGGCGAAGGCCGCCTTGCCGGCAAGAAGCGCCGCTTCCATGTCGCGGGCGAACTGCCGCCCGTCGTCGTCGCCGACATCACCGGCCGCGACGATGATGGCGAACTGATCGCCGAACCCGCCGAGTGGGATGTCGAGGAACATGGGGCTGCGCCGAAAATCCGCATTTCGTTCGGCCGCAAACCGGATGGTCCCGCCTCCGGCGTCGGCGACCGCGTGCTGGTGCGGACCGAGAAAAACGAACCGGACGACGCGATCAGCCACACCGGCCGTGTAATCAAGTCACTGGAGAAAGCGCGCGCGCAGGCGATCGGCATTTTCCGCCGTGTGCCGGGCGGCGGACGGCTGGTGCCGGTCGACAAGAAATCGCTCGGCCGCGAGTTGCAGATTCCCAAAGGTGCGGAGAACGGTGCGGAAGACGGAGACCTCGTCGCCGTCGATCTGATGTCGGCGCGCGCCTACGGGCTGCCGACCGCGCGCGTGCGGGAAAAACTCGGCTCGATGAAATCCGAGAGCGCGGTCAGCCTGATCGCGATTCACCTGCACGGCATCCCGAACCAGTTCCGCAACGACACGCTCACCGAAGCCGAACGCGCAAAACCCGCGACCCTCGATGGCCGCGAGGACTGGACAAAGCTGCCGCTTGTCACCATCGATCCACCCGATGCGAAGGATCATGACGATGCGGTCTTCGCCGAACGCGATACGGCAGCCGACAATTCCGGCGGGTTCGTGGTCACCGTCGCGATTGCCGATGTGGCGCATTACGTGACGCCCGGCTCGGCGCTCGACCGCGAAGCCTACGAGCGCGGCAATTCCACCTATTTCCCTGACCGCGTCGTGCCGATGCTGCCGGAAAAGCTTTCCGGCGATCTCTGCTCGCTGCGGCCCGACGTGCCGCGTCCTGCGATGGCGGTGCGGATGATCATCGGTGCGGATGGCCGCAAGAAGCGGCACTCGTTTCATCGCATCCTGATGCGCTCACGCGCGCGGCTGCATTACGTGCAGGCGCAGGATGCCATCGAAGGCCGCACCGATGCGGTGACGGCGCCGCTGATGCGCGAAATCATCGAGCCGCTTTATGACGCCTACCGTGCCGTGGCGAAGGCGCGCGACACCCGCGAGCCGCTTGCACTCGACATTCCCGAACGCAAGCTTGTGCTGAAACCGGACGGCACTGTCGATCGCGTGAGCACGCCGCAACGGCTCGACGCGCACCGCCTGATCGAGGAGTTTATGATCATGGCGAACGTCGCTGCCGCGGAAACCTGCGAGGCGAAGCGCGTGCCGCTGATCTATCGCGTGCATGACGCGCCGACCATCGAGAAGACGGCGGCGCTGCGCGAGTTTCTCCAGACGCTCGACCTGAAACTGCCGAAATCCGATCAGCTTCGGCCCGGTGACTTCAACCGGATTCTCCATCGCGTCGAAGGCTCCGACATCGAACGGCTCGTGCATGACGTCGTGCTGCGGAGCCAGGCGCAGGCGGAATATGCCTCGATCAACTATGGCCATTTCGGCCTGCAGCTGAAACGCTACGCGCATTTCACCTCGCCCATCCGCCGTTACGCCGATCTTGTGGTGCATCGCGCACTGATCCGCTGCCTTGGACTGGGCGACGGCGCCCTGCCTGACGGCACCACGACGGAGCAGCTTTCGGAAATCTCCGCACGCATTTCCGCCGCCGAGCGCCGCTCGATGCTGGCGGAACGGGAAACGGTGGACCGGCTGATTGCGAATTTTCTCGCCGATAAAGTCGGCGCGTCTTTCCGCGGGCGCATTTCCGGCGTCACGCGCTCAGGCCTGTTCGTGAAGCTCGATGACTCAGGCGCGGATGGATTCATTCCGGCACGCACCATCGGCGACGATTTCTTCCGCTACGAGGAAGCCCATCACGCGATGGTCGGCGAACGCACCGGCGAAACGCACCGGCTCGGGGACCGTGTCGAAGTGAAACTCGTCGAGGCGATTCCCGCCGCCGGTGCCTTGCGCTTTGAGTTGCTGTCGGAAGGACGCTACGACGTGAAGTTTCCGGGCAAATCCGGGCGCGGCAGAAAGACGCCGGGGGATCGCAACCGGCGTCCGGCTCCCGTAAATTACCGGAAGTTCGCCAGATCGAGACGACACAAATGAATGAACCCGCAAACGACCGCGACTATGTTCAATCCATGATGCGCGGCGCGCTCTGCCGCTGCCCCGCCTGCGGCGAGGGAAAACTGTTTCGCAAGTTTCTCAAGGTCGCAGATGAATGTCCGTCTTGCGGCGAGGAGCTGCATCACCAGCGCGCCGACGATTTCCCTGCCTATCTCGTCATGTTCATCGTGGGCCACATCGTCGTCTCGCTCATTCTCGCCGTCGAGATTGCCTACAAACCCTCCTATCTGATCCATGCGCTAATGTGGGGGCCGCTGACACTCGCCCTTACGCTGGCGCTGCTGCAGCCCGTGAAGGGCGCCATCGTCGGCTTGCAATGGGCGCTGCGCATGCACGGCTTCGACGGCAAGGGCGGCGACGAACTCGATCCCGTTCCGGCACCCGCCACGCCCGCGCAATGAATGAACTCGCCGCACGGCTGACGCGCATCGAGCGCGTCGAGGACGACCCGAGCAACGGTCCGCTCGTACGTCCGCGCGATGCGGCGACGCTTGTGATCCTCGACCGTTCGCAGAAAGAGCCGCGTGTGCTCGTCGGCAAGCGGCATGAGAAGAGCGCGTTCCTGCCCGGCAAGTTCGTCTTTCCCGGCGGGCGCCTCGACCTCGACGACAAGAACATGGCCTCGGTCGGCAAACTCGATGCGGTGAGCCTGCGCCGCCTCGGCAAGCGTGTGGTGCGGCCGAGCAAGCACCGGCCGCGTGCGCTCGTGCTCACCGCCATCCGCGAAGCCTGCGAGGAAACCGGATTCCTGTTCGGCCGCAAGGTGAAGCGCGACGCGCTTCCAGAAAAATACCCGGCGGACTGGCAGGCGTTCATCGACAATGGCGTCGTGCCGGATCTGTCGGCGCTTACCTTTGCCGCGCGGGCGATCACGCCGCCCGGCCGTGCGCGCCGTTTCGATACGCGCTTCTTTTTCGCGGACAGGAAAAGCATCGCCGGACGCTGCGGCGATCCGAGCGGGCCGGATTCAGAACTCGTTGAACTGAAATGGATCAGGCTGTCGGAGGCGAAGGACAATCCGGACATGCCGACCATCAGCAAGGTCGTGCTGATCGAGATCGAGCAGCGGCTGAAATCCCGCGCGCCCCTGCCGGTGCCGTTTTATTCCTTCAAGCGCGGCATCGGCTTCCGCCGTTTCGAAATCCGCTAAGCCAAACCACGCCTCATCCTGAGGAGCCTGCCGCCCATCCTTCGAGACGCTCGCTCCTCAGGATGAGGCAGAGTTTTTTTATCGGCAGGCGTCTCGAAGGATAGGCGTGGGCAAGATTGTAAATATCGCTCACCTACGGCAGCATTGGTCAAACGCCAATCGCGAACCAACAACAATGCTTTCCATCGGAACGGTCCTGCTCTACGCGCTCCTGCTGTATCTCGGCGCGGGCATCGTCACGGCAATTCTGTTTTTCGCCTATGGAGCGTCGAAGCTCGCGCATGATGCGCCGGTGACGCTCGGCGCGCGGTTGCTGTTCCTGCCGGGTGCCGTGGCACTCTGGCCGCTGATCCTGAAACGCTGGCTGCAAGCGGGAGCTTTAAGATGATGCGGCCGCACCGGCAGGCGCATCGGGCACTCTGGCCGCTCCTTGGCCTTGTGGTGATGTTCGGTTTCCTGCTGGCGCTTGCGCTGCGGCCGGCACCCGAAGCCGCTGCACCTCCCGCCGCCACGGAGCCGCGCAAATGAGCACCGGCTTTCAGGCGGTGATGTGGAACCGGCAGAAATATATCTACGACGCGGTCCTCGTCGCCGCGGCCGCAATCTATCTGACCGGATTCAATCTGATCGAGTGGCGGCTGCATCCACCGCAAAATGTTCCGGCCATCATCGATCTGCAGATCCGCGCCTTCGGCACCTGCGCGTTCCTGATGCTGACGGTGATTTTGTCGATCGGCCCGCTCGCACGGCTAAGCCCAAAATTTCTTCCGCTGCTCTATAACCGCCGCCACTTCGGCGTGTTCTTTTTCGCCATCGCCTGCGCGCATGCGATCTTCATGGTGCAATGGTTCGCCGTGCAGGAAGCATTGCCCGACCTGAAGAACGAACTCACGAACTGGCCGAACTATCTGAAATTTATCGGCTTCCCCTACAAGTCGCTCGGGATCGCGGCACTCGCGATCTTTTTCCTGATGGCGGCGACGAGCCACGATTACTGGCTGGCCTTGCTGCGGCCTCCCGTGTGGAAGGCGCTGCATATGCTGGTCTATGCCGCCTATGGCCTGGTGGTGTTGCATGTGGCGCTCGGCGCGATGCAGACGAACCGGCACTGGGCCATTCCCGCGATGCTGGGTGTGTCGGTACTTTGGCTGTCGCTGCTGCACATCGTGAGCGGCGCGCGTGAACGCAAAAGCGATCTCGGCACACCCCTCACCGCCGATGGCTGGTTGAGCGCCGGGCGGGCGGAAGCGATTCCGGACAAGAAAGCGAAAATCGTCGCCGCCCCCGGCGGCGAGCGTATCGCCGTCTTCCGCGACGGCAAGCAGATCGGCGCGCTCACCAATGTCTGCGCGCACCAGAACGGACCCATCGGCGAAGGCTGCATCATCAAGGGGCTCGTGACCTGCCCCTGGCACGGCTATCAATATCGCCTGCAGGACGGCTGCGCGCCGCCGCCGTTCACGGAAAAACTCGCCACGCATCGCGTGCGCATCAACAACGGGATGGTTGAAGTCGATCCCCGCCCCTTGCCGCCGGGCACAGCGGCGGCAATCATGCTCGACTGAATTGGGGGGATGACGATGGCGCGCGAAGCGGAATGGATCGAGGCCGGAACGGTTGCAGAACTGTCGCAACATTCCTGCCGCCCGGTGCGGATGAAGAATACCCCGGTGGCGCTCACCTTCCGCGATGGCGTGTTCGGCGCTGTGTCGAATGCGTGCAATCACGTCGGCGGGCCGCTCGGCGACGGCGGCCTAGACGGCGATTACGTTGTCTGCCCGTGGCACCAGTGGAAATTTCACCGCGTCACCGGCAAGGGGGAGCCGGGATTCGAGGAAGACTGCGTGCCGGCATTTCCGGTCAAGGTCGAAGGCGGGCGTGTCTATGTCGACATCGCCAATCCGACCAAACGCAACAAGAAGCCGCACGACCCGCATCCGCTCGCACGCAAACCCGTGCGCGCGCCCGGCCCGCTGCGGCTCGCCGGAATTTCCACCACCGCGATGGACGCGAAGCATCCGCGTTTCTCCGGCTCGGATCATCTGCTCAAGCACGCGCTCGAAGCCGGAAAGGCGCTCGGCGCCGAGACCAGACTGATCACGCTGAACACTTTGAAGTTCCGCAACTGCGAGGGCTATTTTTCCAAAAGCTCGCGCGCCTGCACCTGGCCCTGCTCCATCACGCAGATGGATCCGAAGGATGAACTCGATCAGGTCTATGAGGCGCTGGTGCACTGGGCCGACGCGGTGATCGTCGCGACGCCGATCCGCTGGGGTGCGGCGTCAGCACTCTATTTCAAGATGGCGGAGCGGCTGAACTGCATCCAGATCGACGTGATGTCGAAGCAGGAACAATTGATCCGCAACAAGGTGGCCGGGTTCATCATTGTCGGCGGGCAGGACAACATTCAGGGTGTCGCGGGCTCGATGCTCTCCTTCTTCGCCGAGCTTGGCTATTTCTTCCCGCAGTTTCCCTATGTCGCCCATTCGCGCGGATGGTCGGCGGAAGACATGGAAAACAACGTCCGCACCGTCCGCGATTCCGAATATCTCGCGGCGGGTGCCGCGGGCCTCGCGCGGCGCTGCCTCGAACTCGCCGACCGGCTGCTGAAATCGGACATGAGCGCGGTACCGCTGACCGAGCGCGGCGGGTTCAAGGGGCGGCCGGTGATGTCCGGCGAAACGGGCCGGGATTAAAGGCTTTTCGCCTGCGGCGGGCCGTTCCTTGACATTCCGGGCTTGCTGGCTAGGTTGCGCCCGAACCCGACAGGAATCTCCCAATGGCCAAAGCAGTTACGCTGAAGATCAAGCTCGTCTCGAGCGCCGACACCGGCTTCTATTACGTGACGAAGAAGAATTCGCGCACGATGACCGAGAAGATGAAGAAGAAGAAGTACGATCCGATCGCGAAGAAGCACGTCGAATTCACCGAGGCGAAGATCAAGTAATTCCCGCCTAAACGGTTGATCCCGAATAGAAAAACCCCTCCGTCAAGGAGGGGTTTTTGCTTGTGCGTCGTCCCCGCGCAAGCGGGGACCCATAGCCACAGCGTTCGAATTTCAAGCGAGGTGGTTATGGATCCCGGCTCTCGCTTCGCTCGGCCGGGACGACACGAAAATGCTTATTCCGGAAACTCCCGCTTGGCGTAGGGGAACCAGTCCACCTTCCGCTCCATCTTGTAGTCAAGATGAACGTGCTTCGGCTCGCGGAAGGCATCTAGCCCCTCCGCCCCCAGTTCGCGTCCAATCCCTGAGTGCCGCATGCCGCCGAACGGGGCCGCGTTGTTGTCGGCGAGCGGATCGTTGATCCAGAAACTGCCGGCCTTGATGTTGTCCATCGCCTTCATCGCAAGCTCGAGGCTCTTGGTGTAGATGTTCGCGCCGAGGCCGTATTCGGAATCGTTGGCCTTTTCGATCGCCTCGTCGGCGTCCTTCACCCGGAAAATCGAAATCACCGGGCCGAACAGTTCTTCGGTGGTGGCGATGCCGCCGTGTTTTACGTTCGTGATCACGGTCGGCTCGAAAAAGTGACCCTTCAGACCGTTCGGCGAAAAACGCTTGCCGCCGTGGAGCAGCTTTCCGCCCTCCTTCAGCACCTCGCCCACCTGTTTTTCGATCTTGTCCACCGCGTCGGCCGAAATGAGCGGGCCGATGTCGGTTTTCTTGTCCATCGGATCGCCGACTTTCAAAGTTTTCACATGCTCGACGATGCGTTTGGTGAATTCGTCGGCGATGGAATTCTCGACATAGATGCGCTTCGACGAAGTGCAGACCTGCCCCGCATTGAGCAACCGCGCCCACGCGGCACCGGGTACGGCAACATCGAGATCGGCGTCGCCGAACACGATGAGCGGATCGATGCCGCCGAGTTCCAGATTGATCTTCTTGAGCTGCGAACCGGCCACCGAAGCGATGTGCTTGCCCACGGGCGTCGAGCCGGTGAACGCGATCATGTCGATGCCGGGATGGCTCAGCATCAGCCCGCCGGTGTCGCCGGCACCCGTTATGATGTTCACGACACCGGGCGGCAGGCCGTCGTAACATTCGCCGAGCAGAAGACCCGACAACGGATTCTGGTGCGGCGGCTTGCAGACCGTGGTGTTCCCCGCGGCGATGGCGGGCGCCACTTTCCAGACCATCAGCAGCAGCGGAAAATTGAACGGCGCGATGCAGCCGACGACGCCGTAAGGCTCTTTCCGCACAAAATTCACCTGATGATCGGCACCCGGCGGAACGGTGACGCCGATGTTGGAACGCCCGACTTCGGCGTAATAGTCGAAGCACTGCGCGCACCAGGCGACGCAATCGACCGATTCAATCAGCGGCTTGCCGGTTTCGAGCGTCAGCACCTTTCCGATCTCGTGTTTTTTCGCGCGCATCTTGGCGGCGACCTCGCGCATGAGGTCGGCCTTGGTGACGCCCGAAAGCCGCCACCAGCCGTTCTGGGCGGCACGCGCCGCCTTCACCGCCGCGTCGAGATCGGCATCGCCGCAGGCCGGCACGCTGTCGAGCGGAACCAGCGTCGCCGGATTGGTGACCTCGATCGTCTTGTTGGATTTCGCGGCTACGAACTTGCCGTTGATGTAGATCGGACGGGCCATCTGCCAGCTCCCCTTCGGCGGTACGGCGGGAAGCATTTAGTTGGTGGAACCCGGTGTCAATAACCGGGTGCCGCCATTTATGCTTGGAGTATGCTAGGCTCTCGCCGGATCATCGCCTGCGGAGAACCCATGCGGAAAAAGCTGATTGTGTCGCTTGCCGCGCTGGCCTTCATGGCCTCCGGCAACGCGCCTGTAAGGGCCGATAACGACTGTTTCTCCTGCTGGGCCGGTGCCTCGATCCTGCTCGGCGGCATCCGCATCGAGAACGAGGGTTATCCGAACGGGTATCTGCCCGGCATCCATTCGCCCTATTACGGCTATGCGCCCGGCTATTACGGCTATCCGCCGCCGCACGCGCATCTGCCGGGCTATTATGCGCCGCGGCGCCATCGTTCCGTGCGCTACGCCAACAAGGTCCGCTACGTGCAGCCGGCCGCCTTCGATCCGGCCCGCATTAATCGTTAATCCTGCCGCAATTTCCCCACTCCTTCACGAAACCATTGGCCGTGCTACGCTGTTACCGCGGCGGATGTACTGACTCCTTTGTGTTTGCGTGGAGGGCAACATGCGCAAGACGTTACCGATCATCTTCACAGCGGCATTGGCTGCCGCTGTCGTTACCACCCCTGACAAAGCCAAGGCCGGCTGCTGGGAATGCTGGGCGGCAGGTGCCGTCGTCGTTGGCGGCGCCATCGCGGCCGGCAGCTACGCGCATGGATACGATGAGGGCTATCATCATCGCCACCATCGCCATCACCATGGCCACCATCACGGGCACTACTACAAGCCGGCACCGGCGACGTTCGGGCCGTACTCACCGCCCTACTACGACTACACGCCCGCGTACTATCAGCCGGCACCGAGCGTCCGCTACGTGAAGAAGGTGCGTTACGTGCGGCAGGTCGAGTATGAGCCGGTCTATTACCAGCCCGCCCCGCAGCCCGTG
>VFQR01001883.1_pt1 | contig 14476 bp, 13 predicted proteins | sample 3512321 | NCBI WGS metagenome assembly VFQR01 (sample SAMN10412374, study PRJNA504923) | tailings metagenome | isolation source: Relicate 3 Philex TSF1 revegetated site | place: Philippines: Tuba, Benguet | collected 2017-08-29
ATTGGGCATTGGGCATTGGGCATTGGGCATTGGGCATTGGGCATTGGGCATTGGGAGTGATGAGTTAGGAGTTAGGAGTTAAGAGTTATTTTCCCCTCTGCCCCCCATGCCCCATGCCCTATGCCCCATTCCCCATTTACCAACCTTTTTCTGTGCTGACGTTATCTTTAGTAATCAGCTTGACTGGAATCAAAATTGTTGGCGACTGGGGTTTTTTACCCTTCAAAATGTCGTTGCCAACTTCCACTGCTTTTGCTGCCATGCCTCGTGGATTTTGAGTTGCTGTTGCTGCATATATCCCATCTTTGTCAGCGATCGCTTTTATGGCTTCTGGCGCACCATCGACACCAACAATGAAGAAGTCTTTTCGTTGTGCTTGGTTGGCTGCTAGTTCTGCTCCCACTCCACTGGGGTCGTTGATGGCAAAAACAGCATCTATTTTGGGAAAGGTTGTGAGCAAGTCTGTCATCACTCTGAGTCCACCGTCTCTGCTACCTTCTGCATTCTGGTCTTTGGAGAGAATTTTTATATCAGGATATTTAGCCAATACGTTCTGGCAGCCATTAACTCGCTGAATCACTGAGTCCACTTGCGGCCCATTGACGATTACTACATTACCTTTGCCTTTGAGGCGATCGGCAATATATTTACAAGCTACTTCTCCAGCTTGCACGTTATTAGTCGTAACTGTGGCATCTACACCACCTTCTGCACCTGTATCTACGGCAATCACGATTCTGCCTGCTAGTTTGGCTTTTTCCACTGCCGGTTTAATGCCACTTTTATCAGCAGCATTCAGAATAATAATGTCAGTATTCGAGGCGGTGAAATTTTCAATTTGGTTGGCTTGCTGGTTGAGGTCATAAGCGCTAGAAACTACAGTTGTTCTAACATCATTGCCACCGATTTTTTTAGCTGTGGCTTCAATTTCCTGTCCCATCAGAACGAAGAAGGGATTACTCAAATCGCCAGCAGTAAAAGCTACCGATCGCAATTTCCCATCGGCACTACCTGGCTTACTCTGTGCGCTAGTATTAGTAGCAGTATTCCCAGCAGCGTTGGCATCAGGATTACTCGCAGTATTGCCGTTTTCAGAATTATTTGAGCAACCAATTACGCTACCACCAACCAAACTGATTAAACTAACTGCGATGCCAATGTTTTTTAAATTCATATATCTCCTCTGAAAAAAAATCTGAATGGGGCATTAGCCAAACAGGGTATGGGGTAAGGGGTAAGGGGAAAAGGGCCAAGATTAAATTTATTCCTTTTCCCTTTCCCCTTTAACCTTTTCCCTTTCCCCTTTAACCTTTTCCCTTTCCCCTTTAACCTTTTCCCTTTCCCCTTTAACCTTTTCCCCTACCCCCATCACCACCCTTTGTAACTATTAAGGTTCTCGCGGGTAACCAATTTAACTGGAACGAGAATTTCGGAATTACTGGGTTTTTTGCCTTGGATGACATCGTTACCGACTTCAACGGCTTTTTGCGCCATTCCTGCGGGATCTTGGGCGGCTGTTGCCACAAATACACCGTCTTTGTCTTCCATTGCTTTGGCTGCATCTGGGGAACCGTCAACGCCAACAATAAAAAATTCTTTCCGTCTTGCTTGTTTGGCTGCTAAGTCTGCGCCAACACCGCTTTGGTCGTTGGTGGCAAAAACAGCATCGATTTTAGGAAAGGTTGTTAGTATGTCACTCATGACTCTCAGTCCGCCATCCCTTGTACCTTCTGCGTTCTGGTCTGAGATGATTTTGATGTCTGGATATTTGGCTAATGAACTTTTACAGCCACTAACTCGCTGATTGATTGAGTCCATCGGCGTACCGTTGAGAATTACTACGTTACCTTTGCCGTTGAGGCGATCGCCAATATACTTGCAAGCAATCTCTCCAGCTTGGGTGTTGTTAGAGCTAATCATTGCATCCACGTCTGCGTCAACGGCTGAATCCACTGCAATCACGATTCTGCCCGCCTTCCTCGCTTGGTCAATGGCTGGTTTAACTCCTTTTTTGTCAACGGCACTCAAGATAATTAAGTCAGTGTTCGCCGCCGTGAAATTTTCAATTTGGTTAGTTTGTTGGTTGAGATCGAAGGCACTGGAAACTGTATTGACTCTAATTCCATCACCAATTTTTTTTGCTTGTTCTTCAGCTCCCTTTTGCAGTGCTACATAAAAGGGATTACCTAAATCCCCCAAAGTAATCCCAATTGTCTGCAATCCTTGATTTTCTAAGCTAGTGTTAATCGCAGTATTAGTACTATTATTAGCGGTGTTAGCATTTGGAGTACCATTACAACCCACAACCGCAATCCCAACAAAACCTAATATGCTAGCTAATAAAAAAACTTTCTTCATATTCACCTATCATCCAAACAATGCTTTTGAATTTGAGGGAAATTAGCAAAATATCAATCCGCAATATGATAGAATATTTACAACTTTAGTGTTTAGCTTCACTTTTAAATTTAGCAAGTTAAAGTCGAACATCTGTTGTAATTTGATGTTCTTGGAGCTGCTGCTGGTAGTTACACTAAATTAAGTCTTTGCTGATGACAGCAAAATACTAAACGTTGTAAGAATTCACAAATCGGTTTTTTGGGGAAAATTATATTTGAAAATGGTTAGTCTGAAAAAATTGGTTTGCTAAAATTCCAAGAACTTTAGGGGAGCAAATTTCAAACTTCTAATCTTATTTGGTTCTTCATTTTATCGTGTAATTTTCCCAAACAATTATTTACTTTATTGAAATTTACAAAATTAAGAAGTGTTTTCCATTTGAATGTAATATCGTGTCAGATGAGTTATTTTCCATCCTTTATGATGGCGAAATGAGTGCGACACTCAATAATTAAGCAACCTTGGGAGGACGCACAAAAATTTTGATGTCAAAGAATAGACGCAATAATTAGCTTTGCGCTTGTTTCAGTTGACTAGATAATCCCATAGAACCAAGCAAGTGACTGTAAACTAAATATATATTTGTTTTTTAGTCTTCACAGACACAAATTGTGCTATTGTGTTTGGAAAAATATTTTCTTTGGTTGAGATTTGGAGAGAAATGTTTGCAATCTGGAGAAACTCAATCAGGAACCGAAAATTTAAAATTTTAAGGTTGGCGGTAAATATTTAGCTACTAAGTCTTCGTAGTATGGCTTGAGCTTTTGCCAATCTGGGGGATTGGGATTTTTTGAATATAAATCATAGGGATTGAATAACTTCACCCATTTAAACATTTCTTCATCATGTTTATCCATCAAATGCTGGTAAGCGTTCTCACGATGTTGAGGATAAAATGAATGATAGCGAAGGATGTATAATGCAGGTTCGGGTAAGTAAGGTTTCATCATACTATAAAAATATTCATCGTGTCCCCACGAAAGATGTACGTTACTTAATCCACAATTCGGTTCGTATACACCATATTTAGTGTTATATTTTGGGTTATTGTAATCGGGATTATCTTTAAAAAATTCCGAAAAAACAATTTTATCTGAAAACGCACAACCCACAGGATAGGTATCACCAACAGTAGCCCATTGGGGTTCGCCAAATAAACAAAGTACTTTTCCCATATCGTGAAAGAAACCAGTCAGCACCATCCAATCAGGATGACCATCAGCACGAATGGCTTCTGATGTTTGCAATAAATGTTGTAATTGGTCTAAGTCTGTATCGGGATCTGAATCGTCCACTAATTGATTCAAAAATTCCACTGCATCCCAAACACTCATTTCTTGTTTGTCAAACTTTAAAAACTCCGCTTTTTTCTGGAGTACAAAATCATATGTTTGATTGATGTGGTTTAAGCGGTAAAACTCTTTAACTGTATCTCTAATAGTTGTTTCATAATTTCTGTAAGCTTCAACAGTTTTACCTTCTTTAACTATGGTGTTGGGATCGGGATAGCGATTGAGTAAGTCTTTTTCCCATTCTTCTAGGGAATGTAAGAGATTATTTGAGCGATGATGTAGAGCTTGAGACATATCTTTATAGTGGTTTTGCACACCTGTGCATAAATTTCGATTTGCTTATTCTTTATTTTTGCACACGTGTGCAAAAATAACTATTAAGTTTTCTATCTATTTGCACAAGCGCACCTTCCCCCTTCAGCAAACATTCTTTACTTTACTTAGTGCATCTTTCGCTGTGAATAGTTAACAATGTTGATTTCTTGCTGGGGATACTTGACGATGTTAGCTAGTTCTTCAAGTTGATTGATTGCTTCTGCACCCTCTAACTTCATTAATTCGCGGTCGTCCCAAATTTCCATCCAAGTAATACCGTAATCAGACACTAAAAACCGAATTATGTGCTTTTCTGCCAAACTCACCATAAATGAAGCACTTTTGATTTGGTCGCCGCATGTATAGCAAGACGTAGTAAAACCACGCCGCTCAAGTGCAATGGACAAAGCTTGTAGATTAATTACCAAGTCTTGAACGACTTGCTGATATTGTTGCGCTAATCTGAGAAACATTGTTGTCTCCTACCAATATCGGATTCCTGATTTATGCTTTATCAAGGGGAATAGGGAATAGGGAATAGGGAATGGGGAATGGGGAAGCCTATAACGCTAAATTCCTAGAGATGTTCTGATGTTTTGTACAATTACCTGGGGTGTTTCGATAACATCTATATATAAGGTGTCTAATGGTTCTTCTAGGGTATTAAACTGGGTATCGAGCAGTTTTTCGCTCATGTAGTGATTATGACGCTCTTGCAAGCGTTTTTGAATTAATTCATAAGACCCTTTGAGGTAAACTAACTTGATGCGTTCGCTATCTACAACCAGAAATTGACGATAGCTTTCTTTAAGAGCCGAACACGCCAGCACCATACTTTTATTTTCTTGCAGCCAATTTTTAATAGCTATTTGCAAATCATGTAACCAAGGTATTCTATCAGCTTCTGTCAGAGGAATACCACACCGCATTTTCTCAACGTTTTCTGGCGAATGAAAAGCATCAGCGTCGCTAAATTCCCAGTCTAAAGAATTTGCTAGCAGTTTTCCGATGGTGGTTTTACCAGCTCCAGAAACACCCATTATGATGATAATCATTGATTTGTCGTTCATAGTTCAATACGCTTGGGTTAAGAAAGATCCTCTGTAAAGGCAAGGAAACAGGGTTATCTGAACTGTATTGCTTCATAGTTTTGCAAAAAAGCGAAGTATTAACAATCAACAGTCAACAGTCAACAGTCAACAATCAACAGTCAACAACCTCAACCGAAATAGTTCATTTTTTCCACTTCCCAAATCAGTAAATTGATAAGTGCCATTTGCATAAATATTTATACATTTTCTAATCCAACAGAAATTGCTGTATTCCTTAAGAGTTCCCCCAACCCTGTTCCCTGTAAATCCGTCATAACTTGATTTTTTGTTACATTTTGACATTAATCTCAATTTTATGCTGAGTTAGGGAAGTGAATGCATTGACAGATAACTCAACTTTGCTAATAATTAGAATTATAATGCACACGTTTGCATTAATTATGGTAAAATCATGAAGAAACGAAAAGTTTCAATAGAAGATATAGCTCGTAGGGCAGGTGTTTCTCATTCTACAGTTTCCCGTGCTTTGCGAGATAACTCTCTCATTAGCCCGAAGGTGCGAGAGGAAATTCAGAAGATAGCGCGGGAAATGAACTATGTGCCGAATGCCATTGCTCAAAGCTTGCAAACTCAACGTACTAATACTGTCGGGGTAGTGGTGACTTCCATTGCCGATCCTTTTTATGCTGAGGTAGTAGAGGGAATAGAGCAGGTAGCGAGAACAGCTGGTTTGAGTGTTTTCTTAACTGCTTCACATCGAGATTTCGAGCAGGAAATAGCAGCTATTGACAACTTTCATCGTCGGAGAGTTGATGGCATATTAGTCACTGATTCCCGAATCAATAAAAAAAATACAAATAAAATCGGAGAAATTGCGGTTCCAACAGTATTAATTAATAGTCAAACGGAAGATCAACCTGAAACATTTCATACAGTAACAGTGGATGATTTTTTAGGTGGTCGATTAGCGGTAGAGCATTTGATTGAATTGGGACATAGGGCTATTGGTTATTTGGGTGTGGGCGATCGCAGTCAGTCCAATTACTTGCGTTTAGAAGGATATCGTAGGGCTTTGAGGGAAGCCGGGTTACCAGAAAACAGTGATTGGGTGGCAATTAGTGATGAAGAAAATACCAGAATTAACGATGTTGATACAGGAAAAAAGATGCTACCTAAACTATTGACAACAGGTGTTACAGGCATCTTTTGTTACAACGATATGGTAGCGGTTGGCGCTCTCTTAGCCTGCCAAGAACTAAATATTTTGATACCGCAAAATTTAAGTTTAGTTGGATTTGATGACATTGCTCTTTGCCGTTACGTAACACCATCATTGACAACGGTTTGCCAACCAAAATTGGAAATTGGTCGCTCGGCGATGCAAATGTTACTCGATTTATTAGAAGAGAAAAGTGTAGAAAATCTGGTTCTGTCACCTTTTGTAGTCAAGCGCAATAGTACTACTGCATTTGAGCAACAAAGCGCCGATGCAGAGGGGCACAGCAGAGAATTCCTAACTGCTAACTCAGTACTCATAATGCCAGATGGGCAATGTCCCGTACCCCCGACCCAATGCCCAATGCCCAATGTCCAATGCCCATTTTCAATTACTTAGAAATAATATGTTAACTAAAAAATGGAGTTTATCTAGCGATCGCTGTTTTGCTCCAGAACCAGAACAAAGACAGCTAGCACGTCAATTTTTTTACAGTATATCTAGTCTGCCTTTAGTGTGTCCCCACGGACACGTAGACCCGGCTTTGTTGGCTAATCCCGCAGCTTGTTTTGGTTCCCCCACTGAATTATTGATTATTCCCGACCATTACATTTTCCGTATGCTTTATAGTCGGGGCATACCTTTATCAGCTTTGGGCATACCTAGCCGTGATGGTTCGCCAGTAGAAACCGACCACCGTAAAATCTGGCAACTTTTCGCCGACAATTTTTACTTATTCCAAGGTACTCCCTCTGGGTTGTGGCTGAAAGACGAACTTACTAACGTCTTTGGAGTGGATGAACCTTTAAATTCTCGCAATGCTGGATATATCTACGATTATCTGCAAAAGCTGTTATTGTTACCGGAATTTTCACCTCGTGCTTTATTCAAAAAATTTAACATCGAAGTCCTTTGCACCACTGATGCAGCCAGCGATCCTCTTGAGTACCATCAATCCCTACACCAAGAAGGTTTGACTCACATAAAACCCACATTCCGCCCAGATGCAGTAGTCAACCTCAATACTCCTAGTTGGCGGGAAAATTTAACCAAGCTGGAAAGCACTGTGGGGCGAGAAATTACTACTTACACTGCCTTCGTGGAAACCCTAGAAGAACGTCGAGGTTTTTTCAAAAAAATGGGAGCCACAGCTACCGACCATAGTGCAGCTACACCTTATACCAACCGACTTACTGACGAAGAAGCAGAAGCCATTTTTGCCAGAGCATTGGCTAACAAATTAAATCCAGGCGATGCAGAGCGTTTTACCGGCCACATGTTCGTGGAAATGGCCCGGATGAGTGTAGAAGATGGTTTGGTGATGCAGATGCATTGCGGTATTATGCGTAACCATAATCAAGCTGTGTTTGAACAATTTGGGTCTGATAAAGGTGCTGACATTCCTTTAAAAATAGAGTGGACAGAAAATTTGCATCCCTTGTTGACAGCCTACGGTAATCACAAAGACTTTCACTTAATTTTGTTTGGATTGGATGAAAGCACTTATAGCCGCGAACTAGCTCCCTTAGCCGGTCATTATCCCGCAGTTTTGTTGGGGCCGCCTTGGTGGTTCCACGACAGCATAAATGGTATGGAACGATACTTCAATCAAGTGATGGAAACCGCCGGACTTTATAACACCGCAGGTTTTAACGATGATACGCGGGCTTTTGTTTCCATTCCTGCTCGTCACACAGTGTGGCGGCGTGTAGCTTGTAATTGGTTGGCAGGGTTGGTAATACGGGGATTAATTGAGGAAGAGGAAGGCTATGGAATGGCTCATGCTTTAGCTTATGACCTGGCGAAGGTTGCTTACAAATTAAACTAAAAACCTCTGTGTTCCTTTGCGCCAACCTTGGCGTTCCTTTGCGTTGAAAGAAGTAATTTTTTTAACGCAAAGGGACGCTGAGTAAACGCAAACAGACGCTGAGTTTCATGACGTTCGAGGAATTATCAATGCCAGATTTGATTTTGGAGAAACTTTTTAGCCTCAAAGACCAAGTAGCAGTAGTTACTGGTGGTTCTGGGGTGCTTGGTGGGGCGATGGCGCGGGGTTTGGCGCTGGCGGGAGGGCGAGTGGTGGTTATCGGACGCAATCAAATGCGGGCGGATGCAGTGGTAGCGGATATTACTGCCAATGGTGGGGAAAGTATGGTGGTGCTGGCGGATGTTGGCGATCGCTCCCAATTAGAAATAGCCAAACAAGCTATCCTAAAACATTGGGGTCAAATAGACATCCTAGTAAATGCGGCTGGTGGTAATGTTGCCGCCGCCACAATTACAGCTGATGCTAGCTTTTTTGAAATGCCACACATCGCATTTGAGGAAGTTGTGAGTCTCAATTTGATGGGGACTTTATTACCAAGTCAAGTTTTTGGACAAGCGATGGTGGAGAAAAATCAACCCCAAGGTTGTATTGTGAATATTTCTTCCATGTCTGCTATCCGTGTTATTAGTCGGGTGGTTGGTTATTCGGCGGCGAAGGCGGCCATAGATAACTTTACTCGTTGGTTAGCTGTGGAACTGGCTCAAAAATATGGATCTGGGTTGCGAGTCAATGCCATTGCGCCTGGTTTTTTTATTGGCGAACAAAATCGCAATTTATTGTTGAATACTGATGGTAGTTTAAGCGATCGCGGACAAAAAATTATTCACCATACGCCAGCCGGACGTTTTGGCGAACCCCAGGAATTACTCAGTACTTTGATTTGGTTATGCAGTTCTGGTTCTAGTTTCGTCAACGGCGTAGTTGTGCCGGTGGACGGTGGCTTTAGCATCTACAGTGGAGTTTAAAAATGCATTCATTAGCCGTAACGAATAATGGCACACTTGCTAAGGAGGAAGTTTCCTTATTAGTTCATCAAGCTTTAGCAAATCCTCAGTTTGATGGACAGCGCATCTTAGTTTTAATTCCTGATGGTACGCGCACTGCTCCCATTCCGCAAATGTTTCGACTACTTTATCAAGAGTTGAGTCACAGGGTTGCAGCATTAGATTTTTTAATTGCTCTGGGTACGCATAACCCCATGAGTGAGGAACAAATCAATCGTTTAGTCGGGGTGACAGCCGAGGAAAGAAAAACTACTTTTAAAAAAATTAATATCTTTAATCACCTTTGGCATCTACCAGAAACTTTTATTTCTTGTGGAGTAATTTCGGCGGCGGAAATAGCAGAAATTAGTAATGGAATGCTGCATCAAGAAGTTGATGTGCGTGTTAATAAGTTGGTGGTAGAATATGATTTGATAATTATTTGCGGCCCGGTATTTCCCCACGAAGTTGTTGGCTTTTCTGGGGGAAATAAATATTTTTTTCCTGGTATTAGCGGTCAGGAAGTCATAAATTTATCACACTGGTTAGGAGCTTTAATCACTTGTTATGAAATTATCGGTACGCCGGGAGTCACCCCAGTTCGGCGGTTAATAAATCGAGCCGCTAGCATGATTCCGACGCGGAAACTTTGCTTGGCAATGGTGGTTGCGCCGAAAACAAATCAGTTAGCTGGACTTTATATAGATAAACCAGATTTAGCCTGGGAAGCTGCTGCTAAATTATCAGCTAAATTGCATATTAAATATGTAGATAAGCCTTTTAAACAAGTGCTTTCTGTGATGCCTGAAATGTACGATGATATTTGGACAGCTGCTAAAGGCATGTACAAATTAGAGCCAGTAGTAGCGGATGGAGGAGAAGTGATTATTTATGCACCTCATATTACTGAATTTAGCTACACACATGGCAGAGTTTTAGCAGAAATTGGTTATCATGTGCGCGATTATTTTTTGAAACAATGGGATAAATTCCAAGAATATCCTGCGGGAGTGCTAGCACATAGTACGCACTTAAAAGGTATGGGTACTTTTGATTTTCTAGAAGGTGAAAAACCTCGAATTCGCGTAACTCTAGCTACTGGTATTTCTCCAGAACGTTGTGCTGCTCATAATTTGAGCTATCGCGATCCGGCTACAATTGAATTAACACAATGGTCTCATCGGGAGCATGAAGGTATTTTACTCGTACCCAAGGCGGGCGAGATACTTTATCGTCTCAAGTAGTCAATTTCCACAAAGAAATTTGCTGATTTTCAAATTGCTGAAATTATGGTTAGCTATTTGGCAAGACTAAATCTAGAAAGCATCAAAATTTATAGCACAAGGCAGTCCCAACAAAAAAATCATGGTTTTAATCAAAACATAAAGTCTATTTAAACAATTAAAATTATGAATGTAGAAGACAATTTTTCTTTATTTACATAGATTGATATGCGCTTTTCTATCGTTATCAGTGTCGGCTTGTTGCTACTTGCAGGCCTCAACCTACCAGTAATGTCTCAACCTTCCATAGACATAGCACAATTAGTAGCTAATAATAATTTGAATCAAAGGCGGTTAAACTTTAATCGCCGTTTGTGGAATAACCAAAATATTTCTAACTACCGTTATACATTTAGTAACGGTTGCTTTTGTATACCAGAAGCTAGAGGCCCAGTAATCATTGAAGTACGTAATGGCAAGACAAAATCAATCACTTTTGTAGCTACAGGTCAACCAGTTCAAAATCCAGAATACTTTCAAAAGTACAACACAATTCCTAAACTATTTAACGTAATTCAGGATGCCATTAATCGTAAAGCCTACAGTCTGGATGTAGCCTACAATCCCAGACTCGGCTATCCAACCCAAATTAATATTGATTACAATAGTCAAATAGCTGATGAAGAAATATATCTGACAATTGAGAATTTTGAAGAAATTAAATAAGCTAATGTGCGCTAAAAAAGCATAATCATTCGTGGCGGTTGTTGACAGTTGATAGTTAACTGTCAATAACTTACTACAAGTATAAAATGAATAAATATTGATACTTAGTGAAAAAGGCGAACAGGGTGCGATCGCCTTTTTTTATTGCATATATTACATTGACTCGAAAAATTTACATATAATACAGATACCTAAAAGTAATACTTTTACTAATAAAGCACGGTAACCACAAAAATTTCTTTGATGTAAGATAGATAACAATTTTCCAACAACCATAATCTGCGTTACAAACGCTTCAGTTTTGGTTTATTAAATTAAGAAAAATGGCTTCCTACTTTTTGATTATACCGTGTGCTTGTTTAATCACTGGCTATTTTCTGTTAAAAAAAATTAATAGTGAAATTTCACATTTGATAGCTGTATTTGCAGCACTCAGCTTCATTTTGGGTTTAATTTTTGCTCCTTGGCAGATGTTAGTTTTACTATTAATTCCTGTAATTATTAGTACAGGCTATGAATACTACACAACCAAGGTAATCAGCGAACAAATAGAACCATCACAACAGCCAGTTTGCGAATCTGAAACAGATTGTCATTTAATCTACCGTGGAGTTTCCTATCGTGCTGACTCCAACGGCAAATTAGAGAAAATAAATACACCAAAAGTAACGTATAAATTGAGTTTTCGCGGAAGTACTTATTGTATTTGCGTTAATCCTAACTCAGAATCCACTGAAATCACTACACCACCAGTCACCCATAAATTGAGCTTTCGAGGAAGCACTTATTGTGTAAAAAAAACTGCACAAAAAGCAATTGATTCGTAATTTGTGGCTATCACCACAAAGCGCTTCTTATACCCAAACCTAATTTTTGTTTGGCGCTTAAACCTTGTCTAACTTGAGAACCGTAGTTTTTTAGCAAAGTTTTGGGGTTGCTTGCTTTGTCGCAATGACACAAAAGAATAATTCTAAACTTTAGATTTCAATATGGACAAGGTTTAATTATTAAATATTATATTACATTGTCAACTAATTTTATAATTTATTAAACCAAATTTTGTCGGTTTCTCTTCTGACGAACAAAAATGTAGGCTACATAAGGGAATTTAGAATTCAAAGTAGAAAGTTAGGGATTTGGAAAACTGTTAACTGTTAACGGTTCGCAGTCAAATTCCCCTCTGGTAATTTCCTACTGTGAATTTTAAGTTTGAAATTCTGACACAAAATCTGCTAATTCCCAGTCATGATTTCATGTCAGTAATTCATTATGAACTGTTAATTGTGTCGCCAATGAATCCACTATTCAATTCGTCAGAATCGTCTAATATTTCGCGTCGGACACTGTTGAAACTCTTTGGTGTTGGTGCAATTTTTGGAATCACAGGGTACTCTCGATTTACTAAGCCAAAACCAACGGTATTTGCAAGAGACACTTTGAAATTGCCACGGTTATTAAGTCAGCAAAAAAGTGTTGTAGTCATTGGGGGTGGTTTAGCGGGTTTAGCTTGTGCTTATGAATTAAGTCAACGGGGATTTGTGGTTACACTTTTAGAAAAGTCTCCCCAACTTGGTGGTAAAATTGCTAGTTGGTCTGTAGAAGCTGTTGGTGAAACTTTTAGAATGGAACATGGCTTTCATGGCTTTTTTCCCCAGTACTATAATTTGAATAGTTTAGTTAAAGAACTAAAGATTAGCGATAACTTTGAATCGTTAAATTTTTACTCAGTGGTATACCGCGATCGCCAATACAAACCAGAGATATTTTATCCTAGTAATTCTGCCTTTCCTTGGAATATTCTAGATTTAGCGATCGCTTCTCCCAACCGCTTCAAATGGGGAATTAATCTTACAAAATTAAAACACCTGCAAGTCTTCCAGGCCATTACTGGTTTTCAAAGAGAAAAGAACTTTCAGCGATTCGATAATATATCCGTTGCTGATTGGGTAAGAACAGAATTCCCCCAAGGATTATATGACTTATATTTTCTGCCGTTTGCCAAATCTAGTTTGAATGCACCAGACACCATGAGTGTCGGAGAATTAATGCAATTCTTCCATTTTTATTTTTTTGGCAACCCTGAAGGACTAGCTTTTAATGGCACTAAAGATGATATGGGTACAAGTTTAGTGCAACCCATTGCCGAGGCAATTAAAAATCAAGGCGGTAATATTATCACAGGTACAACTGTCAGTGAAATTTCGGCTACAGAAGGTAAAATCGCAGCAGTAAAATATTATGTTGGTGGCAATCAAAATAGCGTGCCTTTTTGGGTGAAACGAAATTCAGTTGTTGATGATAACCAGGTAGAATATTTTGGTGCGGCTGATGAAGTATTTGCTTTACCTGCTGGAGGAAAAACAGCCATTTCTCTTACCTGCACTCATCAAGGTTGTACCGTACAAAGGGCAGCAGATGGTCAGTGTCATTGCCCTTGTCATGGCGCAGTTTTTAGTAGTGATGGAAAAGTGGTAAAAGGGCCTGCCCAACAAGATTTAGCTAAGTTTCAAGTAGTGGAACGACAAGATACAGAAGTGCAATTGATTGCAGCAAATAAAGAATCATCATCACCAGAAATAATTGCAGCAGATTATTATGTTTTAGCAACCGATGTACCGGGAGTACAGCAACTCTTAAAACGAGTGAATGGGAGTATAGATGAAAAAGTGCGATGGCAAATTGCAAATTTAAGTATTGCCGATCCTTTTGCAGTTTGTCGTTTCTGGTTTGACCGCGATTTTGCATGGCAGCAAAGTAATTTTACATCTTTATCCGGCTATCAATTAACTGATAGCATCACCCTTTATCATCGCATTCAAGAACAATTCATCGACTGGGCACAACGCACCGGTGGTAGTGTAGTAGAATTACACGCCTATTGCTATAAAGCAAAAGAATTTCCCACTCAAGAAGCCTTGTTAACCAAATTTGAAGAGGAACTCTATGAAATCGTCCCAGAATTACAACAAGCGCAGATATTACATCGAGAATTAGTGAATCAAAATAACTTTTCTGGATATCCACCAAATAGTTATGCACAACGTCCAGAAACTACAACTAATGTTGCTAACTTATTATTTGCAGGTGATTGGGTGAAAATGCCCTTTCCTTGTGGATTAATGGAACGTGCCGTTAGTAGTGGCTTATTAGCAGCCAACGACATTTTACACCGTGAAGGCTTGCAGAGGCGATCGCTTTTATCAGTAAATCCGCAAGGGATGTTACAAATTTAAAATTAGGAATGCGGGCTGTTGACTGATGACTGATGACTAATGACTGGGGAGTTATTCTTATCTCCCTTGTCTCCCTTGTCTCCCTCATCTCCCTTGTCTCCCTTGTCTCCCTTGTCTCCCTCATCTCCCTTGTCTCCCTTGTCTCCCTCATCTCTCCATGCCCCATCCCCCATGCCCCATGCCCCACTTTTTATGCAACCTCGACAAA
>VFQR01001884.1_pt1 | contig 14474 bp, 3 predicted proteins | sample 3512321 | NCBI WGS metagenome assembly VFQR01 (sample SAMN10412374, study PRJNA504923) | tailings metagenome | isolation source: Relicate 3 Philex TSF1 revegetated site | place: Philippines: Tuba, Benguet | collected 2017-08-29
TGATGGCCAGTTGCGTGGCTGCTCCGGCAGTGATGTTGATGTTGTTCGAAGTAGCGGCCGTAAGACTGCCGCTGGTGAAGCTCAAGGTCCTGTTGCCGATGGTTCCGGTAATGCTGAGGCCGCTGAAGGTGGCTCTGCCATTGGCGTCGGTAGTTGCAGTGGTCGTGCCGCCCAAGGTGCCGCCGCCTGTGGCAATCGCCACAGTGATGCTGGTGCCGGCAGTAAGGATTGGGTTGCCACCGATATCTCTCAACTCGACGACAGGCTGTTGGGCGAAGCTGGTTCCGCTTTGTGCTGTGCTGGATGGCTGCGTAATGATGGCCAGCTGAGCGACAGGACCTGCCACCAAAACTGCTGAATCAAATATTTCCCCGCCGTCAATGTTAGAAAAACGTAAACTTATCGTACGAGGTACATTTGCTCCCCTTACCACGAGACTAGGAAAAGTGGCTCTACCATCAGAATTTGTCAAAATAGGTCCGGAACCAGAAACAAAACTGATGCTTGGAAATACATTTAAGAAAACGGATTGTCCAGCCAATCTTACGTTGTTTCCCCAAGCATCTCTTAGTTGAACAACTGGCGGGCTAGGCACAATCACTCCATTTCTGATGGTATCGCTTAAATTGGAAACAAATGCTAATTGGCTGACATTACCTGGAAATAACTCGAACGCATCCGATATTACTTCAACAAGCCCGCTACCAGAAAAACGCAAAGTTCTAGGTCCAATAACCCCAGATATACTCAAATTATTAAACCTAATCTGACCATTTGCATCAGATACAGCCGTGGTTGTTCCACTTAATGTACCACCACCACTTGCAATTGTCGCTGCAATACTAAAACCTGACGCACCAACAGAATTACCTGAAATATCAACTATTTGAAGTCTGGGTTGGCCAAAAATTATTCTACCACTATTTGCCCCGAAAGGAGCAGCTGTAATGGTAAGCGCATGAGGATTTCCAGCGGTGAAAATAATCGGGTTAGACGTAACGCTCGAATAACCAGAAGCACTGAACTGTAGGGAGAAATTAGTGACTACTAAGGTAAATCCCTGGAAGTACAAATCGCTGAATTGAGCCCTTCCAGAGGCATCTGTAACGATGGTTTTGTTGCCGAATAAGATCCCCGAGCTGCCGTTTCGTTCTACATTTATTGCGACACCCCCCTGTTGAATTGGATTTCCTGCAGCATCGCTTATCTGAACAACCGGTTGACGAACAAAAGGGATCATATTTCTAGCTGTATCACTCGGTTGAGTAATGAGCATCAAATTGGTAGCTGGTCCAGCGATAAGATTTATCGGATTTGATGTTGTACTAAGTAATGATCCACTTGTGAAATTTAAATCTCGGTTACCTATTAATCCGGAAATACTCAAGCCGGTAAACATCGCTCTACCACTCGCGTTAGTTACGATAGTTGTAGTGCCACCTAAAGTACCACCGCCAGAAGCGATGGAAACAGTCACGCTTGTTCCAGCTACGGGTATCACATTTCCACTGGCATCTCTAACTTCAACAGCAGGCTGCTGACCGAAGGCCACTCCGCTTTGGGCTGAAGCCGAAGGCTGAATAACGATTGCCAACATAAATGGAATACCCGCTGTAATGGTGATAATATCCGATGTGGCTGAGGTAAGTCCAATAGACGTAAAAATTAACCGCCGATCACCGATTAAACCCGAAATATTCAAATTAGTAAATGCCGCTCTTCCATTGGCATTGGTGTTGATTGTGGTTGTTCCTCCGATGTTTCCTCCGCCCGCTATTATCATGGTGCTGATACTTCTACCTGGTACTAACACGACATTGTCATCGACATCTCTCACTTCAACTTCAGGTTGCTGAAGAAAAGTAGCACCTGTTTGAGCAGTTGTGCTAGGCTGATTAATGATGACTAATTTTGTTGGTAATCCAGCAATTAAGTTCACATTGATTGATGTATCCCCTATTGCTCCAGTGCTACTGAATAGTAAGGTCCTTACACCTACAATGCCCTTCAACCTCAAATTAGAAAAGGTTGCTTGGCCATTTAAATCGGTACCAACACCAGTATTACCAAGCAGAGACCCACCACCACTTAAAAGCGAAACGCTTGTCGGAAGTCCTGACTGTGTAACTGCATTACCAGAAATGTCGACTAATTGTATTACAGGGTGCTGAGTAAATGCAATATCATTTTGTACTGTGCTATTTGGTTCTTGAAGAATAACTACCCTGGCAGGCGTTCCAAAAGTCACCGTGATTTCATTCGATAGAACCGAGGAAAGTCCTGGAGAAGTAAATGAAAGCCGGTAAGTTCCTACTTGACCTAGAATTCTGATGTTGGAGAAAGTAGCTCTTCCAGAAGCATCGCTATTCACCGTTAAAGTTCCAATCAACTGTCCGGAGCCCATTTGTATTGAAACCGTTACCGGAACACCTGAAGTATTGGAAACCTGGTTACTTGCATCTCTTAGTTGAATTACTGGAGCAACTGGGAAGTCTTGATTAACACGCACACTCGCAGTTGGATGAGTAAAGATGGATAACTGTGAAGGTGGAGCCAATAAGTTTACAGCCGCTTCAGCAGGCAGATCCGTATTATGCTCTGGAGCTAAGTCATTCTCAGCCATCACAACACCCGCATCTCCATTCGATGGGGTAGAAATACTATTTGCCCAGTCCCACAGAGAGCTATCCGTGTGCAGTGAATTTCTTTCATGCTGCGCCCATGCAACATTCACGTTCATTATCAGCAACAGAAGCACGAATGAACGCATGCATGGTGAGCAGACTTCCACACCTTTGATCTTGAACATAACCGAGTTTAGTTTTCTACAATGGGGTCAGCCCTATTCCTTCTTTCTAGAATTCCGCAATCCGGAATCGTCGAAAATTTGAAGTGCTTTCACCATGACCAAAACTACCTCTGCGTCTTATCTAGGCTGTCATGACATATTTGAGACATTCATTTTTTAATGCTTAATTAAAATTTAGGCTGACTTAGCAAAAGCATAAGGCAGAAATCTTCATTTAAAGTCAAATTAAAGAAGATATTCCTCCGTAAGCCCGCGCGAAAAAGGTTATATACCCTTCATGTTTTCAGCGGTATACCCCTGACAAAACCCATGACAGAAAGTTCTTGAAGAAAAAAATTCTTTGTTCTGTTACGGAAAATAAACCGACAGGTTTACAAAATCACGACATCCGAATAAGTCCGACTAAGACAATGCTTCTAGGGTACGAACAAAGACTCTTAACAATATGAATAACCAAATTCTGTATCGACCGAATAGCATTCAACTAAAAAGTAATCAATTGTCACACTGAAGTAGAACATTACTAAAACGATAATTGTGCGAAATTTCATCGAATTGAAAGTAATTGCGGCTTGCTACCAGCCCTTGTGTACGTATGACAAAAATGTTACCCTATTGGATGGGCCATGCGATTTCATTTACTTCATACAATAAAGCATCACTATGACAACCAAATTTTTAACCATAGTACTGTTCGTTATCATCGCTTCAAGTTGCAAAAACGATGAAGTAATAGAGAATTGGGAGAATTCGGGCCAAGATACCAAGGCAATTAACTACTGGATTATTGAAGACAATGCTTTACCACTGCTGCATTACGACAGTCTGCAGTTAAAATTTGATTACCAATTCGAAGCTGAGGTTGTCGAAGATAGTCTTCCGATAGCTTACATTCGATTAGGCGCCATATACCTAAATCGTTCGGCATTTTCTCAAGCTTATGCTTGCTTTACTAAGGCGCTAAAATCAGCTCAACTTGTCAAATCTGATCATGACGAGATTTCTGCATTATCATCACGAGGCTTAGTTCTCAAGTTAATAGGCGATCACGAAAGTAGCCGAATGTCGTTTCTCGAAGCCATTCAAAAATCAAGGCAGAGTAATAATTTCAGTCGTCTACCTAATATTTACTTTGAATTAGCCAAGTTAGAGCTTCGTGATTCTCAACTAGATAAAGCCTTAGAAGCTTGCAATATGGGTATTCAATCCTTGAAATATGATACGAATGCTGATAACCGGGATCATCTTAGGATGCATCTCATCAATGCCTTAGGTATGATTTACTTCACAAAGAGCTCTTACAACGAGGCAATAAGACAGTACAATAGCGCACTCAGTCTTGCAAAAAGTAAGAATTTTGATCATGGCTTTATCTATGGCAACATTGGAGAGGTTTACGAGAATTTAGAAAAATACGACAGTGCAGCCATTTATCTTGGAAAAGACATCTTTCATTCTCTCAACACAAAAGACATTCGGTCAGCACGTCATGCCGCTTTAACGCTTTCTCGGGTTTACTTAAAAGCAGGAGATAATAACAACGCGCTTCGATATCTTTCTTTTTCTGACAGTTTATCCAATCAAATAAAAGATGAGGGTGCGTTACCGAAGAATTCTCGGTTAAGGCTCAACATTATTTCGAAACTCAAAAATGAGCGTGATCAGTTAGCAGCCTATAAAGAATATATGGTTCAAATGGATACCGTTATTGGGAACTATTTGAACGACACAAGGATACAAATTGGAGCAATTCTGGCGATTCAAAAGGCGTATAACAACATCAATAAGTTAGAACAAGAGCGAAAGTATAAAGCTCAAAGAAACGGCTATTTAGCTGCACTAGCGATAGCCATTGTGATTGTATTGGTGTTAATTGTGATGACTCTATTTGCTCGTGCCTCTCGGATGAGGCAAAAAAACAAAATCGGGGAACTTACTTTAAAAGCAAAAGAAGCGGAGCTTGAGTTACTGAAAAAAGAAAAACAACTTCAGGAAAAAGAAATCGAACTACAAAATCAGCTAACCAAAAACCAGGAGCGGCAATTGGAAATAAGCAAAAAATCATACCAGCAATTAGCCATGGCTAAAGAATACAAAATCGAGCTTAAAAACAAGTTGATTAACCACATCACCAAAGCGCTTCAGCCCATAGATCGCTTCCCAGAAGACATAAGAAAGAAAATCGACGATGTGTTCCGCACCATCAATAAAATTGAAGACAATAGTCTCGCCACCTATCTCGATAGGGAAGATGAATCAGGTAGTTTTATTCCTGCTCTTCAACATGATTTCCCCGATCTTACCCCAGAAGAGCTGAAACTTTGTACCTACATACGGCTGAACATGAGTACCAAAGAAATTGCTCGACTAAAAATGATAAGCCTGCCCGGTGTAAGTAAAAGCAGAAACCGATTACGCAAAAAACTAGGCCTGAATCCATCCGATGACCTGTTAGATTTTCTGATGTCGTACTAACTTTTACTTCGTCGATTTATCGTCATTCAAAGTCTCCCAAACCACATTCACCCTACGGTTACGTGATGCAGGAACGCCAAACATAGTCACTTCGGGGCCTGCTTTGGCTGCTGGCTTTGCCTTTTTACCTTCGTTCGGGTCCGACATGGGGAAATACTCATCGCTTACCGTAAGTTGACCATTATCGATGTACTTTTTGAGTGCACCGTTATTCCAGTTTACAATATAATTTTTAAGCACGAGGCCTCTACGTTCAGATATGGCTTTGTTGATTGCAGCACTCCCTGAAGCCGAAGTATAGGCAGCCATATAGACCTTCATTCGTCGGCCGGTTTGCAAAACTGTATCCAAACGCGCCGGGAAAAGGGTTAGTTCATACATCCCTTTCTCTACATCAGCAAAGAATGCATCCAATTCTTGTTTCGTGCTAGCCGACCGCTGATAATAAACGGGTTTGCCTTTCATATACCCCGCGAAAAATCCGGAATAATCCAAAGTTTCGGTCTGCTCGGCAGTAATCGGTCTTGGTTCGCCATTCTGAAAATAAATAGCCAGAAAACCGTTTGCTTCAAGAACCGGTTTCTTCTTTACAATATTAATTCGAGCAACAAATGAGTCGCCTTTGGCTTCAAAGGTCAAAGGCCCTGAAAAAGGGTAAAACCCCTCTAATTCTAAGTTTGCCGACCAAGTTGGAAGTGGCTCAACAAAGTTGCCCAATAGATTTTCTCCTGTAGCATTGGCAATAATAGTACTGTCTTTTTTAAGTGATGATTTGAGCGCTAAACGAACTCCGGGCAATTGTGAGCTAAGCCCAGTTTGCGCATCCACCAATTGCAAATACTGTTTGAAGCGCGGGATAGGCACAACTTTTACATGCTCTTCGCCTTCAAAAGCAAATAAATCATCGTCAAAACGCTGTCCAAGGCGATTGGTACTTAAATAACCCCTCAAATGCCCCGAAAATACTAGTCCGTAATCGTCGTATAAGCTATTGAGTGGCTCAGGTAGTAAATAGCGTTTTCCATTTCGAAAAAGCACCATATCCAAACCTCCCATAGTTTCGATATGATTGGTTGCGTATGCAAGCTCAAGACTGTCTGTTAAGGCTGGAAAAACCTCATCAAATGGCGAATTTATCTCGGGTCCTAAGTTCTCATGCTGCTGCCATTTTCCATCTCTGCAAGCCGACTTATACAAATCAAATCCTCCAATTCCACCGGCGTAATTTGCAGAAAAAAACAAAACCTGATTTTTCTCATCGTACCAAGGATGTTGTACAGATACATCTTGTTGATTAAATGGAAACTCTAGAGGTCCAATCCATTTTCCCTTTTCTCTCGAATAAATAGTTAAATAGAGCTGCTGTATACCATCTTCCGAAGGCTGTAATCGAGTTCTTGTTACAAAAAGCCAACTGCTGTCGGTAGTCAAATACACTGGACCATCGTGCAATTCTGAGTTTATATCGCTGGGTAATCCCTTTAGCTTTAGTTGTACTCCATTGGTATCCATCAAGTGAATATCGAGATAGGGTAAACCAGTGAGCGGATATCTGAATTTATTCTTGTTGCCAGAATATTCTCTACTTGATGAAAACAACAGCAATCCATTGCGGTAAAAAGGCGATAAATCCTCTGCCTGAGAATTACCCAATGCCTCTCTTACCGAAAATTTCCAGTCGGGATTCTCCGAAAAATAATCGGTCTTCTTATAATAGGGCGAGGGCATTCCTGTGCGAAACGCTGCATGTACATGATTTCGTTTCTGTGTTAAACTGAGCGTATCTCCTCGCAACTCAATTAATCGATACCACTTTAAAGCATCCTTGTAGCGAGCATCGTAAAAACTTGCATCTGCTAGTTTCGGCAAAACGGAAGAATCACCTCTGCCTAATGCCTTTTCGTAGGAGGGGATTGCTTTGACCAATTGGTAGCCAAACATTTTATCGTCGGCCGATTTTTCCTGACCATTAACCAACAAGGCACAGGTCAAGATGCTCAACAAGGAGAAAAATGAAATGCTACGCATAAATCAAATAAAATAACGAGGCGAACGAATGCGAGCTGTAAAACGAGATTCCCAAAGAAATCGCAAGGATATTTCGTGCGTTTGTCTGGTAGCATCTTGTATTTTTTGTAGTGGATACTCATACTGATATCCTAAATACCATTTTTCATTTACCCGAAAACCAATAAGCAAACCCAAGGCATCTAACGAGCGAAGCATGGGTCCAACATCCATGGTGTTGTTGTAGTTAAAAACGGCGTTTACATCAAACTGAAAAGGTGAATTGGCCACCATTCTAGCCATTACGCTAGGTGAAAATGTCCAAGAAGGATTTAAGTTTAATGTAGTGCCACCATACAAAAAATAATGCTGTTTCATTTTCGCATTTAAGATTTGTTGGCTTTCAAATTCTCTTGTTATTGCCTTCGGGACAGAAAAGCCAAAAAAGGCGTTGTCGCTATACACCAAAAGGCCGAGACCCATATTGAAAAATATACCCGAACTAATGTTTTGGTTGAAATTTGGATCCCCGGCTTGCACATTGTTCAACTCTGCCAGATTGGCTGTAATTCTACTTCCAATCACGCGTAATCCACCCGAAAGTGACCAATTCCTGTTTAAACGAACCGGATAAGCAACATCAGCCTGAACAGTGAAATCATTAAGTGGTCCAATTTCATCGTTGTAAACTCCTATTGCTGCACCAACGGTTTGGCTAAGGCGAAAATTCGAAAAAAATGATTGTGTAATGGGAGCACCCTCAATGCCAACCCATTGGTTGCGATATAAGGCACCCCATTGGCTCTGGCGAAAAACGCCCGCCTGTGCTGGATTTATGATCGTACTATTAAAGATGTACTGACCATAAACTGGATCCTGCTGGGCAGTAGCTTCTAAATAAGCTACCACCATCAGCAGAAATATCAGTTGCAACTTCACAGCTGCTTTCAAAAATTGTCTAACCATTCGTGTTATCTACTCAGGAATATGTATCCCGTAATTGGTTTTTTGCCATCCCCTAAATCCAACATGTAGAAGTAAGTGCCCTGAGTTAGCTCTCCCTTCAAATTGCGATTTGCTTCGCCATTAAAGTTGTTAGGATATGGCTTGGCCTCGTATACCAAACTTCCTGCCCTATTGTATATGCGGATACCATTGTTAGGGTAATTCTCCAAACCTTTGATGTACAGCTGATCGTTGAAACCGTCATTATTTGGACTAATACCCTGTGGAATCACCAATTCGCATACCCGTAGATCCACATCTACACTATCGAGAGCTATGCAACCTGCTGACGTAAATACTGTTGCATAATACCTGCCCGCATGCTGGTTGTCCAATTCTGAAACTATCAATTCTCTTCCAGAGACAGCCAAACCATTCGGACCTGACCAACTTACCGAGTCGCCTGAACTAATTTCAAGGCGCAGAACATCACCCGAACAGAGTTGCAGTGCATTCGGTAAGCCTGTCACGATCTGACTTTCTATGGTAAGCACCGAGGTGATAATAGAGTCACAACCACCTTGAGCTGTCAACGTATCGAGATAAGTGCCGGGGCGAGTTACCGAAGCACCGCCAGGACGTATATAAGTTCCATTGAAACAGATTGTGGTGTCCACTTGCGTCATCAGTACATTGCTCACTGATAGATTCAACATTACTAATGAGTCACAACCATTGGCATTCACCAGTTTAACGTTGTATTGACCTGTGGTGCTGAACGATTGCCCTCCTACCGTTACAACTTGACCTGTACAAATAGCTCGATCCAATAATGTCGTGTCTATAGGATTAACCGTTAAGGTAAGATTCACCAAGGAGTCACATCCAAAACGGTTGGTCAATAAGATTTGATAGAATCCTGATGAAGTGTAATTCACCCGATCAACGTTAAAGTTCTCCCCTTCGCATATTGCAGCGGAGATGTTGACGGTATCTTTCGGGTTTACTTGCAAGCTGAGCTGTACAACCGAATCGCAGTTCAGCGAATTAGCTAAGTTCACGTGGTAAACACCTGTTTGCTTGAAGAATTGCCCACCGACTCCAACTGAATCACCAGCGCAAATGGCTTGCTGCAAGAAAGTTGTGTCCTTCGGCATAATCATCAAGTTGAGGTTCACCACCGAGTCGCAACCGAACTGGGTATTCAAAACAACTGTGTAATTGCCCGAACGGTTAAAGATTCTATCTCCTACCGTAAAGGTGGAACCAAAACACTGTGTACTACTTATGTTGGTTTGAATCGGCGCACGCACGAAGAGGTTCAACACAACTACCGAATCACAACCTTTTTCATTGGCCATGGTAACTGTATATGTGCCCGCTGTGTTGAAAGTTTGTGCACCCACCACGTAGTACCCATTCGGACAAACGGTTACGTCAACGGTGTCCAAATCGGTTTGATTCATGGTCAAATTCAATACCACCAACGAGTCACATCCTCTGCTATTGGCTAGTAGCACATTGAAGGTGCCGCCTGTAGTAAATGCTGCTCCACCTACGACGTAAGCATCTCCTCTACAAATGCTCGTATTTATACGAGTAGTATCGGGTGTAACCACCGTGAGGTTGAGGTTTACAATAGAGTCGCAGCTATTTACACCTTGCAAACGTTTGGTAAACTGTCCCGTTGCACGGTATTGAGTTCCACCCATCTCGAAACTTTCTCCGGCGCAAATTCTTCGTGTCAAATTGGTTACCGCTGTAGTCTTCACTTGTACAGCACCATTTACCCAACGCGTTGGGATACCAAAACCAAGGCTATCGAGATAGAAACCGGAAGGATCCCATGTGAGGTTAGTAGAAGCCTTACCAATGAAACGTAAGGCTATTAGTTCACCGTCTCGGATATTGGTTGTGGTAGGTGAAACGAAGTTGATCGAAATTTGACCACCGCCTATGCGATTTGAAACTGTAGCCGACGATACTTCTTGAGCCAAGGTGATATAATCGATGTAGTTGAGCGCTGCAGTATCGTAATTCAGTTTCACCAAGAACGACGAAACCGCGTTTGCAGCCGTTACCGAAACCGGCACCAATACCGTATCACCAGGACAAGGTGTGATCAGGATACGCATCTGGGTATAATCCGAGGCCGCAGTAGTTACTCGATTACTTGTTTCTACCCGCAATAGCATAAAATTAGAAGTATCAGGGCTGCCACACTGACCAGAAGCAATTACCCGATAGAAGCTACTATCGAATGGGAGCGGTGTATTTACAATGCGCATGGTCGAACGCGTTACACCAAAGTGAATTCCATCGTTGTTTAAGTTCGTCCAAACACCTGCAATACGTTTCTGCCATTGGAAAGCAGTCATATTGCTTCCATTGATGATAAACTGAATGTCCTCACCCTGAACAACATTGTTCACTGCAGGTGATTGTTGGGTGATCTGCGGTGCAGGCGTATTGTTTGCACGGATAGTCAACACTTGCGAAAAGCTTACACATCCTTGTGGAGTAGTCAAACGGAGTTGATAATCGCCTGCTTGAGTAACGGTTAAGAACGTATCTATTGCACCTGGCACTACCGCATTGTTCAACATCCATTGATATTGAACCCCTGTTGCTCTTGGCTGATTCAAGCTCAACAACGTACTGCTTCCAGCACAAATTTCTGAGGCTCCTAGCGTACGAATTTGTGCAAATCCTCCTTGGTTACCTTGCACATTTATAACCGCACTCGTATCGATACAACCCAAGTCGCTCGAAACCAATACTCGGTACATGCCTGCAGTTCTAGCTATTAACGACGGCTGGTTAGCACCTGCCAATGCTAGCCCGTTTCTGAACCACTGATATTGTTGCCCTGCTCGCTGTGATACTGTAAGAACAACAGAATCACCCGTACAGAAGCTTAATGGACCGGAGGCGCTCACGGTTACATTAGGTAGTGGATTCACCGTCAAATCGAGAATAGCAATACTATCACAGCCTACCGAACTGATGAAGTTGAAGTAATAGCGTCCCGACTGGGTGAACTGCTGACCGTTGAAAGTCAAGGTATCGCGCTGACAGATGCTTCGGTAAATCACAACTTCTGAAATTGGATTAACCGAAAGGTTCAATCGAACTATAGAGTCACAACCTCCCGTGGCTGTTAACACCACGTCGTAAATACCTGTGAAGCGGAAGAAACGGTTACCGACCTGCAGGCTGTCGCCAATACAGATGGATCGATACAACTGAACATTTACAACTGTATCAATGAAAATATCGGCTTTTACGATAGAATCACATCCAAATCGATTGGTAAACGGAATAAAATAGGTACCTGGTGCGGTAATCACAGTTGAGCCTATAGCCATAGCGCCGCCTGCACAAATGGCTTGTGAAACCAGCGTTGTGTCGTTTCGTCGAACATTCAAGTTTAACATCACAATTGAGTCGCAACCCAAATAATTGGTCAGATTTACCTGATAAGATCCTGTAGTTGTGAATGTTTGGCTACCTACTTGTACGCTTCCATTCGCGCAAACCTCTCTGTTCAGCGTAGTTACTACTGCAGGACAGTTGAGGAAAATCAATCGACTTGTATCCGCATTCAAGCTAGGTGCGGTGAATCGAAGAGTGTAAGATCCCGATGGGGCGCCCATCCACAAATCGGTAAAGTCTACCAATCCTTGTGCATTGGTTTGCAACGTGCGCGTTCCTCCCAAAATACCCGTGGAGCCAATCAAACTTGCAGTGATAGGAGTACCTGCTTGTGTAATTAAATTGCCAAATTGGTCGGCAATGCCCACTTGCGGCTGGATTGCGAAAGGAGTCGCGCTTCGAGCGGTGTCGGAAGGCTCTCTGGTGATGAACAACTGAGCCGCAGGTCCAGGTAAAAACAACACCTGCGCCGGACTTCCATTCACCACTGGTATCATATTCGTACCACTATTAACGTCGTGGTCGACAACTGCAGTTACTGTAGCCGGTCCTGCAAGATTAGAACGAATATTTACTGTCGCACGACCCGCACTATCGGTTGGTAGGATCAACTGGGTTGTTGCATTTGCCGCAATTGGTGAATTGCTTTGCGTAATCCTTGCATTGCCATTCGGTGCAAATAGATCACCGAAAGTGGTATTGAATCGAATATCAACACCAGCTCTGCGGATGCGATTGCCAAAGCGGTCACGGAGGAGCACAATTACCGTAGCATAGGTTACTCCATCGGCAGGACGTACAGCATTGTTCACAACCAATTCGGTACCAGCAGGGCTAGCATCTACTGCTGCCGGGAAGAAGAAGACGCCTGCTGTGTCATTCACCATACGGCCATTCAGCTGAGCGCTAATTACAGCAAAACCAGAAACTGTAGACTTAATCTTTGCTTGGTAACGGCCATTTCCGATATAAGTAACTGGGAAGATGGTACCGAGTGATGTTGTCATCAGTACCGTGTCTTGACCTGTTGTGATAAGGTTACCAAATGCATCACGCACATCAAGTACAACGAATGTGCTGTCTTCGACCCAAACTGAATCGTCTAAAGCCGTGAGTAAACTTAGTTGAATACTTGCACCGGCAGCACGGATCGTGGCTGTTGTCGTAGGAGCATTGGTAAGATCAACACTGTAATTACCAGAATCCACGCCCGTTAATCGCAATGGAGCGACAATAACTACTGGTATGTTTTGAGCAGGATTTATTTGCGTAAAGACAGCAGTAAATGTTCCAATCAAAACAGTATCTGGCGCAATGATTCCTTGTAACCGAAGGCTATTCGATGTAATGGTAGTAGAATTATTGTTGTCAAATAGTTTATCAGCAACGGTAAATCCGCCAGCTAATGTCAATGGTTTGCGTGTAATGTTGGCGACGGTAGTTGGGGCACCTGTAAGTGTGATAGAGTAGTTTGCTGCCTGAGCACCAATCAAGGTAGCGTTGCTAAGACTTACGGTCTTCGCAGTTCCTACGTTTTTGGTGTCGAAGGTGGCCGTAGCGGTGGTGCTGTTCATGCTCACGGTATCACCCGCAATCAGACCAGTCAAGCTTAAGTTGTTGCTCGCAATCGTAGCAGCGGTAGTTCCGTCGTACACTTTATTGCTGGCGGTGAAGTTGCCTGCAATGGTCAATTGCTTCGGAGTGATGTTCGCCGTTGCGGTTGGAGCGCCGGTGAGGGTGATGCTGTAGTTCGCAGCTTGTGCACCGGTTAGGGTAGCGTTGCTCAGACTTACGGTCTTCGCAGTTCCCACGTTTTTGGTGTCGAAGCTGGCCGTAGCGGTGGTGCTGTTGATGCTTACGGTATCACCCGCTATCAGACCAGTCAAGCTCAAGCTGTTGCTCGCAATCGTAGCAGCGGTAGTTCCGTCGTAGACTTTGTTGCTCGACGTGAAGCTGCCTGCGATGGTCAGTTGCTTCGGAGTGATGTTCGCCGTAGTAGTTGGAGCGCCGGTAAGCGTGATGCTGTAGTTGGCTGCTTGTGCACCGGTGAGGGTAGCGTTGCTCAAACTTACGGTCTTAGCAGTTCCTACGTTTTTGGTGTCGAAGGTGGCCGTAGCAATGGTGCTGTTGATGCTCACCGTATCACCCGCTACCAGACCAGTCAAAGTCAAGTTGTTGCTCGCAATGGTGGCAGCGGTAGTTCCGTCGTAGACTTTGTTGCTGGCGGTGAAGCTGCCTGCGATGGTCAATTGCTTCGGAGTGATGTTCGCCGTAGTAGTTGGAGCACCAGTAAGCGTGATGCTGTAGTTGGCAGCTTGTGCGCCGGTGAGGGTAGCGTTGCTAAGACTTACAGTCTTTGCAGTTCCTACGTTTTTGGTGTCGAAGCTCGCTGTAGCAGCTGCGCTGTTGATGCTCACGGTATCACCTGCAATCAGACCAGTCAAGCTCAAGCTGTTGCTCGCGATGGTAGCAGCGGTGGTTCCGTCGTAGATCTTGTAGTTCGCCGTGAAGTTACCTGCGATGGTGAGTTCCTTCGCGGTGATGTTCGCCGTTGTGGTTGGAGCTCCGCTGAGGGTGATTGAGTAGTTCGAAGCTTGTGTACCCGTTAAGGTAGCAGCAGTCAGGGTGACTGTTTTGCCGTTGGCTACGTTTTTATCCGCAAAGGCTGCAGTGGTGGTACCTACATTGATGCTCACCGTATCTCCTGCGATCAGACCAGTCAAGGTCAAGCTGTTGCTCGCGATGGTAGCAGCGGTAGTTCCGTCGTAGACTTTGTTGCTGGCGGTGAAGCTGCCTGCGATGG
>VFQR01001885.1_pt1 | contig 14466 bp, 11 predicted proteins | sample 3512321 | NCBI WGS metagenome assembly VFQR01 (sample SAMN10412374, study PRJNA504923) | tailings metagenome | isolation source: Relicate 3 Philex TSF1 revegetated site | place: Philippines: Tuba, Benguet | collected 2017-08-29
GATAAAATCATCAGCCCCAGAATCTAACCCTTTAACACAATCGGCAACAGAATCTAAGGATGTTAATAAAATAAAAAATGTGGTGGAAAATTTTGGGTCTGTTTTAATGCGGTGGCAGACTTCCAGACCATTCAACCCCGGCATGATCCAATCGCAAATAATTAATGCTGGACGGCAAGCCAGCGCCTTTTCTATTCCCTCCTCGCCGCTACTGGCAGCAATTACTTCATATCCTTGTTTTTCTAACATCCTTTTCAGGAGTATTTTTATTGAATGATCGTCATCAATTATGAGTATTTGATACATAGAACGTTGCAGGAACAACTAATTAACAAATTGCTGTCAACATGGTAAATACTACTCCCTTAGAACTTGGAGAATACCTAATTTTTTTCCTAACCACAAAAAACAGCAAGGATGGTCTTTTCGGTCTCTAAAATCAACAACTGTGGTCGCAATCAACCAAAAGAAAGAGATAGGTAATATGATAATCAAAATTTAAGTAATATATTAGTAATATTGCTGTATTAATACTACTAACATATTTTGATTTTTCCGTCGAATTTATGATTTTTTCAAAGTTATAAAAGATTATGGAGGTGCAAGGGGATTTAACCACAAGAGAATGCTGGTTTTTAGCTGATTTAAGTCGCGGTATGCTTCTTGCTTGAACCATTGCCCTAAAGCATCAAAGGGAGTGAAAGATGTTCCCGTTTGCCATTTGATGTCTTGACCTAGAGGTGTTGTGTGAGTTCCTGGTAAAGTTTGTGCTGTCACCATCTCACCAAAGCGTTCTTGTAAGATTTTGGTTAAAGCTGCTGATTGGTCAATGGTGTCATTGCTAAATTTTATTAATAAATTACGCCGGATATTGTATCGTTCTAAGACCAGTCTGTTAGTTTCCAATGGTGAGGGAGTAAATTCGATGGCAAAAGTAGAATTGAATTGTTCTACTAGGGGAATGGCTTCTTTAGCAGCGTAGTTGTTGAAGGATATTAAAATGTTGCCTGCGCGTTCAATTTGAAAAAGACTACCTATTAATAAGTGAAGTTTACAACCCATACTGTGTCCAACACCGTAAATGGGGAAGTAAAGCTTGCGTAGTGCCCCAGAGTCATGTAAGCGTTCGAGGGTGCGGTCAAAGTTGAGCAGCACAGATTTGGCGATCGCAGTATGATCCAAGGTATTGACGAAAGGTGTAGCAATGATAACGTAACCTTTAGTTGCCAGTTGTTCCAGTAGCCACCGATAAGTCAGGTGCGGTGCAGTGGCCACGAAAGCACCTCCTAAAAAATGGATGATCCCGATGGGATTTCGGGGAATGACTACCCAGTTACCTCTAACTTCTTTCCAGTCCATGTGGATAAGCGATCGCTTCATGAATAATATTTATGTTAGACCGCAGATTGCAACCGTGGGAAGGATTATCGAAAAAGCCATTGGGGATATTTGGGCTTTAAAGTGCTGCTGCTTATTTGCATCAATCTTAAAGTGAAGCGGTATTAGCAGAGTCGATGGCTTATGTGCGGCATTGAGGAAAGCAAATCCGATCAACAGCTTTGCTAATCAGTCATCAAGAGGAGGCTTTATGACAAATATTGACCACTTGCCTTTTGCATTAAAACTTTTCACTGCCTTGGGTTGCGGACTGGTGGCGGGAGTCTTCTTTGCCTTCTCGACTTTTGTAATCAGCGCTCTGGCTCGACTTCAGCCCAGAGAAGGCATGATCGCCATGCAATCGATCAATATCACAGCCATCAATCCCTTGTTTATGTTGGCGCTCTTGGGAACGGCTTTGGCTTGTTTGTTCCTGGCGATCGCTTCGCTGTCAAACTGGCATCAACCTGATGCTGTCTACTTGCTGGTTGGTAGCTTGCTCTATCTCGTTGGCACTATTTTGGTGACCATCGCCTTCAATGTGCCGCTGAATGATGCTCTGGCGATCGCCAAACCAGATAGCACTGAGGGCGCAAATCTATGGGCTAGATATCTCACCAACTGGACGCTGTGGAACCACGTTCGGACAATCGCGGCGTTTGGGGCAGCAATATTGCTAACCATTGCGCTTTGCGATCAAACAGCGCAATAGGAATTCAGTGTAAAAGTAGTAGCGTGACAAGGCTAAAATGTTGCAAAAAATGATAGCGACTGTGTTAACAGTCGCTACTATTACTAATGACAAATGACAATTAAACTTGAATTGCCATTCCTTTATCCTCATTCTTTGGCTGTGAACTTAGTTGGTCTAAAATTTCTAAAATTTCTTGTTCAAAAGCGACTTGGGCACGATTAGTTTTACCACCAACATACAAGCGATCGCCTTTTTGTAATGCCCAAATTTGCGAGTGGGAAAAGTAACTCATCACCACACCTAACATTAATAAAGCAAATCCTGAATAAACAATTGGTATGCCTGGATCTGCTTTAATTTGTAAACCAGTACTGCCAATTACATCTAATATTTTTAGTTTCACGCCATTGACTTCGGCGGACATGCCGGCACGTATAGTATTAATTAATTTGCCAGTGGCATCATAAATTAATACCATTCCTTGCAAATCTTTGGCTAGTACCGAGACACCTTGACTCAAATCTGGCTTAGTAGGAATCCAGGTGCCCCAAATCGCACCTTGACCGTTGGTGTTTAACTTTACCATTGGTAACTGAAAAACAGGGCTGTTATTAAATTGGACGCGAACAGCTGCAATTCCCCAATCAGTTTGGTAGAAAGTTACGCCATGATAGCGCAGAGGTTGGTTGACGAAAATCTTTTTGTGGTCAACTTCTTCCCCTTGATTATTTAAAACAGATAAATCTGAATAAAATTGATCGATGCCTCCAGTTGGAGTGTAATCAATCCAAAAACGATTGACGCGCACAGACCAATCTTTCGGCACTTGGTTTGCGGCTAAAGGCCCAGCATCTATAACATTTTTCACCTGAAATGTGTCGCCAGCGGCAACCATTTCTTGGGCAATAAATCCGGTAATTGCCCCCCAAATCCCGCCTAGCAAAATAGTTACGATGCCAATATGAACAATAATTGGCCCAATACGTCCGACTATTCCTTTACGGGCATATAAAAGATTTTCTTTTTCTAGATCTGAAAAAATTTTATAGCGTCGCTTCTGTAATATTTGGTTAAGAGAATTCAAAGAACCAGTATCTAATTCTGCACTTAAAGCTAGTTTTTTAAATTGCCGTGGTTCTTCGTAATATTTCCAGCGTTGGGCTGTTTTTAAGGCTGGTAACTGACGAGTAAAAGAACAAGCAGTTAAGCTGGTACCAAATAAAATGAGTAATGCTAAAAACCACCAAGTACGATATACATGGTCTAAGCCAACAACTTGAATTACTTTCCAAGTTAAGAAACCAAACAATGCTGGATGTTCTGGATAGTTAGCTTGGTAAAATGCAGGAGACTGACCTTGTTCAATTACAGTGCCAGTAGCGCTAAAAATTGCAATCAATAATAATAGTGCGATCGCCAGTCGTAAATCTGTCAGTACAGGCAAAAACTCCCGGCGGAAATACTGCCCTGGTACGGCCCACCAACTAATTTTTTGGGAAGTTGAATCTTCTAAAGTCATTACTCACATGTGTTAATCGGTGTACAATCTTCAGAATTCAGGAGTCAGAATTCAGGAGTCAGGAGTCAGAATGGACTACGCCCCGCTGCGCTAAGAGAATTCAGAAGAAAATTTGATGAATCAATATATTAATTTTTCTCGATTTCTTCTCAATTATGACTAATTATTATTTTTGAAAAATTCTAAATTCTGAATTCTGAATTCTTACTTAAAAACTACTCAGCGGAATTCGAGAAATTAAAGAAAATACACCGAATCCTACTAATAGTGCCCCACTCACTGGGTTAATCCAACCAGACCAACGGCGTAATTCTAGCAACTTTTTAATTGAAGCGGTAAAAGTACCTGCTAAAATCAATGGTGCTACATAGCCGGCTGTATAAGAAAGTAATAAAACAGCGCCTAAAATTAAGTCTTGTGTATTGGCAATCCAACCAAGCAAGCTAGCTAAAACAGGCGTGCTACAAGGAGATGCAACTAACCCGAAAGTCAGTCCCAGCAAATAGGAACGCAACCCTGCTGGTAAATCCTGAGAAATCCAATTCGTTTCACCCAAGGATGGGAATTGCAGAGGTAGTGCTTCTAATAAATTCAGCCCCATCAGAATGGCGATGATGCTCACAATGATTGGTAAACCAATTCCTACTTGACCGTAGACTTTTCCCACTAAACCTGCTATAATTCCTAGCCCTGCAAGAGTAGTTGCTAATCCAAGAGCAAACCAAGTTGATTGGGCAATGCCTTGGAGACGGCTTTTTGCTTCATAACCGCCGATGTAACCAATGGTAATTGGCAGCATAGAAAGCATACAAGGCGTTAGGCTGGTGAGCAAGCCAGCTGCAAAGATGACACCAACACTCACCACGCTAATGTGCGTTAGTTGATGAGAAACAAGGGCGTTGGCGAATTGTTCTAGTTGGTAAAGTTTGGTTTCTAAAGTCTCAAGCATGGAGTGTTCCTAAGCGTCAAATGCTTACTATGCTTGAATTGTAGCTTAATTTTAGCTATTTCGCCGCCAATGAAGAGTCTCCAAGGTTAGGGCTTGAGGCAGTGTACACAGATTGAAAAACGCGATCGCCCCATTCACCGGAGGATACTGTTGGCAAATCATATCATGTCCGGTTGAAGATTTATACCGATATAGAGACGCTGCACTGCAACGTCTCTAACAACCATTTCGTGGGTAAACTGGTCTGTCGTATTAATTTTGATCAGTTTGTAGTAAGCACTTCAGTGCTTAAAAATTCAGGACTAAAGTCCTGACTACGAACATTTTTACTCATCATATTTAATGAGACAGACTACTAGGGTCTTACACTCATTCGCCAGCTGCATCCATAATACCCACCGACCAGTCCTCGAAAACGCAGTTATTTTGTGTAACAGGTCGTACCTGGAGTATCTTCAGGTTTGAACTTGTTACATTCTCTGACATTTTGACGCTCTAACGACCAGCTGTAGGGTTTATCGGAGGTAACGACACCATTACTCAAAGTTGTTAGTCGGTAGTTTGCCGCCCGAAAATTGGTAAACAGCAATGTGGCATCCCTTAAGTTTGCTGCTTCTAAATTAGCGCTCATGAAACCTGCATAGGAAAGATCGGCTTTTTCTAGGGATGCTGACTTCAAGTTTGCACCCGTTAAAGAAGCACCTGTGAGATTTGCCGAATTAAGAATTGCACCTTCTAAATTTGCACCAGTCAGATCGGCATTTGTAAGATTAGCTTGAGATAATGTCGCACCACTCAAGTTAGCCCCCCGCAAAATTGCTCGAGCTAGATTCAGTTGAGTTAGGTCAGCACCACTCAAATCGCACCTGGGACAAACATTTGTCGCCTTCAACTGATCCAAGTCTTGCACGTTTGATGCAAAGGTCTGCCCTGCAAAGCCAAAACTAGCTAACAGGAAGACGCTGGCGACAATCTTAAGTTTCATATTTGTTACAGATATTTACAAGGATGACAACTAATGTACACTCGGTACTGTTATAATTACACATAGAGCCTAGCAAGTGAATACTAGGAATGAAGTATTGATTAAGAAGCGATGAATATACTATAAATTCTTGCGGTAGGACTACCCAAACTAGAATCTAGGCTATACAATCGAGTCGTAAGGAACTATACCGAATCATTTATAGACTACCACATATGTGATCCCCCTAGATCGATGAAAAAAACGACTAGGGGGATCTTGTTTTTAGCAGTATTGGGGCACTGCGGAGTTTGGAGTTATTGTCCCCTCATCTCCCTCATCTCCCTCATCTCCCCACCACCACCCCACCACTCCTCACTCTCATTTACCGCCAGCCTAAAAAACGTAGCCCAGGGACAATTAAATAAAAACTCACTCCTAACCAAAAGCTGAGAAACAAGCCTACAGAAGCAAAAAAAATCAGGGGGTTGTATAATTCCGGCCAGGTTGGTTGACTGGAAAATTCCAACATTGGAGGTGCTAAGTTTAAAAGAATCAAAGTTGCATAGCCGATCGCACTGCCAAAGGCGGCGAACACGGCGTAGACTATATGATGAGTGCGAAGTCCTAAGCTGAGGGTGAGTAGGCAAACTCCGACTAAAATTACTGCTACTAAGCCCTCGCCTGTGTCTTTTGGTGTGATTAGTTGCAAAATCAACCAGCCGAAGCCATAGCTAATCATGCCCATCAGTGAGGCTACTAAAAATCGCCGCCGTTGACCAAAACTCCCGGATACTGTCAGTCCCCATGCGGTTCCCCAACCGGCAGCAATAAAGATTAAAATATCTGGTCCAAAGGTGGCTGGAGTGTTGGGAACTAATTGGTTAACTTGAGTCCAAAGAAATTCCACAAGCCGACGCCCCAAGGTTGTACGATAGGCCAAAATAAAACCACCGATCACACCAAAACAAGCACCAAAACTAGTCAGCATCATTGCCCAAATCGTCGCCAAACAAGCTTGGACAATTTTCAGGATTGTTTGAGCAATAAATATAATGCCTTGATTTACAGCTTGGCTAAATTTAGCTAAAGCTTTTTTAACAGCTTTTGTTAACTGTGTGCATTTCTGGGAGGCTTGGGTTGAGGTTTGCTTAATCTTGTGCCGTAGTTGGGAAAATAACCCAGGCGACGGTAATGGTTGAGAAATTTTAGCTAAACGTTTTTCAATTATCCCTGCATTTAGTGGACGCGATCGCACATCCTCCTGTACCATTTCATCCAGCAGGTCTGCTAACTGCGGGTTGATATTTGCTTGGGTTCGCCAGCGCAAGTTGCCAGTTTGCCGATCTTCTAACTCTGGCGGATACTTGCCCGTTACTAGTTCAATCATCGTTCGACCAAGGGCATAAAAATCGGCACCTGGGCCGACAATTCCTCCTGTGACTTGTTCTGGTGGACTGTAGCCAGAAGAAAATAATCGGGTGGAACTAGACCGAGAACCCACTTTTGAGTCGCTAACTTGTTTTGCTCCCCCAAAATCAATTAATACGAGGCGATCGCTTTTTGTTTGTCCTCCAACCAAGGGTACACTTGATGAAGAGGTATCCAGCATCAAATTAGAAGGTTTGATATCTCGATGAATAATTTGATGTTTGTGTAATTCTTGTAAAATTTGTACAGCTTGGGCAAACCAGTTTAAAACCAAATCCTCCGGACACCCTTGCGGATATTTTTTTAATATTTCCTCTAATGTCTGCCCATTAATTTTTTCCATTACCAAACAAGGCAGTTGGTGGGCTTTAGGATTGAACAAATTTACCTGAAAATAGCCATCGGCATCAACTTTGGGGACGCCGGGATGCTGTAATCTAGATAAAACCTCGGCCTCTTGGCTAAATAATTCCAGTGCTTTTGGTGATTCTTCTACCAACACTTTCAGCACTTTCTCGGTTTGAGTTTTTTCATCCCAAACCGTGTAAATTTGAGCAAATCCTCCCGAACCCAGTTGCTGAAGTGGGATGTAGCGGTCTAACAACTGTAGCGGTGCGCCACAACTGTTGCAAAATTTGTTTCCCCAAGGCTGAGGATAAGGACGTTGACAATCAGGATTTATGCAGTGAACGTTAGAAAAACTGTACATCAACGCTTTTGGGCATAATGAATGCTAAAATGCTCGTTTGATGCTCAAATACCCTACTTTTAGCATTATTAAGTATGAGTTAATGATATATTTTATACTCAATAACTATGCTCAACCAATGCTCACCCTCTGAGGGAAGGCAGAATAAAAGCTTATATCTATCTTAAATGCTAGAAGTTGTCCATGCTCATAGGAATACGCGGGATGCAGGAAACGAGCGCGTCTTCAGACCTGAGAGTGTCAACAATAGCTAGCATGACTTTTCAAACATCCTCTGAGCAGGCAAGATGCCTGCTCTACAAGAAATTAACCTAATCCAGTAATTAACTCAGATTTCGCTTGTGCTAAGGCTTCTGGTAGTTTACTTGCATCTCTACCGCCGGCTTGGGCTAAGTTTGGTCTACCACCACCGCCGCCGCCGCAGATTTTAGCGATCGCTCCCACAAATTTACCAGCTTGCAGTCCTTTTTTGTTAACTTCTGGACTAAAAGCCGCAACTATACTGACTTTAAGAGCTTCGGGAACAGAACCCAACACCACCGCACCATTACCGATTTTTTGTAATAAGCGTTCGGCTGCGGTTTTCAAGGATTCTGCATCAACTTCTTCTAATTGAGCGACGATAATTTGAAAATTGCCGACAGTTTCGGCTGTTTGTAGTAAACTATCAGATTTAGCGATCGCCAATTGTCCTTTCAAAGATTCTAGTTGCTTTTCGGCTGTTCGCAGTTCGGTTTGCAGACTTGTAATTCTGTCTGGTAATTCTTCGGGTTTAACTTTAAAGCGATCGCTCAAATCTTTAACTACTTTATCCCGAATGTTGAGATAATCGAGTATTGCTGGACCGGAAACAGCTTCAATGCGCCGCACTCCAGAAGCAACCCCAGCTTCGGAAATAATCTTAAAGACGCCAATTTCAGCAGTATTACTGACATGCGTGCCACCGCAAAGTTCCATTGATACGCTCTTAAAGTCGATTACTCGGACTTCTTCTCCGTATTTTTCGCCAAACATGGCAACGGCACCCCTAGCTTTGGCTTCTGCTAAAGGTAATACCTCGACTTTGGCGTTATGCGCCTGTGCAATCCAAGTATTCACCTGTTCTTCAATTTGTTGGACTTCCTCGGCTGTCAACGCACTCTTATAGTTGAAGTCAAAGCGCAGTCTGTCAAAGGAAACCAGAGAACCAGCTTGCGAGATGCCATCATCGACAATTTTCTTTAAGGCGGCTTGTAGTAGGTGAGTTGCAGTATGGTTAGCTTGGGCGCGACGCCGACAAGCCGCATCGATTTGGGCAGTTACAGCATCTCCTACACGGAGTGTACCACGTTCGATGCGTCCGAAGTGAACAAAAAAATCAGATTCTTTTTTCACATCTTCTACGCGAATCACGATCCCATCACCAGAGATATAACCGCGATCGCCAATTTGTCCCCCAGACTCAGCATAAAATGGCGTTTTGTCAAGGACAATTTGTACTGATGTTCCTGCTTCTGCTTCCTCTTGGGAAACGCCTTCGACCAAAATCGCTTCGACTTTCGCCGTCGTCGTCGGTTGGGTGTAGCCTAAGAATTCGGTGGCGTGGATGTGTTCTGCTAATTTGTCGAGGGAACCTTGGACAGTTAAATCGATACTTTCGTGTGCGTCTCTTCCGCGTTGTCTCTGCTTTTCCATTTGGGCTTCAAATTCTGTCTCATCAACGATGAGATTGTTTTCAGCAGCAATTTCTTGAGTCAGTTCTACGGGAAAACCGTAGGTGTCATATAAAGTAAAAGCACTTTCACCACTAATAGAGGTTTTCCCCTGCTGTTTCACCTCTTGGATAATTTCTTCTAGGAGTTTTTCCCCTCTATCCAGAGTTTTCAAGAAATTAGATTCTTCGCGTTGCAACTCAGCTTTAATTGCTGCTTCTCGTTGCCGCACGTTGGGGTAAGCTGATTCTGAAAGAGCGATCGCAGTTTCGGCAACTTGGGTAGTAAATTCACCACTAATCCCAATTAATCGCCCATGACGCACCACCCGCCGAATTAATCGCCGCAACACATAACCCCGTCCAACGTTGGAGGCGCGAATTTCATCGGCAATCATGTGGACGATGGAACGAACGTGATCCCCAATGACTTTTAGGGAAACTTTGGTTTTTTCATCACCTTTGTGGTAATCAATGCCGGCAATTTGGGCTGCTGTTTGGATAATTGGGAAAATCAGGTCAGTTTCGTAGTTATTCGGCACTTTTTGGAGAATTTGTGCCATTCTTTCCAAACCCATGCCGGTGTCGATGTTCTTGTTTTGCAGAGGGGTTAAATTGCCAGTAGTATCACGGTTATATTGCATGAAGACGAGGTTATAAAACTCGATAAACCGCATATCGTCTTCTAAATCTATATTTTCGTCGCCGCGTTCTGGGTGGAAGTCGTAATAAATCTCGGAACAAGGGCCGCAAGGGCCGGTGGGGCCGGATGCCCAAAAGTTATCATCTTCGCCCAAGCGTTTAATTCTCGCTTCTGGCACACCAATTTGATCCCGCCAAATAGCAAAGGCTTCATCATCATCTTGAAAAACGCTTACTACCAGGTTTTTTGGAGATAAGCCAAAGACTTTTGTCGAAATTTCCCAACCCCAAGCGATCGCTTGTTCTTTAAAATAATCACCAAAGCTGAAATTACCCAGCATTTCAAAGAACGTGTGATGGCGTTTAGTACGTCCGACGTTTTCAATGTCGTTGGTGCGGATACACTTTTGGGAAGTGGTAGCCCGCTTAAATTCTGGTGTGCGCTGTCCCAAGAATATCGGCTTAAATGGTAGCATCCCCGCGATCGTCAGCAGCACCGTTGGGTCTTCTGGCACGAGGGAGGCACTTGGCAGAATTTGGTGACCCCGTTGGGCAAAGAAGTCGAGAAATATTTTGCGAATTTCGTTACCGCTTAGGTGTTGGGGATTTGAAGACATGGGAGTTTTTAACTTTTCTTAATTTTTGACTTATGCCTACCTCCACTAGTACAGCATGGCGTAAAATAAGCCCACTATTCAAAACATAGCAAAAGCCCAGAATTAAAGGGTTTTGACTTTTGACTTTTGACTTTTGACTTCCGCCCAGCGGCACTAGGTGTATTTCCATAAGCAGTTTTATATATTTTTGCATTTTGTTTGGTATTGCTGCCAGCTAACTGTGCCAGTCAGAGAGAGAAATGCAGCGGTTGTGATGGTTTTAGGCTATTACCTCACTCTGGTAGGATGTGCGATCGCTAAGTAATGTTTTAAATTAATCCTTAAGAAATAATTTAAAAATTCCATGTTGAGGTAAAAAATGGCACTACAACTGAAAGTATCAAATATTGCTTGTGAAAAATGTGCAGAAACAATTACTGAATCAATCCATGTTATGGAACCGGATGCCAGGGTGGATGTCGATGTTAACGCTAAAACTGTCACCGTGGAATCCGCAGCTTCTGAAGAATCAATCAAGCAGGTAATTGTTGCTGCTGGTTATGCTGTCGAAGGTTACTAAATCCGATTTTTAGGTGTTACAAAAGTTAATATTTCCATATTTTCGGCTACGGTCAAAAAATCTTTTTCTCTAAATTTCGCTCTTTTGGCGAGTAGAATTCAACTGATTTCCCCAGATTAGGGGTAAATTTTGACATCCCGTTTTTTATTTAGTTTTTTGTACATTCATAGTATTTGTTGCAAATAAAAAAATGTGAATTAAGTAAACCAACACGAAAAAACCTAAGTAGAAAAAATTTTTCTGCAATTAACACGACTTAGATAGTGAATTTCTTGCCCTACCAATCTTATCTGTCATTTTGGAGTACATTAACACCTGCAAAAGTTTCTCCTATAGAGTTAGTTTTGCACTAGTTTGATTCACCCTTTTCTCAGTTCAGTTTTTTCCTCAAAGCTAGTCTTTAAAGGAAAAGACTCAGATGGTAGAAAAGTCAGGTACAGATAATCGTAGGGGCACAATATATTGTGCCCCCAGCGGTGTATTTCATTTGCCTGAAATAGGCTGTAAGTCAAATCCAAAAAATATAAAGCAGACCTAACCTCGGAAACCACTTAACAAAGAAGCGGGTGAAAGCTTTGCTTCTTTGAAGAGTGACGTTTAAACAGAGGCATTACATTTACTTTCCTTGAGTTAGTTAATTTTTTCATATTCATGAGACTTCGGTTTTTACGGTTAAATTGAAAAATTTATAAAAATTTTATTTTTTAATTTGCCAGCATTTTTGCTGACAAATTAAATGATGCTTGAAAATTATTTTCTTTCGTAATTACCTCAGGTAAATAACACCCAAGAAACTACAGCAAGGCTTTATATACGGCTAAAAAATATTCAGTATTTATACTGTTTTAAAAACATTCTGCAAAGCAGACATTAGTTAATATAAATCCAAGTTTCAGCAATCGTACTAATAGATAAAAAGTCTTAAGAGGAGATTAAAATTGAGAGTTTTTCTTAAAATTAGCGTTAAAAACGCATATAACAAGAAACGTAAGTGAGCCGAAAGCATACTTAAAAAGTAAAAAAATCCTGAAATAAAGTTATGGTTTAGAAACCATTGTTACTTCCTATTTCTTTTAATTTTTGAATTTTTACTTTTGCCTGATTCGGTAAATTTATTATTAAACAACAAGACCAAAAAGTTTTAATTTAATTTCCTAAAAATTTAAATCCTGTAAAAAAACAATGAATATTTCCATTTTGGTTTTTGGAAATAAAAACTTTCGCAACACACTTCCAGATCAGATACGTTATGCGATCGCTTTTAATGTAGAAGTTATGGATAATCTGAATCAGGCAGTGTCCTACATTCAAATGACACCCCCTGATATCATACTTGTACAGGCTAGCCTAAATGACAGTATGGAATTGTGCAGTTGGTTGAAAGACCAAACAAAGCTATCGTGGATCTACTGTATTCTCTTTGAAGATCGTCTCCAACAACTGACTGATAGAAAAAAGTATGGTTGGCACAGGGAATTAGAAATGACTGCTACGATGTTAAAGCAAGGAGCTGATGCTTATATTTGGCATCTAATGGATGAAAAAATAGAACATAACTTAGCAGAATTAACCGCCAATCATGGGTTAATACTTGCTCAATTGACTGTTGGCTTGCGGAAAGCGCAGAAATACCGAGATTTAATTCGGACTAATGATTTATTGTCAGCGATCGCCTTAGCCGACTCATTAACAGAATTAAATAATCGCCGTGCTTTAGAATGGGATTTACCCAGACAAATTAAGAAAGCGAGAACTCAGAAAACTTCTCTAAGTTTGATTATTTTGGATGTAGATCATTTCAAAAAAGTTAACGATACTTATGGGCATTTAGTTGGCGATCGCCTTTTGCAGCTATTGTGTCAGCGCCTACGACACAATCTCCGCTTTCAAGACACTGCATTTCGCTATGGTGGTGAAGAATTTGTGATTATTCTCGCTAACACTACTGGTGAGGAAGCACTAATTGTAGCCCGTCGTCTCAATCGTGTAGTCAGTGACGAACCATTTACCCTCAATAATAAACTGACAATTAATATCACCATCAGTTTGGGCACAGCCTCTCTAGAAACTGACGACGACGAACAAGGAGAAAGTCTGCTAAATCGTGCCGATCAATGCTTACTACAGGCTAAAACCACTGGACGTAATCGAGTTATCGACTCTAAGTATTTATCTCGCGTTCCACATTTGAAAGCTGTTTCTTCGTGAAAGAGGAGTGGGTAGGCGGGGAGATGAGGGAGATGAGGGAGATGGGGCGAAAATTTTACTCCTAACTCCTAACTCCTAACTCCCAACTTTTGGCGACAATCTTCTACTGAACTGCGTTCTCGCATAGCATTAACCAAAGCTTCATAGCTAGACCAATTTTCTTGCAGTAGGGTTTTTGCTTGTAGGGCATGAAACCGCATTTTTTGTTGATAAACTGACTCAGAAAAACCTAAAATTGTCAATACTTTTATCAATTTACTTTTATCATCAGTTCCACCCTCAGCATTATTAAAAACTAAGGTTTCGGCAGCAATACCCGCCATCCAAACAGTGCAGTAGCGGTCTAGCATGTGGGCACTGATTTTACCTACTTCTAGTTGAGATGCCAATTCACTATCATCAAAGGTAACGCCACCTTGCCCACCTTGCCCTTGTTTCCAGGCTTCCCAAGCACTCAAAGTGTAGCCGGTAACGGAAATACCCAACAGGTGAGCAACTAAGAAATGTCCTGCTTCGTGGTGGATAATGCGATCGCGGTGTTCGCTCGTAAAACCAGCAATCCAATCTAAAAAGATTGTACCGCCCTTGCCCTGTAAGCTAAAACTGTCAAAAGTCGCTATTCCCAAGATAACGAAGGTAGCAAGCGCCGGTACTGTTGGGGATAAGTTGAAGAATGGCCCCAGCAGTACCGATAGTGTCATAAGAAAGATAGATATTGCAACTAAATTTAGGCTAGTCTTGCTCATTGAGAGTTTTCTGAGAATCTGCTTAATCTTTCTTCATTATGACTATAAGTGAAGAATTTTTACAAAAAATAGATACTCTGCATAAAAATTATCAATTTAGGTTTGCTCAGATGCAAAATCACTCAAATACTACTGTGCGATTACCATAGACCAATACACGATTTTGTAAATGCGATCGCACTGCTCTTGCTAACACAACTCGCTCTAAATCTTTGCCCTTTCTCACCAAATCTTCCACTTCATCACGGTGACTAACTCGCACTACATCCTGTTCAATAATTGGCCCTGCATCTAAATCAGCAGTGGCATAATGAGCAGTTGCACCAATAATTTTCACACCCCGTTCAAAAGCTCGGTGATA
>VFQR01001886.1_pt1 | contig 14461 bp, 16 predicted proteins | sample 3512321 | NCBI WGS metagenome assembly VFQR01 (sample SAMN10412374, study PRJNA504923) | tailings metagenome | isolation source: Relicate 3 Philex TSF1 revegetated site | place: Philippines: Tuba, Benguet | collected 2017-08-29
AGCGCAGGTAGTCGCCGTAGGAGAAGCCGCCGGGCAGCACCACGAGGTCGGTGCCGGCGGGCAGGGCGGTCTCGCGATGGAAGAGCATGGTCGGCTTGCGGCCGGACGCCCGCTCCAGCGCGATCGCCATGTCGCGTTCGCGGTTGGTGCCGGGGAAGACGATGATGACGGCGTTCATGTCAGGCGCATCCTATTCCGATCTCCGGTGCCCGCGCGCTGCGCCTGCTGCGCCCTCCGATCATCGGTTGCGCTAGCCGCCCGTCCAGACGCGCAGCCAGTTCAGACCGCCAAACACCAGCAGCGTGACGAGCGCGGCCAGCGCCGCGGCGGTGATCCAGCGGTCGAGGCCCTTCTTGCCGCGCGCGAGGATATCGAGGCGCCGCTGCGCCGCGACCTGCGGCGCGCGCTGCTCGCGCCAGCGCAGGCCCATCGCGATGACGACGGTCAGGCCGATCATCACGAGGAGCGAGAACTTCACCATCTCAGGCGAGCTCGACCCGGAAGCTCTCGATGACGGTGTTGGCGAGCAGCCTGCGGGCCATGTCCTCGGCGAGCGCGCGGGCCTTGGCGGGGTCGGTTTCCGCGAGGTCCAGCTCGATCACCTTGCCGGCGCGGACCTCGCCCACGCCGGCGAAGCCGAGGCCTTCCAGCGCATGGCCGATCGCCTTGCCCTGCGGGTCCAGGACGCCGGTCTTGGGCATCACGAAAACCCTGGCCTTCACTGCACCGTCTCCGGCCCCTTCATGTCGCGCACGCCGGCCTCGGGGAGAATCCCGAGGCGCCGCGCGACTTCCTGGTAGCCCTCCTCGACCTTGCCGAGATCGCGCCGGAAGCGGTCCTTGTCCATCTTCTCGCCGGTCTTGGCGTCCCACAGGCGGCAATTGTCGGGGCTGATCTCGTCGGCGAGGACGATGCGCATGTCCTCGTTCTCCCAGAGCCGGCCGAATTCCAGCTTGAAGTCCACGAGCGTGATGCCGACGCCGAGGAAGAGGCCGGTGAGGAAGTCGTTCACGCGCAGCGTGAGGGCGACCATGTCGTCGAGGTCCTGGGTGGAGGCCCAGCCGAAGCAGGTGATGTGCTCCTCGGCGACCATCGGGTCGTTCAGCGCGTCGTTCTTGTAGTAGAACTCGATGATCGAGCGCGGCAGGCGCTGGCCCTCGGTGATGCCGAGGCGGGTGGCCAGCGAGCCGGCGGCGACGTTGCGGACGACGACCTCGAGCGGGATGATCTCGACCTCGCGGATCAACTGCTCGCGCATGTTCAGGCGGCGGATGAAGTGGGTCGGGATGCCGATCTCGGTCAGGCGCGTCATCAGGTATTCGCTGATGCGGTTGTTGAGCACGCCCTTGCCGGTGATGGTTCCCTTCTTCTTGGCGTTGAAGGCGGTGGCGTCGTCCTTGAAGTACTGGACGAGGGTGCCTGGCTCCGGACCCTCGAAGAGGATCTTCGCCTTCCCCTCATAGACCTGACGGCGGCGCGCCATGGTGGGGTGAACTCCTGATCTGGCCGCGCAGCCGGGCCGCGTGCCCCGTGATGAATTGGCGGGGCTATAGCAGGCAACGCCCTGAGCCGCCACGCCGGGCCGTCAGCGCAGGAATGCGTCCGCCAGGATGCCGGAGACGAAACCGGTGGAGAGCTCGATGAGCACCAGCGAGGTGCCGATCAGCACGTAGTCGTACCCGGGATAGCGCGGGAGCCGGCCGAGCAGGTCGGGCGGGACCTGCCGGCGAGCGATGCCGGGCGGCAGCGGCTTGCCCTGGGCCAGGCGGTTGCGCATGCCGGGCGGCAGCGGCTGGGCGACGAAGCCGGGATTGCCGCCGAGCCAGAGCTGGATCGTGGACCGCTCCGACCCGCCGAGGTTCGGCCGCGGGCCGCCGCCGCGCCCTGGATTGCCACGGTTGCCGGGCGGGCCGCCGCCCTGGTTGCCCTGGCCCCGATTGCCCTGGTTGCCCTGGCCGCCGCCGCGGTTCCCGCCCTGGTTCCCTTGCCCCCGGCCCTCCGGCTGGGCGAGCGCCGGCCAGGGGCCGAGCACCCCGGCGAGCAGCGCGATCCGACGCGAAAGCCTCATGCGGGCGTCTCCAGCACCTCCCGGAAGCCGCCGGGAACCGGCCGGCCGGGGCAGAAGCGCCAGCTTCGCGCGCCGGCCTCACCCAATGCAACCAGGCTGGATGCGACGGTGCCGAAGCCCTGGGTGGGGGGGACGTTCAGCGCCTCGGCGATGCCGATCGCGCCAACCCTGTCATCCGCGAGCAGGGTTTCCCAAACGGTCCAATCATCGGGTGGGGCGGGCGGCGGGGCGGCGCGGAAGCGGGGAAGGTGGCGGGCGGTGCGAGGGCTGCCGAGGTCGTTCGGGTCATGGGCGGTGACCATGGTGATGCCCTCGCCGAGCGGCACCGTTTCGGGCGCGCCCGTGCCGAGGCCGCGCAGGAACACGGCATCCCGGGCATCGGCGATGACCATGTTGAAGGGGCGCCAATGGCCGGCATCGAGGCGGGCGATGCGGGCGGCCGCGCCGGCGGCATCCGTGGCCTCCAGCGCGAGCAGCGGCAGTTCGCCGCGGGAGCGCTTGCCGGGGGCGGGGCCGAGGCTGCCGGGGCGGTTCAGCACCGCGGCGACGACGCCACCCCGCATCGCCATCCAGGTCCCGCCGGCCTCGCGGTCCCGCCCGCCGACCACTCCCGGCCGGTCGGGCCAATGGGCGGCAGGGGGATCCCAGGCGCGGGAAACCTTCTCGTCCCGATTCGCGGCGAGGGTCAGCGGCCAGGCATGGCCGGGGCGGCGGAGCAGGATGACGGTGCACACGGTGCGACCGTGCTACGCCCCCTCGGCGCCGAAGACCACGGCCTCGATCGCCGCGAGATGCTCCCGCATGATCCGCCGCGCCGCCTCGGGGTCGCGGGCGCGGAGCGCGGCGACCAGGCGCTCGCGGAGGCCGGTGCGGGCGGCGCATTGCTCATCCGTCTCCGACTTCGCCCGGATGGTGCGCCACATGGCGTGGTGGGTGCTGTCGAGCAGTCTTGGCATCAGCTCGGTCAGCGGGCCGATGCCGGCGACCTCGGCCAGCGCGATGTGCCATTCCACGCCTTCCTCGGCGAAGGGCAGGCCGGCGGCGGCGGCGGCGGCGATGGCGCGGGCCTGCTGGTCCAGCCGCTCGATCTGCGCGGGCGTCGCGACGCGGGCGGCCTCGGCGGCGATCTCGGGTTCCACGAGCTGGCGGGCGCGGAGCTGCTCGCGCGGGCCGGGGCCGGGATCGCCACGCCGCGCCCAGGGCAGGGGGGCGCCGCGACGCGGCCGGCGCAGCACGAAGAGGCCGCCGCCATTGCGGGCGATGACGATGCCGGCCGTCTCCAGCGCCACGATCGCCTCCCGCACCGCCGGGCGGCTAACGCCGAGGCTGCGGGCGATCTCGCTTTCGGCGGGCAGCCTTCCGCCGACCGGGATGGCGCGGTCCAGGATGAAGGCGGAGATGCGGGCCGCGATCTCCTCATAGAGGCGGCGCGAGCGGACGGGGGCGTCGGCCGGGAAGGTCTCGGACATGGGGGAGGGATGCCACTTCGGGCGGGACCTGTGAAGCTGCTTGCCTGCCAAGCTGTCTGACAACATGATGCACGAAACCAGGAGGAACCGCCCATGCTCACCCGCCGCGCCCTTGCCGCGCTCGCCCTGCTACCCGTCGCCGCCCAGGCCCAGACCCAGCCCTGGCCGACCCGGCCGGTGCGCCACATCATCCCCTTCGCCCCCGGGGCGGCGACCGACATCCTCTCGCGGCTGATGGCCGAGCAGATCGGCCAGGCGATCGGCCAGCCGGTGGTGGCGGAGAACCGCACCGGCGCGAACGGCGCCATCGCGGCGGAACTCGTCGCGCGCGGGCCGAAGGACGGCATGCTGCTGACCGGCACCTTCTCCACCCACGCCTCCAACCCGCACATCTATCCGCGCACGCCCTATGACCCGGTCGCGGATTTCCAGCCGATCACGCTGATCGCGACGGTGCCGCAGCTGCTCGTGGCGCATCCGGCGGCGGGCTTCGCCGATGTCGCCGCGCTGCGCGCCGCCGCCGCCGCGCGGCCCGGCGCGATCACCGCCGCGACCGGCGGGATCGGTTCCTCGCAGCATCTCTCGGCCGTGCTGTTCGAGCGCGCGGCCGGCGTGCGGTTCGAGATCGTCAACTACACGCGCGGCTTCGCGCAGGTGGTGCCGGACCTGCTGGAGAACCGGGTGAACATCACCTTCGGCGATCCGCTCGCGCTGCTGCCGATGGTGCGCGAGAACCGGCTGCGGCCGCTGGCGGTGACGGGCGAGCAGCGGAGCCACCTGCTGCCGGATGTGCCGACCATGGTGGAACTCGGCCTGCCGGGCGCGACGGCGCTGACCTGGTACGGGCTGTTCGTGGCCGCCGGCACCGATCCGGCGATCGTGCAGCGGCTTGGCGATGCGGCGCAGGCGGCGATCCGCAAGCCGGAGGTGGCGGCCCGCATCCGCGAGCTGGGCGCGACGCCGGTCGGCAATTCACCCGCCGAGTTCGGCGCCTTCCAGCGCGCCGAGTTCGCGAAATGGGGCGAGGTGATCCGCAGCGCGGGCATCCGCGTCGAATGAGCCGGATCGCCAAGGTCGAACTCACCGAGTTCACCTATGTCGCCGAAGGCTTTTCCCGCGACGCGCATGGCGCGCTCTGTCCGCACCCCACGGAGTCGCAGAACGTCACGGCCTTCCACATCGCGATCGAGACCGAGGACGGGCTGCGTGGCGAATACGTCCCGGCGCACAGTGGAAAGAACCCGGCGATCGTGCCGCAGGTCGCGGCGCTGGCGCCGCGGCTGATCGGCAAGGACGCCTTCGCGCGCGAAGGCATCTGGCACGCGCTGCGCTGGAGCCAGCGGCATCTCGGCGCGATCGGGCTTTCGGCGATTGACGTGTGCCTCTGGGACCTCGCCGGGAAGGCGGTCGGGCAGCCGGTGGCGCGGATGCTCGGCGGCTTCCGCGATCGGCTGCCGACCTATGCCAGCACGACGCATGCCGACCGCTCCGGGGTGCTGGCCTCCAAGGAAGCCTTCGGGGAGTTCGCGCAGCATTGCCGCGCGCTCGGCTATCCCGGCTTCAAGATCCATGGCTGGGGCGAGGGCGATCCGCGCGAGGAAGCGGCAAACCTGCTGCATGTGCGCAAGGCCGTCGGCGACGGCATGGCGCTGATGATCGATCCTGCCTGCACGCTGCGCACCTTCGCCGACGCGCTGCACCTCGGCCATGCCTGCGACGAGGCCAAGTGCTTCTGGTACGAGGACCCTTTCGCCGACATGGGCACCGCGATCCCCGCCCATAAGCGCCTGCGCGAGAAGCTGCGCACGCCGCTGCTGCTGACCGAGCATGTGCGCACGCTGGAAGCGAAGCTGCCCTGGCTGAACGAGGGCGCCACCGATTTCCTGCGCGCCGATCCCGAATATGATGGCGGGATCACGGGCGTGATGAAGCATGCGCATCTCGCCGAGGCGTTCGGCGTGGATGTCGAGCTGCATGGCGCCGGCGCCGCGCAGCGCCACTGCATGGCGGCGATCCGCAACACCAACTTCTATGAGTTGTCGCTGGTCGCGCCGGGGCGGCGAAACCCGATCCCGCCGGTCTTCGGCGACTACAGCGACGAGCTGGAGTCGGTCGGGACGGATGGCTGCTTCCCGGTGCCGACCGGGCCGGGGCTCGGCGTGGCGTATGACCGCGATCGCATCGCGCGCATGGCGGTCGCCGTGCGGCGGTGGCCGGGGTAGCGGATCGCCGCGCCGAGCGCGATAGGCGAGGCGAGCGGGATACCGCGGTGAAGCACAAGGCCTGGGCCGAGCCTGGCGGCGGTTGCGGGGCGGGAGTGGCGATGCGCGAGGCTGGGCCCGTTCGCCAACCGGCCGCGCGCCCCGCGCATCACGTGGCGTCGGTGCCGTACGCGAAGGCCGCGAGGCCCGTCGCGTCCAGCAGCCGGATGCGATTGTAGCCGCAGGCGATCCAGCCCTGCGCTTCGAACAAGGCCAGCTTGCGGCCGACGTGGTGGCGCGAGAGGTTGGCCATCTCACCCAGCTGCGCTTGGGTCAGCCAGAAGCCCTGCGGATCGCCGGGCGGCACCTCGCCCATGCCCAGCACCCGGACCAGCACGGCGGCCAGCCGCCGGCCGGCATCCGGTGTCAGCAGGTCGCGGACGATCCACGCGCCAAGGCGATTTCCGATCTCCGCCAACTGCCCCACGCGGATGGCGATGTCAGGGTTGGTTTGCATCAGCGGCACAAGTCGTGTGCGCGATATGAAGAGGAGCCGGGTGGGCTCGATCGCCCGGTAGGTCAGTTCCCGGGGGCCGCCGTGCAGCAGCGCCTTGATGCCGAACCACTCGCCGGGGCGCATGACGTGGCCGAGCATCGGCGTCTGGCGCCTGTGCCCGCCCTCGACGCCGATCGCGCCCGAGACGACCCCGTAGAGGCCGTTGGACTCGTCGTCGATCCGATAGATGGCGCTGCCCGGTCGCGCCTCCATCGGCACCGCCTCACGGACCAGCAGCGACCGGAACGCTGCGGGGTGATCGGCAAGCCAGCCGCGCGCCGCGAAGACGGCTTCGAGAGGAGTCGGGGTGACGCGAGGCGCTGGGGGCGAGGCCATGGCGGGAAATGTTGCTTGGCGCAACATGAGGGGGTCAAGCGCGGCCTAGGTAGCGAGGCGGGGCGACGAGGGCGAGCGATAGGCAGCGACATCGTCCTGCCGCGCTTGCGTTGCGGCCCCGGGACGCGAACGGGACGACAGGAGCGATGTCGATGACGACCACCCTGGGACGGCGGCTGTTGCTCGGCGCGGGTGCCGCGCTGCCCTTCCTGGCAGCCGCCCCGCGCCCGGCGCAGGCCTGCTCCCGCGCGCTGTGGAACTGGCCCGGCCTCGGCGTCTTCGTCGGCCGCAACCTGGACTGGTTTGAGGACGCCGAGAGCAACGTCTGGATCCTGCCGCGCGGCATGGAGCGCGACGGCGCCACGCCCGCCAATCCGCTGCGCTGGACCAGCCGCTACGGCAGCGTGGTCGTCACGGTCTATGACAACACGAATGTCGATGGCGTGAACGAGGCGGGGCTGGCGGGGCACGTGCTCTACCTGCCGGAGACCACGACCGGGCCACGCGATCCGTCGAAGCCGGGCCTGAGCATCACCCAGTGGCTCACCTGGTACCTCGACACTTGCGGGTCGGTCGCCGAGGCGGTGGAGCGCACGCGGGCGGAGCCGTTCCAGCTCCGCATGACGGTCGAACCCACCAGCGGCATGGCCGGCACCATACACATCGCCCTGAACGACCGGGGCGGCGACACCGCGATCCTGGAGTGCATCAACGGCCGCATCAACATCCACCATGACCGCCGCTTCGTGGTGATGACCAACCAGCCGACCTTCGACAAGCAGCTCGAGAACCTGCGCCGCTTCCAGGGCTTCGGCGGAACGGAGCGCCTGCCCGGCACGCATGAGGCGGCCGACCGCTTCGTCCGCGCCGCCTACTACGTCACGCACCTGCCAACGCCGCGCTCCCAGCGCGAGGCGGTGGCCTCCATCATGAGCGTGATGCGCAACGTCTCCGCGCCGTTCGGCGTGGCGGACCGCGCGCGCCCCAACATCGCCACGACCATCTGGCGCAGCGTGATCAGCCTCGAACAGCGGACGATGTATTTCGACGGCGTCTACAGCGCCAATGTGTTCTGGATGAACTACGGCCGGTTCGACTACGCGCCCGGCTCCGGCGTCAGGAAGCTCACGGTCGTCGGCAATTACGACCTGATCGGAGACGTCAGCGACCGCTTCGCGCCCGCCGGCATGTTCCGCGGCTTGGCATCCAACGAATGAGGGGAAGAGGCGGGACGGCACCGGTCCGTCCCGCCGCGGCCGCTCGCGGGGGGCGGGATCACGCCGCCACCACCTCCGCCGGATCAAACACCTCCCCCGTCGCCCCCACGCTGAGCCCGAGGTCGGTCGGGTGCGGCGCCGGGTTGCAGGCGAGCGCGAGGCCCGTCATCGCGCGGAACACGCGCCAGGGGCCTTGCCAGTCGAAGGCTTGATCCGCCTCGGCGCGAACGCGGGAAAAATTCGCGGCGGTTTCCTCGGGCGGCGTCTCGGCCAGCAGCCCGGCGATGGGCAGCGGCATCAGGGCCTTGACCTCGCCCTCGCGCGCCACGGCCATGCCGCCGCCGCAGGCGATGAGCGCATTCGCGGCGGCCTGCATGTCGCGCGGGTCGCGGCCCAGCACCAGCAGGTTGTGGCTGTCATGGCTCAGCGTGGTGGCGACGGCGCCGCGCGGCTCGCCCCAGCCCTCGATGATAATGTTCTGGGGGATCGCCGGGGCGCGCCCGTGGCGGTGGATGACCGTGATCACGGCATGGTCGGCAGGAACAGACGCAAAGCCGTTGCGCACCTCGACCTCGATGGTGCCGAGCGTGCCGTGGCGGGCGCCGACGATGCGGCGCAGCGTGGCGCGGCCATCGCCCACGCCGTGCACCTTCGGCATGAAGGATTCGATCGGCTGGGGCGCGAGCTTCACCGTGTCGCGCGGGCCGGGGCTGCGGCGCGGCGGCTCGATCAGCTTGCCGCCGCGGGCCACCAGCTTGCCGGCCGTGAAGACGCGCTCGGGCTCCAGCGCGATGAGGTCGGGCAGGACGAGGATATCGGCCTGGCGGCCGGCGCCGATCAGGCCGAGATCGTCGCGCTTGAGGCGCATCGCGGCCTGGAAGGTGGCCATGCGGATCGCCGCGATCGGCGAGACGCCGCGCGCGATGACGCGGGCGACCGTGTCGCGCAGGCCGCCCTTCTCGACGAGCTCGTCGGGGAAGATGTCGTCGGTGCAGAGCACCAGGTTGGGCGGCAGCATCGGCAGCGCGGCGAGCGCCGTCAGCACGGGGCCGAGCACGTAGTCGTGGCTGCCGCGCAGCTCCACCGTCATGCCGGTGCGGAGCTTCTGGAGGAAGTCGTCAACGCCGACGATCTCGTGGCAGGAGGTGACGCCGGCCGAGGCATAGGCCTGGAGGTCGCCATCCACCATGCCGCGGGCGTGGCCGTTGACGTTCTTGCCGCTGGCGAGGCCGGCGCCGACGATGCCGGCCATGTGCGGCGTGCCGCGCAGCACGCCGGGCATGTCCATGACCTCCGCGACGCCGGCGATCTCGGGCCAGGACAGCATCTCGGCCATCTCGGCGGGGCCGATCTCGGCGCCGGCCATCTCGAGGCCGGGCGCGGAGGGCACGCAGGAGGGGGCGGCGACCAGGCTGCGGAGGGGGAGATCGCGGGAGGCCTCGATGGCCCAGCGCACGCCGGGCAGGCCGAGGACATTGGCGAGCTCATGCGGGTCCCAGACGCAGGTGGTGGTACCGCGCGGGACGACGGCGGCGGCGTAATCGGCCGGCGCCATGAAGCTGCTCTCGTAGTGCAGGTGGCTGTCGATGAAGCCGGGGGCGAGAAAGCGCCCCGAGACGTCGTGGAGTTCGGCGGCGTCCTCGCGGGTGCCGGGGGCATGGACCGAGGCGATCAGCGGGCCGACCAGGCCGATATCGGCAGGGCGGAGCTCGCCGGTCGCGACATCCACGACGGTGCCGCCGAGCAGCAGCGCATCGAAGGGCGCGGAGCCGCGCGCGGCCTGCACGGCGCGGGCGCGGGTCTTCGGGTCAACGGGGTCGTGCATCGCGGGCCTGTCCTGCTGGCAGGCCGGCATTATGGGGCCGGGTCGGCGGGCTCGGCCAGCGGCCAGACGGCGGGCGGTGCCTGCGGCGCCGGCTTGTCATAGGTGATCTTGTCGCCGAGGGTGCGGACCGCTTCCTTCACCACATCGGCCCCGACCTTGCGCAGCAGATAGGCGCCGAGGATCCGGCCCTTGGCCGTGGCGTCCATGTCCTTGTTCTCGTCGAGCCGGGCGATCTGCTCGCCGAGCGCCTGCTGCTCGTCGGCGTCCAGGCCCTCGAAGAGCACGAGGCAGAGGCTGGGCAGGGCGGATTTCGCCTTGGCGAAATCCACGTCCTTCATGATGTCCTCGATCACCTTCGCGCGCTCCTTCGCCTGGTCGCGGTTGACAAGCCGGTCGCAGCTTTCGAGGAAGGCCTTGAGCAGCGCGGAGGGGCCGATGCCGATCTCCTTGTCGCCGACCTTGGTGGTGAAGAAGGAGGTGCGGAAGAAGGCGATGGCGCCGAAGGCGGCGAGCAGCGCCTCCTTCACCTTGAGGTTGGGGTCAACCGCGGGGGGCAGCGTCCCGCTCGCCGGCGCGCCGAGCACGTTGAATTGCTGGACCAGGGCGAGGGCCAGCACGCCGGCGGCGACATTGATCCAGACATAGACCCCGGCCGGGGTGAGGCCGATCAGGCGGTAGGGGTCGTCTCGATAGCGGCCGACCAGCTCGCTGAAACCGACCGCCCCGGCGAAGACGCCGACCGACAGATATTGCAGGAGCCGCGGCTTGAGGCCGGCGGGCGGGTCGGTCGGCCAATCGGTGAGTTCCCCCCGCGCCCACAGGATGAGCAGGGTGAGGCCGACGTTGAGAATCAGCGCGACGACGATGATGCCGAGGACGCCGAGCGTCGCCTTTACCGCCCGGGACTCCTCGCCTGCCGCCTTCGCGGGCGGACGATCGGCGCCGGCATTCACCAGCGCGATGATGGCGCCGACGGCGGTCGCGAGGATGGCCGCGACGAGCAGGACGGTGGCGGCCTCGCTCCGGGGCGCGAACGTCGCCAGGAGCGCGCTTGCGAGCAGGCCGGCCATGATGAGCACGAGATGCGGTCGCATGGCCGAGCCCGCTTCCGATGTCCGAGGCGGGGCAAGCATAACGTTGCGACTTCAATGCGCGCAACGGCGCATCACGCGGCTGGCGTCACGGCGCAAGGAGATGGGCCGGTCGGGCCGCCGCGCCGGCTACCGCCCCTTGACGAGCTTCGCGGCCTCGACACCGGCGGGGGTGAGGGAGAAGGCCCCCGCATTGTTGGCCGCGAGGCCCACCCGTTCGAGCTGGATCAGCGCGTCCGCGGAGGTGGTCACGCTGAGGTCGAGGGCTTTCGCGACATCGGCGACCGAGAGCTTGGCCTTCGGGGCGGTCGGCCAGATCTTCAGGACCGTATCCAGATCCGGCGCGGAGCCGCCGGCCGCGCCGGCGGTCCGCCGCGGCGCGTTCAGCGTATCGAGGAAGGTGCCGAAGTAGTTGGTCCTGCCGCTCATTGCTCCGCGCTCCTTGGAACGCCCGTTATGCTGCCACAAGGTGGCGCCGGGGGGCAGCCGAAACAAGCCTCGTCCTACCGCGCCCGCCCGGCGCTGAAGGCGAGCGTCATCTCGTCGGTCCGCGCCTCGTAGGTGAAGCCGCGGCGCATCGCCCAGGTGTTGACCTGGAAGTAGAGCGGGATCAGCGCGGTCTGGTCGCGCAGCGCCATCCTTGTGGCCTGCTGGGTGAGCGCGCGGCGTTCCTCATTGTCCATCGTGGTGCGGGCGCGCTGGATCAGGGCGTCAATCTCGGCGTTCGAGAACCGGCCGCGATTGGCGGTGCCCAAGCCGAGCTGCGGGTTCCAGGAATGGATCTGCGTCTCCAGCATGCCGAGGATCTCGGGGTTGGGGGAGAAGCCGGCGAGGTTCACGGAGTAGCGAAGCTGCGCGGCCTCGCTGAGCCAGACGGCGCGGGTGCGCGTTTCGACCGTCGCCGCCAGGCCGAGGCGGGTCCACATCTGGGCGATCGCCTGCACCACCTGCTCGTCATTCACGTAGCGGTCATTGGGGCCGTTGATCTGCACGGCGAAGCCGTTGGGCAGCCCGGCTTCCGCCATCAGGCGGCGCGCGGCGTCGAGGTCGAAGGCGGGCGGCGTGAGGTCCGGCGAGGTGCCGAAATAGCCCGGCGGGCCGAGATCGCCGGCGGCGAGACCCTGGCCCTGCAGCACGCGGGAGACGATCGCCTCGCGGTTGATCGCGATGGAGAGCGCGCGGCGGACCCGCGCATCGCGCAGGGGATTGGGGATTCGCGCGCCGTCCTTGGCACGAATGAAGGGGCTGTCCTCCCGGTCGGAGTCCAGCGTCAGGAAGATCAGCCGGTTGGAGGGGCTCTCGGCCACCGCGAAGCGCTGCGTGTCGGTCCGAAAACGGGCGAATTGGTCGGGCGGGACGATCTCGATGAGGTCCACGTCGCCGGCCTGGAGCGCGGCGACGCGGGCGCCGGCATTGGCGATGGGGCGGAACTCGGCGCGGGCGAAGGCGGGGGCGGTGCCGTGGAAGGCGGGGTTGCGCTCCATCACCACGGGGCTGCCGGGCTGCCAGCTCACATGCCGGAAGGGGCCGGTGCCGATCATGGCGCGGCCGCTGTTGTAGTCCGGCGTCGTCGCGCCCTCGCCATGGCGTTTCGAGACGATCATCACCAGCGCGAGGAAGTTCGGCAGCAGCGGCGTGGGCTGGTGGGTGCGGAGGCGGATGGTGGTCGCGTCCACCGCCTCGACCGCGGCGATCGGGCGCGTCGCGTATCGGAAGGAGCTGGGGGAGTTCGGCACGTCGCCGGCGCGCGCGATGGTGAAGGCGACGTCCTCGGCCGTGACGGGCTGGCCATCATGGAAGCGGGCGCGGGGGTCGAGCGTCACCTCCCAGGTCAGCGGGTCCACGACGCGCATGGCGGTGGCGATGGCGGGCCGCAGATCCTGCCGCGCATCCTGCTCCATCAGCGGCTGGAAGACGTGGCGGCTGAAGGCGATGTTGGTGATGAGGCTGGCGAAATGCGGATCGAGGCTGGTGGGCCCGGCCTCCACCGCGATGCGGATGTTGTCCTGCGCGAGGGCAGGGGTGGCGAGGCTCAGCGCGAGCAAAGCTGCACGCAGCTTGATCCATGTGCCCTCGAGCGCCGGGCGCGCGCTCCGCGCGCTTGGCTCGTCATGCCGAAGGCATGCTGTTCGCATGACGCACTGGCGGCGGGCCGCATCCGCGGCCTCAGCCCGCTGCGCGGGCTGCCCGTCATCCCCGTGGCCGGCAGGCATCATGCGGCGAGCTCCTTGTTCAGCAGCGGGCAGACGGCATGCGGCGCGGAGCCGGGGATCGGGACCCAGCCTTCCGGCGCGCGCGCGAGGATCGGTGTGGCGAACACGGCGCGCAGCGGCAGGCTCGCGGGCCAGTCGCGAATCCAGCGATCGCCCTGCGCCATCGCGACCACCATCGCGACGGGCGTGACGCCGGCGGCGGCGAGCAGCGCGAGGCCCGCGCGGGCCGAGGCGCCGGTGGAGATCACGTCATCCACCAGCAGCAAGCGCCGCCCCGCGAGGCGCGGCAGCAGGCGCGGATCGAGCCACATCCGCCGCTCGCCCGGCGAGGTGATGGAGGCGGTATCGACTGAGAGCCGCTCCTCGTACCAGCGCTTGCGCGACCAGCCCGGCGCGACCCAGTTCGGATGGCCGAGGCCCTCGGCGATGAGGGGCGCGAAGACCTGGCCGAGCGTGGGCAGGCCCACCACCACCTCCGCGCCGAACCGGCGCGCCAACTCGGCCATCCAGCCCGCGAGGCGGCGCGCCACGGCGAAGCTGGCCTGGTTGGCGATGAGGCCCGCGACCGCGTGATCGCCGAGATCGCGCAGCGGCAGCGTCAGCGCGGTACCATCGGGCATCGCGGCGTCGAAGGTCTCGGCCCAGGCCGCGCGCGGCGGGGTGGCGGGGCCGAAGGCTTGCCAGAACTCCATGCGCTCTCGGTTGGGTGGCGTCGGGCAAGCGTGGCATGCTGGCCCTTCGCCCGCAACCGGAGTGCCCGCCGTGGCCAAGCCCGTGATCATCGACTGCGACCCCGGCACCGACGACGCCATCGCGCTGTGGCTCGCGCTCGGCGCGCCGGAGCTGGATGTGCGGCTGGTGACGGTCGCCGGCGGCAATGTCGGGCTCAGGCGCACCACGGCGAATGCGCGGGCGGTGATGGGGCTCGCCGGATCGGCGGTGCCGATCGTCGCGGGCGCGGAGCGTTCGCTGCTCGCGGAGTTCCGGGCGGAGACGGCGGTGCATGGGCAGGATGGGCTGGGCGGCGTGATGCTGCCGGAAGGGCCGTCGCTCACGCCCGGCATCGCCGCCGATGCGATCCGCGCGGAACTCCGCGCGGCGGCGCCGGGCTCGGTCACGGTGATCGGGCTGGGGCCGGCGACGAACCTGGCGCTGGCCTTCGCCACCGAGCCGGCGCTGGCCGACCGCGTTGCCGAGATCGTGCTGATGACCGGCGCCTGGAGCGAGGGGAACATCACGCCGGCCGCGGAGTTCAACGCCTGGAACGACCCGGAGGCGCTGGCCGTGCTGCTGGCGCTCGGGCGGCCGCTCGCGATGGCGACCCTCGATCTCACCGCGCAGGCCTTCGTGACGCCGGACCTGGTGGCCGCGCTGGCGCGCAAGCCGGGGGGCGCCTGCTGGCGCGCGGCGCTGGCGATCCTGACGGCGCTGCCGCCCTCGAAGCGCTTCGGCCATCGCGGCTTCCCGCTGCACGACCCCTGCGCC
>VFQR01001887.1_pt1 | contig 14450 bp, 5 predicted proteins | sample 3512321 | NCBI WGS metagenome assembly VFQR01 (sample SAMN10412374, study PRJNA504923) | tailings metagenome | isolation source: Relicate 3 Philex TSF1 revegetated site | place: Philippines: Tuba, Benguet | collected 2017-08-29
ATGGTCATACGAACTGGCGAGCGAGAGTCGGCATCCACTCGATCAGTGGGTACCGGCAGCACAGGCGCGTCGTCATCTGGCAGATCCGGTTTCCTTTGGAGTCGCCGATCCTTATGGGAATCTGATTGGTCAGGCAAAACTGATCACCCCGGAATTGACAGCCTGGATTCGTGGTGCAGTGCTGGAAGTGATCGATACCGCGACTGGATTACCGCGCTGGTCGCGTGCCGACATTCCTGCTCTGTCATTACTGGCGGGGGATTCTGACACCATTGTGCTGATTGATGTCGCGCGCGAATGGATTTATCGACTCGATGCACTGGATGGCACAGTGCTGGAGAAACAGGCGATGCCAGGCCGTTTTCCAGCACAGGCGACGTCGAAGAGGCGTCAATTGAGCAGCCCAACGATTGTCGGAGAAGTTCCCCGAGGCTGGTGGATCGAAGGCCGCTATCTCTTTGAAGAACAGGTAGAGGCCTCTGAACCACGAATGCCTCCACAACGAATACCTGAACAACCCATACCCGAAGAAGCCATGGGTGAGGCTTTACCCGCCGTACGCTATCAGTTGGTCTGCCACGATCTGGTGACGGGAGAGAATGTCTGGGTGCATACCGCCCCGCAGATCTGCTACGCGTTTCCACTCGATGCGTGGACGATGGGTTTGATCCACCGCACAAAACGATCGGGAGGAGGTCAACTGTTATTGCTGGATCAGCAGACAGGGGTGGCGATAGCACCTGCAATAACCATCAGCTTGCCGGAAAAGGTGAGCCGGATTGTGGCCACTTTCGACAGGGATCGATTTTATGTCGGGGCTTCGAATGGCAGCCAGATGCGGCTGGAAGCTCCTTCGCTGCAGCTTCGGAATGGTTATCGACAACCATATCTGGCGGGTGAGATGACGGCGATTCATCGAAATTCTGGCCAAGTCATGTGGCGGGTTGAAGTCGATCAGGAGCCCTGGCCACTGGATGTTTCGCGGGCTTACCCGGTGATTGTCCGCTGCTGGACAACTCCCGAAACCGCAGGGAGTCGCGGGGCGGTAGGACACCAGCGAATTCACTGGGCGACGACAGGCGAGATGGCAGCGGCTGATGATGCGCTGTTTCTCAATGGCTATGTGACGATCGAGGCTGGCGAAGGAGAGGAGCTGATTCTTCGTCGCGAGTTCTATTCGACGCGGATCCTGCCTCCCGGCACAAAGTGACCAGCGGCTGGCTATGGCGACTTCCGATGGCGTAAGGATTCCATCCTCACAAGATTGTGGTATCCTGCCCGGGCCTCTCGTACGAATGACGAGTTGACATCATGCGTTGAACGTCATTTGAAAGTCATTGACCAGATCCATTGACCAAGGGCTGAATTGTACTGCGGTGAATATGGATCGCGTGGCTGGGGTCAAACGTCCTCGTTTGCCCCCAGGACAAGTGACCTGGGTTATTCATAGCGAAGTTCGTGGTGAAATTTGGGAATCATTACAGTTGCAATGAACGAATAAAGCGTTGCTGGACTGGGGGCGGATGAAGACATCCGACGCCAAGCACCCCGTGACAACAAGCTGTTCGGCACACAAGCGTTGTTTCGCATGGCCAGGCGCAAAAGTTCCTGAGAACGGAGGCATGCCATTGATTCTGCTCCTGTGAAGAATGAGAACCTCCTCCGGGTGAAAAGTGTGGCAAAGCGGCTGCTTCAACCTCTGGGCCCTCTGGCGGGAATTGTACTGGCTGGCTTGTTGTTTGCGATGAGTGCCACCTGGAGAGAAAGCCTCGCCTATGTGCAGGTGTGGGTGGCTCCGATGTTGTGGTTGGGGCTGACAATTGTCGTCTGGTGGTCGATTCGGCGAATTGACCCGTGGAATACAATTCGCAGCGCGAAATCGCGTCCTGGGCATTCTGAAGACATGCTTGCCCACGGCTGCAAGCAGGGCACGCAGCATGGCATGCAGAGGTTTCTGGGAGCATGGCTGAAAGCTGTCGCCATGGGGGCCTTACCCATGCTGGTCCCTGCCATCGTGATGACAATCCTTTTAATACCACTGGCCGAAGCCTGGGTGAGACCGTCGCCGCATGGCAGCCTGATTGGTGGCATCCTGCCATGGAGTGATGCCTCGGGCTATTACCAGGGGGCCGTCGAACTTCTCGAAGGAGAAAAAATCAGCTCGTGGCCGAGCCGGAGGCCTGTGAATTCGGCCTGGCTGGCGGTGCGTCACTCAATGGGAGGTTCGTGGGAAAGTGCGATCCTGCTGCAGACCATGCTTCTGGCGATGAGCTGGTGTGTCATGGATCGAACATTTCAGATCGCAGGATTTCATTTCGGTGTGCGGTACGCCAGTTTTGTGATGGTCGAACGTTTTGCATTTGAATCGACACCCACCATGCTGTCGGAGCCACTGGGTTTAGTGCTGGGCATGCTGGCAATCCCGTGGATTGTGCCGGCTGTGCAAGCGGGATTGAAACCCGGTTCGATGGGTGTCTGTTATGCCATAGGAAGTGGCATACTGGCACTGGGATTATCGGCCCGGCCCGGAGCAATGTTTGTGCTGGTCGGCCAGGCCTTGTGGCCGCTGGTTCTGCTATTTCCGGGATGGTCGTGGGTGAGAAGCCGACTGAAAGTCGGCGCGGGGAAGCAGACCTTGCATCGTCACGAAGCAGGGCTCACTGTGCCGCATGGGGCGCATCCTGCTGCCATGGTGACTCATGAGAGTTCGAAACCCAAAGCGTGGGTGATGATTGGCACCAGTGCGGGAGCCTTGCTGGCCATGCTGCTGGCCTTGTCGATTCAACCCCTGCTCAACGGCTGGTATGGGCCGGGTTATTCGGTTGGTCAAGGAAGTTTTGCCCATACATGGTATGGACTGGTGACTGGTCAGCCGGGATGGAATCGAGTGTTGATCGAGCATCCTGAAGTTCGGGACCTGCCGGATGATCGTGCGCAGGTGACGAGAATCTATCAACTGGCAGATGACGCTTTTCGCGAGCAGCCCTGGGGGTTATTGATTGGCTATCTGAGAGGATGGCAGATTTCTGGCAAGTGGATCGTCTTTTCCATAATTGACTGGATGAAGCTCCCTTCACGATGGCTGGGTTTAATGATCGTGCTGGGTGTTGGCCTGTGGCTGTTGTGGAAAGCAAGAATCCGGCCTCTCGACAAACTCTCGATCTACCTGCTGCTGCAAACCGCTGCCACGATCGCTTCGCTGCCATTCTTTCTGCCCGATACGGGGATCCGCGGTCTGGCAGCAACATGGCCTCTTTGCCTGCTGATGGCGTTCCAGGGGCTGCTGCCGAGCCGTCTGGCGCTGAAAGCGATTCATGCGGATAAGGGCGAGGGACCTGTGGTCGCTCAGATGAGCGAACATCGCCACCCGCAGTTCACAGGGCCCTGGCTGGTTTCAAGCGGGTTCGTGATTTTCATCTCTGCCAGTTCGTTGATCTGGCCTCGCTTCTGGAGTGACGGGCAGGAGGGGACAAAGCCTGTGGTGTCAGTCCGAGTGTTTGATCCCGAGCGATTGCCTGAGTTTGTTTCGGGAAGTGCGTTCAAGGAGGAGTTCAGTCCCCGCTGGATCACTTCTCAGCAACTTGTGGACACATGGCCTGAGCCTGTCCCTGATGAACTGATTGATGCCTTACTGCTGCATCCCGTCTGGGAATTGAAAGTTCAACTGGCCAGAAAAGTGGCTGATCCTGCGCGAACTGAACCAGAACTTGAATGGGAACTTTTTCCGATGGCGCTCGTGAATGTCGGAGGCTCAACGCTCTACGGAACGCGAAACATCCGCTCGCGCGAAGAGCAGCGAGTTATGGTGCGGGGGTTGAATCATGTGCTTCTGGTACGACTGCCCGACGAGGGCTGACAAGCGTGAAGATGACAGCCCCGACGGCTTCTCCCAGAAAGCTGACGAGTCTGGCCAGAATCGTGATGACGGCAATCTGTGAAGAACTCAAGCTGCCTGGCTGAGAGAAGACTTCAATCATGAGCCATTCACGCGGGCCCAGGCCAGCCGGTGCGAAGAAGACGAGAAAACCACCGACATTTGCAATGGTGGCCGCCGCCAGACAGGTGGGCATGTTGGGGAGATCTGCCCCTGCAGAGCTGACACCCATCCATAAACAGGCCAGGGCGATGGCTTTGATGAACCAGGCAATACTCAAATGTGCGAGAAGTGCAAGAAGCTGCCAGGGCCCAATGGCTAATGGCGGGGCATCGGTGACCTGTGAGGCCATCTTTCGAGAAAGCTGGTTCATGAGCTGTGCGACAACCGGCAACGAAATCAGCAGCAAGATCACCATTAAGAGTGGCCACAGCCACCAGAACCAGTCGGGGATCTGCCATTCATTCAGGAGACGTTTCATACCGACGGGAAGAAAGATCATCGCCCAGAAGGAACCAGCCGCCATAAAGGCAATGGCCTCGTAACCCGCGGTCAAGACACCAATACGCATAGGAACACCGGCTTCATCTCGCGCGAGCCAGCCGCGAATGGCCAATGCCATGGCTTTGCCGGGAACATACTTCCCGAAGTGACCGATATAGAAGGCTTTGGCAATGACCGTTAAGCCAGTTTCCTGATGACACGAGCGCAGCAGCCGGCGCCAGACAAAAATTGAAGGTGTCCAACTGAAAGTGAACAGCCCGATAGCAATGAGGACATAACCCCAGTGCACCGTGATGGTATGTGCCTGGCCATCGCGCCACATTTGCCAGAGATGCCGACTGACATAAACCAGCACGACTGCAAAAAGCACCCACTTGAGGATCTTTTGCCATAACGGCCTGGCCGATGGCGTCTCTTGAGCGGGGAGTGATGCTGGAGCAGTCGTATCCGACACGAAGTATTTCCTGACGAGAAGGGCCAATTTTTTTTAGGGTCTATCTGGAAAACCTGAGCTGGAAATCTTTCAGCGGAATGTACGTTGATTGTCACGAGAACATGCTTGCCCAGAGCTGCTGTCTATTACACACATCTTGGTCTTTGAGTCCACCCAAGGTGGCCCGGCCAACTTGTGGCCGGGTCGTTGTGGCTCTGCACAACGACAAGAAGCCGCGCATGCGCTTGCCCTTTCACATTCTTGACTTTGTCTTGGGTGGCACGCTTTTGGGTGGCACGACCCTGAAGCCCCCAAAAAATTAAAACAGTGCGAAAGGGCGTGGACTTCACGCTTTTTACTTCATGTTTTCATCCTGTCAGGTGGCAGGGGTCGGATGTCTTCATCCGCCCCCTCGTCAATCGAATTCACCAACGCAAATGCATCTGGAACAAGCTTTACTGACTTTCTACATGTTCGCGATAAACAATCAAAGTCCCATGACCTGGGGGCAAACGAAGACGTTTGACCCCAGCCACCCCGTTTTAAGCCACGCAATTGCCAGTCACACTTTAATGCAGAGATGTGTGTAATAGACAGCCCAGAGCTGTAAGCATGGCACACATGCCTGTTTGTCATAAACAATCAAAGTCAAATGAACTGGACGCAAACGAGGACGTTTGACCCCAGCCACGCATTTGGTCATCCCGCATGAACGATCATCGAACTGGGTATCAGAGCTTGCGGGGTGTTTTCATGCAAGCTCTTCTGCAGGTAACTCGCCCACTTCGACCCCGGCTGGTCGCTGGCCAATCGATTGAATGGCATCACTCGTGAGAAAGACTGTGAAGGTGGAGCCTGATGAACTGGATGCCGTCAGTTCAATACGGCCATACAACTGCTGTTCGATAATGTTCCGACAAACGAACAATCCCAGGCCAGTCCCTGTTGATTTGGTGGTGAAGTAAGGCTGAAAAATTCGTGCGCGGGCAGCAGGTTCAATACCATGCCCGTCATCGCGGATATCGATCCTCAACCAGCCGTCGTCAATCGAGGTCGAGATATGGATCTGGCCCCCTTCTTCTGTGGCATCCAGAGCGTTGAGAATCAGGTTCAGGAAGACCTGCACCAGTTGATCACGGACAGCGCGCACTCGGGGAATGTTCTCGGCAAACGCCGTGACAATTCGCTTGCCCTTTTTCCGTTTATAATACTTGGCAATACTGAGGGCGGCCCCCAGGACTTCGTGAATGTCGCAATTGGTCTCGACATTCGTGGCAGGGCGGCTGAAATCGACTAGTTCTCGCAATGTTCGTTGAATACGCCGCAATTGATCGTCAACGAGATGCAGCTTTTCCCGCGTATGCGCATCGATGTCCCGACGATTGAGGAGTTGCACGAGTGAACTGATCGCAGCCAGAGGATTGCCCACCTCATGGGCGATGCCGGCAGCCAGCAATCCGAATGCGGCCTGTTTTTCATGCTGCACCAGCATGGCCTGCGATTCCTGCAGTTGCCTGGTGCGCTCGTTAATCCTTTGTTCGAGTTCGCCCTGGTTCTGCCGGAGTACATCGTTGAGCATGGCCAATCTGCGCCCGGCCCGCATTAACAGATCGGAAAGTGAAACCGTCGCCCAGGTCACCCAGAGCATCAGCACGAGCATAAAGACCAGCGCCAGCATCCGCTCGTTGGTGAGGGTGACACTGAAAGTTAAAGCGGTATAGCTGGCTGTGTGAAACAGGAGTGAGATGTAGGTCATCCAGGCGGGATGACGGAGCGCACAGACCAATAGTGATAGAAAATAATAGAATCGAAATGGACTGAGCAGGCCCTCATCAAAATAACAGAGCAATCCAATAAAGACGGCTTCCATCATCGAGATGAGCAGTGGTGCGGCATCGAGAAATACAAGCCCTCGCAAGCTGTACCAGGTATCGATAATCGCGTAGATCGCACCGAGAGTGAGAATAGCATTGAGAATGAACTGGTTCTCGCCACTTCCCACGAAGTTCACCAGCACGAACCCGACCAGAACACCGAACCAGCGAATGCGAACAGTGATACTCTCGGCAGCGAGATCCCAGTTGAATTCCTGATCGCGAAGAGCCAGATTCTGCGGAGTTAAAGACTTGAACATCGCCTGGGTGGAATCCGGGCGGATTCCAGGAGTGGGTATGCTGGGTGATGAGGCATCTTGAGCCGACATGGGCAGATCTTTCCACCGACTCCGTGCATGAGCAGGTTAAGGCCTTCACAAAGACTCAATTGAAAACAAAGGCATGTTTCATAAGTGTGTCTGACTTCACGAAAAAGTGCTGCCTGTGAGTCGTTCGTAGGCTTCGACATACTTGGCCCGGGTTTGAAGCACGACATCTTCCGGGAGTGGAGGAGGCGGGGAGTTTTTGTCCCAGGGCTGGGTTTCGAGCCAGTCGCGAACGAACTGTTTATCGAACGAAGGCTGGCCTTGGCCGGGCTGATACTGATCGAGAGGCCAGAAGCGGGAACTGTCGGGGGTGAGGACTTCGTCAATGAGGATGATTTCCTCGCCCAATAATCCGAATTCGAATTTGGTATCGGCCAGGACAATCCCTTTTTTCAAAGCGTAATCGGCTGCCTGGCGATAGATCGAGAGGCTGAGGTCGCGAAGCTTTTCGGCGAGCTGTGGATCAATATCCCGCTGCATCTGTTCAAAAGAGATGTTCTCATCATGGCCACTTTCGGCTTTCGTGGCGGGGGTGAAGATTGGCTCGGGGAGTTTGTCGCATTCGACGAGGCCAGGAGGGAGTGAAATCCCACAGATGGTTTGTGAAGCGCGATATTCCTTCCAGCCACTTCCGGCCAGATAGCCACGCACCACGCATTCGATAGGAATGACTCTGGTTTTCTGTACGACGAGGCTGCGGCCTTCGAGTTGGGAAAGGTCCGTTCCGGGGGGTAAGGGCAATGTGGCCGGATTGGTGGAGACCAGATGATGGCGAACCTTCAGCAGATCGAACCAGAAGCAACTCATCTGCGTGAGGAGTTTTCCTTTATCAGGAATGCCTGTGGGGAGGATCCAGTCAAAGGCACTGATGCGATCCGTGGCGACGAAAAGGAGCTGGTTGCCAAAGTCGTAAACATCGCGAACCTTGCCCTGGCGGGGTGTCATGCCAGGGAGATGGCTTTGCGTAACCGCCGGATGAGAGAGAGAATTCAAAGGCTGGGAATTGTTGGTCATACAACCGGCTTAATCGATGAATGATGAACAGATCATGAACGACATGGGGGCAGTACCTGGCGAAAATATGTGCGAACTGCCAGTGAGAGTTCTCTCTTCAGCATGGTCACTGCTTGAACCAACTGCCAGTGAGGACTAGACTTTCGCAATATGTTGCGAGGATTTCAATTGCCAGTGATCTGTCTCAAACAGCACTGACACACAATTTCATGGTGTTGGATTCATTCAAACCGAAGAGTTTTGCCACTTTCGAGATCGACTGCAGAAAACACAGCGAGCGGCCCGTTGACCGGCTTCTGCCTCACGAAAAGAGAATGCTCATTCGAGACTCAGCCAGCGAGGATGATTGATGGGGCTCCTGAGGTTTGTGGTTGATTCCGAAGAGATCCTCAAAGACTGGCCAGAAGTCTACCACGGATATCTGGCTGGCCCGGATGGTCGCATTTTTCCTTCCCGAATGGAGGTGGAAGGAAATGTGCTCGGGTGCCGCAGGAATACTTCTGAGAGTGGTAAGTTCCATATTGCCTGGCCTGTGGCGGGGCACGGTCGGCTGCTGCTTTGTACAGGATCGCTACCAGAACGGCAGGAGCCTTATGTTCTGGCCTTGGAACTGGCTCGCGGCAAGATCGTGCAGTTGCGCGATCAGGCATCGCAGTGGGAGCTATCGGGACTGCGAATTCCTGTCAATTATTATGATCTTCTGAAACAGGCTCAGGCTCATTTTCGGCAAGCGGTCTTGGAAGATGACCTGAGCCGCATGTGTGAGCTGGCTTCTCAGGCCATTGTCAGCGCCTGTGATGCTGCGAAAGAGTTGGGTCAGGCATATTCGCGACAGGCACTGGCCAGTCGCCAGCAGCGGTACCCTCACTTGCCGGCGATTCTGGGAATCGAGCTGGAGCATGCAGCTCCCCATGAGAACTGGTCGTTGATTACGAGTCCTTTCAATTCGGCCTGCTTGCGACTGGACTGGAAAGAAGTCGAGCCCCAGGAAGGGGACTATTCGTGGGAGTTGACCGATCAGCAGTTGGAGTGGTGTGAATCGCGCAAGATGGTGGTTCGTGCCGGGCCACTGCTCGATTTTGGCCCGGGCGGATTACCTGGCTGGCTGGCACCATGGGAACATGATCCGTTCAATCTGCAGAGCTTCATCTGCGATTTTATCGAAACAGCCATGCTGCGGTACCAGGGCCGGGTCAGACTGTGGGAGATCGCCACACGATTTAATACGGGTGGAGCGCTGAAGTTACCCGAAGATCAGCGACTGGCACTTCTTGCCAGAGTGCTGGATATTGCCCGGCAGGTTGATGAAGAGTCTCAACTGATTCTGCGCGTCGATCAGCCATGGGGAGATTACATGGCCAAGGGTCAGCATCGACTCTCGCCAATCCAGACCGTCGATGCCCTCGTTCGATCCGGAGTGGGCCTGAGTGGTGCCAACCTGGAGATCGCGGTCGGATATCAACCGGCTTCGACGCAGCATCGAGATCTGCTCGACTTTTCCAGGCTGATCGATCTGTGGGGCGGGCTGGGGATCCCTTTACATGTGACACTTTCATGCCCATCGGCAGGAATTGCAGATCTCGAAACAACGACCGAGACCGGAGTCGATCCACGATTGTGGAAGAACGGCCCGAGCGAGAGTGAGCAGGCCGACTGGGCGACTCAGATCATGCAGTTATTGATCGCGAAGCCGGCCGTCGTCGGTGTGACATGGAAGCACCTGAACGATGCGACCCCGCACTCTTTGCCGCATAGCGGTCTGTGGGATGCACAGTCTCAGCCCAAAGAGATTTTTCAGCGGCTGAAGAAACTGAATTCGTAGTTTGGCTTCTGGCAGCCAGGCGTACGAAAAGCGCCCTCCGGGATGGTATGACTGGCACTTTCTGCCTGTGGCCACAAGACGCAGAATCTGCAGCTAAAGTCGCATCGGCATGCTGCGAAGGTGCATTGAGAGAGCTTCCTGCTGATTTCGCGCATTTCTCACAGGTTCAAGGCCTGTTGAGTTTGCGGGATGTAACGAAATGCCCGGTAGTGACGGCACAATCCCTCAACCTTGCAACTGGCATACGCCGAATAAACAGGACAAGTGCGAATAGCGTTAAAACCGCTACGCCCGATACCGGGGGCCTCCCCGGTCGATCGCACGTGTTGCAGCCATGAACGACGACTCGATCTGGCAGGATGCTGGAGCAGCCGATGAACGTTTTAACGAAACGATTCCTGTGTGGTTTGGCAGTGTGCGGCGCTGTTGCCGGACAAGCCCAGGCGCAGGAGAGCGGAACGGTTCGACTCTCGGATGATTTCTCACCCGAGACTAGCAGCTCAGAAGCTCCGGGGGTGGCCACACTCTCGGCTCCTCTGCCAGAACCTGCTCCTTATGGTGTCGCCCGGACACCCGGCAATCAGGTGCCACCTGGTTTCCGGAGTGTGGATGAGATTTTTAATCCCATCTTCCGTGTGGATGCCCGTGGTGGCCAGCTTTACGGGTACGACGAAGGCTACACCAGCGTTGGCGGATTCCTGCCCTTCTTCCGTGATGAGAACTCACTGATCTTTACTGACATCCGTGGTCTGATGACCAATGGCGGTAAAGGTGGTGCGAACGTCGGTGTCGGCTATCGGCAGTTTGTGCCAGAGCTGGATCGCATTTTTGGTATCTCGGGCTGGTACGACTTTGATAACGGTCACCGTAAGGCATTCAATCAGTTCGGCGTGAGCTTCGAGTCGATTGGCCGATACTTTGACTGGCGCGTGAACGGTTATTTGCCCGTTGAACAGAATGAGGAAATCTCCAATGAGATTCTCGGGGCAGCCGGATTCCAGGATAACTTTATTCTGTTGAATCGTGGTCGCTCGGTAGACAGTGCCTATAACGGCTTTGATACAGAAGTCGGTGGACCATTCCCGATCCTTGGTCGCTACGGTATGAGCGGCTATGTGGGAATGTACTATTACGCGAACACCGATGTCGGCAGCTTTACGGGTGTGAGTGGTCGGTTCCAGCAGCGAGTGAACGAAGATCTCACGATCAACGTCACGCTCACAGACGACCATACCTTTGGCACGAACGCTCAAATCCAGGTGATTGCTGATATTCCGAATGGTTTCCCCAGCCGATGGGCCCGGGAGAAACGCGTTCGCGACAGGCTGCGTGATCCCGTCATGCGTAACTATCGCGTGACTGTGCAGGAACGTCTGCTGGTTTCGCAGGAATTTGCCATAGATCCGGAAGATGGTAACCCTTACTTCGTTTCGCACATCGACCCCAATCTGGTCGGGCCGGGGAATGGTACGTTCGAAGACCAGTTCAGCAGTCTGGCGAACTATACCGCTTTGCAGGCAAACAAAGGTGATGTCGACTTCATCTACGTCCGTCCACGGGCTGATGGGACGAGCACCAATCTGAACACAGGAATTACGCTGATCAACCCGGCGGCTGGTGGTGATACCCAGCGGCTGTGGAGCACCAGTGTGACCCACACGGTCGCCATTGATCCTTCCCAGGGTGGCGGGACATTCCAGATGCCCGGCTTCACAGGCGGGGCACTGCCAGTCCTGACGAACACCACACCCGGTGATGTGGTCACTCTCACGACAGGTGACGTACGGTTTGATATCTCGGGCTTTGATATTCAGGCACAGCCTGGAACCAATGGCATTGCCGGTATCAATAATCAGGATGTCCGCGTTGACCGTAACGTTCTCAGTGGTGGCCTGAATGGTGTCCTGCTCAACAATCTGACAGGGACGGGAACAGCCAGCAGCGCCTTCTCTGAGAACACATTCCGCAACAACTCAGCCGATGGTGCCTTCATCGATACGTCTGGGCCACTCGAAGTGGCTGTGACGGATAACTTTGCCTTTGGCAACGGCGACGATGGCTTCCAGATGCAGTCCAATGGTGGTGGGCAGCTCCAGGGGGTGATCTCTGGAAACAGTACCATCGGAGCCTCTCGTAACGGCGATGACGGCTTTGTACTGACTGCCAATGGTGGCGATATCAACTTCAATAATCCGGCCAGTGGCTTTGCGATTACTGATAACGTCTTCTCGCAGAACAATGGCGACGGCCTGGCCCTGGAGATCACAGCCGCCGGCGGGAATCTTGATGCGAACATCTTCGCCAACACGTTTGCGAATAACACAGACGGTGTGGTCGGTACCGATTCGAACGGACTTCACTTTGAAGGACTCAACGGTGCTGCCAACCTGATTATCGGGTCTGCTGATCCGACTGTGGCACGCAACCAGTTCACGGGGAACGAAGATTCGGGCATGTTGCTGGAAGCTGCTGGAACGACAGTTCTGGCTGCGACAGTCATCAACAACGATGCTTCCGGGAATGCGAATGGCTTCGCGATCACCCAGGATGGTACGGCCACCGTGGGAACACTGGCGAATCCGATCATCGTGACCGGGAACAATGCTTCCGCCAACCAGAACGGCTTCCTGTATGCGACCGACGGCGACGCCGGTGCACCGATCATGCAGGTTTCGTCGTTCGACAATATCGCGATTCAGAACACAGTCGCAGGGATTGCGATTCAGGGTAGCGATGATGGCCGGATGAATTTCGAGAGCAATCGAGACATTACTGGTAATGCCATCCTGGGTGGAAACACTGGCGATGGTGTGAATCTGGCACTCACACAAAACTCGATTGTGACGGCTCAGTTCAACAATCTCACCAGCAGCCAGAATACCGGCGACGGTCTGGATGGCAGTGCTGCTGACAACTCCTTCCTGACTGTGGGAATTGCCAGCCCGGATGATCCTGATTTTAACGTGGACCCTCTCCCTCCAGGGGACCAGTCGACACTCCAGAACAATGCCAACGGCATCGTGCTGGGCTCGACGATCAATGGCAAAGTCAACGGATTCTTTGATCAGGTGGCCGCTACGAATAATGCCGGCAACGGCATGCAGATCAATCGTGCTGATGCTTCTCTGATGGAAGTCTCGGTCACCGATTCGAATACTGCGAATACCCGGTTGTCGACCTTCTCGAACAACGGGAACGACGGTATCCAGTTCAACTATACTGGTAGCGATCCCACCGATCCCAACCAGCCGCTTTCGACCAACTTCCTGGCGGCCAATCCAAACTCAGCGAACTTCCTCACCATTTCGAATACCCAGGTTAACCAGAACACCGGGAACGGTCTGGAGACCAATGGTGATGCCGATGCTGTGCTCCTGACGAATCTGCTGACCAGCACCTTCAACCAGAACACGGCCAACGGTATCTCTGTCACAACAGACAGTGCCTCGGGCTTTGGCGATATTGCCGGTGCAATTCGCTCGACATTCAACAACATCACGGTCCAGCAGAACACGGGTGACGGCATCCAGTTCAATGCTCTGGATGGGTTGGGTGTCGGTTCGCAGATTCTCGCCGAGATCAACTCGGTCGCTGGTCAATCGACGATCCGTGGCAACGGTGATGACGGTATCGCGATTGTCGCAGGCTCTGTAGATCCTGTGGGCGCCACTGGAACAGGAATTGCCGACATCAACGTCGTAGGCGATGGCCTGCTCGCCGGTAACCAGACAGTGATCGAAAGCAACGTGGGTGACGGTATCAGCGGCCTGTTGCAGGGCGATACGATCATTCTCAATGTCAACGACACACTGATTGGTGGTACGGGAGCGTTGCCGACAGCACCTAATGCGATTGTGGGCAGACCGAACGGTGGCAACGGGATTTCCATCGTTGGCGGTGGCACGAGCTCTGTCTCGGTGGGTGCTGTGGGTGTGAATACCACAATTCAGAACAACGGCGGGGATGGCTTCGAGTTTGATACCACCGGCAGCAATGGCCTGCAGATGGTGAATACACTGATTACCGGGAATGCCGGCAACGGCCTCAACCTGCAGAACACGGGTTCGAACAATAAATCGGCACCTTCGTCAATCATGATTGCCGTTGTGCAAGACTCGATCATTCAGGATAGCGGCCTGAATGGGGTGAACATTGACATCTTCGGTACGACAGCGAACAGTTTCACGTTCGATGGCAATACGATCGAACGGAGTGGTCGCCATGGCGTGTTCCTCAACAGCAATGCCGGAACAGATACTGCTGCCTTTAATAACGTCAACGGATACCGCTTCTTCGATGTCAACCTGCCGCAACCAACGACACCAATCGCCACACCATTTGACCCTGCCGCGTTCTTTGCGGCATCGGCGGGTGCACGGGCCACAGGGAACTCGGCAGCCAACCTGCCAATTGGTGCGAATGCACCGATTGGGTCCTACAGCAATTACATGGATGTGACTTCCAGTGCGGTCACGACCTTTAACTTCTTCAGCAACACCGTGCGGTTTAACGGACAGAGTGGTGTTGATGGCGATGGATTGTTCATCAACGTCAGTACCGATTCGCTCGTGGTCGCTGATATCGGTGGTGCCGTCGGTTCTGG
>VFQR01001889.1_pt1 | contig 14448 bp, 14 predicted proteins | sample 3512321 | NCBI WGS metagenome assembly VFQR01 (sample SAMN10412374, study PRJNA504923) | tailings metagenome | isolation source: Relicate 3 Philex TSF1 revegetated site | place: Philippines: Tuba, Benguet | collected 2017-08-29
GAAAGCGAGCGGACTCTGGAAAAAGGTCGCGGCGGCCGCGGCACTCGCGTTTCTCGTTGGCGGCACGGCGGGCTGGTTCGGGCGCGAGATCGTGCGGCCGGAGCCGGTCGTTCAAGTCGAAACCAATACGCAGATCGCCAAGGCATTGGCGGAAGCGGCGATCGAGGCGCACCGGCTCTACATCAACGAAGTGCGCCACCCGATCGAGGTGCGCGCGCACGAGGAACACCTGTTGCGCTGGCTGTCGCGCCGCGTGGGATCGACCGTGCGCGCCCCCGATTTGAGCGAAGAAGGTTTGAAGCTCCTGGGCGGCCGCCTGCTGCCGGGTCCGAAAAGCCCGACGGCCCTCATCATGTATGAAGGGCCGGGCGGGGAACGCCTCACCGTCACCTGCACGATGTCGGGCATTGAAGGCGACACCGCCTTCAAATGGCGCGAGGCGGGCGAGTTCGGCGCGCTTGCGTGGATCGAGGGCGGATTGGCGTTTGTGGTTGCCGGTCCGGCAGAGCGAGAGCGCCTCGACCGGATCGCGCGCAAAATCTATGCGGCCTACGAAACGAGCGGCGTGCAGACCCGCTAGCCGTCAGCCCGCTTTCTCGCGCAGCTTCTTCGCCAGTTCCTCGATTTCCGGATCGGGATTTTCCGGCAATTCGATGCGCACGCTCGCATAGAGATCGCCGGTGCCGGATTTCGACGGGAAGCCCTTGCCTTTCAGACGAAAGGTGCGGCCGCCATTGGTCCATGCAGGAATTTTCAGTTCGACTTCGCCGTCGAGCGTCGGCACCCGCACGCTGCCGCCCAGCACCGCTTCATCCAGACGTATAGGCACTTCGACGCGCAAATCCTTGCCGTCGAGCTCGAGTTCCGGATGCTGCGCGATCTTCACATTGATGATGGCGTCACCCGGCTCGCCCTGCGCCGAACCGTAGCCCTGTCCGCGCAGGCGGATGTTCTGGCCGTCGGCGATCGCGGCGGGAATGGTGACGTCCAGGGATTTTCCGGTCGGCAGCTCGACGCGCTTCTTCGCCCCGTGTGCCGCTTCTTCGAGGGTCACTGTAACGGATGCGCTGGCGTCGGCGCCGCGCTGTTGCTGCGCGCCGGGAAAATCCTCGAACTGTTCGAAGCCGCCCTGTTGCCGCGCGCCGCCGCTGAACTGCCCGAAGATGTCGCCGATGATGTCGTCGAAAGCGCCGCCCGAGGATTGCCCCGGCTTCTTCCGGCGAAATGGTCCGGGGCGGAATGTGTAGCTTTCAAATCCGCTGTCGCCGCCGAACGGATGGCCGCCGGCGCGGCCGCTGCCGAAGCCGCCACCGAAACCGGGATGCCGTGGTTTGCCTTCGGCGTCGATCTCGCCGCGGTCGTATGCGCGGCGCTTGTCGTCGTCGCCGAGGATTTCATAGGCGGTGTTCAATTCGGCAAAGCGCGTGGCAGCCTTCGGATCGCCTTTGTTGGCGTCCGGGTGCATCTTCTTGGCGAGGCGGCGGAATGCTTTCTTGATCTCGGCCTGGTCCGCCCCTTTGGCTACGCCGAGCACGTCATAGGGATCACGCACTTCAATCTCACTCCGCGGGACCGAATCCTCCGGTCCCAGTGGCCTAGGATGTGGTGATTATGGCGGTTTCGTGCAACCGGAGTTTTCAGGACTTTTGCAGCGGCTTGGTGGCGCGGATGTCCCATTCGCCCCGGTGCATGCGGCAGGCCGTTCCGGAGAACCAGGCTTCTTTGCCCTCGCGCACATTGCTCGCGAGGAAATTCCGGCAGGGGAAGCCGTCCTGATTGTATGCGGATGCCACGAGCGTAACCGTGCCGCCGGAGCCTGAGTCCGGATTGTGCCAGGGCACGCTCGCATTCGCATCGCTGCCCTTGAGGGCCTCGCGCAGGGCGGCCCCGGCGAGCGACCAGTCCGACAGTGACATCGCGGCGTTCGACGAAGCCGCCTTGTGAGCGGATTTGGGAATGGAGCCGGTGATCTCACCGCGGTCGGTGGAGGCTTCCGCGGCTTTCGATTTTTCCGGCAGAAAGGAATCGAGCTGCATCGTCATCCCGCAGCCGCCGAGGCAAATCGCGCCGGTCAGGGCAGCCGCGAACAGGGCAGGATGCGCAAAGCGGGAAGCGCCGCCCGATCCATGATAAGGAAGAGCGCTTTTCTTGGTACGCTGACGGCCATACATGGCGCGCACGAACCGAGGTTCCTGCCAGAGAGACGACTGAAGAGATGGAACACCCGACCCGGTTAACGAATGGTGATCCCGCGGATGCGAACGAGCCTTTTGGCCCGTTCGAGGCCTGGTTTGCCGAAGCCCGCAAGTCCGAGCCGCGCGATCCCGACGCCATGGCCATCGCCACCGTGGGCGATGACGGTCTGCCGAACGTGCGGATGGTCCTGCTGAAAGGCTGGGGTCCGGCGGGCTTTGTGTTCTTCACGAACAGCGAAAGCGCCAAGGGCAACGAACTCGCCAGGCACCCGAAGGCGGCACTGGTGCTTTACTGGAAGTCGCTTTCCCGTCAGTTCCGCGCGCGCGGCAGCATCGAGCAGGTGACGGCGAAGGAAGCCGACGACTATTTCCATTCCCGCGCGCGCGAGTCGCGCATCGGCGCCTGGGCTAGCCAGCAGTCGCGCCCGCTCGAAAGCCGGGAAGTATTCGAGCGCGAGGTCGCCGAACGCACGCAAACATTCGGCGACGGCCCGGTGCCGCGTCCGCCGCACTGGCTTGGCTACCGGCTCGTGCCGCTGGAAGTCGAATTCTGGACGGAAATGCCGTTCCGCCTGCACCAGCGCATCCAGTTCAGGCGCGCGGCACCCGGTGGCGCATGGACGAAGCGCCGCCTCTATCCCTGAACGCCCACAAAGGGCAGTATCCGTTCCATGCCCGCAAAATCAGACCAGCCACGCAGGACGTTATTGCTCACCGGAGCGAGCCGCGGGATCGGCCACGCCACGGTGAAGCGTTTTTCGAGCGCGGGCTGGCGCGTCATTACGTGTTCGCGTCATCCGTTTCCCGAACAGTGTCCGTGGGATGCAGGTCCGGAAGACCACATCCAGGTCGACCTCGCCAATGTCGAGGACACCCATAACGCGATCGAGGAGATCAAGCGCCGGCTCGAAACCGGCGAGCTGCACGCGCTGGTGAACAACGCCGGCATCTCGCCCAAGGGCAAGGACGGGGCGCGGCTCGGCACGATCGAAACCAACATCCATGACTGGCAGCGCGTGTTTCAGGTCAACTTCTTCGGCCCGATCATGCTCGCGCGCGGTCTGGTGGAGCCGCTGAAAAAAGCGCAGGGCGCGGTGGTGAATGTCACCTCGATTGCAGGCTCACGCGTGCATCCTTTTGCGGGCGCGGCTTATGCGACTTCAAAAGCCGCACTCGCGGGCCTGACCCGCGAAATGGCGAGCGACTTCGGCCAGCTCGGCATTCGCGTCAACGCGATCGCGCCGGGCGAAATCGACACGGCGATCCTTTCGCCGGGCACGGACAAGCTCGTCGAGCAAATACCGATGCGCCGCCTCGGCCAGCCCGACGAAGTGGCGAAGATCATCTATGTTCTGTGCACGGAAACGTCGTCGTATCTGAACGGCTCCGAGATTCACATCAACGGCGGCCAGCACGTTTGACAAAGCCGTCGTTCCCGCGAAAGCGGGGATCCATAACCACTGTGCCAAAAAATTTCTTACGGAGTTTATGGATCCCGGCTCTCGCTGCGCTCGGCCGGGACGACAAAGAAATTACAGCCAGTTCTTCCACCTGAAAAAAAGATACGGAAGAATGGACGAAGCGACCATCAGCAACAGCGCGAAGGGATAGCCGAAGGTCCATTCCAGTTCCGGCATATGCTTGAAGTTCATGCCGTAGATCGACGCGATCATGGTCGGCGGCAGCAAGGCGACCGCGACGACCGAGAAAATCTTGATCACGTTATTCTGCTCCAGGCTGACCATGCCGAGAGTTGCGTCGAGCAAGAACGTGATCTTGTTCGCAAGAAACGTCGCGTGGTCTGTGAGAGAGCTCACGTCACGCGCCATCGAGCGCACGAGCGAACGCTGGTCGCGCTCGAACTTCAGGCCTTCGGCCTCGTTGGCGAGGAAGATCACCAGCCGTCCGATGGAAACGAGGCTTTCGCGAATCTTGGACGTGAGATCGCCCTTGCGGCCGATGGCCCGCAGGATCGTCTGGTAGCTCTGGCGCGGGTCGTCCTTGGCCGCGCGCCGCTCAAAGATACGGCGCGATACGGCGTCGACTTCGGAGCCGATGCGTTCCAGCACGTCCGCCGAGCGGTCGATGATCGCATCGAGGAGATCGATCATGACGCTTTCGCCGTTGGCGTTCGGCGAACAGACGCGTGTCAGCCGCGAAGACAGGATCGCAAACGGCCGCGGCTCGTCATAGCGGACCGTCACGAAACGGTTGTTGCCGATGATGAAGGTGACAGCGGTGAGGGCCGCCCGGTCGGTATCGGCGTTGCAGATCAGCGCCGCCGTCATGTAGCGCACGCCGTTTTCTATATAGAGACGGCTCGACGGCTCGATCTCGGCCATTTCCTCGCGCGTCGGCACCGAGATGCCGAACGCTTTTTCGACCGCCTTGTCTTCCTCGAGCGTCGGCGAAAGCAGGTCGATCCAGATGGCGCCGGAGGGCACGACCTCGCCTTCCGGAACGACGACACGCTCCAGCGACGATCCGCGCGGGACGTAGGCGAACAGCATGCACGGCACTCCGGGAACGGCAGTTTGTTCCCTAGCCTGTCATTGCATGCCCGTCCATGAAGAATCGCTCGGCCGGACGCGTGTGTCGTTCGTGTAAATTTCCGCTGCCGTCAGCGCGAGCGGTTGCCGATATAGCGTACGGCCGCCTTCTGCGTTGCCGGCTCCTGGTTGCGCGCGCCAAACATCTGGACGGCGGCGGCGACCGAAGCGATTCCGATTGCACGATACTGATGGGCGAGGTCCTGCCAGTTTCTCGTCTGCGAAGACGGCCTGACTTCCTCGGTCTTTGCTTCCTGTTCCTTGATCACGTTCCCCTCCTGCCGCTCGGCGGCTTTCATTGAGCCGTGTCATCGCGCCGGAGTGCGGCGGGATTTGGCAGGAAGCGGGGTCATTCTCGGACGATGCTGCGAACGATTCTGTCGGAAAAGTTAACGGCGGAAGCCATTCAACTTTCCGGGAAATCCGCGTTGAAATACGGAGTTGCGCCACTTTGGGGCGGCGTTTTGCGACATTTCTGCAACAGGTTACGACTAGCAGCCCTGAAAGCGAATCCACGTCTTGCCCCGCAGCAAGTATTTGGTTCATTCAACACCGGGCAGTTGGGGCGGGGCTCGAACAGGGGTTCCAAAGGCAATGTCTATTTCTCGTTTTGCAGTCGTCGTGTTGGGTTTCGCGCTGGGCGGCTGCATGCTGACCGATACGCTCGACCCGGTGCCGGACTCGGTGATGACCGAGCGCGACAAGAAGCTCATCAAGAGCGCGTCGTATCTCCAGCACAAGCCGAGCACCGACTGGCAGCGGCACACGGTCGACTACAAGGGCAAGGAAAAGCCCGGCACCGTGATCGTAGATACCGAGCAGAAGTTTCTCTATCTGGTGCTGGATAACGGCAAGGCCTACCGCTACGGCGTGACCGTCGGCGAAGAAGGCCTGAACTGGAAGGGCACCGCCAAGGTCGGCCGCAAGGCCGAATGGCCGCAGTGGGTTCCTACCGCCGACATTCTGAAGCGCATTCCGGATCTCCCGAAGCATGTGGCGCCCGGCCCGCATAACCCGATGGGTGCGCGCGCGCTGTATCTGCATCAGGGCAACAAGGACACCTTGTTCCGCATCCACGGAACCAACCAGCCCGAATATATCGGCTGGGCCATATCGTCGGGCTGCATCCGCATGCTGAACGAGGATGTGATCGATCTCTATAACCGCGTGCCTGTGGGGGCTACGGTCGTCGTTATCTGACGATCAAGCGGCTGGGACGAAGAAGGGCGCGGACTTCCGGTTCGCGCCCTTCGCGTTTGGGCAACATGCTCAATTGAATCAGGGAAGCGGCCAGGCCGGCATGTTCCACTGGCAGATGCGATAGCCGCCGCGCCGCTGCGCGAGATCGACATGGATGTGATCGGCGTGGGCGGCGTCGGCACCGGGTCCAAGTACGGTCGTGAACCGTTCGCACGCGGATGCGCGCATCGTCGCCAGCAAAATCGCCGGTGCATCCGCCGAGAAAATCGCAAACGTCTTTCCGTTCGCGAGCACTAGCGAACCGATATCGACCGCATTCGCGCGGCCATGCTCGCTCAGCTTCTGGCCCTTGATGTTGTTCACCGGCCGGCACGAGTAGGACGACGCAATGTTGATCCGCCGCAACGCGCTGCCGGCGTGGCGGGCGGCGGCGGCAAGATCGTCGCGCACCCAGCGGGCAAATTCGAGTGCCATGCCGCAGCCGGAAAGGACGGGCGGGTTCAACTGCACGGTGCCGCCATCGCGAAGTTTCACGGCACTCATGCGCGCCGGCGCTTCGTCGCCGCACACGGCGTCGCCGGAATTGCCCGATACGGAGGCGGAAAGCTGCACGGTCGCGATGTCTTCCGCCAGCAGATCGGTACAGGGTGTGTCGGATTGTTGCGGCTGTTGCTGCGGTATTGCTTTCGCAAGCGGTGGTGACTTTGCGCGAGCCGGTGCCGGTTCCGGCCGCGCGACTTTCGTCACCGGAACAGACGGAGCTTTTTGTGTTTCGGGAATGATCGCCCGTTGCGCGATTTCGGTCGCGGCTGGAAGTGTCACCTTCTCAGGCAAGGGCGCGGTGGAATCGGGCCGCGGCAGCGGCAGATGCGGTGCCGTATCCGCGAGCTTCGCAGGCAAAGGCTGCGCAAGCGGCTCGTGCCCGGTGCCTGCCTCCCTGATCACAATGGCGGCGGCGAAGCAAAACGCGATGAGAACGAAAAAAGATCGCATGAATTCCCGGCTGGCAGCGGCGGTCTGTCTAATGAACGTCCATTATGGCGAGAAGGGGCATTTGCACTGGAAATCCGGCACGCTAGTTTCCCTATAACGCGCAAGGAACAGCGCGGTTCAATACGGAGAAACGCCATGCAGGGTCTGATGCAGGACTGGCCGCTTCTGTGCCACCGCATCATCGACCATGCCGCGCTCAATCACGGTGACCGCAAGATCGTAACGCGCTCGATTGAAGGGCCGATTGTTGAAACGACCTATGCGGAAATCCGTGCGCGGGCGCTGAAAGTCGCCCAGCGCCTGACCCGCGACGGGATAAAGCAGGGGGATCGCGTCGCAACGCTGGCGTGGAATACGGCGCGGCACCTCGAGGCGTGGTACGGCATCCTTGGCTGCGGGGCGGTCTATCACACGCTGAACCCGCGGCTTTTTCCGGAGCAGATCGCCTACATCGCGAACCACGCCGAAGACCGCGTAATGATGGCGGATATTTCCTTCGTGCAGTTGCTTGAGCAGCTTGCACCGAAGCTGCCGGGCATCGAGCGATATATTCTGCTGACCGACCGTGCGAACATGCCGAAGACCTCGCTCCGCAACGCGGTGGCCTATGAGGAATGGATCGGCGAGGCCGACGGCGATTTCCGCTGGGCGCGGCTTGAGGAAAATTCCGCGGCCGGCATGTGTTACACCTCCGGCACTACCGGCAATCCCAAGGGCGTTCTCTATTCGCACCGCTCGAATGTGCTACACGCGCTCGGCGGCAATTCGGCGGAAATGCTCGGGCTGAATTCTCATTCGGTGATGATGCCGGTCGTGCCGATGTTCCACGCGAACGGCTGGTCGATCCCGTTCACCGCACCGATGGCGGGGGCGACGCTCGTGATGCCCGGCGCGAAAATGGATGGTGCCTCCATTTTCGAGATGCTCGACAAATATAAGGTGAGCGCGACGGCCGGTGTTCCGACCGTATGGTTCATGCTGCTCGCCTATCTGGAGGAGAGCGGCAAAAAACTGGACCATCTGAAACGCGTTGTCGTCGGCGGCTCCGCCTGTCCGCGCGCAATGACGAAAACCTTTCAGGACAAATATGGCGTCGAGGTCAGCCATGCATGGGGCATGACCGAGATGAGCCCGCTCGGCTCCACTTGCGCGATCGTGCCCGAGGTCTCCCATCTCACCGGCGATGCGAAACTCGATCTGCAGGAGAAACAGGGGCGGGCACCTTTTCTTGTCGAAATGAAAATCACCGACGATGCCGGGAAAGAAGTGCCGCGCGACGGCAAGACCTTCGGCCGCCTTAAGGTGCGCGGTCCCGCCATCACGCGCAGCTACTACAAGGGCGAGGGCGGAAACGTGCTCGACGAGCAAGGCTATTTCGACACCAACGATGTCGCGACCATCGACGAACACGGCTATATGCGGATCACCGACCGCTCCAAGGACGTGATCAAGTCCGGCGGCGAATGGATCTCTTCCATCGACATCGAAAATCTCGCGGTCGGCCATCCGGCGGTGGCGGAGGCCGCCGTCATCGGTGTCGCCCATCCGAAATGGGACGAGCGGCCGTTGCTGGTGGTGGTGACTAAGCCCGGCCAGAATCCGGACAAGGCGGACATCCTGAAATTCATGGAAGGCAAGATCGCCAAATGGTGGATGCCGGACGACGTTGCGTTCGTGCGGGAAATACCGCACACGGCTACGGGCAAAATCCAGAAGACAACCCTGCGCGAACAGTTCCGCGATTACCGGTTGCCCACCGCCGACTGAGTGAATTTTTCCGATGATCCGCCGACGTCTCTATACCGAAGTGCGCGTGACGTGGCTTGCGACGCTGGCGCGGCGGATCGCGATTTTCTCGCTGCCGGTCACGGCCATCGCGATCATCCTGCATCGCATCGGTCTTGTTGAATACGAACTCGCCTATATCACGCTGTCGGCGGGTTTCGTGTTTGCGCTGCTCGGGCTGCTCGTGGCCATCGCGGCGTTTGTCGTGATCTGGAACGAAGGCCTGCGCGGGCTGGGGCGCGCCATCTCGGCGTTCCTGATCGGCATCGCGGTGCTGGCCTGGCCGACGTTTGAATTTTTGCGAGCAGTGAATTTGCCGGAGATCAGCGACATCAGCACGGACACGTCCGATCCGCCGCGTTTCCTCGCGGTGAGCTCGGCCCGCTCCAGCACGGCAAACTCCGTGAACTATCCCGGCGACCGCACGGCCATGCTGCAGCAGATGTTCTATCCGGCTGTGCGGCCCTACGACGTCGATGCAAACCCGGATGAAGTGTTCAACGCGCTGCTGGCGCTGGTGGAGCGCCGCGGCTGGCGCGTGCTCGACAGCATCACCCCGCGCGGCGGCCAGCGGGAAGGCCGCATCGAAGCCGTGGCGCAAACGCTGCTGATGGGATTTCGGGAAGATCTTGTGATCCGCCTGCGGACTTCGAACGATATTGTCCGGATCGATATTCGTTCCGCTTCCCGCTACGGTACGCACGACTTCGGATCGAACGCGCGGCGCATCGAACGCCTGATGCAGGATTTCATCGACAGCCGCAGACGCCGCTGACGCCGCGAACCGTCAGGCGAGCCTGTAGAGCCCGTCGATGGAGGCCGGACCGTCGGTTTCGATCACGCCGGTGGAAACGAGATTTTCCAGATGCGCGAGCGTGGTCAGCCCCGCTGCCCCCGCGAGCCGCGGGTCGAGACCGATATAGATCGACTGCACGAGGCCGGGGATGTCCGTTTCGCCGCGTTCGAGCCGGCGCAAAATTGCCTGTTCACGCGCATGCCGGTGTTCGATGTAGCGGTCGACGAGGGCAGGGCCGTCGCGCACCGGCCCGCCGTGACCGGGGAGATAAAAAGTTTCCGGACGGCGCATCAGTTTTTTCAGCGAATGCACGTAGTCGCTCATCGAGCCGTCGGGCGGCGCCACGATGGAGGTGGACCAGCCCATCACATGGTCGCCGCTGAAGAGACAGTTTTTTCCGCGCAGCGCGAAGGCAAGATGGTTGGCGGTGTGCCCCGGTGTGGCGATGGCTTCGAGTTCGAAACCGTCACCGGAAACGATGTCGCCCTCGCGCAATGTCACGTCGGGTTTGAAGTTGCGGTCGGCACCGGCCTCGATCGGATTGCTTTCGCCTTCATGCAGCGGGCGCGCGGCGCGATGCGGGCCTTCGCCGTAGGTTTTGGCATCGGCCTGCGCGCGCAGGGCAGGGACCGCACCTGTGTGATCGCGATGGGTGTGCGTCGCCACGATGCAGCCGACCTTGCGGCCGCCCAGCGCCTTCACCAGCGCGTTCACATGCGAGCGGTCGTCGGGACCGGGATCGATGATCGCGACGTCCCGCTCGCCCACGATATACGTACATGTTCCGGTGAAGGTGAACGCACCCGGATTGGGTGCCAGTATGCGCTGCACGCCGGGAAATACGGTCTCCGGGATTCCCGGCACCGCCCTGAAGTCGCGTTCGAAGGTGATTTCGTCAGCCATGCTGCTGTTCAATCCGTCATAAAGCGGAAATGCAAGCCCCGGAGGGGTAGCCGTCGCCGCGAAGCACGCTTGACGGTTCCAGCCGGTTGGGGTCCAATTTTTTACGCAATCGAATTTCGGCCTGCCGATACTGGCGCAGCAGACGGCCGCTCCTGATCGCGAACACCGAAAATCTGGTTGTCGTGAAGCCGGACGATTCCCGTCCGGCGATCGCCCGGCAGGGCGGAATTTCGGGGAAAGGAAATGGCGACGGGTACCGTGAAATGGTTCAACCCGCAGAAGGGATACGGCTTTATCCAGCCGTCCGACGGCGGACGTGACGTGTTCGTCCATATCAGCGCCGTAGAGCAAGCAGGGCTTTCGACGCTGACGGAAGGACAGAAAATCGCCTACGAAGTGATCACGACGGACCGCGGCCGGACCGCCGCGGGCAATCTGAAAGTCGGCTGAGCCGCCGCTGAAACGGCGTCCGCACGACCCTGTGCGCGGAGCAGAGCTTTCCGCGGGGGAATCCGTTTTCCGGAAAATCGGGAAGAAATGGTCGGAGTGGCAGGATTCGAACCTGCGACCCCCTGCTCCCGAAGCAGGTGCGCTACCAGGCTGCGCTACACTCCGATGGATTGGCGCGCGGTCTTAGCAGCCCCCTACCGGGGCTTCAAGCTGGCGCGGGCGCGGCGAAAGCACTATCAGAAGCCGCCCGGAACCATGTCCCGATCTGGCGACATTGATTTGGGACGCGCGGTCACGGCAAATACGGCTCGGATTGGGGCGTAGCCAAGCGGTAAGGCAGCGGATTTTGATTCCGCCATTCGGAGGTTCGATTCCTCCCGCCCCAGCCAACCACCCGTTTCCCCGCTGCGTATCCGGCGTGGGCCGGAACGCGTTTTTCCGCAGTTTGCCGGCTCGCCCGCTTTTGGAAGGGACAGGTTTTCAGATTTTGAAAAGCGTTGAAACGGTCTTGCCGAAAACCCACTCCTTCTGCGACTCGGTGATTCCGGAGTCGTCAACAATCTTGATCGAGCGCGTATAAATATCGGCTGGAGATTTTAAGGCAGCCCATGTTTGTTCCCAGTCGGTTCCAAAAATCACCCGGTCGGCCCCAATTTCCGCGACCGCGCGTGCGATGTGCTCAGGCTTGCTTTGAACCGTATCGAGATAAACATTGTCGTGCTTGAACGCGATCAACAAGCACATCTCAAAAAGCGCGTCATACCCTCTCCCCATCTTTGTTATGATGAAAGGAACTTCGGGGAAACGTTCGGCCAGATCATCCACAAAAGTCGGAACTCCATGATAGATCGGAGTGCCAAATTGCGTCCAAGCCGTTTGAAACATGATGGGGAGCTTGTGTTTCGAGAGCACCTCAAGAAGCGGGGTCAAATCATTCGCAATCTTGTCGGGCGCCGACTCAGCACTGAAACGCGATACACGAATTTCCCCCATGCCCCGCAGGCCCAGGACATTGATCCAATGATCCATGTTGCGCGCCAATTCATCGTAATCCAGCGCGTCCTGTTTTCCTGAAATGCGGGTGTTGTACACGGGCCTGAAAAGACCGACGAAACGATCGGGATGTCTTTTTACGGCCTCCGCAATCGCCTCATTCGTTCCAATTCCCCGCGACTGCGCAACCGCTTTTTGAATACCGACCTCGTCCATCTGGACAAGCATCTCTTCGGTCAGGTCATCGACGCCCTTGAGCATCTCCTGAAAGATTTGAGGATGCTTTCTTCTCAGCAGGATTGGATCGCGAAACGTTTTTATCACATGGCTCAGATCCAGACCCCGATTGCCGAAAGGATGAGTATGCGCATCAATAATGGGATAGCCGCGCGATTTGTTGATTGAACGCAGCGGATGATTTTCCGAATTCATGGGCATGATTGGCTCTTCTGCTTAATTGGACATCAGTTCGTCATATCCGGGCGGCCGTTGTCATGGCCGACAATCCACGAGGTGAAAACAATCATCGCACAGATGGCTCATGGCGTTGTCGAAGACCGGGTGGATTCAGGGTTGGCTTGCGGGGAGGCGGCAAGCACACTCCGGCGAAGCTTGTGGCGCCAGATCTGATAGGTGAGCGCCAGCACAACTCCGGTCAGCCCGATCAGGTCCGTGATGATTTCCGGTGCGATCAGCAGCGGCGCCGAGCAGAACAGCAAAATCCGCACCGGCCAGCCGAGTGGACCGAAAGCATAGCCCCCCGTGGCCATCGACAGCGCGGCTACGCCAAACGCTACCGTTGAGATCACGTGCAGATTATGGAGCGCGGTGCCCTGCAGAAGGATGCCTGTGTCGATCGTGAAAGCATAGGGAATCAGGAAGCCAGGAATGGCCAGAACGAAAGCTGTAAGACCCGAACTCCAGAGATTGGCGCCACTCAAACCCGCCGCGGCGTAGGCCGCCAGCGCGACCGGAGGCGTCACCATTGACAGGATCGCGAAGTAGAAGATGAACAGATGCGCCGCGAGCGCCGGAACGCCGAGCTGCTGCAGCGCCGGCGCCACCAGAATAGCCGAGACCAGATAGGCTGCCGCTGTCGGCATGCCCATTCCGAGAATGATGGTGAGGATCATGGCGCCGACGAGCGACAGGAACAGCGATCCGCCGGCGATATCGAGCAGCCAGCGCTGAAGCCTGAGCGCCATGCCGGTCTGAACGAGCGTCCCGACGATGATGCCCGCGACCGCCGACGGGATTGCCACCTCAACAGTGGCGCGAACTGCACGGACAACCGCCTCGTACATCGCAACGATCGACATGCGCGTCGAAGGGCGGAACAGGCTGATGATGATAATAATGATGGTTGTCACCGCGCCGGTCAGCCGCAATGAATACTGGGACATCAGCAGGTAGACCATGAAGAACAGCGGCAGCAGCAGATGCCAGCGTTCGCGCAACCCGGCGATTGATTCGGCAACCGGCAGGGTTTCATCGGGTTTGAGTCCGTGCCGGCGGGCATACGCATCGACGACGAGATAAATCGAAAAATAATACAGTATCGCCGGTATCACCGCCGCGTAGACCACATCGGCGTAACTGACCCCGACGATGTCGGCGAGAATGAAGGCGGCCGCGCCCATCACTGGCGGCGCCAGCTGACCTCCCGTCGAGGCGGTGGCTTCGATGGCGCCGGCCATGGTCGGCTTGAAACCTCCGCGCTTCATCAGCGGAATTGTCATGATGCCGGTGATGAGCACGTTCGCCACGGCGCTGCCCGAAACTGTCCCGAACAACCCGGATGAAATGACCGAAGCCTTGCCCGCGCCGCCCCAGGCGCGGCCTGTGATGCAGTAAGCGAGATCGACGAACAGCTTTCCGGCGCCGGATCGCTCCAGGAATGCGCCGACAATCAGAAAATAAAACACCATATTGGCCGAGGCCGAGATCGGCGTCCCGAAAATCGCCTGCGTCGACAACACCTGCAGATCGATGAAACGATCCAGCGGCATGCCTCGATGCTGCAGCATCTCCGGCAGGTACGGACCAAAGAAGGTGTAGGCGATGAACAGGACGGCGATACTCGCCAGCACGATCCCGGCGGCGCGGCGGCAGGCTTCCAACAGCAGGATGATCAGGCCGAGACCGAAAACGACATCGGCCCGGTAAACCGCATCGACGCCCTCTATCCTCTCGGAGACGCGCATCCCCTGAGAGACGAAATAACCGGCGCAGACCAGAGAAAGAAGGGCGAGAGCGAAATCATAAAGCGGAACCGGTTCGCTCTCGCTTCGCCGGTGCTGCGGCCCAAACATGACGAACGTGATCGAAAGCGCCGCCCCGAGATGGGTTCCGAGGAAGGTCAATTCGTAGAGCGACCTTCCTCGCATCAAGGGGAGGAATTCAACGAACGTCAGAACGATAGCGACAATGCCGACAAACGCTCGTGCATAACGGGCGGAGAGCATGCGCCTGTTCCTATGTTACATCCCAGGAAAACCGGGCTATTTGATCAACCCGATTTCCTTGTAGTAGCGAGCAGCACCGGGATGCAGCGGACAATTTCCGTTTAGAGACGCCTCCGCCG
>VFQR01001890.1_pt1 | contig 14446 bp, 14 predicted proteins | sample 3512321 | NCBI WGS metagenome assembly VFQR01 (sample SAMN10412374, study PRJNA504923) | tailings metagenome | isolation source: Relicate 3 Philex TSF1 revegetated site | place: Philippines: Tuba, Benguet | collected 2017-08-29
GCGCATGGATGGTCCCCCGCGAGTCGGGCCGGAGCTGGGTGACGCCGATGGTCATGCCGGGCTCGCTGTCCAGCAACCGCGTCGCGGCATTGGCGTAGCTCGCATGCATGAAGAAGAACTGGATGTCGGGGGTGGCGAGCTCCGGCCGTGTCCTGACGAAGCCGAAGGCGAGGCCGGTCCCCAGCGACAGGAACCCCTTGCCGGTGGCGAAGTAGCGCGCCACGGCCTTCGCCAGCGACAGGCCGCGCGTCTGCTCGTTGAGGGTGATCGGCTGCTTCACCCGCCAGTTCATGCGTGTGCAGTAGTGGTCGATGTAGTTCTCGCCGACGCCAGCCAGGGCATGGCGCACGGGAATGCCGATGGATGCCAGAACCTCCGGCCGCCCGATGCCGGAGAGTTCCAGAAGTTGCGGCGACTGCACGGCGCCCGCCGCGAGGATCACCTCGCCGTCGGCCAGCGCCTCGCGCTCGTCGCCGCGCACCCGGTAGCGCACCCCGGTGACGCGGCGGCCGTCGAGGATCAGGCCGGTGGCATGGGCATCCGTCTCGATGGTGAGGTTCGGTCGGCGGCGTGCCGGCTCGAGATAGCCCTCGCGAACGCTCCACCGCCGGCCGTTCTTCTGGTTGGCCTGGTAGTAGCCGAAGCCCTCCTGCGAGAGGCCGTTGTAGTCGCTGGGGGTCGGATAGCCGGCTGCGGCGCCCGCCGCGATGAACGCATTGGCGAGTTCGGGCTGCTCGGAGACGGTGACGACGGACATCGGGCCGTCGCGCCCGCGCAACTCGGGATCGCCGCCGTCGAAGGACTCGATCTTGCGGAAATAGGGCAGCACGTCGGCGAAGGACCAGCCGGCGGCGCCGCGCTGGCTCCAGCCGTCGAAATCCTCGGCCTGGCCGCGCACGAAGATCATGCCGTTGATGAGGGTCGAGCCGCCGAGGCCCCTGCCGCGCGGCACGACGATGCGCCGGTTGCCGGTGGTGGCCTCGGGTTCGGTCTCGAAGCGCCAGTTGAAGTCGGCTCCGGCGAGGAGCTTGGCGAAGCCGGCCGGCACCGACACCCAGAAGCCCTTGCCCTCGCCGCCGGCTTCGAGGAGCAGGACGCTGATACGCGGGTCCTCACTCAGGCGTGCCGCGAGGATGCAGCCGGCGGTGCCACCGCCCACCACGACATAGTCGAACCTGCGTGCAGCCCCGCTCATCGTCGGTCAGGCCTCCCATACTGCTTCGGTCGTTGGCGCGATGCCGGAGCGACGCGCCGACGCGGGGGGAGCCGACCAACCGAGGTTCCGGCATGGGCTACGGCTGGGAATGGACAAAACTCGGAGCAAGGTCAGGCACTTCTCGTTCTTGCGACGGGAAGATTGAGGCAAGCTGGAACCTTGTCAAACCGTCCCTTCGACGGGCCGGCGACAGGCCGGCGCAACGCCGTGCCGCCGCCTCGCCCTGCCGTTGCGGCAGGGAAGGGATGTGCATCTAACGGCTGACGTGCATCAAGCGCGCGCGCCGATCGCTTTACAGGTCCCATCAGCAGGCCTATCGCCATTTATGACAGTTCGATGACACGATTCGAGAGGCGGGGATGCTGGGCTGGTTTCAGAAGCTCCTTCCCAAGGAGGAGAAGTTCTTCGATCTCTTCGAGCTTCACGCCAAGACGCTGGTCGCAGGCGCCGAAGCGCTGAAGGGGCTGCTCAACGGCGAACTGGACGTCCAGGCCGGCAGCCGCGAGGTCCTGGCGCAGGAGCAGCGCGCCGACGAGATCGCCGCACAGGTGATGGTGGCCGTCGGACGGACCTTCATCACGCCCTTCGACCGCGGCGACATCGAGGAACTGATCGGGTCGATGGATGATTCGATCGACCAGATGCAGAAGACGGTGAAGGCCATCGTTCTCTTCGAGGTCGACACCTTCGCGCCAGCCATGAAGGAACTCGGTTTCGTCATCGTCGAGGCGGCCGAGCGGTTGGTCGATCTCCTGCCCATGCTGCGCAACATCAAGAAGCACTCCGACGCGATCGGGCTCCTCGCCAAGGAGATCGGACGGATCGAGGAGAAATCGGACGAGCTGCACGACCTGGGCGTGAAGGAGCTGTTCAAGGCCCACCGCGGCTCCGACGCCATGGCCTATATCGTCGGCGCCGACATCTACGACCATCTCGAGAAGGTGGTGGACCGCTTCGAGGACGTCGCCAAGCGGGTCAGCCGCATCGTCCTCGAACATCTCTGAGGCGAGGGCACGCCTTGGACCTCTCCTCCGTCGCCTTCGCGCTGATCTTCCTCATCGGGGTGGCCCTGCTCTTCGACTTCCTGAACGGCCTGCACGATGCGGCGAACTCCATCGCCACCATCGTCTCGACGCGCGTGCTGGCGCCACGCTGGGCGGTGATGTGGGCCGCCTTCTTCAACTTCATCGCCTTCCTGTTCTTCGGCCTTCATGTGGCGCAGACGGTCGGCTCGGGGATCATCCAGGCCTCCATCGTCGACGACCGCGTCATCTTTGGCGCGCTCACCGGCGCGATCAGCTGGAACGTCATCACCTGGATCGCCGGAATTCCCTCGAGTTCCTCCCATGCGCTGATCGGCGGCCTGGTCGGCGCCGGGCTGTCGAAAGTTGGCATTTCGTCCATCGTGTGGTGGGGGCTCGGCAAGACCTTCGTCGCCATCTTCATGTCCCCCGCCGTCGGCTTCGCGCTGGCGCTGGCACTGGTCCTGTTCGTGTCCTGGCTCTTCGTCCGGGTGGCGCCGATCAAAGTCGATTCCACCTTCCGCGTGCTGCAGTTCGTTTCAGCCTCGCTCTATTCGCTCGGTCACGGCGCCAACGACGCGCAAAAGACCATGGGCATCATCGCCGTGCTGCTGTTCTCCCACGGCATGATGGGAGACAGGTTCGAGGTGCCCTTCTGGGTGGTCATCTCGTGCCAGGCGGCCATGGGGCTCGGGACCCTGTTCGGCGGCTGGAGGATCGTTCACACCATGGGTTCGAAAATCACCCGCCTCTCGCCGCAGCAGGGGTTCTGCGCCGAGACCGGCGGCGCCATCACGCTGTTCATGGCGACGGGGCTCGGCGTCCCGGTGTCGACGACCCACACCATCACCGGAGCGATCATCGGCGTCGGGGCTGCCCGGCGCGTCTCGGCCGTGCGATGGGGCGTCGCCAGGGGTATCGTCTTCGCCTGGATCGTCACCATGCCGATGGCGGGCCTCATGGCTTCCGCCGCCTATTTCGCCTCCGCCTTCTTCCTGACGGGGCGCTAGGGCATGGTGCTGACCGAAACCTCACCAACTGCCGGCGACGTCGTGATCGATAGTGTCGGGCAGGAAGCCGGAGACGTCGTGGAAGCATCCGAACCGCGTCGCCAATACGCCGCCCTGCCGTTTCGGCTGGCGCCGGACGGCAGCCTGCAGGTGCTGCTGATCACCTCCCGCAGCACGCGGCGGTGGATCATCCCGAAGGGCTGGCCGATGGGCCAGCGCGCGCCACACAAGGTGGCCGAGCGCGAGGCGATGGAGGAAGCCGGCATCGCCGGCCGCATCCGCAAGCAGCCGCTGGGCTCCTATGGCTACGACAAGCTGATGTCCGACGGCTCGCGTGTGCGCTGCCGCGTCGACGTCTACCCCCTCGATGTCCGCAAGGAGAAGGCCTCCTGGCCGGAGAAGAAGCGCCGGGAGCGACGGTGGATGGCGGTGGAGGAAGCGGCGTCCCTGGCGGACGATGCCGAGCTCGTTCCTCTCATCCGCAACCTGACGGTCGGCAAGGACTAGCCTGCGCGCCGCGCATGGCAAAACGCCTGCCTTCGGGGCATGCTGACGGTCCTCAAGGGAAGGACCGTCCATGATCTACGAACTGCGCATCTACAATTGCCTGCCGGGCCGGCTGCCGAAGCTTCTGGCGCGCTTCCAGAACCACACGCTGAAGCTCTGGGAGAAGCATGGCATCCGCCAGGCCGGCTTCTTCACCACGGCGATCGGTCCGTCGAACAACGACCTGACCTATCTCGTGGCCTGGGAATCCATGGCCGAGCGCGAGCAGAAGTGGAGCGCCTTCCAGCAGGATCCCGACTGGATCGCCGCGCGCAACGACAGCGAGAAGGACGGCCCGATCATCGCCAATGTGGCGAGTTCGTTCCTGTCGCCGACGGCCTTCTCGTCGGTGAAGTGAGGTCGAACGGGGCGGATCGCCGATCCGCCCCGCATCGCAAGGTCATTCGGTGGTGAAGCGCGTGGTGCCTGCCGAGCGATTGTAGAAGATCGTCACGCGGCTGACCTGGCAGAGATTGATGCCGCGGAACTCGGCGGCCTCCTGATCGTCGTAGACGACCTTGATGTCGAACATGCACTGGGACGTGTTGCGATTGAAGCGGACGTTGAGCTGCTGGCCGTTTTCGAGGCTGTCGTCGCCCATCAGGTCCTCTTCCCAGCTGTTGACGTTGGAGGCGCTGACATAGACCTCGTCGATCGTATAGCCGGTGCGGTTGACGAGAACGAAATCCTGTTGGGCCTGGGCGTGCGCGTCGCCCGCGGTCACGAGGGAAAGGGCGGCAAAGGCCGCAAGCAGGAAGGCTCGCATGGGAATCTCGGGAGTTTTTTTCCGGGGCGGGACGGCTCGCTGGCCGGACTGGGTGTGACAGCCGTCATGGAAGACCCTGAGCCCGCTTTTGACGCTGCGTCAATTGGTCCCTGCGCCTCGCCGATGGCCTAGGCCATCGGGGTGGGCGCGGTACAGTCTCCGGCGCTCAGCGAGCAGCCCCGAGCACGATCGGCTGGCCGTGCGGCGTCGCTTCGGCGGCGGCGTGCCAGGCTTCTGTCGTCGCGTCGATCGCGGGCGCGGTGGTCACGCCCTTGGCGATCATCAACCGCTCCAGCGCCTTCAGCCAGTGGGTGTAGTAGGTCTCGCCGGTATCCGGGTCGCCGGCTGCCTGAGCCGCGCGGATCTCCGCCGACAGCGCCCCGGCCCATTCCGGCCAGGTGAAGACGCCCTTCTGGTGCAGGGTGACGGCGAGCGCGAAGGCATGGGCTTCCCAGGGCTCGCGGAAGACCGGCCCCTCGGCGTCGCAGGGAATATGGGGCAGGGCAGTCAGGTCAGGTGTGGCGGCGGGCTGTGTCATGCCGGGCCCAGATAGCTGTCCCAGGCGTCGACGGAGACGCTGGAAGTTGGATCTCCGTCGGCGCCGAACAGGTCGGCGCCGTCGAAGCGGACGGTGTAGAGCCATTGCGGCGCCTCGCCGACCGCCGTGGCATTGGTGTCGGCGAAGACATGGACGCCATGGAGGTGAGTCACAGTACCGACCTTGCCCTGCACATATCGCGGCAGGCGCGTATGGCCTGCCGGCACGGGCACCGTCGCGGTGCGCACCCGGTCGCCGACAGCGAAGCGGGCCGGTGTCGTCGCCGTGCGGTCGGTCGGGCCGCCGCGGGCGAGGGTCGCGGGAACCTTGTCGACGGTGAGAACGCGGGCGACGGGCTTCGGCGGGTCGACGGCATGGCCGGCTGCGACGTCCGCCTCGGTGACGAGACCGCGCTCGGCCAGAAGGCGCTCCATCGCGCCAGTCCAGATCTCGTAGTAGCTCATCGCCAGATAGTCGGGCTGCTGCTCGCGGGCGGCCCGAGACTGGTCGATGGTCCAGGACCCGGTGGCGCCCATGGCGAGGGTCAGGGCCAGCGCCCGCTTCTCCCACTCCGCGTGGAACCAGGGTTCGTTCTTCTCCGGAACGACCGGGCCGAGGCCCTTGCGGCCGCCGAGGTCGGCATAGGTGGTGTAGGTCACGACGCCACCTCATCCGGCCGGCGGGCGAGGCCGGTGCCGATCATCGAGTCGCGGGTGACGAGGTCGGCGAGGCGTTCCTCGTCCCAGCCCTCGGTGCCCGGCGGGCGCTCGGGAATGACGAGGTAGCGGACCTCGGCCGTCGAATCCCAGACCTTGATCGATTTCCCGCCGGGAAGGGAGACGCCGAAATCGGCGAGGACGCCGCGCGGGTCGCGCACCGCCTTGGCGCGGTAGGGCGCCGACTTGTACCAGACCGGCGGCAGGCCCAGCACCGGCCACGGATAGCAGGAGCAGAGCGTGCAGACGACCATGTTGTGGGTGTCCGGCGTGTTCTCGATGGCGACGAGATGCTCGCCCTGCCGCCCGGCATAGCCGAGTTCGGCCACCGCCCTGGTGGCATCCTCGAGCAGCCGCTGGCGATAGGCCGGATCCGTCCAGCTCTTCGCCACCACCCGGGCGCCGTTGTGTGGGCCGACCTTGGTCTCGTAGGTCTCGATCAGCAGGTCGAGGGCGGCCGGGTCGACATAGCCCTTCTCGGTGAGGATCGTCTCCAGCGCCCGGACGCGGGCATCCATCGGCGACAACTCGCTGTGGTCATGATCGTGGTCGTGATCATGATGGTGGTGATGGTGTTCGTGGTGGTGATCGTGATCAGCCATGGCTCACCTCTGCGCTGTGCCGGAGGCTAGCGCGACGACGGTCGTCAGGGGAAGGCGGCGGCCTGGAGAGGCCGCCATGCAGTCCGGTGGGCGGTCAGCCGCGGGCGGCCTTGGCCAGGTCCTCGGCCCGGAGATCCTTGCGCAGGATCTTGCCGACGTTCGACTTCGGCAGCTCTGTGCGGAACTCGACGAATTTCGGCACCTTGTAGCCGGTCAGATGCTCCTTGCAGAATGCGCGCACCTGCTCGACGTCGAGGTCCATCTCCGGCCGCTTGACGATGAAGGCCTTCACCGCCTCGCCGGCCGCGCCGTCGGGGACGCCGACCACCGCCACCTCGAGCACGGCAGGGTGCTTGGCCAGTGCGTCCTCGACCTCGTTGGGGAAGACGTTGAAGCCGGAGACCAGCACCATGTCCTTCTTGCGGTCGACGATGCGGAAATAGCCGTCGTCGTCCTGGGTGGCGATGTCGCCGGTGTAGAGCCAGCCGTCGCGGACGGTCTTGGCAGTCTCCTCGGGCTTGCGCCAGTAGCCGGCCATGATCTGGGGGCCGCGGGCGATGAGTTCGCCCGGCTGGCCATGCGGGACCTCGTTGCCGGCGTCGTCGACGCACTTGATGTCGGTGGAGGGTACCGGCACGCCGATGGTGCCCTCCTTCACCGCGTCGAGCGGGTTGAAGGTGAGGACCGGTGATGACTCGGTCAGACCGTAGCCCTCGATGACCGGGGTTCCCGTGACCTCTTTCCAGCGCTTGGCGACGGCATCCTGCAGCGCCATGCCGCCGGCGCAGGCACTCTTCAGCGACTTCGGCGGGCTGGCGCGGAACCAGGCCTCGTTGTTGAGCCCGTTGAACAGCGTGTTGACGCCGGTCAGCGTCGAGATCGGGAACTTTTCGAAGGCCTTCTGCAGGTTGGTCAGCGGGCGGGGATTGGGCACCAGGACGTTGTGCGCGCCGAGGACCCAGTAGCCCAGCATGTTCACCGTGAAAGCGAAGATATGATAGAGCGGCAGCGCCGTGAGGATGGTCTCCTCGCCCTTGACCATGTTCTGGGCGACCATCTCGATCGACTGGGCCATGTTCAGCACGAGGTTGCCGTGGGTCAGCATGGCGCCCTTGGAGACGCCGGTCGTGCCACCCGTGTATTGCAGCACCGCCAGCGTATCGAGGCCGACATTGTCGGTGTAGGCGGCGATGTTGGCGCCGGACTTGCGGGCCTCGCCCTGCGACAGGGCGGAGCGGAAGGTGGTGTGCGGTACCGGCACCGGCTTGACCGACTTGTCCTTGTACTTCTGCACCAGGCCGACCAGCGTGCCCTGCAGCCAGGGCATGAAGTCGGTGATCGACGAGACGACGACGTTCGGCACCCGGTGGATCGCGTAGGCCGAGGGGAGCTTGTCGGCGAACATGTCGATGATGACGAGCAGGTCCGGCTCGCCGTCGGCGAAGACCTTGCCCATCTCCTCCGCCGTGTAGAGCGGATTGATGTTGATGAGGACACACCCCGCCTTGAACACACCGAACGCGACGATGGGAAAGGCCAGGGCGTTCGGCGTCTGCAGCGCGATGCGGGCCCCCGGCTGCAGTTTGAGGACATCGCGCAGATAGACCGCGAAGGCATCCGACCAGCGGTCGATCTCGGCATAGGTCAGCGAGCCACCCATGCCGTTCGGCAGGCAGAGCGAGAAGGCCGGCTTGTCCGCGTAGGTGCGCGCCACCGAGCGGACCATGGCGGCGAGGTTCGGATAGGGCGCCTCGTCGATCGTGTGCCGCATCCCGACGGAATAGGACTTCGTCCAGGGCCTGGCGGGCGCGGCGGCGGCGGTGGTCATGCGATCCTCCCGGAGATTGCTGGCATGCTTTTGCCCATCCATACCGCGCCGGTCGAAGATCGCCTAGTCGGTGCGGCGATCTGGCCCTCCGTCCATCGGCCGAAGCGGGGTCAGCGGAGCTTGCCGGCCGCGCGCAGCACGAAGCCGATGACCTCGGCAACCGCGCGGTAGAGTTCTTCGGGGATGTGATCATCCACGGCCACGCCCGACAGGGCTTCCGCAAGCAGCGGATTGCCCTCGACCGCGACGCCGTTCTCGCGGGCGGTCGCGATGATCTTCTCGGCGATCGCTCCGCGGCCCGAGGCGGTGACGCGCGGGGCCGCATCCTTCGTCATGTCGTATTCCAGCGCCACCGCGACAGCGGGGCGCGGCGGGGCCGGGTCGTCGCTCATGACGAGAGATCCAGGCGTCGTACGGTCGCCCGCTCTGCCTCGCGCGGCTCGGGCGGGCGGCCGGAGGCGATGGTGAGCCGGTCGATGGTGAAGGCGGAGGCCTCGAGCGCCTCGGAGAGGCCGTCGCGCTGGGCCTCCAGGGCTGCGGCGACGGCGTCGCGTTCGGCCCAGAGCTGGATACCGATGCGGCCGTCATGCCAGCGCACTGCCGCATGGATCGGCCCCAGCGGCTCCGCCTCCAGCGAGAAGCGCATGGTCCAGTCGCCGCCAGCCCGGCCGCCCGCCTTCCGGTCCTGCCGCTCCTCGTGGTCCTGCTCGCGCTGGATCTGGAACTGGACGATGGCGGTTTCCACGCCAACCCGGAGAGGCACTTCAAGCGTCGCCTGGAGCGGAGCGTCAGGCCTGCCCAGGTCGCGCGCTTCCGGCAGGGAGGCTGCCTGCAGCAGGGTGATCCTCGCGAGAGCCGCCTCGGTGCGCTCGGTCAGGACACGGGCGACCTCCGCCGATGTGGCCGAGGCGGGCAGGCTCGCGGAGGCGGGCGGTTGGCCATGGGGGAGAGCGCCGCGCAGGGGCGGGCGCTCGTGCCCTTCCACCTTCGGGACCGTGACCTCCGGATCGGCGGGGAGCGTCGCGGTCCAACTGGCGAGGGCGGATTGCAGCCGCTGCAGCGCGGCCTTGAGATCGGGCGGCAAGGGGACGCCCGGTGGCAGCGCTGCCAGCCGCGCCTCGAGCAGCGGGCCCGAGTTGCGAAGGGCCGTGGCCAATCCGTCGGGCCGTGCCAACTCTTCCGGCGGAGCGCGGAATCCGAGGATCGCCGCCATCGCCTGAAGCACGGCCGGCGGGGGGGAGGAGGCGGTCCTGCCCTGCGCGACCGCCGTCAGATCGGCGAAAAGGGTGGTCAGGCTTTCCTGTCGCCCGGCGGCGGCACGGACGGCCTGGACGACAAGCTCGCGCCCCGCCGGAGCCGGGAGAGGGGCTGCGGTCGCCGTTTCGGCCTGCCGCGCGAGGTCGGCCGAACCGCGGGCGACCAGCGCCACCTGAGCTCCATCGCGCGGACCCGTCGCCGGTGCCGGCGCAAGCCCGCGGGCGAGCATGTCGACCAGCGCCGCCGCCACAGTTCCGGCCGCCGGGAGGGGCACAGCCGGCGCGGCCGGGGGAGTGGCTCCGGAAGCTGCGGCTGGCAGGGTGGTCGGTGCAGCCGGGGGCGTCGGCGCGTTCCGCGGGAGGGCGGTCTCGGTCAGCGTCAGCCGGACCGCCTGGCCCTGTCGTTCGGCCGTCAGGTTGAGGCTGGCGCCGGGGACCAGCGGCTGAGTGGTCTTCACGTCGAGCGTTCCGCTCCCCACCGTCAGGCGGGCGATGCCATCGGCCAGCATCGCAGCGACGCGCACGGCAATGGTCTCGCCCGGACGGACGCCGAGCGCCTCGAGCTGCGCGCGCCACTGCACCTGTTCCACGGGCGCCACCGAAACGGTGGGCCGGATGCCCTCGACGCTCACGCGGTTCCTCCCAACAGGAGATGCGGAATCGAAGCCTGCCGGACAAATCATGACCGATTCGGTAAGGCCGATCTTGACTCGTTCCGGTTTCCGCAACGAAATCGCGGGGAAATCTGCCCGATCGGTCTGTCCGAGACATGCACGAGAGGTGGAGAAGTGCCGTTCCGGCCGGCGGCGATCATGTGAGGGCGTATCGATGTTGCATCAACCGCGTCGCTGGCTTCCGGGCCTGCTGCCTCTTGCTCTTCTGGCCGGCGGCTCCCTGTGGTGGAAACAGGACGCGATCGAGGCCGACCTCGCAGCGCGTGCCACCCGCGCCATCGGCGCCGCTTCGACCCTCGACGGCAAGCCCTGGGCCAGCGTGACCGTGCGAGGCCGCGACGCCGTCATCACCGGTACCGCGCCGGCGCTGGATGCGGCTGCCCTTGCCGAGAATTCGGCGGAGGGTGAGTACGGCGTCCGCCGGGCCGACGCGGCCAACGACCTGCTGCCTCCGGCCAATCCCTTCGGCTGGTCGGCGCGGCGCGACGGCCAGACCATCGTTCTGTCCGGGCAGGTCGCGCCCGACGGGTCTCGCGCGCGCCTCGTGGCCGCCGCCCAGAAGGCGGTCGCCGGCGGTGCCGTCAGCGACCTGATGACTCTCGCACGCGATATTCCGGCCACCGCCACCCGTGCAGCGGAAATGGCTCGGCCACTCTCAGCGGAACGGCCCTGCGCTTCACCGGGACGGCCGCCGATGCAGCCACCAAGGCGCTTATCGACCAGGCCCTGGCCGCCTTGCCGCAGGGCATCACTGCCGGGGGTATCAACGTTACGGTCCCCGGCGCGACGGTCGCGCAGGCCCCGCCGCCGGCCGCGATCCTGCCTCCGGTCGCCGACTGGAGCGCCACCAAGGCCGCCGACGGGGCGATCCGCCTCGAGGGCACCATCGGATCGGAAGAGGCGCGCCAGCGCATTCTCGCCGCCGCCCGGGCCTCGACCACCGGCCCGGTCACCGATGCGATGACGGTGATCGGTGGCCTGCCCGCCAATCTCGAGGCGAAGGCGCTATCTGCCATCGAACAGCTGAAGGGCCTGTCGAGCGGAGCTGCCAGGATCGCCGGCACGGTCTTCTCCTTCACCGGGACAGCGGCGGATCAGGGGGCCTTCGAGCGCCTCGCGGCAGCGGTCCGATCCGCCGGCGACGGTTTCACCACCGGCGACCTGGTCGTTGCCCCGCCGGTCGTGTCGCCCTTTTCCTGGAGCGCGCGTCGCAATCCCGACGGCCTGACGCTCCAGGGCTTTGCGCCGTCAGATGCGGCGAAGGCTGCTCTCATCGCCGAGGCAAGGCGCCTTTTCCCCGGCACGAACATCGTTGACCAGGTCCGGATCGCCTCGGGTTTCCCGAGCGGTGTGGACTTCGCGGCGCTCTCGACGACGGCGTTGACGCAGCTCTCACGCCTGGCGGAGGGCTCGGTCCAGCTGAACGGCAACCGCCTGTCTCTGGCCGGCCGCGCTGCGGATGCGGCAACCGCAATGGGAATCAGGCAGGCTCTCGCCGCCATGGGGCCGCCTGTGCTCGCCGTCAGCGACATAGCGCTGCCGCCGGCCGAGATTCCGCCACCGGCCGCGGCGCCGCCGTTGTCAGCCGATCTGACGCCGCCGGCTCCGCCACCGCCTGTTGCTGCCGCGCCGCCACCGCCGCCCGTGGCTCCGGCTCCGGTGGCCGCCGTCGCCCCTCCGCCGGCTCTCCCGCCGGGAGCCATCCCGCCGCCGCCGGCATCGCCGCCGCTGTCAGCGGATCTGGTGCCACCTCCCGCTCCCCCGCCGTCCGCCCCGGTGGCGGCAATGGCAGCTGCCTCGACCCGCGCGCCTGGGGCCATGCCGCCGCCGCCCGCGCCGGCTCCGGTGTCACTGCCGAGGCCGGATTGCCCGGTCATCATCCAGACGGCGCTGGAGGGCGACCGCATCCTCTTTGACTACTGGAAGGCCGAGCAGCGCGCCGAGCACGGGCCCGTACTGGACCGCCTGGCGGCGGCAATCAGGCGCTGCGCCGAGGACGAGCGCATCGAGGTCGCCGGCCACGCCGACCTGCACAATGCGACCAACCAGAACCAGCGGCTGTCGGAAGAGCGCGCCGGCCTGATGCGCGCCGAACTCATCCGGCGGGGTGTGCCGGCGGGTGCGTTGGTCGTCGTCGGCTATGCGGCGTCGCGCCCGGTCGTGCCCGGCGATACGGAGGAGGCGCGGGCGCTGAACCGGCGCGTCGAATTCCACGTCAAGCCGCGCAACTGAGGAGACAGGGTCATGTTCTATCTCGTCCAGACCTTCGCCATCCCGCTCCTCGCCGCGCTCGCCGCCGGACTTGCCGTGGGCTGGGTGACCTCCGACCGCGAGGACAAGGGTCCGAGCGGCTGGGCCGCCCTCGCCATCACGACCTTCATGCTGATGGCGGTCGCTTCCGCCCTCAAATGGGTGCCTGGCCGGCCGGGCCTCTGGCTCGATACGGCCGTGCTGTTTTCGACCGCCTACCTTGTCGGTTGCGTGGCCGGCGCTTTCGCCCGCGTCTTCACCGACAAGGTCGAGGAGATGGCCAGCGAGCCGCTGGAGCAGCTGGCAGGGGCCGGTCAGGCCTTCACCTCGACTGCCGATGCGGTGAAGGCGGTGGCCGGCGCGACGCAGTCGGCGGCGCGTGTCGTCGGTGATGCGGCCGACAGGCGGCTCGAGGCGCAGGCCGCTGCGAGTGCGACGCCGGCGGCGCCCGAACCGAAGGCGACCAGCGGCGCGGCTGCGGCAGCGGAGGCCATGGCGCAAGGCACCAGGCCGCACGGCCTTGCGGCGCCGCGTGATGCAAAGCCCGACGAGCTCGAGCTCATTCGCGGTATCGGACCGCAGAACGAAGCGCGGCTTCACGCGCTCGGCGTCTTCCACTTCGACCAGATCGCATCCTGGACGGCGAAAGAGGCGCAGTGGGTGGGTGGCTATCTCGCCTTCCCGGGCCGGATCGAGCGCGAGGACTGGATCGGCCAGGCGAAGATCCTGGCGGCAGGCGGCACGACCGACCATGCCCGCAAGGTTCAGAGCGGCGAGATCGCCAGCACGCCGGACGGCAAGCCGCCGTCAGCGTGACGCTCGTCTGCGGACATGAAAAGGGCCCCGGCAAGCGTCTTGCCGGGGCCCTTGTCGTTCATTGGGCAGCGATCAATGCGTCAGGTCAGGTAGTGGACGCCGGCGACGATGATCAGTGTCCAGACCACGAAATTGGCGGTGATCGTGGCGGCGACAGCCTGTGTCGGAGACATGCGGAACCTCATTGAACCGGTCTTCCTCTTGCGTGGAAGAACCCCTCCGCCGCCCTTTCTAGCGATCCGGGGTGTCGCGTCGATGAAAGCCTGAAGGAAGGGTTAACCGGCCGTCCCGCATCGGGCAGGCGTCGTCAGATGCTGCCGACGGTCTTCAGACGCACGCGCGGATGGATCTCGGCCTGGCTGAGCACCGGCGTCTGCGCGCGGAAGCGCTCGACGATGGACCGCACGAAGGGCCGGATTCCGGGGCTCGTCAGGAGGACCGGCGCCTCGCCCATCCTGGCGGCGTCCTCGAAGGCGTCGCGCACCAGCATGATGAATTCGGAGAGTTTCGAGGGCTGCATGGCGAGCTGGCGGTCGTCGCCCTGGCCGACGATGGAATCGGCGAAGGCCTGCTCCCACTGGGGCGACATGGCGATCAGCGCGAGGCCGCCGTCCATTCCCGCATACTGGGCGCAGAGCTGGCGGGCGAGGCGCGAGCGCACATGCTCGGCGATCTGCGCCGGCGAGCGGGTGAAGGCGATCGCCTCGGCGATGCCCTCGAGGATGGTCGGGAGGTCGCGGATGGAGACGCGCTCGGCGAGAAGCGTCTGCAGCACGCGCTGGATGCCGGAGATGGTGATCTGGGTGGGCACCAGATCCTTGACCAGGTCGGACTGATCCTTGGGCATCTCCTTGATGAGCTTCTGGACCTCGGAATAGCTCAGCAGGTCGGAGACGTTGGCCTTCAGGATCTCGGTGAGGTGGGTGGAGAGCACGGTGGCCGCATCGACCACGGTATAGCCGCGGACGCTCGCCTCCTCCTTGAGCGCGGCATCGACCCAGGTCGCCGGCAGGCCGAAGGTCGGCTCGGTCGTGTGGACCCCGGGAAGGTCGACGTGGCCGCCGGCCGGGTCCATGACCATGTACTGCATCGGCCAGATCTGCCCCTGGCCGGCATCCACCTCCTTCACGCGGATGATGTACTGGTTCGGTGGCAGCTGGACATTGTCGAGGATGCGCACCGAGGGCATGACGAAGCCCATGTCGG
>VFQR01001891.1_pt1 | contig 14446 bp, 14 predicted proteins | sample 3512321 | NCBI WGS metagenome assembly VFQR01 (sample SAMN10412374, study PRJNA504923) | tailings metagenome | isolation source: Relicate 3 Philex TSF1 revegetated site | place: Philippines: Tuba, Benguet | collected 2017-08-29
CAGGGCCGACAGCAGCGGGCCGCTGCCGCGCGCCACGGGGTAGACCACCGTCAGGTCCGCCGCCCGGTAGCCGGCGATCAGGCAATTGAAGTAGGCCAGGTGCACGAGCGCGCTGGCCGCCACGAAGGCCCAGGCGGTCAGTGACCAGTGAGGGATCTCGGAGAGCCCCACCCACAGCACCGCCGGCAGCCACAGCACGGTCACGCCCAGCGCGCAGCTGAAGACGAAATGCGGCCCGCCACCCCAACGCTTGGCAGCGAGGTTCCAGAGGGCGTGGAGGAGGGCGGCGGTGAGGACGAGGGCGAGGGCCGAAGCCGGCATCTCAGTAGATGAGCCGGTCAGGCCGGATGTCGCGCAGGATGGTGGTGGCGATCTCTTCGATGCTCTTGTGCGTAGACGACAGCCAGGAGATGCCGTCGCGCTTCATCATGGCTTCGGCTTCGTTGACCTCGTAGCGGCAGTTCAGCACGTCGGCGTACTTGCTGCCCGGGCGGCGCTCGTTGCGGATGGAGGCCAGGCGCTCGGGGTCGATGGTCAGGCCGAAGCACTTGCGCTTGTGCGGCAGCAGCGGCGCGGGCAGCTTGCGGCGCTCGAAGTCCTCGGGGATGAGCGGGTAGTTGGCCGCCTTGATGCCGTGCTGCATGGCGAGGTAGAGCGACGTCGGCGTCTTGCCGCAGCGGCTCACGCCCACCAGGATGACGTCGGCCCGGTCCAGGTTCTTGGCCGACTGACCGTCGTCGTGCGCCAGAGAGAAGTTGATGGCCTCGATGCGGTCGTGGTACTCCTGGCTCTGGGCCACGTTGGAGAAGCGCCCCACCCGGTGGTTGCTCTTGATGCCGAATTCGTCTTCCAGCGGCTCGATGAAGGTGCCGAACATGTCCATGACCCGGCCCTGGCAGTGCTCGCGGACGACCTTGAGCACGTCGCGGTTCACGAGGGTGGCGAACACGATCGGCGTCTTGCCCTCGCGCTGGGCCAGTTCGTTGATCTCCTGCACCACGGCATGAGCCTTCTCGGCGCTATCGATGAAAGGGCGGCGCACATGGCGCGGCTTGATCTCGAACTGGGCCAGGATGGAGTTACCGAAGGTTTCGGCAGTGATGCCGGTGCCGTCTGAGACGAAATACACGGTTCTGTCGGACATGGCGGGCTCGCGGCGAGATCAAGGGGGTCGACGAAGTTCCCATCATAGGAGCGGCCCCGCCTAGAATCGGCGCTAATTGCTTTGCCCCACCATGCGCACCCCCACCTCATTCCAAGAACACCTCACCGGTGTGAACACGCGCCGTAACCGGCCGTGCCTGGGTGCAGCGGACACAGCCCCGAGTTTTCAACCTCCCGGAGTTTTCCCATGTCTGCTGCACGCTTTGAGGCGACCGCCCTGGTCGTTCCGTTTGAGAACCTGAGAATGACCGACGTCGAGGCAGTCGGCGGCAAGAACGCCAGCCTCGGCGAAATGATCTCCCAGCTCTCGGATGCCGGCGTCCGCGTGCCTGGTGGCTTTGCCACCACGGCGCACGCGTTCCGACAGTTTCTGAAGCACGAAGGCCTGGACGCCCGCATCGCGGGGCGCCTGTCCACGCTCAACACCGACGACGTCCGCGCGCTGGCCGAGGCCGGTGCCGAGATCCGGGGCTGGATCGAGGCCCAGCCGTTTCCGGCCGACCTGGAGGCCCAGGTGCGCGCGGCCTACGAGCGCCTGACCGCCGACAACCCTGACGCTACCTTCGCCGTGCGCTCCTCGGCCACCGCCGAAGACCTGCCCGACGCCTCCTTCGCCGGCCAGCAGGAGACCTTCCTGAACGTGCACGGCATCGACGAGGTGCTGCACAAGATGCGCGAGGTGTTCGCCTCGCTCTACAACGACCGCGCCATCAGCTACCGCGTGCACAAGGGCTTCGCCCACGGTGCCGTGGCGCTGTCGGCTGGCGTGCAGCGCATGGTGCGCAGCGACCTGGGCTCGGCCGGCGTGATGTTCACCATCGACACCGAAAGCGGCTTCCAGGAGGTCGTCTTCATCACCTCCAGCTATGGCCTGGGCGAGACGGTGGTGCAGGGCGCCGTGAACCCGGACGAGTTCTACGTCCACAAGCCGGCGCTGAAGAGCGGCAAGCTGGCCATCATCCGCCGCAACCTGGGCTCCAAACTGATCCGCATGGAGTTCGCGACGCCCGAGGAAAAGGCAGCGACAAAGAAGCTGGTCAAGACCGTGGACACCGCGCCCGAGGCCCGCAACCGCTACTCGCTCAACGACGCGGAAGTGACCGAGCTGGCCAAGTACGCCCTCATCATCGAGCAGCACTACGGCCGCCCGATGGACATCGAGTGGGGCCGCGACGGCGTCGACGGCAAGCTGTACATCCTGCAGGCCCGCCCCGAGACGGTGAAGAGCCAGGCCGCCGGCCAGGTCGAGCACCACTACAAGCTCAAGGCCCACAGCGCCGTGCTGGCCGAGGGCCGCGCCATCGGCCAGAAGATCGGCACCGGCCCCGTGCGCCTCGTGGAGAGCGTCGCCGAGATGGAGCGCGTGCAGCCGGGCGACGTGCTCGTCACCGACATGACCGACCCGAACTGGGAGCCGGTCATGAAGCGCGCCAGCGCCATCGTCACCAACCGCGGCGGCCGCACCTGCCACGCGGCCATCATCGCGCGTGAACTCGGCATTCCGGCCGTGGTGGGCTGCGGCGATGCCACCGAGACGCTGAAGGACGGTCAGCTCGTCACCGTCGCCTGCTCGGAAGGTGACACCGGCTACATCTACGACGGCCTGCTGGAGACCGAGGTCAGCGAGGTGCACCGCGGCGACCTGCCGTACTGCCCCATCAAGATCATGATGAACGTGGGCAACCCGCAGCTGGCGTTCAACTTCGCGCAGATGCCCTCGGGTGGCGTGGGCCTGGCGCGGCTCGAGTTCATCATCAACAACAACATCGGCGTCCACCCCAAGGCCATCCTGGACTATCCGAACATCGATGCTGACCTCAAGAAGGCCGTCGAGTCGGTGGCCCGCGGCCATGCCTCGCCGCGTGCCTTCTACGTCGACAAGCTGGCCGAAGGCATCGCCACCATCGCGGCGGCGTTCTTCCCGCGCCCGGTCATCGTGCGCCTGTCGGACTTCAAGTCCAACGAGTACCGCAAGCTCATCGGCGGCACCCGCTACGAGCCGGACGAAGAAAACCCGATGCTGGGCTTCCGCGGCGCGTCGCGCTACATCAGCGGTGAGTTCCAGGACGCCTTCGCGATGGAGTGCGAGGCGCTGAAGCGCGTGCGCAAGGACATGGGCCTGACCAACGTCGAGATCATGGTGCCTTTCGTGCGCACCGTGCGCCAGGCGGAGCAGGTGGTCGGCATGCTGTCCGAGAAGGGCCTGAAGCGCGGCGTGGACGGGCTGCGCGTCATCATGATGTGCGAGGTGCCGAGCAACGCCATCCTGGCCGAGCAGTTCCTGGAGCACTTCGACGGCATGTCCATCGGCTCCAACGACCTGACCCAGCTCACCCTGGGCCTGGATCGTGACTCCGGCCTGGAGCAGCTGGCAGGCGACTTCGACGAGCGTGATCCGGCCGTCAAGGCCATGATCTCGCGCGCCATCCGCGCCTGCCGCGCCACCGGCAAGTACATCGGCATCTGCGGCCAGGGCCCCAGCGACCACCCCGACTTCGCCGACTGGCTGGCCGAGGAGGGCATCGTGTCCATCTCGCTGAACCCTGACACTGTGATCGACACCTGGCAGCGCCTGGCCGCCAAGTAAGCCTTCGCGCCTTGCTCGCAACGGCCCGGGTTCTCCGCAGGGGAATCCGGGCTTTTTGTTGCCGATGATTCGCACGTGCCTGATTCCTCGACCTCACACCTGCACCGCCTGCATCGCCGGTATGCGCTCTTCACGCTGAGCTTCGTTGCGCTCGTGGTGGTGTTGGGCGTGGCCGAGCAGCGCGGCATGCCCAAGGCCTGGATCGGCTACACCTTCCTCGTGGCCACGGTGCTGGTGTATGCGGTCATCGGCATCCTGTGCCGCACGACTGACCCGGCGGAGTACTTCGTGGCGGGGCGCCGCGTGCCCGCGCTCTACAACGGCATGGCAGCGGGCGCCGACTGGATGAGTGCCGCGACCTTCATCGGGCTGGCCGGCACCCTCTACGCGAGCGGCTATGCCGGGTTGGCCTATGTGCTGGGCTGGACGGGCGGTTTCGTGCTGCTCGCGCTGTGCATCGCGCCCTACCTGCGGCGCTTCGGCCAGTTCACCGTGGCTGACTTCCTGGCGGAACGGTTCGAGAGCCGGACGCTCAGGCTGGTGGGCGCGTGTGCCGCCATCCTGGTGTCTTTCGTCTATCTGGTGGCCCAGATCTACGGCGTCGGCCTGATCACCACGCGGCTCACCGGCCTGGGCTTCGAAGTCGGTGTGTTCGTGGGGCTGGGCGGGGTGCTGGTGTGCTCCTTCCTCGGCGGCATGCGCGCCGTGACCTGGACCCAGGTCGCCCAGTACCTGATCATGATCCTGGCCTATCTGGTGCCGGTGATCTGGCTCAGCGTCAAGCAGACCGGCTGGCCGCTGCCACAACTGGTCTATGGCCAGCAACTGCACCAGCTGGCGCAGCGCGAGCAACAGCTCATCCACGACCCCGGCGAGTTGCAGGTGCGCGCCATCCACCAGGAGCGCGCGCAGGCCGCCGCCGCCCGGCTGGGTGACGTGCCTCAGGCGTTGGCCCAGGCCCAGGCCGAGGCCGCCGCCAGCGTCGCCGCGTTGAAGCAGGCCAACGCACCGCTGGCGCAGATCCAGGCGGCCGAGAAGCAGCGTGCGGCCTTGCCACGCACCGCGGCGGAGGCCGAGGAACGCTGGCGACGCGAACTCGCCGCCGAGGCCAGCATGGCCCAGCCGCTGTCGGGTTTGGCGCTGCACACCCAGCCCTTTGCCGGGCCGAGTGCAGCGTCGGCCGACGGCGACCTGGCCGAGGGCGCCCAGGCCAGTGAGGCGCGGCGCAACTTCATCCCGCTGGTGCTGTGCCTGATGGTCGGCACCGCCGGTTTGCCGCATCTGCTAACGCGCTACTACACCACCACCTCGGTGGCCACGGCGCGATCCTCGGTGGCGTGGTCGCTCGTCTTCATCAGCCTGCTCTACCTCACGGCACCGGCGCTGGCAGTGATGGTCAAGACCGAAGTCTTCAACGACCTGGTCGGCAGCAGCTTCGACCAGCTGCCGGCATGGATCCGCCAATGGCAGCGGGTGGACCCGGCCCTGCTGTCGGCGGTCGACCTCAATGGCGATGGCCGGCTGCAGCTGGGTGAGCTGCGCCTGCATCCCGATCTCGTCATGCTCGTGATGCCGGAGCTCGGCGGGCTGCCCTATGTCATCTCGGGCATGGTCGCCGCGGGCGGTCTGGCCGCGGCGCTCTCGACCGCGGACGGGCTGCTGCTGGCCATCTCCAGCGCGCTGTCTCATGACCTTTACTACAAGGCCATCAACCCCGAGGCCTCGCGCACCCGGCGGGTGACGCTGTCCAAGGCGCTGCTGCTGGCAGCGGCGCTGGCGGCGGCGGCAGTGGCCTCCAGCCGGCCGGCCGACATCCTGGCGGTCGTGACGGCGGCGTTCTCGATTGCCGGCTCGACCTTCTTCCCGGCGCTGGTGGCCGGCGTGTTTTGGCGCCGGGCGAACCGGGCAGGCGCGCTGGCCGGCATGCTGACGGGCTTGGGCGTGTGCCTGACCTACCTCGCGGCAACCCACCCGAGCATGCGCGGCCTGTTGGGTCTGTCGGGGCCTGCGCCCCTGATCTGGGGCATCCAACCGGCGGCTGCCGGCGTGTTCGGCGTGCCAGCGGGTGCGCTGGCGTTGACGGTGGTCAGCCTGCTCACCGCCGCGCCGGGCGAGCGCCAGCGTGACTTCGTCAACGCACTGCGCAGCCCCGGGAAGCCTTGACGACAGCCGCTCGATTTGGCGCCTGCCGCCAATCGGGCTACAATCGCGGGTTCCCCCTTGCCGGGTCACGAGTCGACGCTGTGACCCGGCTTCCGCAGCCGGGCGTCATCCCGACACCCAACGGCTGGAATCCACAAGGAGCATTTATGCGTCACTACGAAATCGTTCTGCTGATCCATCCGGATCAAAGCGAACAGGTTCCGGCCATGCTGGAGCGCTACAAGGGCCTGATCACCGCCGGTGGCGGTGTCGTGCACCGGGTCGAGGACTGGGGCCGTCGCCAGATGGCTTACCTGATCCAGAAGCTCGCCAAGGCCCACTACCTGTGCCTGAACATCGAGTGCAGCAAGGAAGTCCTGGCTGAGCTCGAGACCGGCTTCCGCTTCAACGACGCCGTGCTGCGCCACCTCACCGTGGTTCAGGACAAGGCCATCACGACCCCCTCGGTCATGATGAAGGCCGTCGAGCGCGAAGAAGCCCGCAAGGCTCCCCAGCAAGAAGCGGCCTGAGCTGACGCTCATCGCTGAAGAACCAGTTTTCGTGTGCAGCGTGCCGACTGAGTGAACCAGCTTCACCTCCAGGCACAGATCCAGCAACTCGGCCAGATTCGTTACACCCCCGCCGGGCTGATGGCCCTGGACGCCGCCCTCAAGGCAGAGTCCGAAGTCATCGAAGCCGGCAAGCCGCGCAAGGTCTCCCTGGAGATCAAGGCGGTCGCGGTGGGCGAGGTGGCCAAGCAGTTGCAGGCGCTGGGAATCGGTGGCGTCGCGGTCTTCCGCGGCTTCCTGACCCACCAGCGCAACGGTCGGGGCTTCATCGCCCACGTCACCGTGATCGAACCCGCTGCGCCCTAGAACTGGCACGTTTTTGAATCCGGATAGATCTAACAGAGGTCCAACATGCCCCCTCTTCGGGGTAAGGGTCGCTTCTCCAAGGACAAGAAGCCCAAGCGCAACCAACAGTCGCTGCTGTTCCGCCGCAAGCGTTTCTGCCGCTTCACCGTCGCTGGTGTCGAGCAGATCGACTACAAGGACATCGACACGCTGCGCGATTTCATCGCCGAAAACGGCAAGATCACGCCCGCTCGCCTGACCGGCACGCGCGCTTTCTTCCAGCGTCAGCTGACGGTCGCCATCAAGCGTGCGCGCTTCCTGGCCCTGCTGCCGTACAGCGACCAGCACAAGGTCTAAGGAGCTGACGACATGCAAGTGATCCTGCTCGAAAAAATCGCCAACCTCGGCAACCTCGGCGACGTCGTCAAGGTCAAGGACGGCTATGCCCGCAACTTCCTGATCCCGACCAAGGCCGCTCGCCGCGCCACCGAAGCCGCGATCAAGGAATTCGAAGCCAAGCGCGCTGAGCTCGAAAAGGCTGCTGCCGAGAAGCTGGCCGCCGCCCAGAAGCTGGGTGAAGCCATCGCCGGCAAGACCGTTCGCATCGCCCAGAAGGCTGGTGTGGATGGCCGCCTGTTCGGTTCCGTCACCAACGCCGACATCGCTGAAGCGCTGACGAAGCTGGGTTCGCCCATCGCCAAGTCGCAAGTGCGTCTGCCGAACGGCCCGCTGAAGACCGTCGGCGAGTTCCCGGTGAGCGTTGCTGCCCACACGGACGTCGTCGTCGACATCAGCGTCCAGGTGGTCGCCGAAGCCGAGTAAACCGGCTTGCGCTGCGGCCGTCTTGGCCGCAACATTCACAGAAGGCCGAGGCCCCCCGGGGTTTCGGCCTTCTGTCTTTCAGGCCGGCGTTATCCAATGCTGACCAACGGTTGATCCCAGTCCGTCCACAGCTTTATCCACAGGCATGTCCGCGATCCTTCCTGCTTCCTCCTCCGCTGCGCCGCAAGACGACGAGGTCGCCCGGCTGCGCGTCCCGCCGCATTCGGTCGAGGCCGAGCAGAGCGTGTTAGGCGGCCTGCTGATCGACAACTCCGCCTGGGACGGTGCTGCCGACCTGCTCAACGAAAGCGATTTCTACCGCTTCGAGCACAAGCACATCTACACCGCGGTCGGCAAGCTCATCAATGCGGGCAAGCCGGCCGACGTGGTCACGGTCTTCGATGAGTTGACCTCCCTGGGCCGCGCCGAGGAATGCGGCGGCCTGTCCTACCTGAACGCCCTCGCGCAGAGCGTGCCCAGTGCCGCCAACCTGCGGCGTTATGCCGAGATCGTTCGCGAGCGCGCCATCCTGCGCAAGTTGGTCTCCACGTCCGACGAGATCGCCACGGCTGCGATGAACCCGCAGGGCCGCGCGGTCACGCAGATCCTGGACGAGGCCGAGGGCAAGATCTTCCGCATCGGTGAAGAAGGCTCGCGCAGCAAGCAGGGCTTCCAGGCGATCGACCAGCTCATGATCGGCCTGATGGACCGCGTGAACGAACTGGCGGAGAGCGGCGCGCAGGACGTGACCGGCGTGCGCACCGGCTTCTACGACCTCGACAAGCAGACCGCCGGCCTGCAGCCCGGCGACCTCATCGTGCTGGCCGCCCGCCCCTCCATGGGCAAGACCGCCTTTGCGGTGAACATCGCCGAGAACGTGGCCATCAACGAAGGCCTGCCGGTCGTCATCTACTCGATGGAAATGGGCGCCGCGCAACTGGCCTTGCGGATGGTGGGCTCCATCGGCCGCATCGACCAGAGCCATCTGCGCACCGGCCAGCTCAAGGACGATGAATGGGGGCGCCTGGCCGAGGCCGTGGACAAACTCGGCAAGTCCAGCATCTTCATCGACGAGAGCCCGGGCCTCAGCCCGTCCGAAGTGCGTGCCCGTGCGCGCCGCCAGGCCCGCATCTGCGGCCAGCTTGGCCTGATCGTCATCGACTACCTGCAGCTGATGAGTGGCAACGGCGGCGGCAGCGAGGAAAACCGCGCCACGGTGCTGGGCGAAATCTCCCGGGGCCTGAAGGCGCTGGCCAAGGAGCTGAAGTGCCCGGTCATCGCGCTGTCGCAGCTCAACCGTTCGGTGGAGCAGCGCCCCGACAAGCGGCCGATGATGTCCGACCTGCGCGAATCCGGCGCCATCGAGCAGGACGCGGACATCATCATGTTCATCTACCGCGACGAGTACTACACCAAGGACGAGTGCAAGGAACCGGGCGTGGCGGAGATCATCATCGCCAAGCAGCGTAACGGCCCGGTGGGTACGGTGAAGCTGGCCTTCCAGCGCATGCATACCAAGTTCGAGAACCTGGCGCCGGGCTACGTCGGCGTGGAGCGGGAAGAGTACTGACCACGCCGGACGGTGGTGGTCAGGAGGGTGCCAGGCCGCCTAGTCGCAGTGAGTTCGTCAGGTCACCGAGTGGCATCTGGCCGCGTGCCGCCATTGCCGCGTCCCGCCGCTGCACGCCGGGCAGCGGTTGCAACTGGTGCAGCCGCGTGATGAAACGCAGGATGGAATTGGTGTCGTAGACGGTGTGGTCGACGTAGCCGCGCCGGGCATGCGGCGAGATCACCAGGGCTGGGACGCGTGTGCCGGGGCCCCAGCGGTCGCCCAGCGGCGGGCTGACGTGGTCCCACCAGCCGCCGTTTTCGTCGAAGGTCACGACCACCAGCATGTGTGCCCACTGCGGGCTGCGCTCCAGATGGTCGATCACGGTGGCGAGGTGATCGTCGCCAGCGGCCACGTCGGCGTAGCCTGCGTGAAGGTTGAGGTTGCCCTGGGGCTTGTAGAAGCTGACGGCGGGCAGGCGGCCGGCGTCCGCGTCGGCCAGGAAACGATTGGTATCGGGCGTGCTGCCCACGCCGCCATCGCGCAGATGAGCGTCGCGCGCCGCTGTGCCGGGCGCAAAGCTCGCGAAGAAGTTGAGCGGCTGGTGATGCGCCTGGAAGTTGGGCACGGGCGGGAAGCTGCGGCCTTGCGTGCCGTCGAGCGCGGCCTGCCAGCCGCCGCCATACCAGGCCCAGCTCACGCCCTTGTCGGACAGTCGGTCGCCGATCGTCGCGGCCGTCTGCGGCGGCAGCACGTTGGCATCCTTCGGGTTGGCCAGGCGCGGGTCGCCGTCCGGCGCGGGCTTGACGTAGCTCGGCTGGAAGGGCGGCGCAGCGCTGTTCACCGCATAGCCGTCGGGCGTCAGCATGCTGTCGTGCTCGTACACCGGCGGGCCGTCGAGGCAAGACAGCGGGCTCTTATCGGCCAGCTTCAGGCGGCTGCCAGTCGGGTCGTCGCCCTCCAGGACGCTGATCTTGTGGCGCGCCGGGCTGTTGGCGGCATCGGGGTAGAAGGGCGGCTCGCCGGCCACCAGGAAGATGTGGTTGAGGAAGGACCCGCCGAACGCAGCCATGAAGAAGTTGTCGCACAGCGTATAGCGCGCCGCGATGCGACGCAGCTTGAGTGACTGCGCAGCCTGTCCGTAATGCCCCATCACCAGGGCACCGCTGTCGCCCCAGGCGACGAACTGGTTGCAGCGCCCGGCAGCGATCTGCATCTGGTTGCCGTAGAAGCGATGCGTCAGGTCGCGTGTCACCACGCCGAGCGGCAGTGGCTGGCCGTCGGTGCCCTTCAGGGCAAAAGGCTGGTTGGGCAGGCCGACATTGGCCTTCTCGTCCAGGTAATAGCGCTGGCCCTGCACGATCTGACTCTGCGGCACCAGGCCGCCCCAGACGAGAGGCAGGGACTTGAGTGGCGTCTTGCCGTCGCGGTCGAGCTGGACGTAGTCGGCCGGCTTCAGGGAGGCGAGCGGGCGCTGCAGGCCTGGGAAGTCGTGGAAGAGGTTGTTGAAGCTGCGGTTCTCGGCGTAGATCACGACGACGGTACGGATCGCTTCACGCAGGGGGCCGTCGGCCGAGGCAGGCGCCGATTCGGCCACCTCAGGCATCAGCGCCAACCCCGCGCCTGCGAACGCCAGGCCCTTGAGGAACTGTCGCCGCTCGTGGTCGACGTCTTCAGGAATCGAGTCTTGCGGCGTTGACATGGGCAGCTTCCTTTTCGGCGATGGCGCGGCTCAATGGCCAGCGGCCCGGGGCTTGCGAGCGCGGCCTGCGCGTTTGGGTTCGCTGCAGTCGGCGCAGCGACCGTACAGCGTCAGCTCGTGACGTTCCACGACGAAGCCCTGGGGGGCCAGGCCCGCCAGGTTGCCGGGGCAGGCGTGCACGTCGAACACGCGCTGGCACTGCTCGCACTGGAAATGATGGTGGTGTTCGTGCACCGCTGATTCATAGCGCGGGCTCTCCCCCGGCAGGTTCACGGCCGTGATCTCGCCGGCTTCGAGCAACTGCTTCAGGTTGCGGTAGACCGTAGCCAGCGACAGCGCTGGCACGTCGACCTGTGCGGCACCCAGCACCTCCTGGGGCGACAGCGGCCGACCGGCGGCCTCGATGACGGTGCGGATGGCGCTGCGTTGGCGAGTGGATCGTTCCATGGCGGGGCTGCAGGACGGGCGCGACGGGTTGTCGACGGGTGGCCAACGAGTGTCGCATGGGCTATTATTGATAATGCGTTCTCATTTGCAAGAAAACTCTTTCCGGGCTCTCGCGTTGCTCTCGCCTGCCGTCCCATGACACCTCCCAGCCTGCTGATGATGAGCGCCCGCCGCCGTGTCGCCGCCGCCGTGCTGCCACTGGCCCTGCTGTGGCTGGGCGTGGCCTGGGCCCTGGGGGCGCCATGAGCGTGATCGAGCTGCGCAACCTGACGGTGGCCTACCGCGGCCACCTGGCTGTCGACCAGGTGTCGGGCGCGTTCGAGGCGGGTTCGTTGACGGCCATCGTCGGTCCCAACGGCGCGGGCAAGAGCAGCCTGCTGGGGGCCATCGCCGGCCAGCTCCGGCCCGCACAAGGCGAGGTGCGGCTGGCGCCCGGGCTGCGGCAACGCATGGCTTGGCTGCCGCAGCAGGGCCTCATCGACCGCAGCGTGCCGCTGGACGTGGCCGACCTTGTCGCGTTGGGCGCGTGGTTGCGGGTCGGCAGCCTGCGCGCTCTCGGGCGGGCACTGCGCAAGAGGGTGGATGACGCCTTGACCGTGGTCGGGCTGGAGGGCTCTCAGCACCGTCTCATCGGCGAGCTGTCGGCAGGGCAACTGCAGCGTGCGCTGTTCGCCCGCGTGCTGATGCAGGACGCGCAGGTCATCCTGCTGGACGAGCCCTTCAACGCCATCGATGCGCGCACCACCGCCGACCTGCTGGGCGTCGTGGCCCGCTGGCATACCGAGGCGCGCACCGTCATCGCCGTGCTGCATGACCTCGCGCAGGTGAGGGCGCATTTCGACCAGGCGCTGCTGATGGCAGGGCGCTGCGTCGCCTGGGGACCGACCGAGGCCGTGTTGCGGACCGAGCACCTGCAGCGGGCCCGCCGCATGGCCGAGGCCTGGGACGACGACGCGGCGCCCTGCCGGGAGGCCGCATGACGCTGCACGAGCTGTTGATGGCGCCGTTTGCCGACTACGGCTTCATGCGCCGCGCGCTGGTGGCCTGTGCCGCGCTGTCGGTCGGCAGCGCGCCAGTGGGGGTGCTGCTGGTGTTGCGCCGCATGAGCCTTGTGGGCGATGCGATGGCGCATGCCCTGCTGCCCGGCGCAGCGCTGGCCTTCGTGATGGCGGGTTTCTCGCTGTGGGCCATGAGCCTGGGCGCGTTCACGGCCGCGCTGGCCGTGGCGCTGGCGGCCGGCTGGCTCACTCGCCGTACCGCGCAGCGGGAGGACGCCAGCTTCACGGCCCTGTACCTGGTGGCGCTGGCGGCCGGCGTGCTGCTCGTGTCCAGCCACGGCAGCAGCGTGGACCTGATGCATGTGCTCTTCGGCAGCATCCTCGCGGTCGACGATGACGCGCTGCTGCTGGTGGCGAGCGTGGCCTCGGCCAGCCTGCTGGCCCTGGCGCTGGCCTACCGGCCGCTGCTGGCCGAATGCGTGGACCCCGGCTTCCTGCGCCATGTGGGCGGCGGCGGCCGCGCCGGCGGGCGGGCGCATGCGCTGCTGCTCGTGCTGGCGGTGGCCAACCTGGTGGCGGGCTTCGCGGCGCTGGGCACGCTGATGGCCGTCGGCCTGATGATGCTGCCGGCCACGGCGGCACGCTTCTGGGCGGCCCGCGTGGGGCCGCAGATGGCGGTGGCGGCCGTCATCGCGCTGGGATCGGGTGTCACCGGCCTGCTGCTGTCCTTCCATGGCCAGCAGGCCAGTGGCCCGGCCATCGTGTTGGTGGCCGGGGCGGTCTATGGACTGTCGCTGTTCTTCGGTGCGCGGGAGGGCCTGCTCTGGCAGGCACGGCGCGTTCGCCGACACCGGGGGGCCTGATGCGGCGGCGCGACCTGTTCCTGTCGCCGGCCCTGCTGCCCCTGGCTGCGGTGGCGCAAGCGCCCCTGCGCGTGGTGGCCAGCTTCTCGATCCTGGCCGACCTGGTGCACGAACTCGGGGGCGAGCAGGTGTCCGTCACGGCCCTCGTCGGGCCGGACGCCGATGCCCACGTCTACCAGCCGAGCCCCGCCGATGTGCGCCGCGTCGCGAGCGCGGACCTGGTGGTCGTCAACGGGCTGGGCTTCGAAGGCTGGCTCGACCGCCTCGTGCGCGCCAGCGGCTACCGTGGCACGGTGCTGGTGGCCAGCGCCGGCATCACGCCGCGGCGTCTGGGCCGCGAGCCCGACCCGCACGCCTGGCAGGACCTGCGCCTGGCCCAGCAATACGTGCGCACGCTGGCGGCGGGCCTGGCCGCGCGCCTGCCCGGCGCCCATGACCCGCTGGCCGTGCGCACTGAGGCCTACCTCGGCCGGCTGCGCGAGCTCGACGAGAGCACCCGCCAGCGGCTGGCCAGCCTGCCTCGCGCCCAGCGTCGCGTCATCACCTCGCACGACGCCTTCGGCTATTTCGGTGCCGCCTATGGCGTGGACTTCCTCAGCCCCCAGGGCATGAGCACTGACAGCGAGCCCTCGGCGGCCACGGTCAGCCGGCTCATCCGCCAGATCCGCCAGACGCAGGTGAGGGCGGTCTTCGTCGAGAACATCAGCGACCCGCGCCTCGTCGAGCGCATCGCCCATGAGGGCGGCGTGCGTGTCGGCGGGCGCCTGTACTCCGACGCGCTGTCGGGCCCAGCGGGCCCTGCCGGCACCTTCCTCCAACTCTTCGCCCACAACGCCGATGCCATCTGCACGGCGCTGGGCGCCTGAATCTGCGATTCGATGTCCCCCGTCAAGCGAAACCACCGGGCATTCGCTGCCATCCGGACCTTCAGCGGCACCAGCTTCGCTCAGAGCATCCAGAGCCAGGTCGCCATCAGGAGGCGCAGTGAGCGGGATGCGCCGGTGGCTGCTCGGCGCCGTGCGGTCGCCGGATCGTCCGTCCGCCCTTTCCAACGGAGTCTGTCATGAGCCTCATCCCCGTCACCATCCTCACCGGCTTCCTGGGCAGCGGCAAGACCACGCTGCTCAACCGCCTCCTGAAGGAGCAACACGGCCAGCGCATCGCCGTCATCGAGAACGAGTTCGGTGAGGCCGGCATCGACAACGAGCTGCTGCTCCAGGAGGCCGGCGAGCAGATCGTCGAGATGAACAACGGCTGCATCTGCTGCACCGTGCGTGGCGACCTGGTGCGCATTCTGGGCGAGTTGCAGGCCCGGCGC
>VFQR01001892.1_pt1 | contig 14444 bp, 12 predicted proteins | sample 3512321 | NCBI WGS metagenome assembly VFQR01 (sample SAMN10412374, study PRJNA504923) | tailings metagenome | isolation source: Relicate 3 Philex TSF1 revegetated site | place: Philippines: Tuba, Benguet | collected 2017-08-29
CTTGCGGTCGAGCATCCGGCCGCCTTTCAGCTCGTATCCCGCCGCCGAGAGAAGATCGACGGCCCGCTTCAGCGTTGCCCGGTCACGCCCGGAGCCGTCGGAAACAGGCGGCTGGAATTTTCCCTCCAGTACGTCCGCGCGGACTTCCGCCGCGAACGGCTTCAGCAATTCTCTCTCTCGCGCGTCCGCAGGCTTACCGCGCGCCGACAGTTCGGAACCTTCGTAGAAACTGCCGGTGCGGCGATAGACGCCGTGAAAGAGGTTCACATTCGCCCATTCAAAGTCGAAGAGTTCGATCATCGCTTCCCGCACGCGAATGTCGTCGAACGGCGGGCGTCGCGTGTTGAACACGAAAGCCGAAAAAGGTTTCGGCTGGCCGCTGGTGATGCTCTCGCGGATCAGGCCGTTCGATTTCGCCGCCGGAAAATCGTACTGCTCGCTCCAGCGGCCGGGATCGGTTTCAAAGCGGACGTCGTACTGACCGCGCTTGAACGCCTCGAACCATGTATTGGCGTCGCGGAAAAAATCGTAGCGCAGTTCGTCGAAATTGTAGTGGCCGCGGTTCACCGGCAGGTCGCGGCCCCAGTAATCCGGATTGCGTTGCATGGTGACGCTTTCGCCCGGGCGTACTTCCGTGATCCTGTAAGGACCGCTTCCGGTCAACGGCAGCAGCGACGTTTCGTCGAATTTTGCAGCATCGATTGCGTGCTTCGGCAGGATCGGCATCAGTCCGAGGATGAGCGGAAGCTCGCGGTCATAGGACCCGTCGCTTTCCTTCGCGAGATCGAAGCGCACGCCGCGTTCGCCGTTTTTCTCGGCCTTCGTCACCTTGGAATAGTAGCCGCGGTGATTGGGCCGGCCCTTGTCGCGCAGGAGTTGCCACGAAAACAGCACATCGTCGGCGGTCACGGGCTTGCCGTCGGAAAACCGCGCGCGCGGATTGAGATGAAACGTGACGTAAGTACGCTCGTCGTCGGTCTCGACCTTCTCTGCGATCAGTCCGTAGAGCGTGAACGGTTCGTCCGAGCCGCGCGCGAGCAGGCTCTCGATCACGTTGTTGCGGACGAACTGGAATGCGTTGCCCCGGACAATGAGCGGATTGAGGCTGTCGAACGTACCAATGATGCCCTGCGTGAAGCGTCCGCCTTTCGGCGCATCGGGATTCGCATAGCGGAAATGGCGGAAGCCTTCGGCGTAGGCAGGCTCGCCATGCATTGCGATGGCGTGACGCGGCTCCGCGGTGGCGGGGAGCGGCGGTAGCAGGCTCCCGAGCGCCAGAAACGCCAGCGTGGGTAACGTTAAAACGCTAGGATTGGCGGGGCTAACCGGCACTTTCGAAGCTACCTCCCGGACGCTTTTGAGCCCACGAATCTAGTGCTATTGAGGCCTTTCGACGTTAGCATGACTGGGCTAAAACCCTCCGGTCAGGCCACCGTCTTGCCTCAATTGCCGCAGAGAGGTCGCGGCGCTAATCCACGTTTTTCGCATTGGTGTTTTTCCGGCGCCTCGGAGCTATGAAGACTTTGGCGCGTCAATTCCAGGCGGGAAGCATCACAGGGGAATTGAAAATGAAGAATCGTTCGTCGTTCGCGGTTGCGTTCGCTGCCGGACTGATCGCCGCTCTTGCCGCGGTCAGCTTCAGCACCGGCGCTCTCGCCGAGACGAAGGCCAAAGCCAAGGCCAAGGAAGAAAAGGGCGCGGCCCAGCAGCAGGAAACGCAGCAGGCCGTTGCGATCCCGTCGCCGTGGACGAAGATCTGCAACAAGGACCCGCAGGTGAACAAGGAAGTCTGCCTCACCGCGCAGGACATCCGCGCCGAGACCGGCCAGTTCCTCGCTTCGGTCGCCGTTCGCGAAGTCGAAGGCGATCCGAAGAAGCAGTTCATCGTGGCGGTGCCGCCGGGCATGCAGTTGCAGCCGGGCATGCGCGTCGTGATCGATCAGAACCAGCCGTTGCCGGCCCGCTACACGATCTGCTTCCCCAACGCCTGCTATGGCGACATGGACATCGATGCGGCGTTCGTCGGCACCATGAAGAAGGGCCAGGCGCTCACCGTGCAGACCATCAACCAGGTCGGCCGCACCGTGAACTTCACGCTGGTGCTGAAGGACTTCGCCAAGTCCTATGACGGCGCCCCGGTCGATCCGAAAGTGCTGGAAGCGCAGCGCCAGAAGCTGCAGGACGAATTGCAGAAGAAGGCGGAAGAAGCCCGCACCAAGCTGCTCGAAGGCCAGAAGAAGTAATTTTTTTCCGGCCGGAAAAACAAACGGCGCCCTCGCGGGCGCCGTTTTTGTTTGCGCGGAAAGTTAGTGAATCTGCTGGTCGCGCGCGTGATAAAGACCGGTTTCGTCGCTGGCGAACCGCTCGTCGATTTCCGGATGCCGCAACGGCTCCCCGGAATTGTCCGGGATCAGGTTCTGCTCGGAGACGTAGGCGATGTATTCGCTTTCCGCGTTCTCCGCGAGCAGGTGGTAGAACGGTTGGTCCTTGGCGGGCCGGATTTCCTCCGGGATCGCCTGATACCATTCCTCGGTGTTGTTGAAGATCGGGTCGATATCGAACACCACACCGCGGAAAGGATATACGCGGTGTTTCACGATCTGGCCGATACGATACTTGGCTTCCCGATGCTTCATTTTTGAGCCGCTACAAACAGACTCGCACTTTCAACCATTGTTGCGAAACTGAAATTGGGGGTCAATCGCGGCGGATTTCAGTCAACCCCAAAATTGTGAGTCGCCTGAGCGGGTTGCCTGTTTGCGGCAACCGGACGCGCCCGGCGGACTCCGTTTTCCGGAGCATCGCACCGCGAGCCATGCAACCGCCGCGCGGGCAACTGCTTCTCTTGCAATGCAGTCCGGTCGCGCGGCCCTCGGGAATGCTCTAGAACGCAGCGGGTTTCCGTGGGGCGAATATGGCTGAAGTTCTTGGACTGGCGCTGCCGTTTTTCGGGTTGATCGTGCTCGGCTTCGCCAGCGGGCGCATGATGCGGCTGCCGGAAAGCGGGCTCGCATGGATGAACTTTTTCATCATCTACATCGCTCTGCCGCCGCTGTTTTTCCAGCTCGTTTCGCGCACACCGTTCGAGGAACTGGCGAATGGCCGCTTCCTGATCGCCGTTATTCTTTCGACTTCGCTCACCTTCGCGATTGCCGTCGCGATCGGGCTGTGGCTCCGCAAGGGCAAACTCGCCGAGGCGACAATCGCGGGCACGGTCGGCGCCTACGCCAATGTCGGCTACATGGGCCCGGGGCTGACGCTCGCGGCGCTGGGTAGTGCCGCGACCGTGCCGACCGCGCTCATCTTCACACTCGACTCCACGTTCTTTTTCGCCGCCGTGCCGTTTCTGATGGCGCTGTCCGGCAAGGAGAAGCGGTCCATTGCCAAAACCGCACTCGATGTCGTCTATCGCGTATTCACGCATCCGTTCATCTGCGCGACGCTGCTCGGTATTGTCTTCGCGTGGCTGCAGGTGCGCCCGCCGGCACCGGTCGAAAAAATTCTCGACTATCTCGCCAATGCCGCCGCTCCATGCGCGCTGTTCGCATTGGGTGTCACGGTCGCCTTGCAGCCGATGAAAAAAATGCCGCCGGAATTGCCGGTGCTGGTCGGCATCAAGCTGTTCCTGCACCCGGCCATTGCCTGGCTGGTGCTGTCGGCGTTCGGCGGTTTCGAGCCTGTCTGGATCTACACGGCGATCCTGATGGCGGCATTGCCGTCGGCACTCAGCGCCTTCGTGATGGCGAAGCAGTATAACGCCTATGTGCAGCAATCTTCCGCGGGCGTGCTGATCAGCACGCTTGCTTCGATCGTCACCGTGACGCTGTTGCTTTACCTGATCCAGAACGGTTTGATACGGGCGGACCTGTTTCACTGACGGATTGATAATGACCAAGCCGCTTTCCGGGATTCTCGTCGCCGACTTCTCCACGTTGCTGCCGGGACCGATGGCGACATTGATGCTGGCGGAAGCGGGGGCGGAGGTCGTGAAGGTGGAACGGCCCGGCGGCGAGGACGGCCGCCGCTTCACACCGGTCCACAAGGGTCATTCCTCGCCATTTGCGCTCCTCAACCGGGGCAAGAAAAGCCTCGTCGCCGATCTGAAAACGCCGGAAGGAAAAGCCGCTGCCGCCGAACTCGTTGCGCGCGCGGATATTCTGGTCGAACAATTCCGCCCCGGCGTGATGGAGCGGCTCGGCTTCGGCTACGAAGCGGTGAAGGAAAAGAACCCGCGCATCATCTATTGCTCGATTTCAGGTTATGGCCAGAAAGGTCCTCGCGAAAAGGAAGCCGGTCACGACATCAACTATATCGGCAACACCGGCTTGCTGGCGCTCGCACCCGGACCCGCCGACCGGCCGGTGGTGCCGCCGGCGCTGATCGCCGATCTCGGCGGCGGTACGTTTCCCGCCGTGACGAATATCTTGCTCGCACTGCTCCAGCGCGGAAAAACCGGGAAGGGCGCCTATCTCGACATTGCGATGACCGATGCGATGTTCCTGTTCGGATGGTACGCGCTTGCGACGATGCAGGTCACCGGAAAAAATCCCGGGCCCGGCGAGATGCGCCACAACGGCGGCTCGCCGCGCTACCAGCTTTATCCCACACGCGACGGAAAACTAGTCGCCGCCGGACCGCTGGAAGATCATTTCTGGGCGGCGTTCACCCGCACCATCGGACTGCCGCCGGACCTGATCGATGACAGCCGCAATCCGGTTGCGACCCGTGACGCGATCCGCGCGATCATTTCCTCAAAAGACGCTTCGCACTGGAAGCCGCTGTTCGAAGCCGCGGACTGCTGTGTGACGATCGTAGCGACCCTCGAGGAAGCGCTGGCCGACGAACATTTCGTCCAGCGCGGATTGTTCAGGCGGAAGGTGGAGACGCCGGACGGTGGCGAAATGATCGCGATACCGGTTCCCATCGTCGAGGAATTCCGGACGGACGAGCCGAAGCTGCCGTTTCCGGTCCTGAAATATTAAAGCGCCTCGCCGCGCGACAGCCGCGGCGCATCCTCGCGCTCGCCCATTCCCTCGCGCATCAGGCGTTTGCGCAGGAAGCCCACGCGCGAGACGAGATCGAAGCCCGCACCGCGCAAGGCCTGCACCGGCAGGAAATCCGTCAGCAGCGAACGGTTCATCGTCTCGACCGCAAGCGCGCGCATGGTCACGTCGGCGCTGCGGCGGCGGTGATATTTCTCCATCACCCGCGCACCGCCGATGTCTTCGCCCGAACGCTTGGCATCGCATGCGAGTTCGGCAATCGTCGCGGCGTCGCGGATGCCGAGGTTGAGGCCCTGCGCGCCGATGGGCGGCAGCGTATGACCGGCTTCGCCGACAAGCGCGATGCGGTTTCTGCCAAAATGTTCCGCGACTTCCAGCGCCAGCGGGAACGATCCGCGCGCACCTTCGATTTGCATCTCACCAAGCATCGAGTGGGAGCGCCGCTCCATTTCCATCGCGAGTACCGCGTCGTCCAGCGCCAGTAATTCCTGCGCGGTTTCGGGTTTCACGACGCAGACGATGCTGGATTTGTTTCCACTTAACGGGACAAGGGTGAACGGCCCGCTCTCGGTGTGAAATTCCGTCGAGATATTTTTATGTGGCCGCGTGTGGCTCACATTCAGCGCCATCGCGACTTGCGGAAATTCAGTCCGCTTCGTGCCAATGCTTGCAGCCTTGCGGCCGATGGAATTGCGGCCATCGGCGGCGACGGCGAGCGCCACGTTTTCTTCGCTGCCCCCCGCATGCAGCGTCAGACGATCCGCATGCATGTCGATCCTGTCCACGGCGGAGGGAACGATCCGCAGCAAGGGTGTCACCTTCGCGCGTTCGAGCATGACCGCGCGCAGGATCTCGTTCGGAATGTTGTATCCAAATGCGTCGAGCCCAAGCTCGCTCGCATGGAAGATCACTTCCGGCGCGCGGATGAGCCGCCCGGTGGCATCGACAATGCGGAGATGTTCGAGCGGGGTCGCGTGTGCGGGCAACTCACGCCACAGCCCGAGCGTTTCCAGCACGCGGATCGAACCGCCGAGCAGCGCGGTCGTGCGGCGATCGGCGGGAGCGGGCGGTGCATAAAGCACCGTCTCGACACCTCCGGCCGCGAGCGCAAGTGCCGCCATCAGCCCCGACGGGCCGCCGCCGATGACCGCCGCTTCCGCGCTCAGCATTGGGTTTCTTGCCATGCCGTTTCATACCGTTCACAGCGGTTGAAGGCGAGGGGCTGCAAGCCTGCGCCCGCTGGGCTAGAAAGAGTGAATGGCCAGAAAAGCCTCCCGCCGCCGCTCCACCGCCAAACCAGCAAGAAACGCACGCCCGGTTTCCTCCGCGGCGGCGTTCGGCGTTCACATTTTCACCGCCTCGGGTGCCGCCGTTGCCTTGCTCGCCATGATCGCCGCGATCGGCGGCCGCTGGACGGAGATGTTCGTCTGGTTGAGCGTGGCGCTGTTCATCGACGGCATCGACGGGACATTTGCGCGCTGGCTGCAGGTGAAGGAAACGCTGCCGCGCTGGTCCGGCGACGTGCTCGACCTCGTGGTGGACTATCTTACTTATGTGTTCATTCCAGCCTATGCGCTCGCGGCGGGGCCGCTGCTGCCGCCCGCCTTCGCGATCCCTGCATCTGCCGCGGTGTTGATCTCCGGAGCAATTTACTTCGCCGACCTCAACATGAAAACCGGCGACTATCACTTTCGAGGCTTTCCCGCGCTCTGGAACATACTGGTCTTTTATCTGTTCGTGCTGAAAGCGGATCCCTACGTTTCGCTTGCCATTGTCGCCGTGTTCGTCGCGCTCACATTCTCCCCGCTGCTCGTGGTCCATCCTTTGCGGGTCCGCAAACTCGCAAGGTTGAATCTCGTTTTGCTGCTGGGATGGGTAGCTCTATCGGGCGTCGCACTTGCGATGGACTTAAACCCGCCGGGATATGTGGTGGTGGCGCTGTTGTTGCTGGCGGTTTATTTCTTGGGTTCGGGTTCGATTCATTTCGGAACCCGTTTGAGGTAAGGACCGATGCTTGACCTGATCTACGATCCGAATGTCTGGGCCGCGCTGCTTGCACTGACGGCCATGGAGATCGTGCTCGGCATCGACAACCTCATCTTCATCTCGATCCTCGTTTCCAAGTTGAAGAAAGAAGCCGCCAGGCGCGCCCGCCAGATCGGGCTTGGCCTTGCGCTCGTCTTCCGGATTATCCTGCTCTACTTCCTCACCTGGCTGATCGGCCTCACACAGCCGGTATTCGCGTTCCGCGGCTTCGATCTTTCATGGCGGGATCTCGTGCTGATCGCGGGCGGTCTGTTCCTGATCGTAAAGGCCACGCGTGAAATCCATGACGAGATCGAGGGCAGCCATGCCAAGGCGTCGGCGGGAGCCGCCGCGCAAAATGCATTCGCCTGGGTGATCCTGCAGGTGATCCTGATCGACATCGTGTTCTCGGTAGACTCCATCATCACCGCGATCGGAATGGCCGATCATGTCGAGGTCATGGTCGCCGCGGTCATCATTTCAATGATCGTGATGTATCTCGCTTCCGGCGTGGTGTCGGACTTCGTGCACCGCTATCCGACCGTGAAGATGCTGGCACTCGCATTCCTCGTCCTGATCGGCGTTGCGCTCGTCGCCGACGGTCTCGGCTTCCACATTCCGCGCGGCTACATCTACTTCGCGATGGCGTTCTCCGCCGGCGTCGAATTCATCAACGTGCTGGTCAAGCGAAATTCCGGGAAGGGAGGAAAGAGCGTGAAGAAGCACGTGACACGCCGCGCCAGGGCTGCGCGCGCGCGATGAGCGGCAAGGTTCTGCTGATTACCGGCGGCGGCCGGGGGATCGGGGCGGCAACCGCAAGAAAGGCCGCGGCGCAGGGATACCGGGTCGCGATCAACTATCTTGGTAACGCCGCGGCGGCGGATGCGCTGGTCGGCGAAATCCGCGCGGCTGGAGGCTTGGCCTCGGCATACAAGGCCAATGTCGCGGAGGACGCAGAGATCGCTCCACTGTTCGATTCAGCCGTGCGCGATCTCGGCCCGGTCACGCATGTCGTGAACAATGCCGGCATCGTCGGCCGCGCCTCGAAACTCGCCGACGCCGATCCGGACATGATCCGCGAAGTGATCGATCTGAACACGGTCGCCGCGATCATGGTCGCGCGCGAAGCCGTGCGCCGGATGGCGAAATCGGTCGGCGGGCAGGGCGGCGGCATCGTGAACATTTCCTCGATGGCCGCCAATCTCGGCAGTCCCGGCGAATACACCTGGTACGCCGCGTCCAAAGGCGCGATCGAGAGCTTTACCATCGGCCTTGCGAAGGAAGTCGCGGGCGAGGGCATCCGCGTGAATTGCGTCTCGCCCGGCATCATCGAGACGGAAATTCACGCCTCCGGCGGCCAGCCGGACCGCCTCGCGCGCATCGGCAGCCAGAGCCCGATCCCGCGCCCCGGCAAGCCCGAGGAGATCGCGAACGCGATCCTGTGGCTGCTTTCCGACGAGGCGTCCTACGCCACGGGGTCAATACTTCGTGTCACCGGCGGGCGTTGAGCCGTTTGCCCTGAAGGGCTAGAAAGGCGCAGGCCTTCTCAGCCAAAAAAATCGAACATCGGAGGATACGGAATGGTTGCGGCAGTTCGCATTCACAAGACCGGCGGGCCGGATGTGCTCACTTATGAAGAGGTCCAGCTCGGCGATCCCGGTCAGGGCGAAGTGCGGATCAAGCATACCGCGATCGGCTTGAACTTCATCGACACCTATTTCCGCTCGGGTCGTTATCCGGCACCGTGCGGTCTGCCGATGACGCTCGGCAACGAGGCGGCGGGTGTGGTGACGGCGGTCGGTGCCGGTGTTTCCAATGTGAAGACCGGCGACCGCGTCGCCTATTGTACCTCGCCCGGCGGCGGCTACAGCACCGAGCGCAATATCGCCGCCGACAAGCTCGTGAAGCTCACCGACAAGGTCGACGACAAGACCGCCGCCGGCATGATGCTCAAGGGGCTGACCGCGCAGTATCTCGTCCGTCAGACCTTCAAGGTCGGCAAGGGCCATACCGTTCTCGTGCACGCGGCCGCGGGCGGCGTCGGCCAGATTCTCGTCCAGTGGTGCAATCATCTGGGTGCGACCGTGATCGGCACCGCGGGCTCCGCCGACAAGACCAAGCTCGCCAAGGATCTCGGCGCGCATCACGTCATCAACTATCGCGACGAGGATTGGGTCGCGAAGGTCGGCGAAATCACCAAGGGTGCGAAGTGCGACGTCGCCTATGACGGCGTCGGCAAGGCGACGTTCCCCGGTTCGCTCGACTGCCTCAAGCCGCGCGGCCTGTTCGCAAGCTTCGGCAACGCTTCCGGTTCGATCGAGGCATTCAACATCGGCCTCCTGCAGCAGAAGGGCTCGCTCTTCGCCACGCGCCCGACGCTGTTCCATTACGCGAACAATGCCGAAAACCTGAACGCGATGGCGAAAGACCTGATGGACGTGGTCGCAAGCGGTGCGGTGAAAATCCCCGTGGCGCGCACCTACGCCCTGAAGGACGCTGCACAGGCCCATATCGATCTCGAGGGCCGCAAGACCACGGGATCGACGGTGTTGATGCCGTAGCCGATGACCGGTCCCGGCCGCAAAGCGCATTGGGAAAACGTCTACGCGACCAAGAGTGACAGCGAAGTGAGCTGGTTCCAGACGGAACCGGTCACTTCGCTCAATCTCATCCGCCGTTGTTCTGCGGCCGCTGACGGGATCATCGATGTAGGTGCCGGTGCGTCCCGGCTCGCAGACGCGCTGCTCGACGCGGGCTATCGCGACATCACCGCGCTCGACATTTCCGCCGAGGCATTGGCGCACGCGCAGGCCCGGCTTGGCGAGCGTGCTTCCAAAATAGAATGGATCGCGGCGAGCATCGTGGAGTGGCAGCCCCGGCGCAGCTACGGTGTCTGGCACGACCGCGCGGTGTTTCATTTCCTCACCGAAGCCGCCGACCGTGCCGCCTATGTGCATGCGATGACAGCGGCGCTGGCGCCGGGCGGCTGTGCGATCATTTCGACATTCGCGCCGGATGGTCCCGAACGCTGCAGCGGGTTGCCGGTCGTCCGCTATTCGGGCGAGACGCTCGCCGCGGAACTTGGCGGAAAATTCCGTCTCGAGCAGTCGCTGAATGAGGCGCACCGCACGCCATGGGGCTCGGAGCAGCGCTTCCAGTTCAGCCGTTTCGAGCGCATCTGAACGATTGCCAACGCCCCGATAAGGGCCGAAAATCCGGACTTGCGGCGACTGATTCAGCGGCCGCCGCAGGCAGGCGGTATGCGTAAGGCGATCCAATTTTTCCGGAACGGACGGCTGATCGAGCGCGCGGATTTCGCGCCCACGACGACACTCCTCGATTATCTGCGGCTCGAAGAACGCGCGACCGGCACCAAGGAAGGTTGCCGCGAGGGCGACTGCGGTGCCTGTACCGTGGTGCTGCGAAAGCTGCGCGCGGGAAAGCTCGTCTATGAGCCGGTGAATGCCTGCATCCTGCTGCTCGGGCAGGCGGACGGCAGCGAAGTGATCGCGGTCGAGGACATCGCCGGCGGAAAATTGCATCCCGTGCAGCAGGCGATGGTCGATCAGCACGGCTCGCAATGCGGCTTCTGCACGCCCGGCTTCGTGATGGCGGGCTTCGCGCTCTATCACCGCTCCGAGCAGAAAGCCTGTTCGCGCGAGCGGGTGGTGGAGGCGATCTCCGGCAATCTCTGCCGCTGCACCGGCTACCGGCCGATTGTCGACGCAACGCTGAAGGCATGCACCCGCCCGGCTTCCGACAAGTTTTCACGCGATGCCAAAGCGGCAACCGCGCGTCTGAAAAAATTGCAGGATGCAAAGGATGTTTTTGCCGGCAACGAAAAGAGTTTTTTCGCGGCCCCGGCCTCGGTCGCCAGTCTAGCAAGACTCTATCTCAAGCATCCGGATGCCACGCTCGTCGGCGGCAACACCGATGTCGGTCTCTGGATCAACAAGGAATTGCGTGAACTGCCGAAGGTGATCTGGCTCGGGCGCGTGAAGGATTTTGACCGCATCGAGGAAAAGCAGAATGAAATCCGCTTCGCCGCGGGCGTGAATATCGAATCCGCCTCGAAGGCGCTGGCAAAAATCGATTCCGATCTGGCCGAGCTGTTCCGCCGCTTCGCCGGCTGGCAGGTGCGTAGTGCCGCGACGCTTGGCGGCAACATCGCGAATGGCTCGCCTATCGGCGACAGTCCGCCCGCGCTGATCGCGCTTGGTGCGACCCTTGAACTGCAGCGCGGAACAAAAATACGCTCGATGCCGCTGGAAAAGTTTTTCCTCGACTACAAAAAGCAGGATCGCAGAAAAAGCGAATTCGTGCGTTCGGTGCGGGTGCAGAAATTGCGCAAGGACGAACGCTTCCGCGCCTTCAAGATTTCCAAGCGCTACGATCAGGATATTTCAGCGCTGTTCGGTGCGGTGAAATTGCGGCTCTCGGGAAAGAAAATCACCGAGGCGCGAATTGCTTTCGGAGGCATGGCGGGAACGCCGAAACGCGCGAAGGCGGTCGAGGCTGCGTTGAAGGGACTATCGCTCGACAACCGCGCCGCCATCGAAGCGGCACTGGCAAAGTTAGAGAAGGATTTTTCTCCGCTCTCCGACATGCGCGCGAGCGCGGAGTATCGTCTTGCCGCGGCGCGCGGATTGCTGCTGAAGGCGATCGTTGAAGTCGCAGGCAAAAAGTCGAACGCAACCCGCGTGTTCGGAAGGAGGGCGGATGCACAAGCTGCGTGATCCGCTCGGCGAGGAGGCGGCACCGCGCGTCGTCCGCAAGGCGCTCGCGCATGACAGTGCCGCACGTCATGTTTCCGGAAGTGCAGCCTATGTCGACGACCTGCCGGAGCCGGCGGGTACGCTGCATGTGGCACCCGGCGGCTCGCCGGTAGCAGCGGGAAAAATACGCAAGCTCGATCTCGGCGCCGTCCGGCGCGCGCCGGGCGTGATTGCGGTGCTGACCGCGGCTGACATTCCGGGGCACAATAACATTGGCGCGATCGTTCCCGACGAGCCGCTCTTCGCGGACAAGGAGGTTCGCTTTCACGGGCAGCCGCTTTTCGCGGTAGTCGCGGACTCTTATATCGCCGCGCGCAAGGCTGCGAAGCTCGCGAAGATCGATATTGCGCCGTCGAAAGCGTTGATCGGCGTCGACGATGCGCTCAAAGCGAATACGAAAGTTCTCGACGACTACGACTTCATCAACGGCGATGCGCGCAAGGAAATCGCCGCAAGCAACCATCGCATCAAGGGCACGCTCAGAATCGGCGGCCAGGAACATTTTTATCTGGAAGGGCAGGCCGCGCTCGCAATCCCGGGCGAGGCGGGCGATCTGCACATTCATTCTTCCACGCAGCACCCGAGCGAGGTGCAGCATATCGTGGCGCACCTGCTGCATCTGAAGCTTGCTGCCGTCACGGTGGAATGCCGCCGCATGGGCGGTGCATTCGGCGGCAAGGAAAGTCAGGCGACGCAATGGGCGGCGATGGCGGCGCTTGCGGCGCATGTGACGAAGCGTGCCTGCAAGATCCGGCTCGACCGCGACAACGACATGGCGATGACCGGCAAGCGCCACGATTTCCGCGCCGACTACGAAATCGGGTTCGACAATGATGGCCGCATTCGCGCCTATGATGTGCAACTCGCCGCGCGTTGCGGGCACTCGGTCGATCTTTCGCCCGGTGTCGTAGACCGGGCGATGTTCCATGCCGACAACGCCTATTATCTTCCCGTCTCCGCAATCCGCTCCAAGCGCTTGAAAACAAACACGGTTTCCAACACCGCGTTTCGCGGTTTCGGCGGCCCGCAGGGCATGATGGCGATCGAGCGCGCCATAGACGCAATCGCGTGGAAGCTGAAACTCGATCCGCTCGATGTGCGGATGAAAAATTTCTACGCCGGCGCCCGCGACGTGACGCCTTACGGCATGCAGATCAAGGACAATGTGCTGCGTGAAGTCACCGGCGAACTGGAGCAGACATCCGCTTACAGAAAACGCCGCAAGGAAATCGCGGACTGGAATCGCTCGAGCGAATTCCTGAAGCGCGGCATCGCGCTGACGCCGGTGAAATTCGGAATCTCGTTCACCGTGCCGCATCTCAATCAGGCGGGTGCGCTTGTCCATGTCTATCGCGACGGCTCCGTGCATCTGAACCACGGCGGCACGGAAATGGGGCAGGGCCTGTTCGTGAAGATTGCGCAGGTCGTGGCGGAGGTGTTCGGGCTTTCGCTGGAGCGCGTGAAGATCACCGCGACCACGACCGGAAAAGTACCGAACACCTCGCCGACGGCTGCGTCGGCGGGTTCCGACATCAATGGAATGGCCGCGCGTGCTGCAGCGGAAACCATCCGCGGCAGGCTCACGGAATTTGCGGCGAAGCATTGCAATGTGCCCGCCGCGCGCATTTCGTTTCGCGACGACAAGGTGTTTGCCGACAACCGCGCGACGCCGTTCGAGGAAATCGTGGAAGCCGCTTACCGCGCGCGCGTGCAGCTTTCCTCGACCGGCTTTTACGCCACGCCCAATATCGACTTCGACCGCGAGAAAAAACACGGCCGCCCGTTTTTCTATTTTGCCTATGGTGCCGCGTGTTCGGAAGTCGTGATCGACACGCTCACCGGTGAGATGAAAATCACCCGCGCCGACCTGCTGCACGATGTTGGCCGGTCGCTCAATCCCGCCATCGACATCGGCCAGATCGAAGGTGGCTTTGTGCAGGGCGCGGGCTGGCTCACCAGCGAGGAACTGGTGTTCGACAGGAACGGCCGTCTCGCGACCCACGCTCCATCCACCTACAAAATCCCGACCGCGTTCGATGTACCGGAGGATTTCCGCGTCAGCCTGTTCGCGAACAGCAACCGCGAGGACACGATCTGGCGCTCGAAAGCGGTCGGTGAGCCGCCGCTGATGCTTGCGATTTCCGTCTTTGCGGCGATTGCCGACGCGATCCATTCGCTCGCACCCGGACGGCAGGTGCCGCTCGATGCGCCCGCCACGCCTGAGGCGATCCTGCGTGCCGTGCAGGCAGTGCGAGGTGCCGCATGAATCCTTGGGTGCAAATCCTTGAATGGATCGAGCGCGACGGCTGTGCTGCGCTGGTCACGGTGTTGCGCGTTGAAGGTTCCACGCCGCGCGAGGCGGGCGCCCGCATGATTGTGCGCAAGGACGGAACGATCGCAGGCTCCATCGGCGGCGGCCCGCTCGAATGGAACGCCATCGACGAGGCGAGGGCGTTGCTGGCGGGGGGCCGTGGCGCCTTATCGAAGTCCGTGCCGCTTGGTCCCGAAATCGACCAGTGCTGCGGCGGCCGTGCTGAACTGTTGCACGAATCTTTTGACAAAAATGATCGTGAATGGATTGTCGAACTGGCGAAGCAGCGCGGCACGTTTTCGACAGCGAAAAAATATAAACGCGATATTC
>VFQR01001893.1_pt1 | contig 14443 bp, 12 predicted proteins | sample 3512321 | NCBI WGS metagenome assembly VFQR01 (sample SAMN10412374, study PRJNA504923) | tailings metagenome | isolation source: Relicate 3 Philex TSF1 revegetated site | place: Philippines: Tuba, Benguet | collected 2017-08-29
CAGGTGCTCGAAGACGGCCGCCTGACCGACAGCCACGGGCGCACCGTGGACTTCAAGAACACCGTGATCGTGATGACTTCCAACCTCGGCTCGGCGCAGATCCAGGAGCTGGTCGGCGACAAGGAAGCGCAGCGCGCGGCGGTGATGGACGCGGTGAGCAGCCATTTCCGTCCCGAGTTCATCAACCGTATCGACGAGGTGGTGGTGTTCGAGCCGTTGGGCCGCGAGCAGATCGCCGGCATCGCCGAGATCCAGCTCAAACGCCTGCGTGGTCGCCTGGCTGAGCGCGAACTGAGCCTGGAGCTGACGCCGGAGGCATTGGACAAGCTGATTGCTGTCGGTTACGACCCGGTGTATGGCGCGCGCCCACTCAAGCGCGCGATCCAGCGCTGGATCGAGAACCCGCTGGCGCAGCAGATACTCGCTGGTGCCTTCGCTCCAGGTGCGGTGGTGCATGCCAAGGTGGACGACGAAGAAATCGTCTTCGCCTGATCGCTTGCCGCGTAAACACGAAGGCCCGCCAAATCGGCGGGCCTTTGCTTTTGTAGCCCGGATGAAATCCGGGAAATGGGCGTCAGGTGTCCCCGGATTGCATCCGGGCTACGGGATATGCCCAGCCTGCTTCCTCTCCCATTTATGGGAGAGGGTTGGGGAGAGAATGGTTCAGGCGACTCGGCGTTACCGGATAGGCCCTCTCCCCGGCCCCTCTCCCGCAAGCGGGAGAGGGAGACTGGGCTTGTCCTTCAGCAACAACCACCCCAATGCTTCTTCTTCGAGGTATGGCCGATGCCGGGGTTGAAGGTGTTGGTCGGGTCGAGCTTGCGGTAGAAACCGGCCAGGGCCGGCTTGGCCACGTACAGGTGGCCGACGTTGTGCTCGGCCGGGTACTCGGCGCGGCGTGCGTCCAGCAGTTTCCACATGCGGTGTTCCATCTCGATCGGGTCGATGCCCTTCCTGACGATGTAGTCCTGATGGAACACGTGGCAGAAGAAGTGCCCGTAGTAGAGCTTGTGGATGATCTGCTCTTCCATCTCCTGCGGCAGTGTCTCGACCCAGTCGCGGTCGTTGCGGCGCAGGGCGATGTCCAGGGCGAGGATGTCTTCGACGCTGCTGCGGTGTGCCTCGCGGTAGCGAATGGCCGCGCCGGCGATGGCGAAGCGATGCAGGAAGGCCTTGCGTCCCTCATCGGCATCGCACTCGAAGAACGCGCCGCTGGCGCTACCGCTGAAGTACTCGGTGAGGAAGGCGCGGGTCTGCTCCAGGGTGTCGTTGGACACCCGCACCAGCAGGTGATGCTCGTAACGGTCGCGGTACTCGCGCATGCGCGCCGGCAGGTGGCTGGGCAGCAGGTTCATCAGCGCCTGGATCACCTTGTCGGTCACCCCACGCAGGCCGAAGCGCTCGAAGAAGCCGTCGACCCGGCTCTTCATGGCGAAGGCGGCCGGCACCCTGGCGGTGCCGAATTTGTCGATCACCAGGAAGGTATCCTTGCCGTATTTCTCGCCGATGTCGAAGGCGGTGCGGTGGATGTACTCGCCGGCGATCGGCAGGCGTGGCAGTTTGGCCAGCAGGTGGCGGCGCACTTCGGTGAGGTCGTGCGGGTCGTCGCTGCCGATGTAGAACACCGTGCTCGGCTCCTTCGGGAAGGTGTCCAGGCGCACGGCGAACAGGCACAGCTTGCCGGCCGAGCCGGAGGCTTCGAACAGAAGCGACGGGTCGGCGTTGAAGCGCGCCGGGGTGTCGGCATCGACATCGCGCACGTGCTCGCCGTAGCGCGCGTCTGAAGCCTTGGCGTGCTCCTCGTTGCGCACCTGCTGCGGCGTGTAGTCGCCGTTCTGCAGGCGGGTGAGGATTTCCTCGGGGCTGTCGCCCAGGTCGATCCCCAGGTGATTGACCAGCTCCAGCGAGCCGTCGTCCTTCACCTGCGCGTAGAGCGCCAGTTCGGTATAGGCCGGGCCGCGGCGCACCAGGGCGCCGCCGGAGTTGTTGCAGATGCCGCCGAGCACCGAAGCGCCAATGCAGGACGAGCCGATCACCGAATGCGGTTCGCGATTTAGCGGCGCCAGCGCCTGCTCCAGGCGATCCAGGGTTGCGCCGGGCAGACAGACTACCTGCTGGCCATCGTTGATCAGTTGCACGCCCGTGATGCGCAGGGTGCTGATCAGCACGATCTCGCGGTCGTAGTCGTCGCCGTCCGGGGTGGAGCCCCCGGTCAGGCCGGTGTTGGCCGCCTGCATGATGACGATGCGATCGGCCGCCACCGCCGCCTGCAGGATGCGCCACTGCTCCAGCAGCGAGCCGGGGCGCACCACCGCCAGCACATTGCCCTCGCCGGTGCGATGGCCCTTGCGAAAGCGCCGTGTCGATTGTTCATCGGTCAGCACATGGCTGGCTCCAACGATCTGGCGCATCTGCGCCAGCAGGGCGTCGCGGCTCAGGGAGGCGGCAGCGGTCATCGGCTCAACGCTCCTTTACCAGCAGGTCCGAGGTGATCTCGGCGATGGACTTGGCGCCAGTCAGCACCATGGCCACGCGCATTTCCTTCTCGATCAGGTCGAGCAGGTTGCTCACGCCAGCGCCGCCGGCAGCGGCCAGGGCGTAGATGAAGGCGCGACCGAGCAGCACGGTGTCGGCACCGAGGGCGAGCATGCGCACCACATCCAGGCCGGTGCGGATGCCGGAGTCGGCGAGGATCTTCAGCTCGCCCTTGACCGCGTCGGCGATGGCCGGCAGGGCGCGGGCACTGGACAGTACGCCGTCGAGCTGACGACCGCCATGGTTGGAAACGATGATGCCGTCGGCGCCGAAGGTCACCGCGTCGCGGGCGTCTTCCGGGTCGAGGATGCCCTTGATCACCATCGGGCCGTCCCAGAAGTCGCGGATCCATTCCAGGTCCTTCCAGGAGATCGACGGATCGAAGTTGGCGCCCAGCCAGCCGATGTAGTCAGCCAGGCCGGTGGGATTGCCACGGTAGGTGGAGATGTTGCCCAGATCGTGCGGCTTGCCCATAAGGCCGACGTCCCAGGCCCACTGCGGATGAGTCATGGCCTGCAGCACACGGCGCATGGCGGCGTTCGGGCCGCTCATGCCGGAGTGGGCGTCGCGGTAGCGCGCGCCGGGCACCGGCATGTCCACGGTGAACACCAGGGTCGAGCAGCCGGCAGCCTTGGCGCGCTCCAGGGCGTTCCTCATGAAGCCGCGATCTTTCAGCACATAGAGCTGGAACCACATGGGCCGGTCGATGGCCGGCGCCACTTCCTCGATCGGACACACCGACACGGTGGACAAGGTAAAGGGAATGCCCTTGGCCGCTGCCGCCTTGGCTGCCTGCACCTCGCCGCGACGGGCGAACATGCCGGTCAGGCCGACCGGCGCCAGACCTACCGGCATCGACATTTTCTCGCCGAACAGCTCGGTGGACAGGTCCAGTTCAGACATGTTCTTCAGCACGCGCTGGCGCAGTTCGATGTCCGACAGGTCGGCGACGTTGCGGCGCAGGGTGTGCTCGGCATAGGCACCGCCGTCGACGTAATGGAACAGGAAGGGCGGCAGCTTGCGTTCGGCTGCGGCGCGATAGTCGGTAGAGGCAGAAATGATCATGGGCTCATCCTGTTGCTGAAAAGGGGAAGCGTAGCCTGACGGCAAGAGCCCCAGCGTGGCCGGGGCGCTTTCGGTGATGCGGGTCAGTGCACCAGCGGGTCGCTGACACCCAGCACGTAGATCGCGACCATCGCGATGATGCCGGTGAACAGCACGTAGTACAGCGTCGGCCAGATGGTCTTGCGCAGCGTACTGCCTTCGCGGCCGAGCAGGCCAACGGTGGCCGAAGCGGCAACCACGTTGTGGATCGCCACCATGTTGCCGGCAGCAGCGCCTACGGCCTGGACCGCGACGATCAGCGCGCCGGAGATGCCCAGGCTGCTGGCCACGCCGAACTGGAACTGGCTGAACATCATGTTGCTGACGGTGTTGGAGCCGGCGATGAAGGCGCCCAGAGCGCCGATGCTCGGCGCCAGCAGCGGGTAGATGCCGCCAACGCTGTCGGCTACCCAACGGGCCATGAGGATCGGCATGCTGGACAGTTCGGCGCCGTTGACACCGGAGTTGATCAGAATGCGCACCATCGGCACGGTGAACAGCAGCACGAAGCCGGCGCTGAGCAACACGCTGGAGGATTCCTTCACCGCCTTGCCCAGATCACGTGCCTTCATGCCGTGCAGGAAGAAGGTGGCCAGAACCACGGCGACCAGAATGCCGCCCGGCAGGTACAGTGGCTGGAAGTTGGCGCTGATTCCGGTTTCGCCGAGCAGATCGGGGAAGTTCACCACCACCGCCTTCAGGGCATTACCGACATCCGGGAACACGCGGCTGACCACTAGCAGAGCACCGACCAGTACGTAGGGCAGCCAGGCGCGCAGGGCGCTCATCGGTTTGGCGGTCAGCTCGTCGAGCTTCATCTCGACGGTGCCCAGCCACTCGCTCGGCCATTTGTCCGCCGGGGCGAAGTCCCAGATCTTCTTCGGTACCAGGAAGCCGAAGCGGGCAGCGCTGGTGACGATGGCCAGGCCGATCAGACCGCCCAGCAGCGACGGGAATTCCGGGCCGAGGAACACGCCGGTGAAGACGTATGGCACGACGAAGGCCAGGCCGGCGAAGATCGCGAACGGCAGCACTTCCAGGCCGGCTTTCCAGCTTTTCTCCTGACCGAAGAAACGGGTCAGCATCATCGCCATGATGGTCGGCATGATCACGCCGACAGTGGCGTGGATGATCGCCACTTCGCTGGTGATCAGTTGCAGGAACTGCGTCCAGGACGAGCCCTGTTCGACCAGCTGTGCACCAATGGTGGCAGTGTCCAGGCCGGTGTTGAGGCCGACGATGATCGGCGTTCCGACCGCGCCGAAGGAGACCGGTGTGCTCTGTACCAGCATGCCCATCAGCACCGCGGCCATGGCCGGGAAACCAATGGCCACCAACAGCGGAGCGGCGATGGCCGCCGGCGTGCCGAAGCCCGAGGCGCCTTCGATGAAGCAGCCGAACAGCCAGGCGATGATGATGGCCTGGATGCGACGATCAGGGCTGATGGTGGTGAAGCCGGCGCGAATCGCGGTGATGCCGCCAGAGTGCTTCAGGGTGTTCAGCAGCAGGATTGCGCCGAAGATGATCCACAGCAGGCCCAGGGTGATCAGCAGGCCTTGCAGCGTGGAGGCGAGTACGCGGTTGAGGGTCATGTCCCAGGCGAACAGGCCAACCGCGGCAGTGAGCAGGTAGACCAGTGGCATGGCGTGCTTGGCCGGCCAGCGCAGGCCGATCAGCAGAATGGCTGCAAGCAGGATCGGCGAGAACGCCAGCAGGGCGAGAATTCCGTTGGACATTGGGGCTTTACTCCACACGAACGCGCGGCTGGCGCGGCAGGGATGAGGCGTTATCGAACAGGCTTGCAGCGCATGGGGCTGTCATGGCGAGACCTCGATGGTTTGTTGTTCTTGTTGGTTAAATTGGTAATACCAATTTACAAAGTTGCGGGCTCAGGTTAAAAGTTGCTCAATAGGCTGTCAAATCGAGATGCTAAGACTTTGGTCGCATAGTGCTTGCTTGTTCAGCAAAGACGGGCGCTATAGGCTTGCGCCATGAGGCTTTTGGCCTGGTCAAACCAGTGGAGAAGTGGGTGATGGAAGTAGGTCTGGTGCGGCAGCGGCGTCTTTCGGACGACATCGTCGCGCAACTGGAAACCATGATTCTCGAGGGCACCTTGCGTGCCGGTGAGAGGCTGCCTGCCGAGCGTGCGCTGGCAGAGCAATTCGGCGTTTCCCGACCCTCCCTGCGTGAAGCGATCCAGAAACTGGTGGCCAAGGGGCTCCTGGTCAGCCGTCAGGGCGGTGGCAATTATGTGGCCGAATCGCTTGGCTCGACCTTCAGCGACCCTTTGCTGCAGCTGCTGGAGAACAAGGAGGATGCCCAGCGCGATCTGCTGGAGTTTCGCCATACGCTGGAGGGTTCCTGCGCCTACTACGCGGCCCGACGGGCGACCGAAATCGACCGGCAGCGCCTGACCGAGGCGTTCGAGGCGTTGCAGGACTGCTATGCGCGGGCCGGCAAGGTGACCCGTGCCGAGGAGGGCGCCGCCGATGCGCGTTTCCACCTGGCGATCGCCGAGGCCAGCCACAACGCCGTGCTGTTGCACACCATCCGTGGCCTGTTCGACCTGCTCAAGCGCAACGTGGTGACCAACATCGGTGGCATGTATGCCCAGCGCGAGGAGACTCGCGACATGCTGATCAGCCAGCACCGCGCGCTCTACGAAGCGATCATCGAAGGGCGCGCCGAAGACGCGCGAGATTTGTCCAACCAGCACATCGACTATGTGCAGGAAGTGCTTTCGGAAGTGCAATTAGAGGCGCGGCGGGTGGAGCGGGCTCAGCGGCGCGGAGCGGTCAGGCCGTAGGTAGGCCGCGCGCACCGCTGTTGGCCTTCATTGCGCTAAGCCGGTTGTGACGCAAAGGAATATTGGTGCGCATGGCGCACCCTACGGATGTTACGGCCGAGGTCGTAGGGTGCGCCGTGCGCACCGCTCCGTCCTTCGTCTCGGCCTTTTCCCAAGGTTCGCAGCTGAGGCTGGCCGCTGCGCTCAGTCGTCCTTGCCCTTGCTGCGCATGGCGCGCTGGACTTCGCGGTTGGCGTCGCGCTCCTTCTCGACGTGACGCTTGTCGAAATCCTTCTTGCCCTTGGCCAGGGCGATCTCGCATTTGACCAGGTGCTGCTTCCAGTACAGCGACAGGGCCACGCAGGTGTAGCCCTTCTGCTGCACGGCGCCGAACAGCTTGTCCAGCTCTCGCTTGTGCAGCAGCAGCTTGCGCGTACGGATGGGGTCGGCAATGACGTGAGTGCTGGCGGTTTTCAGTGGGGTGATATGCGCCCCCATCAGCCAGGCCTCGTCGTCCTTGAGCAGCACGTAACTGTCGACCAGCTGCGCCTTGCCGGCGCGCAGGCTTTTCACTTCCCAGCCGGCCAGGGCGACGCCCGCCTCGAACTTCTGTTCGACGAAGTAATCGTGCAGCGCCTTCTTGTTCAGCGCGATGGTGCCTTGAGGATGTTTCTTTTGCTTAGCCATAGGGCGCGCATTATAGGGAGTCGCCCACGCCTGCGCCATGGGGCTTACCGCGTCAAACTTGAGCCCATGCCGCTAATCTCCGACAATGCGCGATCTTTTTTCCCGCAGTATGGGGTCTTGGCCGCAATGGCGAGCGACAAAGTTTCGATTCATGGTGCCTGGGCCAGTCGCTGGGTGTTCATTCTGGCTGCCACCGGCTCGGCTGTCGGGCTCGGCAATATCTGGAAATTTCCCTACATGACGGGCGTCTACGGCGGCGGTGCGTTCGTCGTGATGTACCTGTTCTGCATCGCCCTGGTGGGCGTGCCGATCATGCTGGCGGAAACCCTGATCGGCCGGCGCGGCCGGCAGAGCCCGGTCAACGCGATGAAGAGCCTGGCCATTGAAGCCGGTGCCTCCAGGCATTGGTCGCTGGCCGCACTGATGGGCATGGTCGCCGCACTGTTGATCCTGTCCTTCTACAGCGTGGTGGCCGGTTGGTCGCTGGATTACATCCTCGGCATGGGGCGTGGCGACTTCACCGGCATCAGCGCCGATGGCGCCGGTGCGGCCTTCGGCGGGCTGACCTCCGATCCTTGGCGACTGACCCTGTGGCACAGCCTGTTCATGCTGGTCACCGCTTTCGTCATCGCCAAGGGTGTGGTCGCCGGGCTGGAGCGCAGTCTGCGCATCATGATGCCGCTGCTGTTCGTGCTGCTGCTGATACTGCTGGGCTACAGCTTCACCACCGGGCATTTCCGCGAAGGCTTCGATTTCCTCTTCCATTTCGATCCGAGCAAGGTGCAGGACGGCATTCTCGCCGCCATGGGCCACGCCTTCTTCACCCTCAGTGTCGGCGTCGGCTCGATCATGGTCTACGGCGCCTACATGCCGAAGAAAGCCTCGATTGGCGCCACCGTGCTCACCGTCGGCCTGCTCGATACCCTGGTGGCGCTGACCGCCGGTATGGCCCTGTTCCCCATCGTCTTCGCCGCCGGCCTGGAGCCGGGCGGTGGCCCCGGCCTGATGTTCGTCACCCTGCCGATCGCCTTCGGCAACATCGCCTTCGGCCAGGTCATGGGGTTGGTGTTCTTCGTGCTGGTGGCGGTGGCCGCCTGGAGTTCGTCGATCTCCATGCTGGAGCCGGCCGTGGCCTATTTTGTCGAGAAGACCGGGTGCAGCCGGGCCAAGGTAACCGCTGCACTGGCGCTGTTCTGCTGGTTGATCGGGATGGGCACGGTACTGTCGTTCAACCTCTGGGCCGAGGTCAAGTTCTTCGTCTTCGCCGAGGACGGCTTCCACCTGCTGCAGTGGGGCGCAGAGGGTGGCAAGACCTTCTTCGACAGCATCGATTACCTCACCAGCCGCATTCTGTTGCCGCTTGGCGGCCTGTCCTTCGCCTTGTTCGCCGGCTGGGTGCTGAGTCGCGACGCCGTGCGTGAAGAGCTGGCGATCAGAAGCCCGCTGCTGTTCAATCTGGCTCGCTGGCTGATTCGCGTCGTGGCGCCGATCGGCGTGCTGATCGTATTCATCGCGGAGCTGAGCAAGTAAATGACTACTCGAATCCAGCGCTCGGCGTTGCTGCCTTACCCGGCGCAGGCGCTGTTTGACCTCGTCAACGATGTGGCCAGCTACCCGCAGTTTCTGCCCTGGTGCAGCGCCAGCGAGGTGCTGGAGGTCAGTGAGACGCACATGCTGGCCAGCCTCGAAGTGGCCAAGGGCGGTATCGGTCAGCGCTTCGTTACACGCAATGCGCTGCTGCCCGGGCAACGCATCGAAATGAACCTGCAGGAAGGGCCGTTCACCAGTCTCAACGGCGTCTGGGAATTCAAGGCGTTGGGCGACAAGGCCTGCAAGATCAGTCTGGACCTGACCTTCGACTATGCCGGCCCGCTGGTACGTGCCACGCTGGGCCCGCTGTTCAACCAGGCGGCCAATACCATGGTCGACGCCTTCTGCCAACGAGCCAAGCAGCTGTATGGATAAGCCAAGCATCGCCATCGAAGTGGTCTACGCCCTTGCCGAGCGGCAGAAGCTGCTGCGTTTGTCGGTGCCGGTCGGCACCACGGTGCGTGAGGCGGCGTTGCGCTCCGGCATACAGCAGTTCTTTCCCGAGCTGGACCTGAAGCAGGCGCCGCTGGGCATTTTCGGCAAGGCGGTAAGCAAGCCGGAAGAGCGTGTGTTGGAGGAGGGCGAGCGGGTCGAGATCTATCGGCCGCTGATTGCCGATCCGAAGGAGGTACGCAAACAGCGTGCGGCTAAAGCAAAAGCGCGGGAAGAGGGCGAGGAGTTAGCCTGACCTCCGCTGGCAGGCTGTTGAAAAACTACCTGCGTTGCCATCGCTGCGTTAAAAACAGGCTCAAAATGCTCATTTACAGCTCGTAAACTCCGCTTTTTCGCCTGTTTTTGCCTTGCACTGGCTGCCTCGCCTACGCTTTTCAACGGCCTGCGAGGCTGCTCGGCAGGGCATAGATATGAAAAAGCCCGGAGCGATCCGGGCTTTTTCGTGTCCGCTTGTTACTGCGGATCGGTGTCCAGCGGCTCGGGTGTCGGAACCGGGACGGTCTCGACCTGATCCACTTCACGCTGGATCTGCTCCAGCAGCGAGCCGGGTGCCGGCGGGGTATCTTCCTGCGGCTTGGCTTGCGGCTGCGCGCTGCTGGTGTCGCCGCTTTCACCCATGATCGCCTGGTCACGGCTGACACCAGGCATGAAGTCGCCGGCCAGGCCGACCAGTTGATCGTTGCCGTCGAATACCAGGCTCACGCGCTCCTGAAAACGCTGGCCGCCGCCTGGCTGGATGCTGTACAGGTAATCCCAGCGATCGGCGTGGAAGGTGTCGGTGATCAGCGGGTTGCCCATGATAAACCGCACTTGGCGTCGGGTCATTCCAGGGCGCAGCTGGTCTATCATGTCCTGTGTGACGACATTGCCCTGTTGAATGTCGATCTTGTAAACCCCGGGGAATGAACAACCGGCGAGTGCGAAGAGCCCGGTCAGCGACAGGCTGGTCAGCAAGAGCTTGGTTTTTTGCATCGGAGGGTGACTTCCACTATCTTGGGCAACTTGAACCCCGGATCATACCCGTATTGAAGGGTGCTGCGAAGCAGCATCCATGAGAAAGCAGACCATGGTTGAAAATAACGAACTGCGCAAAGCTGGACTGAAGGTGACTCTGCCACGAGTCAAAATCCTGCAGATGCTCGATAACGCCGAGCACCGCCACATGAGCGCGGAGGATGTCTACAAGGCGCTGATGGAGGCGGGCGAGGACGTCGGCCTGGCCACCGTCTATCGTGTGCTGACCCAGTTCGAGGCCGCCGGCCTGGTGGTGCGTCACAACTTCGATGGCGGTCATGCCGTGTTCGAGCTGGCCGACAGCGGCCATCACGATCATATGGTCTGTGTCGATTCCGGCGAAGTGATCGAGTTCTTCGATGCCGAGATCGAGAAGCGCCAGAAGGAAATCGTGCGTGAGCACGGTTTCGAGCTGGTCGACCACAATCTGGTGCTGTACGTACGCAAGAAGAGCTGATGCTTCTGCAGCCATGAAAAAAGCGACCCTCGGGTCGCTTTTTTTTATTGCCGTAGCCCAGGCGCAATCCGGGGCGGACTTGCATCTAGGCTACGTACTGATTTGTAGGAGCGAGCTCTGCTCGCGAAGCTTGCAACCTCAACTCCGTTCGCGAGCAGAGCTCGCTCCTACAAGGTCTACGCACTGGCTGAGGCGCAGTCAAAATGGCCTCGGATTCCATCTGGGCCACAGACCCTAGGCTGCCTGCGCGTTGGTTACCATCTTGCGGGCGTGAGCCAGAGATTCCTCGGTCAGATCGACGCCGCCGAGCATGCGGGCGATCTCCTCGACGCGGCCGCTTTCATCCAGCTTGCTCACCGCCGTGGACGTGGCATCTTCGCCGCGTCGCTTGTGCACGAACAGGTGCTGGTGGCCCTGGGCGGCTACCTGCGGCAGGTGGGTAACGCACAGCACCTGGCCGCGTTCACCGAGGCGGCGCAGCAGCTGGCCGACCACTTCGGCGGTCGGGCCGCCGATGCCGACATCCACCTCGTCGAATACCAGGGTCGGTACGCGCGAGGTCTGCGCGGTGATCACCTGAATCGCCAGGCTGATGCGCGACAGTTCGCCACCGGAGGCCACCTTGGCCAGGCCGCGCAGCGGCTGGCCGGGGTTGGCGCTGACCAGGAACTCCACGCTTTCCAGGCCATTGGCATGCGGCTCTTCGCTGTTGATTGCCTGCAGCTGGATGCTGAAGCGACCGTCCGGCATGCCCAATGCCTGCATCTCCCGCTCCACCGCAGCCGCCAGGCGTTCGGCAGCATTGCCGCGCAGCTTGCTGAGTTCGGCGGCCTTTTCCTGGTAGTGACGCGCGTAGGCCGCCAGCTCTTCGGCCAGGCGTTCGCCTGCTTCATCGTCGGCGTTGAGGTTTTCCAGCTCCTCGAACAGTTGTTGCTGCAGGGCGGCCAGTTCGCCGGGCTGGATGCGGTGCTTGCGCGCCAGGGTATAGATGGTGTCCAGGCGTTCTTCGAGAAACTGCTGGCGCTGTGGGTCGGCGTCGAAGTGATCGACGAAGCGGTTCAGCTCGCCGACGGCTTCTTCCACCTGAATCTGTGCGCTGGCCAGCAGGTTGCTCGCCTCGCCCAGCGCGCCGCCCTGGCCGCCGAACGCACCGAGACGGTTGAGGCTGGCGGTCAGTGCCGACAGCACATTGCCGGCATCGCTTTCGCTGCACAGATCCAGCACCTGGCGGCAGGCGCCGAGCAGCGCCTCGGCATTGCTCAGTGCCTTGTGTTCCTGCTCCAGCTGTTCCAGTTCGTTGTCGCCCAGCGCCAGATTTTCCAGCTCTTCCAGCTGATAGCTGAGCAACTGGTGGCGCGCGCGCTGTTCATCACCCTGGCTGGAGATGCGCTCCAGCTCGTTGCGCGTCTGCTTCCAGCGCTGCGCGGCCAGCTGCACCTGGCGCGCCAGTTCCTGGCTGCCGGCGTACTCGTCGAGCAGGCGGCGGTGGGTGTCGGTCTTGAGCAGCGACTGGTGCTCGTGCTGGCTGTGGATATCGATGATCAGCTCGCCAATGGCCTTGAGGTCGGCCTGCGGGCAGGGGCTGCCATTGATATAGCCGCGCGAGCGGCCTTCGGCGGTGATCACCCGGCGCAGGATGCACGGGCCATCGCTGTCCAGGTCTCGCTCGGCGAGCCAGGCGCGGGCCTCGGGAATGTCCGTCAGGTCGAAGCTGGCGAGAATGTCCGCCTTGTCCGCCCCGGGGCGTACCACGCCGCTGTCGGCGCGATCACCCAGGCACAGGCCGAGGGCGTCGAGCATGATCGACTTGCCGGCGCCGGTCTCGCCGCTGATGGCGCTCATGCCGGCGTCCAGCTCGAGGTCCAGGTGGTCGACGATGGCGTAGTTGTGAATGGACAGGTGCACCAGCATGGCGAACGCTCCCGAGTTGATGTCTGGTTATTTATACAGTGTTTTTTCTTTTCCTGGCAATCCTCCCTATCGCCCCTTGAAAGCTGGGGAATTGGCTCCATATAGGCGGCAGGTGCGCGGGCCGGACCCGCGCCGATTCATTCGAGAGGAGATAGGCATGGCTGACGAACAGAACCTGGATGCGCAGAACCCCGAGACTCAGGCGGCCGAGAACGCCGCGCCGAGCGACGACCTGGCGGCTCGCGTACAGGCCCTGGAAGAGCAGCTGGCTGCGGCGCAGGATCAGTCGCTGCGCGTAGCGGCCGAGCTGCAGAACGTGCGCCGTCGCGCCGAGCAGGACGTGGAGAAGGCGCACAAATTCGCCCTGGAGAAATTCGCCAACGACCTGCTGCCGGTGGTCGACAGCCTGGAGCGCGGTCTGGAGCTGTCCAGTCCGGACGACGAAGCCATCAAGGGCGTGCGCGAGGGCATGCAGCTGACCCTCAAGCTGTTCCTCGACACCCTGGCGCGCCATCAGCTTGAAGCGATCGAGCCGCATGGTGAGCCGTTCAATCCGGAGCATCACCAGGCCATGGCTATGGAAGAGAGCACCCACGTCGAGCCGAACTCGGTGCTCAAGGTGTTCCAGAAGGGCTATCTGCTCAACGGTCGTCTGCTGCGCCCGGCCATGGTCGTGGTCAGCAAGGCGCCGACCACTCCGCCGCCGTCCATCGACGAGCAGGCTTGAAATTTTCGGGGGCGACCCCATTTCTGAGTCAAGCGTTTTAGTGCTACCGGCGCCTGTGAAACGAGGCGACGGAAAAATCAAAGTTTCGGGAGAATTTTCATGGGCAAAATCATCGGTATCGACCTGGGGACCACCAACTCCTGCGTCTCCATTCTGGAAAACGGTAACGTCAAGGTGCTGGAGAACGCCGAAGGCGCTCGCACCACGCCGTCCATCATCGCTTATGCAGGCGACGGCGAAATTCTGGTTGGCCAGTCGGCCAAGCGCCAGGCCGTGACCAATCCACACAACACCCTGTACGCGGTCAAGCGCCTGATCGGTCGTCGTTTCGACGAGGACGTGGTGCAAAAGGACATCGGCCTGGTGCCGTACAAGATCACCAAGGCCGACAATGGTGACGCCTGGGTCGAAGTGAACGGCCAGAAGATGGCGCCGCCGCAGATCAGCGCCGAAGTGCTGAAGAAGATGAAGAAGACCGCCGAGGACTACCTGGGCGAGCCGGTGACCGAGGCGGTGATCACCGTTCCGGCCTACTTCAACGACAGCCAGCGCCAGGCTACCAAGGATGCCGGCCGCATCGCCGGTCTGGACGTCAAGCGCATCATCAACGAGCCGACCGCGGCTGCGCTGGCCTATGGCATGGACAAGGCCAAGGGCGACCACACCGTGATCGTCTACGACCTGGGTGGCGGTACCTTCGACGTGTCGGTGATCGAGATCGCCGAAGTCGACGGCGAGCACCAGTTCGAAGTGCTGGCCACCAACGGTGACACCTTCCTCGGTGGTGAGGACTTCGACATTCGCCTGATCGATTACCTCGTCGACGAATTCAAGAAAGAAACCGGCATGAACCTCAAGGGCGACCCGCTGGCCATGCAGCGCCTGAAGGAAGCTGCCGAGAAGGCCAAGATCGAGCTGTCCTCGAGCCAGCAGACCGACGTCAACCTGCCGTACATCACCGCAGACGCCACCGGTCCGAAGCACCTGAACGTGAAGATTTCCCGTTCCAAGCTCGAGTCGCTGGTCGAGGACCTGGTGCAGCGCACCATCGAGCCTTGCCGCATCGCGCTGAAGGACGCCGGTATCGACGTCAGCAAGATCGACGACGTGATCCTGGTCGGCGGCCAGACCCGCATGCCGCTGGTGCAGAAGACCGTTGCCGAGTTCTTCGGCAAGGAGC
>VFQR01001895.1_pt1 | contig 14439 bp, 12 predicted proteins | sample 3512321 | NCBI WGS metagenome assembly VFQR01 (sample SAMN10412374, study PRJNA504923) | tailings metagenome | isolation source: Relicate 3 Philex TSF1 revegetated site | place: Philippines: Tuba, Benguet | collected 2017-08-29
CAGATTCAGAAGGGCTGGGTGGGCAAGATCTCGTGCGTGCGCGCGCAGCGTTAGCGCGGCGGAGCGCTCTGCACGGGGGTGGACGCCTGGCGGCGGCTTGCGGCCAGGAGCGGTAGGCCGCCAGTGACGGCTTTGCCGCCGCATGAACTTGGGGGCCTGATACGTCGGATCAGTTGTAACCCGTGCCGCTTTTGTCGGGTTTTTTAGTACCCTGATCGGGACTGAGAAAAGGGAGAAACCGCTGATGGATCAGGGGCTTGATATCGCTTGGCGCCATGTAGTTATGCGGACGGCGCCGATGTTATGCAGCAGCTTCTGTCTCCCGGGAACACGTTGGGCCTCATAGCTGCTATGTCCCAGTCAGAGCAATATCAGCCAGTCGAGGACGCGTTTCGCGAAGGTCGTGTCAATGCCGAAGACACGGCGACGCTAAATGCATATCTGATGGCGCTCTCCAACCAATCAATTCCAAACGACGGAGTCCGCCATCGCGACATCATTCGTGGGCTGACAATCAATCACATATTGATGCAGAGGCACATAGCAGAACTTGATCGGAAGAATTCATTCACCCAACGTCTGGTCCTAGCGTTGACGATAGCCTCGCTGCTAGTGGGTGGAATCCAGATCTGGTACGCGCTGCGGGCAGATGAGCGGGCAGAGCAGGAAGAACGTTTGAAGGCTTCAGTTGCCCAATCAAAAGACCAGGCCAAGGTGTTGCCGGCAGTTGAAATAGCGCAGCCTTTGGTGCCGGCTTCCCAGGCAAAGCCAGCTGCTTCGACCTCTGGTGCCAAGAAATGAGGCCCAACCAGTCGCTCAACCGGACCCGCAACGGCATGCCGCCTTCGGGCCTCATTTCATTCTGGCCCTGCGGCGTCCGGCCGTCGCAGGCCGGTTGGCTATAACGTTAGGGCGAACATGCCGCGATTCGTCCCACCTCCACACGCAGAGTTGGCTTCGCTATCAAAGCTTGAACTGCGTGCACTTGCGGACGGTCTCCTGCAGCCTGAGCCCGGGGGCATTGAACGTTGCGTCGAGTTTGTGATCGCCGAAACACAAGGAATCTGGCATGGTCGCGCCAGAGCAATGATGTGTCGCCGCCTCAAGCATTGTTCTCTCGGCCGAACCCATCGCAGCCAGCTGGTTGCATGCATCACATCCCGGCTCGTCATTGGCTCATTCTCCGAGCAATTCAAAGACCAACTGCGCCTTGCCATGCATCTGAACCTTGAGCAAACACTCGAAGTCTGTCGCAAGAGCCTCAGCAGCGAGAAGCCACATATCAAACGGTATGCCGAGTGGGCTCTGTCGCCGGAGCACGTTCACAATGCGCCATAACGCCTCCGTCAAGGAGGCGTCTCGCAAGCGGGCTGCCCCTTGCGTCGAACGTTATGCTGCACAACGTAGGTCTCCCTCGCCATGTCCTGCGCTTACTGTCGAACCGTCAACACCGTCTGCTTTTGGGGCCCAATGAAGGAGAAGCCCTGGAAGCGTCCTGCACTATTTGTTCTGTCCGTTCTGGGGAGCGCAGGTTTCGGTGCACTCCTATGGCTTTCTTGGGTCAAACCTGAGGGCATTCCGCTTATGGCAATGGCGGGTTTTCTGGTCGCAGCCTCTGTCCTTGGCATTCTTGTGTCTCTGCATGGCTGTAACGCCTGTGTGGCTCGTCTTTTCGGCAGCGCTTAGCCAAGTCACAGCCATGCGTTCTCTTGGCGCCAGCGAGGGCATCAGCAAGCAACGGGTTGGCTGGCGCCATCGAAGCGCGCCGCCTAACCCATCCCTGCAGCGGACGGCTCCGCCGCCCGCTGAGCGCGAACGTTGAACGGCCGCTTCCGGGTCGCCAGGTTGCCATAGGCGAAGACCGCAACGGGTCGATAGCGACCCTTCGAGCCACAGTGCCCTAAGGGCGGCTTGCGAACTTTGCAGGGTGAGCACGTCCAAGCGCTGGATCTGTTCGGAACGCCATCGCGCGATGCAGCTCGATGCACGTCAAGCCGGCCACCACTGGCCGACGAGGTCCACCAGCAGATGCGCCGAGAAGGCGAAGAAGGCCACCGCCGCGGTGCCCATCACCAGGGACATGGCCAGGGCCAGGCCGTCGCGGTAGATCCAGCCCAGCGCGAGCAGCACCAGACTCAGGCAGGGCAGCAGGTTGCCCAGGGGCATGGGCAGCAGGATTAGGAAGGCCATGGCGGCGATCCACAGCCGCCAGGCCGGTGCGGTGCGGGGGTGGCGCCAGGCCAGCCAGCGGCGGCGCAGCAGGTTGCCCGCCAGGTCGTACAGGCGTGCCAGCAGCAGCAGGCAGCGGCGTGCGCCCTGGGCGTTCAGGCGCAGTTCATGCACCCGGGCCATCGAGCGGTGCGGTGAGGTGGCGCCCGACCTTGCCGGCCATTGCCAGGCGATGGCCAACATGGCAAAGCTGAGCACCGTGCCCAGGCCCACCAGGGGCAGGCTGCTGAGCACGGCCACCACCAGCAACAGGGCTGGCAAGGTGGCGCGGCCGTGCAGGGCCAGCAGTTCGGCGACACAGATGCCGTCGCCTCGCTCGGCGGCATCACGGAAGGGTTCAGGTCGGATCATGGCAACGGCGGCGAGGTCCGGCAAAAGGCCCGACCGTAGCGGCGCCGCCGGGCGGCAACCAGCAGCCTGCAGGTGAGCGTCGATCAGGCTTTCTCGAACATCCGCGGCGGGGTCACCGGATGGCCGGTCCCGGTGCACGCGGCTTGAGCCAGCCGTTCACGTCCAGCCATCGCATGAAGACCGGGAACCAGCCGTTGGCGGTGTTGCCGGGGTAGCCCAGGCCGAAGCCATGCCCGCCGTTCTGGTAGAGGTGGAACTCGACCGGCCGCCCCGCCTCGAACCACGACTTGACGACGCCGAATTGGCCGCGGAAGAGAAAGTCGTCGGTCGCGATCACGTTGAACATCGGCGGCGCGTTGGCGGGCACCTGCACCGGGCCCATGCCGCCGTAGATGGGGGCGATGAAGGCCAGCTTGAGCGGCTGGGGGCGAAGCACGGACTGCAGCGTGAGGGCGGCGCCGGCAGAGAAGCCCATCATGCCGAGGCGGTCGGGGTCGATGCCCCATTCCTTGGCGCGGGCCAGGATGTGCGCATGTGCCGCCTGGGCGTCGGCCAACGGCAGGTCCATGGCGGGCAGCGGCGGCGGCGGTTGGCCGTCGCCGGGCGTGCTGCCGGCGGCCGCGAAGCTGCGCGCCATGGCGTCGCGAAAGCCGGCCACGTCTGCCGGCGTGGGCTGAAGCCGGTACTTGAGGACGAAGGCGGCGACACCTTGGTCAGCCAGGGCTCGCGCGACCTTCCAGCCTTCGTTGTTCATGGACAGCCAGCGGAACGCGCCGCCCGGCGCCACGATGACGGCGGCACCGGTCGCACGGCCGGGCGGTGGCAGGACGGGCGTCAGGGTGGCCGTGCTGACGTTGCGCACCATGGGCTCGCCCCATTGGCGGAACCAGCTCTCAGCCGCCGTCTGGCCCGGCACGGGGCCCGTGTCGAGGGGCAGCGCACCCGGCTCGGGTGGGGTGGGGATCGGATGGATGCTGCCGTCCTGCGCGAAGGCCGGCTGCAGCAGGGTCAGGGCCAGCACGATGCTGGCGGCGCGGAGATGAGATGACAGAGGCCACATGGTGAGATCCAGGTGAGGTCGGGATGCATGAAAGGGCGCGCGGCTTCAACGGGGCAGGTCGAGGCGGCGGCCCAGCGAGAAGTCGGCCTGTGCGCCCGCGGCGCCGGTGGCGGGTTGCCCGCCGCCGACATGCAGCCGGTAGGCTCCCGGCATGACCTGGCGAATGCCGTCACGGTCGACAAAGCTCAGGTCGCGCGCGTCCAGGTGGTAGCTGATCTCACGCCGCTCGCCGGCCCGCAGGTGCACGCGCAGCACCCCGCGCAGCGCCAGGCGCGGGGCGCCCTCGAAGGCCGGGGGCGTGAGATAGAGCTGCGCCACCTCGTCACCATCGCGCGCGCTGGTGTTGGTGATGGCTGTGCGCACCGTCACGGCGCTGGTCTGGGGGCCTTCCTGCACGTCGACCGTCACGGGCTCGTAGCGGAAGGTCGAGTAGCTCAGACCGTGGCCGAAGGGGTAGACCACCTCGCCGGAGAAGAAGCGGTAGGTGCGGCCCGCCATGCGGTAGTCGTCGAACGGCGGCAGGTCGTCGGTGCTGCGGTAGAAGCTCACCGGCAGGCGGCCCGCGGGATTGGCCGCACCGGCCAGCACCTGGGCGATGGCCGTGCCACCCCCCTCGCCGGGATACCAGGCTTGCAGGATGGCCGCGGCGTGGTCCCGCGCCCAGCGCAGGTCGACGGCGCTGCCGCTGAGGTTGACGACGACCACCGGCTTGCCCAGCGCCGCCACCGCCTGCAGATAGCGACGCTGGTCGGCCGGCAGGTCCAGCCGCGTGCGGTCCCCGCCTTCAAAGCCGTCGATCTTCACGGGCATTTCTTCGCCCTCCAGGTCGGAGGTCAACCCCACCACGGCCACGACGACGTCCACCTCCGCCGCGGCCCGGCGCAATTCGTCCAGGGGCTGGCGCGACACGCGATGCCAGAGCATGGCCGGCGGTGCGCCGACACCGGTGTCAGCCACCAGGCGCAGCGCGTGGCGTTGGCCGCGCTTCAGATCGACCGTCACCAGCGTGACCGGCTCGGCCCATCGGGTGGCGCGGCTGGCGAGCGTGACCCTGCGGCCATCGACCGTCAGCTCGCCCGCCAGGCCCGCCAGGCCGAGGCGATAGCGGCCGGTCTCGGGCGCGGTGAAGAAGCCGGTCCAGACCGTGCGAGGCAGGTCGCCAGCCTGCGCGAAGGTTTGCGGCTGCGACGCCATGGGCGCCACATCGTGCTCGCCGAAGGGCCGGGCCTGGTAGCGGCGCTGCCCGGCCTGCCGGGGTGAACCGGTGTCGAGATTGAAGTAGCGGGCGCGCAGGCCGGGCCGGCCGTCCGGCGTCGTGAAGGCGCTGGCGGGCACCGGGTCGCCATCCGTGATGGACGGGCCGAAAGGCACCAGCACCACCTGCGCCGGCGAGAACTGCGCACGCAAGGCCTCAGCGACGGTGAGCGTCGGCCCCGTCTGCCCCGACGAGTAATTGCCGCGCATCACGCGGCGCGCATCCGCCAGTGGCCCGACCACCGCGATGCGGCGGTTCGCGTGCAGGGGCAGCGTGCCATCGTTCTTCAGCAGCACGAGGCTCTCCACCGCCGCGCGCAGGGCCAGCGCACGCTGTCCGGCGGCGTTGATCGTGTCGGGCGACGGAAAGCGCCGCTCGCCCAGGCCGGGCAGGTCGCCGTTGCGCAGGCGGGCCGAGAACAGGCGCACCAGGGCGGTGTCGATGTCGGCCTGGCGGATCAAGCCGCGCGCCAGTGCCTGCCTGTAGCGCTCACCCAGGCCCGGTGTGTGGGAGAGGGTGGCGCCGTTGCATTCGTTGTCCATGCCGGCCTTGAGTGCAGCTGCGGCGCCGGCGGCGTCGTCGATGGCGTAGCGGTGATGGCGGCTGATGTCGACGACGGCATCGCAGTCCGACACGACATAGCCCGAGAAGCCCCAGTCCTGGCGCAGCGTCTTCACCAGCAGGCTGTGGCTCGCGCAGGCCGGTTCGCCATTGAGGCGGTTGTAGGCGCACATCACCGAGCCGGCTTGCGCGTCCACCAGGGCGGCGCGGAAGGCGGGCAGGTAGGTGTCCTCCAGGTCCTGAGCCGAGACCCAGACGTCCACCGAATGGCGTGTGGACTCGGGCCCACTGTGCACCGCAAAGTGCTTGGGCGTGGCGATCACGTCCGGGCGGGCGGCATCGGGGCCTTGCATGCCGCGGACGTAGGCCTTGGCCAGGGCGGCGGTCAGGAAGGGGTCTTCGCCGTAGGTCTCCTGGCCGCGGCCCCAGCGGGGGTCGCGAAAGATGTTGATGTTGGGCGACCAGGTGTTCAGCGCGCCGCCGATGCGGCTGGCGTTGGGCTTGCCGCGGCCCAGCGCATGGACCGCACGCACCTCGGTGCTGATGGCGGCGGCCACCTCCTGCAACAGGCCGGGATGGAAGGTGGCCGCCAGACCGATGGGTTGGGGGAAGTTGGTCGTGGGCCCGGGCCCAAAGGCGCCGTGCAGGGACTCCGTCCACCAGTTGTAGGCCGGCAAGCCCAGGCGCGGGATGGCCGGAGCGCCGTTGAGCAGCTGTTCGAGCTTCTCGTCGAGTGTCAGCTGCGAGACCAGGGCGCGGGCCTGGACCTCGGCGTCAGCGGCGGGGGCCGGAGGCGCCGCGTGGGCGCCCGGCAGCAAGGCCAGGGCGGCCGCGAGCGCAGCCCAGCGCCTGGGCAGGAAGAGGATGTTCAACGGCGTCTCCGAAATTGTTGTGGCTACCATTGTGTGGTAGCGCAAACATTTCGGGAAGCCGGGGCATCAGCCGATCAGTCGGCGCAGCCAGGGCCGCAGGCCCCACATCACCGCGCCCGTCAGCAGGCAGCCCACCGCCAGCTGGGTGAAGAGCGTCGCGTACAGGGGGTTGGTGGACAGGGCTGCGCCATCCACCGGCTGGGCGACCATGCCGGAGAAGTCGCCCGCGTAAAGCGACGCCAGTCCGGTGACGAGCATCCAGCTGCCCATCATCACGCCCTGGTACTGCCGCGGCGCGAGCCGGCCGATCATGGCGTAGCCCACCGGCGAGATCAGCAGCTCGCCCACGCTCTGCAGCACGTAGTTCAGGAAGAGCCAGGCGAAGTCGGCGCGGCCGGTGGCCGGGTCGGCCAGGTGAATGCCCAGCGGCAGCGCGAGAAACCCGAGGCCCATCAGCAGCAGCGCGCCCGAGAACTGCATCGGGATGTCCACCGGCCAGCCACGGCGGCGCCAGCGTGCGAACAGCGCCGCCAGCAGCGGCCCGCCGATGACGATGACCACCGTGTTGATGTTCTGCACCCACTGCGGCGCCACCGGCACGCCCCAGACGTTCATCCAGACATTGCCCACCGCGTACATCTGCAGTCCGTTGGGCGCCATCTGGTAGAGCGACCAGAACACCAGCGAGCCCAGCGCCAGCACCAGATAGGCCTGCATGCGGCGCTTCTCCGCCAGCACCGGGTGGCGCAGCGTCAGCACCAGCAGCGCCACACCCACCGCGTAGCACAGGGCCTTCAGGCCGATGGCGGTGTCACCCGGGTGCTGCAACAGCCAGGCCAGCAGCGGCACCAGGCCCACCAGCACCGCCACGCCGACGGCGAAGCGGGCCCAGAAGTCGCGCCCCTGGCGCTGCGACAGTGGCGTGTCCCGGTCGGCCAGCGTCCGCCAGAACAGCAGCGCCACCACGATGGCGCCGGCATTGCCCAGGGTCGCGAACCAGAAGATGGTGCTGTAGGCCTCACCCAGCTGGTAGTGGCCGGCGACCGTGAAGCCCACGAAGAAGCCGACGTTCATGCCCGCGTAGTTCCACAGGAAGGCCGCCTCGCGCCGGTCGTCTTCAGGCGCGAAGCGCTGGGTGAGCATCATGTTGACGCACGTCACGTTCAGGCCGCTGCCTGTCAGGAACAGGGCCAACCCCCAATACAGCCCGGCGAGCGAGCCGCCGGCAATCGCGCCGCAGCCCAGCACCTGCAGCACCATGCCGCCCACGAAGAGATTGCGGTTGCTCAGGAAGCGCCCGCCCAGGTAGCCGCCGAACAGGTGCAGTCCGTAGTTGAAGGCGCCGAACAGGCCCATCATCAGCGCGGCCTGCTCGCTGGCAAACCCCAGCCGGCGCGTGGCGTACAGCACCAGCGTGGACTGCAGCACCGCGAAACCCAGGGTCGCGAACACCTGGATGGTGAACAGCACGGCAGAGCCTTCGGGGATGCCGGCGAGTCGTTGTTGAGGTCGGTTCATGGGGCGGCGATTGTCCCGGCAGCCTCGGGCCCGCCTTGTGCGTGACATCCCCCAGGCCTTGCGCCGAGCCGTCCGACAACTTTTTTTGCATCCCTCTGCATCCAAACCCCGGCGTGGTGGCTAGTGCAAGGGAGAGCTGCGGCGTCGCCGAGGCTCCAACCCCACCTCAACCGGAGATTCATCATGCACAAGACACTTACCGTTGCCACTCGCCTGGTCGGCGTTGCCGCCGTGACGCTGCTGGGCGCCTGCGCCGGCATGGCCCCCGCCCCGGTGTTCAGCCAGGACAGCCTGCCCGACACCGTCAAGGTGCCCGCCGGCCACCGCGTGGTGCTGGAGACCGTGGGCGTGGGTGAGATCACCTACGAATGCCGCGCCAAGGCCGGCGATGCCATGGCCTTCGAATGGGCCTTCGTCGGCCCGCGTGCCGACCTGAACGGCCGCGACGGCAAGAAGCTCGGCACCTACTTCGGCCCGCCGGCCACCTGGGCGTCCAACGACGGCTCGCGCATCACCGGCACCCAGGTGGCGGTGTCGCCGGCCAAGCCGGGCAGCATCCCGCTGCAGCTGGTCAAGGCCAACCCCGCCACCGGCAGCGGCGCCATGACCGGCGTGAGCTTCGTGCAGCGCGTGGCGACCGTGGGCGGCGTGGCCCCCGCCCTGCCGTGCGACTCGGCCAGCGCCGGCCGCAAGGAAGTGGTCAAGTACCAGGCGGACTACATCTTCTGGAAGGCGGCCTGATCCTGCCCCGCTGAGGCCCTAGACTGGGCGCGCATTCCAGCCGCCCATCTTGCCCAGCCCCTCGCCCGCCTTCGACCATGACGCCGCCCTGCTGGCCTGTGCACGGGGCGAGCGTTTCGCCCTTCGCGCGCTGTACGAGCACGAAGGGCGCTGGCTGCTCGGGGTGGCGCTGCGCATCGTGCGCGACCGCGCCGTGGCGGAGGACGTGCTGCATGACGCCTTCCTCCAGATCTGGGCCCATGCCGCCAGCTTCGAGCCGGCGCTCGGGTCCGGGCGCGGCTGGGTCTACACCGTGGTGCGCCATGCCGCCCTCAAGGCGGTGCGCGACCCCGGGCGGCTGCAGCTTGTCGACACCCCGGAGCTTGCCGCCCTCTCGGACGCCCAGCAGGCCAGCGAGGCGACCGACTCTGACCGCGCCCTCGACACCGACAGCCTGGAACGCTGCCTGCAGCGCCTGGACGAGGCGCGGCGCGCCTGCGTCGTGCATGCCTTTGTCGACGGCTACACCCACGAGCAGATCGCCGAGCGCCTGGCCACGCCGCTGGGCACCGTCAAGTCCTGGATCCGGCGCAGCCTGGCCAGCCTGAAGGACTGCCTCGCATGATCGACCTGCGCGACCCTGCCGAACGCGATGCCGCCGCGGGCGAATACGTCCTGGGCACCTTGCCGCCGGACGACCACGCGGCGGTGGCCGCGGTTTTGCCGGGCGACGCCGCGTTGCGCGCAGCTGTCTACGCCTGGCAGGACCGACTGCTCGCGCTGACCGCCCGCACCCCGGCGGCCGACCCCGCGCCGGCCCTGTGGCCGCGCATCGCCGCCGGGCTCGACTGGCAGGCCTTGCCGGGCCGTGCGCCGGTCGCGCGCACGCCGTGGTGGCAGGGCCTGCGCTTCTGGCAGGGGCTGAGCGCCGTGGGCGTGGCGGCGTCGCTGGTCCTCGCGTTGCGCCTGGTGGCGCCTGCACCGCCGGCGCCGACCGAAGGCGCACGCTATGTGGCCGTGCTGGAGAGCCCCGACGAGAAACGCGCCGCCGGCTGGGTGGTGGAAGTGCAGGCCGGCGGCGCGTTGCGCCTCGTGCCGGTCGGCGACACGCCGCCCGTGCCGCCGGGCCGCTCGCTGCAGTTCTGGACCAAGCCGCAAGGCGCCGCCGGCCCGACCTCGCTGGGCCTGGTCAAGCCGGGCGAGGTGGTGCAGATGCCGGTGGCGCGTCTGCCGGGCGTCGGTGCGCAGCAGCTGTTCGAGATCACGCTGGAGCCCGAGGCCGGCTCGCCGCTGGGTCGCCCGACCGGGCCCATCCTCTTCGTGGGCCGCACTGTCGCGCTCTGATCAGGCCGGGGCGCCGGGCCGCACCGAGCGATAGATGCTGCGGCGCTGCGGCAGGCTCAGCACCAGCTGCCAGAGCTGTCCCTGGCGAGAGCGGAAGAAACCCGCGCAGCTCAGCAGGTAGTAGCGGAACATGCGCCGGAAGGCTTCGTCGTAGCGCACGGCCAGCCGCGGCCAGGCAGCCTCGAAGCGCTCGGCCCAGCACATCAGCGTGCGGTCGTAGTCAGGGCCGAAGTTGTGCCAGTCTTCAATGATGAAGCGGCCCTCCAGCGCATCGCTGAGCTCGCCGGGCGACGGCAGCTTGCCGTTGGGGAAGATGTAGCGCTCGATCCACGGGTCGGTGTGCGGCGCGCGGCGGTCCACGCCGATGCTGTGCAGCAGGAAGAGCCCGTCGGGCGCGAGCAGCCGGCGAGCCGTGTCGAAGTACACGCCGTAGTTCTTCAGCCCGACGTGCTCGAACATGCCCACCGACACGATCTTGTCGAAGCGCCCGGTGAGGGATCGGTAGTCCTGCAGCAGCAGCGTGACCGGCAGCCCGGCGCATCGCTCGCGCGCCAGCGCGAGCTGCTCTTGGCTGATGGTCACGCCGGTCACGGTCACGCCGAACCGTTCGGCCGCAAAGCGCGCGAGACCGCCCCAGCCGCAGCCGATGTCCAGCAGCGTCTCGCCGGGCTGGAGTTCGAGCTTGCGGCAGATCATGTCGAGCTTGTGGGCCTGGGCCTGCTCCAGGTCTTGCGCCTGGGCCCAATAGGCACAGGAATAGATCATGCGCGAGTCCAGCATGGCCTCGAACACGTCGTTGCCCACGTCGTAGTGCCGCTCACCCACCTGGTGGGCCCGCGCCACGCTCTGCCGGTTGAAGAGACGCTGGCGCAGGCTCTCTGCCAGCAACTGGAGCCGGGCGATGGCGGGGGCGGTCCGGTCGAGCTCGGCGCGCAGCAGGCGCTCGAAGAGCATGTCCAGCCGTTCGCAGTCCCAGTCACCTTCCACATAGGCCTCGCCGGCGCCGAGCGACCATTGCGTCAGCAGCCGCCGGTACAGGCGGCTGTTGCGCACCCGCATGTCCCAGGGCCGTGCGCCGTCGAAACCCACGTCGGCACGCGCCAGCAGGTCCCGCAAGACCGCGGGCGGCTCGAAGGTGAAGGCAGACGCGGACGGCATGCACACAGCAAGAGAGCGGGCCTGCCGCCGAGTGTGCCGCCGTTGGCCGCCGGCAGGCGTCTCAAGTTGTCAATGAGACCGATAGGCGCGATGCATGACGCCGGCTCACAGGGTCGGCAGGCCCCAGCCGAACGGGTCATCTGGCGTGATCAGCAGCGTGGCCTCCGCGCTGATGAAGGCCTGGCCGCGGATGGTCGGCACGATGGCGTCTTGGCCCGGCTCGTACCAGCCTTCGAACACGCTGCCGATGACGCTGGCCTGGCGCCACACCTGGCCGGGCGCCAACTTGCCCGCAGCGGCCAGGCAGGCCAGCTTGGCGCTGGTGCCGGTGCCGCAGGGGGAGCGGTCGTACTGGCCGCCGGGGCACAGCACGAAGCTGCGCGAATCGGCCAGCGCCGCATCGGCGTCGGCGAACAGCTCGATGTGGTCGATGACGGCGCCCTCCGCACCGCGGAACCCCTGGGCGTGCAGGGCCTGGCCGAGCTGGTCGGCATAGGTGGTCAGCTCATTGACGCGGTCAGGCGTCACGGCCTGGCCATGGTCGGCGCACAGGAAGAACCAGTTGCCGCCCCAGGCGATGTCGCCCGTGACGACCTGGCCCGTCGGCATCGTCACCCGCACGCCGTGGGCCAGCCGGTAGGCGGGCACGTTGCGCACGCTGACCCGGCCGTCTTCGTGCAGCGTGGCCGTCACGTCGCCCACCGGCGTCTCGATGATGTGCGCGCCCGGCTCGATGCGGCCGAGGTGGGCGAGGGTGGCGATCAGGCCGATGGTGCCGTGGCCGCACATGCCGAGGTAGCCGGTGTTGTTGAAGAAGATCACGCCGGCCGTGTGCGCGGGGTTCTGCGGCGCGCACAGCAGCGCGCCCACCAGCACTTCGCTGCCGCGGGGCTCCAGCAGCGTGGCGCGGCGCCAGCGGTCATGCTCGCGGGCCAGCCGGTCACGGCGCTCGGCCATGGAGCCGCCGCCCAGGTCGGGGAAGCCGCCGATGACCACGCGCGTGGGCTCGCCGCCGGTATGGGAGTCGATGAGGGCGATGCGGTGCGTCATGGCCGGCTCAGGGCTGGGACTGGCAGTACGCGGGGCGCGTGGCCAGCGCGGCCTGCACCAGGGCGGTCACGCGCTCCCGCTCGGCGCCTACCAGCGGCAGGCGCGGGCGGCGCATGTGCTCGCTGCCCACACCCACGAGGAGGTCGATGAGCTTGAGGTTCTGCACCAGCTTGGTCGACACATCCAGGTGCAGCAGCGGGGTCATCCAGCGGTACAAGGCCCGGGCCTCCTCCCAGCGGCCCGCCTGCATGAGATCGAACATTGTCACCGTCTCGCGCGGGAAGGCGCAGCCCACGCCGGCCAGCAGCCCGTCGCAGCCCAGGGCCAGGCCCTCGAAGGCCAGGTCGTCCACGCCCATGAAGAGCCGGTAGCGGTCGCCCAGCAGGTTGCGCAGGTCGGTGATGCGGGTCACGTCGCCGCTGCTTTCCTTGATGGCGGCAACAAACTCGCAGTCGGCCAGTTCGGCGAAGTGTTCGGGCTTGAGGTCCACCCGGTAGGCCACCGGGTTGTTGTAGACCATCAGCGGTCGCTGTGCCGCGCCCGCGAAGGCTCGCACATTGGCCATGGCCTCGCGGGCATCGGCCACGTAGATGACCGAGGGCATGACCATGTAGCCCGCCACGCCCAGCGCATTGGCGCCGTCGATGAAGCGCAGCGCCTCGCGCGTGCTCGTCTCCGACACGGTGGCCAGCACCGGCACCCGGCCGGCCGAGGCGTCCAGCGCGCAGCGGGCGACGGCAAGTTTTTCTTCCAGCGTCAGCGTGCTGGCTTCGCCCAGGGAGCCACAGCACACCACGCCGTGGATGCCGTTGCGGATCTGGAAATCGATGTGGCGCGCCGTGCCATCGAGGTCGAGGCTTTCGTCGGCATGGAACTTGGTGGTGACGGCGGGAAAGACGCCGCGCCAGGGGAGGGTGTGCATCGGTGGGGCTCCTGGGGCAAGGGCTCGATGTTCGCTCATGCCGGTGGCGGCTTGAAACCCGCGCTTGCGCGGCATCGCACCGGCTGTGCGACAGTCAAATCCGGTTCGTTGACCTGGAGCAGTTCATGAAGGCCGAGACGGGCATGGGAGAGCGGGTGCTGGCGTTGGTGAGCCAGCCGCCGGAGCCGGGCTGCGTGCCCAGCCCGCGGCCGGCGGATGCGGCAGCGCGCGCCATCGAGGCCGCCGCCACCAAGGCGGCGCTCGCCGCCGGCACGCTGGCCCTGCCGCCCGGGCCGCTGGGCTGGGCGACCATCGCGCCCGAGATGCTGGCCGTGTGGCACATCCAGCGCCAGTTGGTGGCCGACATCGCCGCGATCTACGGCCGCAGCGCCGATCTCGGCCCGGCGCAGATGCTGTGGTGTCTGTTCCGCCACACCGCGGCGCAGGCGCTGCGCGATCTGTCGGTGCGGGTGGGCGAGCGCGTCATCGTGCGTCCGGCGGCGCAGGCCCTGCTGCAACGCGTGGCCGGGGCGGTGGGCCTGCACCTGGGTCAGCAGGCCGCCAGCCGCATGCTGTCTCGTTGGGTGCCCGTGGTGGGCGCGGCCGGCGTGGGCGCCTATGCCTGGTGGGACACCCGGCAGGTCGGCCGTGCGGCGCTGCTGTTGTTCGAGCGTGAGCAGGTGATCGACAACCCTGTGTAACAGGCGCATCCGGGCGCGACATACTGCGCAGCATGCAACTGCCCGCCATCCTGGACATCGAGGCCTCGGGCTTCGGCCGGGGCAGCTATCCCATCGAAGTGGGCTACTGCGGCGCCAATGGCGCGCTGTTCTGCGGCCTCGTGCTGCCCGAGCCCGACTGGCAGCACTGGGACGCCAGTGCGGAGGCGCTGCACGGCATCAGCCGCGAGCTGCTGCGGCGCCACGGCCGGCCGGCGCGCTGGATGGCCGAGCAACTCAACGCCCGCCTCGGTGGCCAGACGGTCTATTGCGACGGCTGGGGCCAGGACTACCCGTGGCTGGCACGCCTGTTCGACGCGGCCGGGCTGCCGCAGCGCTTCAAGCTCGATGACCTGCGCAAGCTGCTCACCGAGGCGGAGGCGCCCCGCTGGCGCGGTGTCGTCGACACCGTGCGCCAACGCCAGCGCCTGACCCGTCACCGCGCCAGCAGCGATGCCCGCGTGCTGCAACTGGCCCTCGGGGAGATCAAGCAGGGCATGTCGGCCTGAGCCGGCCGCGGCCGGCGCGAGCAAGCAAACTCGTTTTGCGCGCTTGGCACTGAGCTGGGTGCCGCCTAGGCTCCCGGCCCTTGCCTGGAGAACCCCGTGCTGTTGAAGTTCGTTGTCATGCCCCTCGTCATCCTGCTGCTGCTCATCGCCGCCACGGCCTTGGCGGCCTTC
>VFQR01001896.1_pt1 | contig 14437 bp, 13 predicted proteins | sample 3512321 | NCBI WGS metagenome assembly VFQR01 (sample SAMN10412374, study PRJNA504923) | tailings metagenome | isolation source: Relicate 3 Philex TSF1 revegetated site | place: Philippines: Tuba, Benguet | collected 2017-08-29
CCAGTTGCCGCCCTTGTAGTAGATCGCGCCGGGGCTGACGGTGTTCACGCGGATGCCCTTGGGTGCCAGCGCCTGGGAAAGCTGCGAGGCATAGGTGATGAGCGCGGCCTTGATCGCGTTGAAGGGGTTGGGCGCGATGAAGGTCTCGAGCGCCGCGGTGCTCGACAGCATCACGATCGAGCCGGTGCCCGACTTCTCAAGGTGGGGCGTCAGGGTCTCGACAGCATAGGCCGCGCCCTTCAGATCCATGTCGAGGCACGCCTGCCAGTCGCCGGCACCGCCCGTGCCCGAAGCGCTCGCGGTGTGGACGAAGATGTCGCAGCCGCCGAGTTCGGCCACGGCCTTCTCCAGCCACGCCTGGTAGGCTTCCGTGCCGTCTGCCATGTCGAAGACCTCGGCGAAGACCTTGCCCGGCCCGGCGGCGTCGATCTCGGCCTTGGCGGCCTCGATCTTGTCCTCCTTGCGGCTGAAGAAGGCGACGTCCGCGCCTTCCGCGGCGAAGAGCTTGAGCGACTGGAGGCCGAGGCCGTGCGCCCCGCCGTTCATGATGACCTTCTTGCCGCTAAGTCCCAGATCCATGTCGCCTCTCCCCGGCTTGCCTGTGTGCCCGAAGGGTAGCCGAGGCGGGTGGCGGGGCGTATCGTCAATTTTGGGGGTTGGGCGAGAGCCTACCGCACGTCCCTCCACGGCTTCGACAGGAGCCCGGCGCAGTTGATGACGCCGACCAGCGAATAGGTCTGCGGGAAGTTGCCCCACAGCTCGCCGGTGACGAAGTCGAGATCCTCGCTGAGCAGGCCCGAGGCGGTCGTGTGGCTGAGCATGGTCTCGAACAGCTCGCGCGCCTCTTCGCTGCGGCCGACGAGGTGCAGCGCCTCGATCAGCCAGAAGGTGCAGACGTTGAAGGCGGTCTCGGGCAGGCCGAAATCGTCCTCGGCGGCGTAGCGCAGCATGAAGTCGCCGCGCCGCAGCTGCTCCTCGACCGCCGCGAAGGTCGACAGGAAGCGTGGGTTGTCGGGGGCGAGGAACCGCAGCTCCACCATCTGCAACAGGCTCGCGTCGAGATAGTCGCTCTCGAAGCTCGCGCCATAGTGGCCGCCCTCGCCCTCGGAGTCGCCCTCCACCCAGGCCTCGGTGTCGATCTTCGCCCGGATCGCCTCGGCACGCTCGCGCCACTCGGCCGCGCGCTCGGGCTTGCCGAGCCAGTCGGCCGCCATCGCCAGCCGGTCGCAGGCGGCCCAGCTCATCACCGCGGAATAGGTGTGGACCTCCTGCCGGGTGCGGAACATCGGGCTGGTCGTGCATTTCGAAGGCGACCTCGCCGACCGCCTCGAGACTCTCGAAGTCGCGGTCGTCGGCCATGCGCAGCAGGCGCTGATCGATGAAGCCCTGCACGGTGGGCAGCACGATCTGGCCGTAGCAGTCGTGCTGGATCTGGAGGTAGGCCGCGTTGCCGATCCTGACCGGCCCCATCCCGCGATAGCCTGCGAGCGCGGGGGCGGCGGTCTCGTGCAGCTCGGCCACCCCCATCACGGAATAGAGCGGCTGGATCTGCCCGCCCATCGCCGCATCGACGATGTTCCTGAGATAGGCGAGATACTTCTCCAGCACGTCGAGGGCGCCCAGCCGGTTCAGCGCCTGGACGGTGTAGTAGGAATCGCGGATCCAGCAGTAGCGGTAGTCCCAGTTGCGCTCGGAATGCGGCGCCTCGGGGATCGAGGTGGTGAGCGCGGCGACGATCGCGCCGGTCTCCTCGTGCTGGCAGAGCTTCAGGGTGATGGCGCAGCGGATCACCTCGGCCTGCCATTCGACCGGCGTCGCGAGCCCCCGCACCCAGCGCTGCCAGTAGCCGCGCGTCGCCTGCTCCATGCGGCGGATGTCCTCGCGCAAGGGGCCGGCGAAAGGCTCGTCGGGGCCGAGAAAGAAGTGGAGGTCGTCCTCGACGCGGAAAGGGCGGCCCTCGAGGATGTAGCCGACCGGCGCATCGGTGCTGAGCCGCAGCGCCTGCGGGCCGGTGAGATAGCGGATGTGGTTGGTGCCGTGGGTGGTCTCGGCCCGGGCCGCGCCGTAGTCGCGCATCGGGGTGAGCACCACGCGGATGCGGGGGTTGCCCGCCACGGGGCGCACGATGCGGCCGATCGCGACGGGGCGGTACATCCGCCCCTTGCCCTCGTGCCGCGGACAGAAGTCGAGCACTTCGACGGCGCTCCCGTCCTCGGCGTCGAGGCGGGTGAGAAGGATCGGCGTGTTGCGGATATAGGCCTGCGTTGCGCTGACCTGCCCGACCAGCTCGATCCGCCAGGTGCCCTCGTCGCGGTTGTCGCCGTTCATCAGCGAGCAGAACACCGGATCGCCGTCGACCCGCGGCACGCAGGACCACACGATCGCGCCGGCTCGGTCGACGAGCGCGCTGATCTGGCAATTGCCGATGGGCCAAAGTTCGAGATCGGGGGGAGAGGCAGCGGTCACGCGGCGTGGCATAGGGGCTCGGCGCGGCGGGTCAAAAGCGCCCCGCTCCATCTGCCGCGAGTGGTGGCGGGCGCGGGACGGACGGTTTCCGCCTAGTCGCCGCTCCCGGGCTGCATCAAGGCGGAACCGCGTGGCTGGTCGGCGGCGAGCCGCGCCAGACCCCGGAAAGCCGCAGGCCGCCAGGCGAGCAGCCATGCCACGCCGAGCGCGCCCGCCATCAGCAGCAGCGGCCAGAGCAGGGCCGCGAGGCTGGCTCCGTCGCGGAAGGCGCAGGCGGCGAGGCTTGCGAGGATTAGGCCCCAGCCCGCCCGGCGCAGCCTGCGCGGCGGCAGGGACAGCGCGCCTGTCACCGCCTGCCAGTGGCGCGGCTGCGACAGCGCGAGGAGCGCGCAGCCCATGAAGGCCGAAGCGGCCGCGAGGACGATCAGCACGAGGCTCATTCGGCGGGCTCGGGCAGCGCCCCCGCCGCGCGGCCCGAAGGGCGCGGCCGGAGCCGGAACGCCGCCCACGCGGCAAGGCACGCGCTCGCGAGCAGCAGCAGGTCCATGATCGCGACCGGCCACAGCCCGGCGCGGATGGCGGCGAGGACGTCATCCCCGGTGGTCGCCGCGTTGAGGATCACGGCGGCGAGCGCGAGCCCCGCCACCAGCCAGCATTGCTGCGCCCAGGCCGCGGCCCGCATCCTCGCGGCGTGCACCAGCGTGCCGAGCCACGCCAGCCAGAAGGCCCACACCTCGGCCTCAGCCCGGCCCAGCCCGAAGCCGTCGCTCGCCGGCGGGAGCAGCCGGTTGCTCACCAGGAAGACGCCGGTCGCGGCGATGATCCCGGTGGTGCCGGCAATGGTGATCGCCTCCATCACCCGGAAGCCGGGGGAGCGCGACCCGTGCCGCCCCTCGCGCGCGCGCAGCCAGAACAGCATCCCGGTCGCGATCATCGCGCAGCCCGCCAGCCCGCCCGCGAAATAGAGCCAGCGCAGCGGCCAGTGGTCGACCTGCACGAAATGCGCGCCCTCGACCCAGCCCTTGGCCTCGTTGATCGGCGGGCGGGCGAAGTTACGGATCAGCCGGCCGCTCGGCCCGTCGAACACCGCGACATACTTGCTGAGCACCACGCGGTCCCGGGGAAAGGTGTTGCGGAAGTAGACGACGGCGCTCTCGTCCCCGTGGTTGAGCACGCGCACGATGTTGGTCGCGACCGGCCGGCCCTCGGCCTCGGACCACAGGCGCTCGGCCTCGGCCTTCATCGCGTCGAGCGAGGCGAGCGGGGCGGCGCGCCCGGTGCGCTCGCCCGGATCGTAGGCGCCCGACATCTCGGCATGGAGCGCGCTCTGATCGCCGCCGAACGGCTCCGCCACGGCCCAGGGCAGGTGGCTGGAAGCGAAGATGAGGAGGCCCGAGACGCTGATCAGCACATAGAAGGGCAGGCCCACCAGCGAGGTCAGGTTGTGGAGGTCCAGCGTCGCGCGCCGCGCCTTGCGCCGGGGGCGGAAGACGAAGAACTCCGCGATGATCTTGCGGTGGATCAACAGACCGCTCGCGAGCAGCAGCAGCATGCCCAGCGCGGCGCAGCCGACGATCCACATGCCGAGGTTCGCCCAGTTGAGCGTCAGCATGTAGTGGAAGGGAAAGATGAAGCCGCTCGCCGCCTTGCTGTCGGTCACGGCGATCGGCGCCCCGCTCGCCGGGTCGAGCTCGAGCGATTGGAACTTGCCCTCGCCGTCGCGGTAGAAGAAGCCGATCGCAGGGGAACGCTCGGTGGGCACGACGAAGTTGAGGTAGTCGCTCTGCCGTGCGCCGGGCGGGATGTCGGCGATCAGCCGGTCGTAGGACACGGGAGCCGGAGCGCCCACGATCCGGGTCTCGGGGATCATCCAGCGGTCGATCTCCTGGTTGAAGACCGTGAGACTGCCCATCCAGAAGATCGCGAAGAGCACCGCGCCGAGCGCGACGCCGAGCCAGGTGTGAGCCCAGCCCATCGCCTTGCGAAACTCCTCGGTGTTGAACCCCATCGCGCGCCTCCTCAGATCACCGACGCACGGCCGATCAGCGCCGCCGCCGCGCCGAACACCGCCAACCCGTCGCGCAGCGGGGCGCGGCTGGCGATCATCGCGAGGCAGAGCGGGACATAGACGAAGAGCGCGGCGAGCAGCGCGAGGCTCAGGGCCTCGCCGCGCGCGAGCCCGAGCAGCGGCAGCGCCGAGCCGGCGAGCGCGACGAAGCCCGAGGTGACGCCGTAGCCGCCGCCGAACCCCGCCAGCAGCCGCCAGACGACGAGCGGCCAGGGATCGACCGCGACATGGCGCAGGGGCCGGGCGGGACGGGTCGCCACCACCCTAGAACTCCGCCGCCAGCGAGAAGATCGCGGCACGCGGCGCGCCGAACAGGAACTGCCCGAAGGCGGTGCCCTCGATGAAGTCGGCATCGGTCACGTTGCGGATGTTGAGCCGCGCCGTCAGCCGACTCCCGGCGAGATCGAAGGCATAACGCGCGCCGAGATCGAGCCGCACATAGCCGTCGATCGCGAAGGAGTTGATGTTGTCGGCGAAGCGCTCGCCCGTGTAGAACAGGCCGCCGTTGAGCGCGAGGCCGGGCACGGCCCGCACCTCGTAGTCGGCGAAAAGGTTGGCCTGGTAGCGCGGCACGCCGCTCGGGCGCCGTCCGTCGACCGCCGGGTTGGCCGGGTTGTTGATGGTGGGGTCGAGATAGAGCCCGCCCGCGATCAGCCGCAGGTCGGGCGTGATCTGGCCGGAGAGCGTCGCCTCGATGCCGCGGTGCCGCTGATCGCCGATATAGGCGAAGAAGTCCCGCTCATCGAGCGCGGCGAGCGGCTGGCTGATGTCGAACACCGCCGCGGTGAAGAGGGCGCCGGTGAAGAGCTCGGCCTTCACCCCCAGCTCGTACTGGCTGGTGCGCGCGGGCTCGAGGAAGGCGGCGCTGCCGAAGTTGATCGCGTTGACCGGGATCTGCACCCCGGTGGTGATGCCTTCGGCATAGTTGCCGTAGATCGTCAGCCGCTCGCTCGGCTGGATCAGGATGCCGAAATTGGGCGTGAACGCGGTGTCCTGGTAGGTGACCTCGAGCGTTTCGGCCGGGTTGAAGCGATCCTCGTTCTTCTGGTCGGCATAGCGCACCGCGGCGAACAGCTTGAGCCAGTCGGTGACGGTCACGAGATCGGAGACGAACGCCGCCTGCTGGGTGAAGATCACGGCATCGACGGTGGGCGAGACGACCAGCGTCTCGGGTGCGGGCCTCGCCAGGCGGACGGGATCGAAGATGTTCGAGGTGCCGAAGTTGGGCGAGGCCGAGGTCAGTGAGAAGCGCAGCGGGTTGCGGCTGTAGGCGACGCCCACGGCGATGTCGTGGCGCAGGCCGAAGGTGTCGAAGGCGCCGGTCACGAAGGCCTCGGCCGAGAACGGGTCGCGCACCTGGTTGGGATCGAAGAAGGTCGTCGCGACGAAATCGCCGTTGGCCTGCAGGGTGCCCGCGCGGATGTTCACCGCCTGCTGGTCGCGTTCGAGCCGCATCTGCTGGGCGCGGGCGTGGAGCGTCCAGCCGGGCGAGAACTCCCAGCGCGCGCCCAGCGAGCCGATCACGTTGGATGTGGGATAGGTGCCGAAGTCCTGCCCGATGAAGGTCGTCGGGTCGAAGCGTTCGAGCACCTCGCGGCGCTGCTGCGGGGTGACACCGGGCGCGAAGGAGCCGAAGCTGATGACCGCCTGCTGTTCGAGCTCGCGGAACTGGTATTCGAGGTCGAGGTCGATGACGAGGTTGTCGGCCGGCTTCCATTCGACCAGCGCGCTCGCCATCAGCCGTGGCCCCGCGACGCCATCGACGAAGGTCGCCTCGCGCGCGGCCACGGCGTTGAGCCGCACGCCCACCGTGTCGCTGATCGGCCCGCCGGTGTCGAGGTGGACGCCGTAGCCGCCGAAGCTGTCGCCGAACACCTGGGCGAAGCTGTAGGGTGTCGCGGTCGGGCGCTTGAGGACGTAGTTCACCACGCCGCCGGGCGGGGTGAAGCCGTAGCGCACCGAGGCAGGCCCCTTGACGATCTCCACCGCCGCCTTGTTCTCGAAGGGGCTCTGCACCTGGTTCTGGAAGATCAGCCCCTCGCGGCGGTAGCTCGTCGAGTTGTCGAGATTGTAGCCGCGGATGTTGATCGTGTCGTTGAAGCCCGGCGGGGTGCTGACGATGGTCGAGGGATCGTTGCGGGCCAGATCGCCGAGCGCGCGCACCTGCTGGTCGACGAGCAGCTCCTGCGGGATGACGGTGACCGAGAAGGGCGTGTCGAGCAGCCGCTGGTCGCCGAAGGTGCCGCCCGACTGGGTCTCGGAGGTGTAGCCGGACTCGCGCTTGCCGCGCACCAGGATGGTCTCGCCGGGGCGCGCGCCGGGGTCCTCGGCGGCATCGGCAACATCGGCCTCCGCGTTGCCGACCTCTGCGCTTGCGGGCGTCACGAGCGGGCCGAGGCCGGCGAGGGCGATGGCGGCGAGCGAGGTGGCGGAGCGGAAGGTGTTCATGCAGTTCCTGTGGCGTGACGTTCGGACGTCCAGTGCTGCAACTGCGAATCATTGTCAATTGTAGAGTGGTTGAACGCGGCATGAATTCTGCGCCTCCCGCAGGTGCCTGGCGGCGATGCATTTGCACCTTTACCAAAGCAGGTTGCCAAGGATATGTTGTAACATATAAGCAACCAGCCACAAGGGCCCGCTGTTCGAACCCGCTCTTCAGGACACCCTCGCCATGCCGAATATCGCCGACACTCGCCTGCCCGTAACTGTCCTTTCGGGCTTCCTCGGGGCGGGCAAGACCACCCTGCTGAACCACATCCTCGCCAATCGCGAGGGCAAGCGCGTGGCGGTGATCGTCAACGACATGTCCGAGGTCAACATCGACGCCGATCTCGTGCGCGGCGGCGAAGCGGCGCTGTCGCGCGCGGAGGAGACGCTGGTCGAGATGACCAACGGCTGCATCTGCTGCACCCTGCGCGACGATCTCTTGAAGGAGGTGCGCGCCCTCGCCGAGGAGGGCCGCTTCGACTATCTCGTGATCGAGAGCACCGGCATCTCCGAACCCCTCCCCGTCGCCGCCACCTTCTCCTTCCGCGACGAGGCGGGCGAGTGCCTCGGCGATGTCGCGCGTCTCGACACGATGGTGACGGTGGTCGACGCGCTCAACCTCCTCGCCGACTATTCGAGCACGGACCTCCTCTCCGCGCGCGGCGAGACCGCTGGCGAGGGCGACGATCGCAGCCTCGTCGGCCTGCTCGTCGAGCAGATCGAGTTCGCCGACGTGGTGATCGTCAACAAGGCCCGCGCGGTCGGCGCCGAGCAGCTCGCGATGGTCAAGCAGGTGGTCGCCTCGCTAAATGCCGATGCGCGGATCATCGAGGCCGATTTCGGGAAGGTCCCGCTCGACGCGAGCATGGGCACCGGGCTCTACGACGAGGAGCGTTCCGAACAGCACCCGCTGTGGATGAAGGAGCTCTACGACTACGCCAGCCACCGCCCGGAAAGCGAGGAATACGGGGTCGAGAGCTTCGTCTACCGCACCCGCCGGCCGTTCCACCCGGCGCTCTTCTACCGCTTCCTGACCGGCGATGCGCTCGACACGGTGATCCGCGCCAAGGGCCACTTCTGGCTCGCCACCCGCCCCGACTTCCTCGGCGAGCTGGCGATTGCCGGGCACCAGAAGACGGTCAGCCGCATGGGCCGCTGGTGGGCTGCCGTTCCCAAGAACCGCTGGCCCGACGACGGCACCTTCGAGGAGTTCGTGGTGAAGCACTGGCACCCGGTGTGGGGCGACCGGCGGCAGGAGCTGGTGTTCATCGGCATCGGGCTGGACCGCGCCGCGATCACGGCCGCCCTCGATGCGTGCCTTGTCCCGGGCGAGGCGTTCACCCCGGAAAAGTGGGAGCGCCTCAACGATCCCTTCCCCGCCTGGGGCGAGGCGGAGACCAGGCTCGAGGACGCATAAGCCCGCCCGCGCTGGCGGGCTGGCCCGGCCACCGAACACGCCGCCTGCCGGCGTGCTGCACCGCCGGCGCGGCGAGTTCGTGACCTTCACGATCACCGGCCAGTCCTGAAGAAGGAGGGACCCGCGCCTGCCTAGGGGGGAACCACCATGAAGGGCCCCTGCCGCGGTTGCCGGCGGGAATGGTGCTGCTGGGGAGGATTGAACTCCCGACCTCACCCTTACCAAGGGTGCGCTCTACCACTGAGCTACAGCAGCGCCGGAAACAGGCGCGCGCTATTGGCGCGCTTCCGTGCAATGTCAAGCGGGGCTTGATGGCAGGCGCATCTAACTGCAAGGCATTTCGCATGAGTGAAGACCCTCGCAAGAATATGTCGGCGCCCAAGGCCAGGGAAGAGCGTCTCGCGGCCAAGCTGCGCGAGAACCTGCGGCGCCGCAAGGCGCAGGCCCGGGCGCAGGGCGATTCGGATCGCGCGGAGCCCCTTCCCAATCCGCCCCCGCAAAGCTAACGCCGCCACCTCTCACCGATCGAGGGGCCGAAACGCCCCCGCAACCCGGAGCCAACATGCCCAAGCTCATTCTCGTCCGCCACGGCCAGAGCCAGTGGAACCTCGAAAACCGCTTCACCGGCTGGTGGGATGTCGACCTGACAGAAAAAGGCGTCGCCGAAGCCACCGCCGCGGGCGCGCTACTGCGCGACAAGGGCGTGCTGCCAACTTACGCCTTCACCTCGCTCCAGACCCGCGCGATCAAGACGCTGCACCTCGCGCTAGAAGCGGCCGGGCGGCTGTGGATCCCCGAGGTCAAGGACTGGCGGCTCAACGAGCGGCACTACGGCGGCCTGACCGGGCTCGACAAGGCCGAGACCGCGGCGAGGCATGGCGACGATCAGGTCAAGATCTGGCGCCGCAGCTTCGACGTGCCGCCGCCGGCGATGGAGGCGGGCAGCGCCTTCGATCTCGCCGCCGACCCGCGCTATGCCGGGATCGCGATCCCCTCGACCGAGAGCCTCAAGCTCACGATCGACCGGGTACTGCCCTATTGGGAGAGCGCGATCCTGCCGGTGCTGGCGGGGGGGGAGACGGTGATCATCGCCGCCCACGGCAATTCCCTGCGCGCGCTGGTCAAGCACCTCTCGGGCATTTCCGACGCGGACATCACCGACCTCGAGATTCCCACCGGCCAGCCGATCGTCTACGACTTCGAGGGCGGCGCGGTGACGGGCGAGCGCTACTATCTGAAGGACGCGTGATGGAGAGCACCGGGGGCAGGGTCGCGATCGTGATGGGCAGCCAGTCGGACTGGCCGACCATGAAGGCCGCAGCCGAGGTGCTCGACGAGCTCGAGGTGCCCTACGAGGCGCGGATCGTCTCGGCGCACCGCACCCCCGACCGCATGACCGCCTTCGCCAAGGGCGCCGAGGGCGAGGGGTTCTCGGTGATCATCGCCGGCGCCGGGGGCGCGGCTCACCTGCCGGGCATGATCGCCAGCATGACGCATCTGCCGGTGCTGGGCGTTCCGGTCCAGTCGAAGGCGCTGTCGGGCATGGATAGCCTGCTGTCGATCGTGCAGATGCCCGGCGGCATTCCCGTCGGCACGCTGGCGATCGGCGAGGCGGGGGCGAAGAACGCAGGCCTGCTCGCGGCGGCAATCCTCGCGCTTGGCGACGAGGACCTCTCCGAGCGGCTCCAGGACTGGCGCGCGGCGAAGAGCGCGGCCGTCGGCGAGGTGCCGGAGGACTGATGCTCCCCCCGGGTTCCACCATCGGCATCCTCGGCGGCGGGCAGCTGGGCCGCATGATGGCGGTCGCCGCGCTGCAGCTCGGCTACCGGGTGGTGGGCTACGCCCCCGAAGGCGACAATGTCGCGGCCGATGCCTGCTCCGATTTCGTCACCGCCGAATGGAACGACCGGGATGCGCTGGCCGGGTTCGCGGCGTCCTGCGACGTGGTGACTTGGGAGTTCGAGAACGTCCCCGTCAGCACGGTCCAGGCCCTCCCCAGCCCCCTCCTCGCCTGCCCCTTGCGCGCGCTCGAAGTCGCTCAGGACCGGCTCAACGAGAAGAATTTCGTCAGCCAGCACGGCGGAACCCCCGCGACCTTCGCCCGGGTCGAGACCGAGGCGGACTTCGCCGCCGCCCTCGAACGGATCGGCACCCCCGGCATCCTCAAGACCGCGCGCGACGGCTATGACGGCAAGGGCCAGTGGCGCGTGCGCTCGGGCCTCGAGGCGGGCGGGGTCCGCTTCCCCGGCGTGCCCTGCGTCTATGAGGGCTTCGTCACCTATGAGACCGAGTTCTCGGTGATTCTGGTGCGGGGGCAGGACGGACAGGCGAGGTTCTGGGATTCGACGGCGAATTACCACGAGGGCGGGATGCTCGCGCGGTCCGTCCTCCCGGCCGGCGCACTGGTCGAGGCGCAGGTGCCCGCGGCGCGGGAGCTTGCCGCAAGGGTCGCCGAGGCGCTCGGCTATGTCGGGGTGCTGACGCTCGAGTTCTTCGCCACCCGCCACGGCCCGGTGTTCAACGAGATGGCGCCGCGGGTCCACAACTCGGGCCACTGGACCATCGAGGGCGCCGCCACCAGCCAGTTCGAGAACCACATCCGCGCGATCTGCGGCCTGCCGCTGGGCAACACCGCAACCCGCTTCGCAAGCGTCGAGATGCGCAACATCGTCGGCGAGGAGGCCCTCGGCGCCCACGCGATCCTCGCGGAAGGCGGCGAGCCGCATCTCCACCTCTACGGCAAGGCCGAGGCGCGCGAGGGGCGCAAGATGGGCCACGTCACTCGCGTCGGGCACGCGGTGAAATGACGCAGGAGATCATGCTGATCTACGCCCGCGCCGCCAATGGCGCGATCGGCAAGGACGGCGACCTGCCGTGGCGCCTGCCGGCGGACCTCAGGCACTTCAAGGCACTGACCATGGGCCTGCCGATGATCATGGGCCGCAAGACCTTCGAGAGCCTGCCGGGCCTGCTGCCGGGCCGCCGCCACATCGTGCTCACCCGCGACGCCGAGTGGCACGCGGAGGGGGCTGAGGTCGCCGCGACGCCCGACGAGGCGCTCTCCCTCGCCGGCGGCGGGACGGTCGCGGTGATCGGCGGCGCGGCGGTGTTCGAAACCTTCCTGCCGCGCGCCGACCGGGTCGAGCTCACTCACATCCACCGCGACTACGAGGGCGACGTCTTCATGCCGCCCCTCGGCCCGGAGTGGCGCGAGGCGGCACGCGCGGACCACGCCGCGGCAGGCGACACGCCGGCCTTCTCCTTCGTCACCTATCGCAGGGACGCGGCCTGATGCGCTGGCTCGATCACCGCGATCCCGTCCCCGATGCCTTGCGCGGCGCGATCATCGCGCTCGGCAATTTCGACGGGTTCCACAGCGGCCACCAGGCGGTCGCGGGCGAGGCGATCCGCTGGGCGCACGCGGAGGGCCGCCCCTCGATCATCGCGACCTTCGATCCGCACCCGGTCAGCTTCTTCAAGCCCGACCTCCCGCCCTTCCGGCTCAGCACCCTCGAACAGCGCCACGAGCTCTATCTCGAAGCGGGGGCGACCGCGATGCTGGTCTTCCACTTCGACGCCGAGCTCGCCGGGACGAGCGCCGAGGACTTCATCCGCGCGATCCTGATCGCGCGCTTCGGCGCGCTCGGGGTGGTCACGGGCGGCGATTTCACCTTCGGCAGGGGCGCCAAGGGCAATATCGACCTGCTGCGATCGCTCGGCGGGGAGCTGGGCCTCAGCTCGCGCGTGGTCGCGGCGGTCAGCGAGGGGGGCGAGGTCGTCTCCTCCAGCCGCATCCGCGAGGCCCTGCGCGCCGGCGACCCGCAGGAGGCCGCGCGCCTCCTCACCCGCCCCTTCGCGATCAGGGGCATCGTCGAGCACGGCGACAAGCGCGGGCGCACCATCGGCTATCCCACGGCCAATCTCGGCATCGAGAACTACATCCGCCCCAAATACGGCATCTATGCCGTCACCGGCCGCATCCTCGCGACCGGCGAGGTGCTGCAAGGTGCCGCCAACATTGGTATCCGCCCGCAGTTCGAGCCGCCCAATGAGCTGCTCGAGCCCTATTTTTTTGACTTCTCCGGTGACCTCTACGGGCAGGAGATTGAGGTCGCCTTCCACCACTACCTGCGCGGCGAGGCGAAGTTCGACAGCCTCGAGGCGCTGGTCGCCCAGATGGACAAGGATTGCGCCGAGGCGCGGCGGCTGCTCTCTTCGTCATTGCGACCCCGGACCTGATCCGGGGGAAGCAATCCAGAGCGGCGCGCGCTTACTTTGGATTGCCGCGCGGCTTCGCCGCTCGCAATGACGAGCCTTTGCAGTTGCGGGATGAACGGCTAAGGCCGCGCGCGATATGTCCGACGAACCCACGCAGCGCGATTACCGGGACACCGTCTTCCTGCCGAAGACCGAGTTCCCGATGAAGGCCGGCCTTCCGCAGAAGGAGCCGGGGATCGCCGCACGCTGGGAAGAGATCGGGCTCTACGACCAGCTGCGCGAGGCGCGGCGGGGCCGCGAAAAGTTCATCCTCCACGATGGCCCGCCCTACGCCAATGGCGACATGCATATCGGGCACGCGCTCAACCACATCCTCAAGGACATGGTCTGCCGCACCCAGAACCTGCTCGGCCGCGATGCGCCCTACGTGCCGGGCTGGGACTGCCATGGCCTGCCCATCGAGTGGAAGGTCGAGGAGCAGTACCGCAAGGAAAAGAAGGCCAAGCCCGTCCTCACCGGCGCGGGGCGCGACGAGGCGGCGGTCAAGGCCTTCCGCGACGAATGCCGCGCCTATGCGCACCACTGGGTCGACGTGCAGCGTGCGCAATTGAAGCGCCTCGGCATCATGGGCGACTGGGACCACCCCTACCTCACCATGCAGAAGGAGAGCGAGGCGGTGATCGTCGCCGAGCTGCTCAAGTTGGCCGAGGCGGGGAACCTCTACCGCGGCTCAAAACCGGTGATGTGGTCCCCGGTCGAACAGACCGCGCTGGCCGAGGCGGAGGTCGAATACGAGGACATCACCTCGACCCAGATCGACGTGGCGTTCGAGATCGTCGAGAGCCCGATCCCCGAACTAGTCGGCGCCCACGCGGTGATCTGGACGACGACGCCGTGGACGATCCCGGTGAACCAGGCTTTGGCCTATGGGCCGGAGGTTGAGTATGTCCTTCTGCGGGTGGCCGGCACTTCAAATCAGTTCCAAGGCGAACGCCCCTATGACCTCGGCGAGATAACTCGCCGGGCAGGCGAAGGTAATCGCTACCTTGTGGCGAACGAGCCAGAACTGATCTCGCAATTCGAAGCGAGACTATCTTCGCTTCTGTCTGCGGAGTTCGCTCCTCACAAAGTCAGTCCGTTCTTTACGCAAGAATGGAAGGGCAAAGGCGCAGACCTCGCCGGCACCCTTGCCCGCCATCCGATGCACCACCTCGGCGGGTTCTACGCGGCCCCGCGCCCGTTGCTCCCCGGCGACTTCGTCACCACCGACAGCGGCACCGGCCTCGTCCACATGGCGCCCGATCATGGCGAGGACGACTTCGAGCTGTGCAAGGCGCACGGCATCAACCCCGTCTTCGCGGTGATGGACGACGGGCGCTACCGCGACGACTGGGGCTGGCTCGGCGGCGCGGACGAGCGACGCATGAGCGTCATCAACCCCAAGTTCAACGCGCTCGACGGTCCGATCTGCTCGGACCTGCGCGCAGCGGGCGCGCTGCTCGCCGCGAGCGCGGACTACGCGCATTCCTACCCGCATTCGTGGCGCTCCAAGGCCAAGGTGATCTTCCGCGCGACCGCGCAGTGGTTCGTGCCGATGGACAAGCCGCTCGATCCGTCCTTGGCCGTCACCCCAGCGAAAGCTGGGGCCTCGGGCGGCAGTGACCAGACGCCTGAGGTGCCAGCTTCCGCTGGCATGACGCTGAGGGAGATCGCGACGCAGGAAATCCAGCGCGTCCAGTTCATCCCCGAAAAGGGCCGCAACCGCATCGGCGCGATGGTCG
>VFQR01001897.1_pt1 | contig 14436 bp, 17 predicted proteins | sample 3512321 | NCBI WGS metagenome assembly VFQR01 (sample SAMN10412374, study PRJNA504923) | tailings metagenome | isolation source: Relicate 3 Philex TSF1 revegetated site | place: Philippines: Tuba, Benguet | collected 2017-08-29
TCGGCTTCATCACGCCGATGACCCACAATTTCTGCGAGAGCTGCAACCGCGTGCGCCTGACCTGCACCGGCACGCTCTACATGTGCCTCGGCCAGGACGACGCGGCGGACCTTCGCGCGGTGCTGCGCGATCCCGCGGTGGACGATGAGGGCCTCAAGGCGGCGATCGAGGCCGCCATCGCGCGCAAGCCCAAGGGCCATGACTTCGTCATCGAGCGCCGCAGCGCCGCCCCGGCCGTGGCGCGGCACATGAGCGTGACGGGGGGCTGAGCTGTCCATCACGGAACTCGCCGCCGCGCTGACGATCCCGGGACTGCCGGACTGGACCGGCCTCGTCGCGCTCGGCGTGCTCGCGCTGGTCGGGCTCGCCTATCTCCTGATGCCGTTCAGCGTGTTCGGCGTGAAGGGCCGGCTGGACGCGATCGAGGCCAGGCTCGACGAGATCCAGACGGAGCTGCGCACCTTGGCGCTCCGCGTGCCGGAGCCGGGGCGCGGCCGGCGGCCGCCGGTCGAGGATGACTGGGCCGAGCCGCCCGTCTCGCCACGCCGCGCGGAGCCCGAGCCACCCCGCACCGCGCCGCCGGTGCCGCCGCCCGCCACCTGGCCGCAGCGCAACCGCAACGAGCCGCGCGTGGAGTGGCCGAAGCGCTGAACCGCCCTGGCGGACCCGCGTGCCGCGACGCTTTCCTGCGGCGCGGCCTCTGGTGGCACGGGCCCCGGCGCGGGTAGATCGGGGGCCACTCCGGAGCCCGACCGAATGACCATGTCACCCCCCGACCGCATGCGCGCCCTCCTGGCGCAGCCCGGCTTCGTCGCCATGCCCGCCGTCTGGGACGGGCTGAGCGCGAAGCTCACCTTCGCCGCGGGCTTCAAGACCGCCTTCCTGTCGGGCTCCTGCGTCGCGGCGGCCCGGCTCGGCGGGCCTGACCTCGACCTGATCTCCTTCGCCGAGATGCTGAACAGCCTCGAGATGGTTCGCGGCGCGGCCCCCGACCTGCTCGTCCTGGCCGATGGCGACCACGGCTACGGCAATGCGATGAACGTGCAGCGCACGGTCCGCGCCTATGGCCGCGCGGGCGCCGCGGCGGTGCTGATCGAGGACAAGATCACCCCGCGCGCGCTGACCTCGGATGGCAAGCCCTGCATGCCGCGGGAGGAGGTGCGCATGAAGATCCGCGCCGCGGTGGAGGCGGCGAAGGATAGCGGCATCCTGGTGATGGCGCGCACCGATTGTCGCCCGACCGCCGGGATCGAGGAGGCGATCGCGCGGATCGAGATGTATGTCGAGGAGGGCGCGGACATCCTCTTCCTCGACAGCCCGGCGGATGAGGAGGAGGTCCGGCGCGCCGTCGCCGCCTCCAGGGGGCGGCCGCATTTTGCCGTGCTGTCGCCCGGCGCCCCGCGCGAGACGCCGACGCAGAAGCGGGCGGCGGAGCTCGGCCTCAAGATCGGCACCTTCCCGACCGGGATGCTTTCCCCGGTGATCGGCGCGATGAAGGCGGGGCTTGCCGCGATCGCCGCCGGCGAATCGGCTGCCCCGAGCGCCATTCCGGGCAAGGAATTCCGGGAGGCGCTCGGCTACGGCGACTACGACAGGCAGGCGCGCGCCTTCGTTCCGCCGGGGTGACGCGCGCCTGGTCCGCCGTCACGCCTGCCAGGAATAGGGCATTTGCCTAACTTCTAGGCACGCGCTTTCGAGCATGCCGGAGCCGCCGCCTCCGGCATGCGCGCAATGCCCAGGACGGCCGCCGGAAAAGATTCTTCGGCCGCGACGCCCGCGATGGCACGGCGCTTGGATTGCACGCGCCGCATACCCGCCAGGAAAGGGGATAGCGGCGCGATGAAGCTGGTGATGGCGATCATCAAGCCCTTCAAGCTCGACGAGGTGCGCGACGCGCTCACCCCGCTCGGCGTGCAGGGCCTCACGGTGACCGAGGTGAAGGGGTTCGGCCGGCAGAAGGGCCAGACCGAGATCTACCGCGGTGCCGAATACCATGTGAGCTTCCTGCCCAAGCTCAAGATCGAGGTCGCGGTGCCCGCCGAGATGGTGGATGCCGTCGTCGAGGCCATCGCCAACGCCGCGCGCACCGGCAAGATCGGCGACGGCAAGGTGTTCGTGCTGGACCTGGAGCGCGCGCTCCGCATCCGCACCGGCGAAACCGACAATTCCGCGCTGTAGGTCGGCGCGCCTTCACATGAACAGGGGAACCAGTGGGATGAGGAAGCTTGCGCGCAGCGCCTTGCTGGCGTTGCCGGCGATGCTCGCTGCCGGCGCCGCCTCGGCGCAGGACGCGAAGATCGATACGGGCGATACCGCCTGGATGATGACCAGCACGGCGATCGTGCTGATGATGACGGTCCCGGGCGTCGCGCTCTTCTACGCCGGCATGGTGCGGAAGAAGAACGTGCTCGCGACCATGATGCAGTCCTTCGCCATCACCGGGCTCGTCGGCGTGCTCTGGATGGTGGCGGGCTATTCCATCGCCTTCGGCGAGGGCGGCCAGTATGTCGGCGACCTCTCCAAGCTGATGCTGCGCGGCATCGCGGAGAACTGGGACAAGCCCTTCACGCTCGGCACGGGCGATGCGGCGGTGGCCTTCACGATCCCCGAGAGCGTCTTCGTCACCTTCCAGATGACCTTCGCGATCATCACCGCCGCGCTGATCACCGGCGCGCTGGCGGACCGGATGAAGTTCTCGGCGCTGATGCTGTTCATCGCCCTCTGGACGCTGCTGGTCTATTCGCCGGTGGCGCATTGGGTGTGGCACCCGAATGGCTGGATCTTCGCGCTCGGCGCGCTGGATTTCGCCGGCGGCACCGTGGTGCATATCAACGCGGGCGTCGCGGGCCTGGTGGGCGCCGTCGTGCTCGGCAAGCGCGTGGGCTACGGCAACGACAACATGTCGCCCTTCAACCTGGGGCTGGCCGTGATCGGCGCGGCGCTGCTCTGGGTGGGCTGGTTCGGCTTCAACGCGGGGTCCGCCGGCGGCGCCGGCGCGCGCGCGGGGATGGCGATGCTGGTCACGCAGATCGCGGCCGCGGCGGGCGTCGTCGCCTGGATGCTCGCGGAGTGGATGATCAAGGGCAAGCCGAGCGTGCTGGGCGCCATCTCGGGTGCCGTGGCGGGCCTGGTGGCGATCACCCCGGCGGCCGGCTTCGTGCTGCCGGTGCCCGCGCTCATCATCGGCGTGGTCGCGGGACTCGCCGGCTTCTGGGGCGCGACGGCGCTCAAGCATTGGTGCGGCTATGACGACAGCCTGGACGCCTTCGGCGTGCACGGCGTCTGCGGCATCGCGGGCGCTCTGCTGACCGGCTTCTTCGCCTACGGCCCGCTCTCCGCCACCACGGCGGCGCCGGAAGGCGTCAGCGGCAGCACCGCGCAGTTCATCATCCAGTGCTACGCGGTGGCCGCCACCTTCGTCTTCACCGCCGTCGCCACCTTCATCCTGCTCAAGGTCGTGGACGTGATCGTCGGCCTGCGCGTCACCGAGGAGGAGGAGCGCGAGGGCCTCGACGTGACGCAGCACGGCGAGCGGCTCGGGTAGCGCCTCGCTTCGTTCCTCCGGCGCGCGAAAGGCGCCGGGGACGCAACGGCGGAGGGCGCCGGGGGGAACCCCGCGCCCTCCGCGCGTTCAGGCCGCGCGACGCCCCATCGGGCAGGTGTTGATCCCGAGCAGCGTATAGGCCGGGCAGAAGCCGACCACCGCGGTCGCCAGCGGCACCAGCCCGATCAGGCCCCACCAGCCGAGGGGGCCGAACCAGCCGAGCGCCAGCAGGACGAGCCCGGCCACGATCCGGAGCACCCGGTCCACACCGCCCATATTGCGTGTCATCGCGCGATCTCCCTCGCCTCGCGGCCCCTTTGCCGCATGCGGGCAGGAGAGCACCGCGCCGGGCGCGCGTCGGTGACGAAGTCACCGCCCGGACACGGAACTGGCGAAGTCACCTGGACGCGACGCCGCCGGGGCGGATAAGCCCGGCGCATGACCATCGCCATACCCGACGCCGCGCTGGAGGAACGCTTCGCCCGCGCCTCGGGCCCCGGCGGGCAAAACGTGAACAAGGTGGAGACCGCGGTGCAGCTGCGGCTGCGCCTCGACCTCGCCGGGCTGCCCGAGCCCGTGCTGGCGCGTTTGCGCAAGCTCGCCGGGCGGCGGATCACCAACGAGGATGTGCTGGTGATCGAGGCCAGCACCCATCGCAGCCAGGACCGCAACCGCGCCGAGGCGCGCGAGAAGCTCGAGGCGCTGATCGCCCGCGCTGCCGCGCCACCCCCGCCCAAGCGCCGCCCCACCCGGCCGACCCGAGCATCACGGGAGAAGCGCCTGGAAGGCAAGGCGCGCCGCGCCGGGGTGAAGAGGCTCCGCAGCGAGAAGCCCGGGCCGGACTGATCCACGAGGCGCAGGATCCTGTGTCGCGGCCGGCGCGCGCCGGCGTCTGACGGCACGCAGGTGGCCCCTTCATGGGCCCCGCAGCAGGGCGATTCGCCGGGCGGAAAAAAGAAGCCCCGGCCCTTGCGGGGCCGGGGCAAAGGTTTGGCCCGCACACTGCGTGCGGAACCGCCGGGAGAAAACGTCGAGGCATAGCCTTGACGCGCTGCACCATGCCATGGCGTCCCTCGCCAAGGCGTGGCCTACACGTGAAGGTTGTGCAATGCGCCAAAAGGAGACGGAATGGTCGTCCGGCATGGCGGGACTTTTTTGAGCCGCCAAGTGGCTGGAACCGCGGAATCGACGCTGACACCGCGCCCCCGCCTGCCAGCGGCGCGGCGCCTGCCGGCGGCGCCTACTCGTCCCGGCGCGGGTAGGCGTAGGGGGCGACAAGCGCCACCGAGAACAGCGCCAGGGTCAGCACGCCGAGATCGCCATTGGCCCAGACCAGCAGCACGCCGAGCGCGGCCGCGATGCCGAGCACCGCGGTGAAGAAAACGTCGGCTGCGCGGAGAATGACCCAATCATGCATCGTCGTGCTTCCAGCCCATCCCTCTTGCCCGGCTCGCTCGGCCTCTGCCGGATACGTGTCGAACATAGCCTGACAATGCAACGCGGATGCCACAATGTAAGGCGTCCGTTTTTCAGAGAGTTACCCTCTCGCTTCCGTGATTGACCGCACGCGGCGTAAACTTTGCCGACACGGCCAAGTTGCAGAAGATCACCGGCCATTCCGCTTGCGGGCGAAAGCCGTCCGGGGCGCCGCGCTCCGCGAAGGCTGCTACACTCCCGGCATGACCGCTCTCGCCTCCACTGGCGTTGCCCTGGTTCTCGCCGTCCTCGTCGCCCTCCCCGCGCAGGCCCAGCCGCGCCCCTTCTCCTGCGTCGGCGCCGAGGCGCTGGAGGACGATGTCTTCGCCGTGCCCTTCGCCGCCAGCAGCGACCGCCTGGCGGAAGGCGCGCGCAGTGGCATCGAAGCCGCGGCCGCGCTCCTCCGCGCCGAGCCCGAGCGTAACGCCTGCGTGCTCGGCCATGCCGATCGTGGCCAGGGCGCCGGCACCTCCACCCAGCTCGCCGCACGCCGCGCCCGGGCGGTGGCGGAGGCACTCTCCACGCGCGGGATCGAGCGCGACCGCATCCGCGCCGAGGCCAGGGTCGGCGCCTTCAGCGGCCGCCAGCGCGAGCCGGTGTCGCGCGCCGTCACCATTGTCGTGATGCCGGCAGTCGATCGTTAGAAATTGTTCACCCATGGCGGTTCTCCATGGGCGTGCCATGATCGGCGCGGCACCATGGTGCCCAGCGGGCTCGCCCGGCCGCCCAAGAGGAAACGATGAACGACACGTCGGACACGCCCGAGACGGTCCAACCGGACGAAAAGCCTCGCCTCGGGCGCCGGCTTCTCGTGCTGAAGCTGGCGACGCTCGGCGGCGCCGCGGCGGCCACCGCCGGCTGCGTGCCGCAGCAGCAGCCTGTGGTCTATGTGCCGCAGCAGCCGGTCTATGCGCCGACGCGGACCGGCATCAGCGATTCCGACCCTTCCGATCCCCCGGGCGCCGGCCGCGGCGGGCATCGCGGCAGCGGCGTGACCGACAACGACCCCAATGACGCGCCAGGCTTCGGCCGCGGCGGGCAGCGCTACACCGGCATCAGCGACAACGACCCGAACGACCCGCCCGGCCGCGGCCGCGGCGGCTACCGCGCCGCGCCGGTGCGCTACCGCACCGGGATCACCGACGCCGATCCCTCCGACGGGCCGGGCTATGGCCGCGGCGGCGCCCGCTACCGCACGGGCCGGAGCGATTCCGATCCCTATGACGCGCCGGGCCGCGGCCGCCGCGGGTATTAGCGCGTGACCCTGGCCGAGGCGGCCTGGGCCCAGGCCTTCGGTGGCCTGAGCCTCTCGGAGGGCTTCGCGCTGCGCGAGGGCAGCGACTGGCGGCATTTCGGCCCGGCCGACCCGGCGCATCACACGAAGCTGCTCTCCATCGCCGATCTCGACGCCTTCCTCGCCACAGACGCCGCCTGCGCGCCACGCGTCTCCATGGCCGATAGCGGGCGGGAGGGCAGCGCCGCCCTGCCGCCCGAGGCCTACCTCCGCGACGACGACCGGGTGGACCTGCCGAATCTCTTCGCCGCCTTCGACAAGGGCGCGACGCTGATCGTCAGCCAGTTCCAGGAGCTGCACGCGCCCCTGATGCGCTTCTGCCGCGGCCTGGAACAGGTCTTCCTGCATGGCGCCCAGGCGAACATCTACCTGACGCCCCCCGGCGCGCAGGGATTCCGGACGCATTACGACACGCATGACGTGCTGGTGCTGCAGGTGGTGGGCGAGAAGACATGGCGCCTCTACCCCGGCCAGCCGGTGCCGCGGCCCACCCGCCGCACGCCCTGGCCCGGCAACCTGACGCCCGAGGGCGAGGCGACGGAGCTCACCCTGAAGCCGGGCGAGACGCTCTATGTCCCGCGCGGCGTGCTGCATGACGCCGCCGCGCAGCGGGATTCGGCGTCGCTCCACATCACCATCGGCCTGATGGACCCCTCCTTCGCCGCCGTGCTCCGCCTCGCCGTGGACCTGCTGGAGGAGACCGAGCCCGCGCTCCGCGAATCCTTCCCCACCTGGCGGCTCGCCGAGGGGCCGGGGAAGCTGGCGGCGCTCGCCGCGCCGCTGGCGCAAAAGCTCGCGGAGCCCGCGGCGCTGGAACGCGCGGCGCTGGCGCTGCTGGATCGGCTCGCCGGCGAGCGGATGCCGCTGCTCGGCCGCGGCCTGTTCGTCGCGGCGCCGCGCGCCGACCAGCGCCTGGTGCTGGCGCCCGGCGTGCTGCATGCGCTGGTGCCGGAGGAGGCGGGCGGCGCCAGCCTGCGCTGGGTCGGCGCGCCGATGGCGCTGGATGCGGCGCAGGCCGGCTGGATGGAGCGCCTGGCGGAGGGCGCCACTCCCGAGGAATTGGGCGCGGGCGCGCTGGACTTCTGCCACGGCCTCGTGCGACGGGGGCTGCTCATCCCCGAGGGTTGAGTGCATGCGCATCGTCGGTCTCTGCGGCAGCCTGCGGACAGGCTCCTACAATCGCGGCCTGCTGCGCGCCGCGGCGAAGGCGATGCCGGAGGGTGTCGCCTTCGAGGTCGTCGAGATCGGCGCGCTGCCGCTGATGAACGAGGACCTGGAAAAGCCGCAATGGCCGGAGTCGGTGATGGCCTTCCGGCGCGCGCTGTGGGGCGCGGATGCGATGCTGGTGGCCACCCCCGAATACAATGCCGGCATCCCCGCGCCGCTGAAGAACGCGGTGGACTGGGCGAGCCGCTTCGAGGGCGGGGCGAACGTGACCGCGCCCGCGGGCGAGACGCGCAAGACACCGTTGCAGGAGGTGCCCTGCGCGATCATCGGCGCCTCACCGGGCGCGCTCGGCACCGCGCGATCACAGACGCATCTGCGCACCGTGCTGCTGAACACGGGCATGCGGGTGATGCCGGGGCCGGAGGTCTATGTCGGGACCGCGGCCCAGAAGTTCGCGGAGGGCGAGCTGACGGATGAGCGGACCATCGCCTTCCTCGGCAAGGCGGTGGCGGCGCTGGTGGCGTGGGCGAGGCGCGTCAAGGAGTAGGCGAGACCCTATCCCCACACCTGCCGCGCCGTCTCCAGCAGCACCTCGAGCTTCCGCCACTGCTCGTCGGGCGTCAGCTCATTCCCCGACAGCCCCGAGGCGAAGCCGCATTGCGGGCTGATCGCGAGCTGCTCGATGGCGATGAACCGCGCGGCTTCCTCGATCCGCCGCCGCAGAAAATCCACGCTCTCCACCGTGCCGGTCTTCGTCGTCACCAGCCCCAGCACCGCGACCACGCCCTTCGGCACGAAGCGCAGCGGTTCGAAGCCGCCGGCGCGCTCGGTGTCGTATTCCAGCAGCAGGCGGTCGAAGCGGAGACTCGAAAACAGCTCCTCGGCGATGCCGTCGTAATGGCCCTCGCGGTGCCACATGCTGGCACGGTTGCCGCGGCAGATATGCAGGCCGAACACCGCCTTGCCGGCATGCGGCGCGATCACGCCGTTGGAGGCCGCGATGGCGCGGCGGAGATTGGCCATCGGGTCCTCGCCGCGCGCGGCCATGCGCGCGAGCGTCGCGGGGTCCACATAGCCGGTGTAGCTGGGCTCATCGAGCTGGATATAGGGGCAGCCGGCCTCGATCAGCCCGCCCACCATCTCGCTCTGCACGCGCACGACATCGGCGAGGAAATCCTCCATGCGCGTGTAGTGCGGCGCGGAAGCGGCCAGCTCGCACATCTGCGCAACCCGGTCCGGGCCCATCAGCATCGCCTTGGCGGGATGCGTCGCGACGGCGGCGAGCCGGCGGTATTCGTCGAGGATGAAGCTGCGCTCCAGCGCGAGCGTCGCGGTGACGGGCACGCGATAGGTCTCGGTGGAATCCGTGCCTTTGGCATGCGCGTGCTCATGCGCCGCGCGCATCGCGGGGTTTCGGGCGAATGCAGCCCAGCTCGCCTCGTCCAGCGCCCAGCCGGCGACGCGGCTGAAGCTGACATGCCAGTTGATGCGCGAGAACTCGCCATCGGTGACGATCGGGAAGCCGATGCCTTCCTGCTTCGCGACGACCGCGCGCACCGCCTCGGCGATGGCAGGTTCGAGCGACTCCCGCGAACGCTCACCGCGCGCCGCCGCGAGGAACGCGGCAATCAGCGTCGGCGGCCGCAGCAGGCTGCCGACCTGATCGACGCGTAGCGTCAGCAGATCCTCGCGCCTCATTCGGCTGGCGCAGCCCGCAGGGTGGATTGCGCCCACAGCTCCGGCCGCAGCTCCTCCTTCCGGTCGGGGAAGAACAGCGCGCAGATCAGCGTGACCGTCGCGAAAGCCCCGAGCACCGCCAGCACTCCCGTCGCATTGCCCTGCCATTCATACAGCCAGCCGACGACCGGGGAAGCCGTCGCCGCGCCGAGGAACCCCACCGAGAAGCGGATCGAATAGAGCTTCGCCCGCAAGGCCGGCGCGACATAGCGCGCCGTCATCGTCTCGTTCACCGTCACCTGGCCGAAGATGGAGGCGCAGATCAGCGCCGAGACCAGCAGCACCGGCCAGCCATGCAGCTGCGTCAGCAGCAGCAGCGCCGGCATCTGCACGAGCGCGAGCGGCATGAAGACGCGCTTCAGCGTGTGCCGGTCGATCAGCCGCCCCACCGTGAACTGCGTGAGCCCGCCGCAGAGCGTGACGAGGAAGGCGAGGCTGCCGACCAGCGGGAGCAGATCGGGGCTGCCGGCCATCCGCTCCTCCATCAGCTTCGGCAGCAGAAGCGTGAATCCGTTGAAGACGAAGCCGCTGGCCGTGGCGATGCAGAGCAGCACGATCACCGCGCGCCGCACCACGGCCGGCGGGATCACCGGGAACGGCTTCGACGCCGCCTTGTCGCGCGCCACATCCGTGAGCCCGTTGCGCCAATAGGCCAGCCCCGCCGCGATGCAGAGCACGCCTGGGATGATGAACCCCCAGCGCCAGCCGAGCCCCGCCGCCACCAACCCCGTCACCACCGGCGCCAGCGCCACGCCGAGATTGCCGAACACGCCGTTGATGCCGACCGAGGCACCCACCTTCTCGCCCGCCGCATCCACCAGCATCGCGGTGCCGATCGGGTGGTAGATCGCGCTGAAGGCGCCGAAGACGAACATCGCCGCCGCCAGCGTCCAGGGCCCCGTCGCGAGCCCCGCCAGCACCATCCCGCCGCCGGTGCCGAGGAAGAAGGCCACCAGCAGCGCCGGCCGCCCCGTCCGCTCGGCGAGCCAGCCCATCGGCAGGGAGCCGAGGCCATAGACCACGAACATCCCCGTCCCGAGCGCCAGGATCGGCCCGTAGGCGGTGCCGAACGTCGCGGAATCCTGGATCACCATGGCGAGCACGGCGGTCGCCAGGATCAGCAGCCCGTAATGGGTGAAGATGTGGGCGATGTTGACGAAGACGATCTGTCGGCGTGCGGCGTCCATGGCGGGATGCTAGCCTGTCGTGCAAACGACGAAACGCCAGTTCATGTCGCAGACCCGACAAGCGCCCCGCCGCGACCTCCCGCATGACCGCGTGGACCGCCCCGTCACCGCCTTCGTCCGCGACTATGCGGATGGGGAGGCGGTGCCGCGCCATGTGCATGAGCGCGCGCAGCTTCTGTATGCGACGCAGGGCGTGATGCGGATCAGCACGGACGCCGCCGCCTTCGTGGTGCCGCCGGGCCATGCCCTCTGGATGCCCGCCGCCGAGCCCCACCGCGTCCGCATCGAGGGCGTGGTCGCGATGCGCGCCCTCTTCCTCCGCGCCGACGCCGCCGCGGCGGGCCCCGCCGCGACGCAGGTGATGGCCGTTTCGCCCCTTCTGCGCGAGCTGATCCTCGCCGCCTGCGCCGAGCCCCTGGAGTGGGACGAGGCCGGCCGCGGCGGGCATCTCGCGGCGCTGATCCTCGACGAGATCGCCCGCGCCCGCCGCCTGCCCTTCGGCGTGCCGGAACCGCGCGATGCGCGGCTGGTGCGCGTCGCCGCCGCGCTCCGCGCCGACCCCGCCAGCCCGCGCCGGCTGGAGGATTGGGCCGCCGAAGCGGGCGCGAGCGCGCGCACGCTGGAACGTCTGTTCGTGGCGGAGACCGGCATGGGATTCGCGCGCTGGCGCCAGCGGCTGCGCCTCTCGGAAGCGGCGGCGCAACTCGCGCGCGGCGAAACGCCCGCGCGCGCGGCGGCGGCCGTGGGCTATGCCAGCGCCCCAGCGTTCGGCGCGGCCTTTCGCGCGGCCTTCGGCATCACGCCGGGCGGGGCGCGATAGAGGTTGAATTCAGCTGTCGACTCGACTAGCCGAGGCGCAAGATAGTGTCGATTGTGACAGCCGATGCGACGCCGCCTGCTTCTCCTCATCCCCGTCATCCTCGGCTTGCTGGGGGCGTTCGTGTTCTTGCGCCAGCGACCGCTGGACGTCGCGGTGGCGCCATTCGCCAGCGACGTCCCCGTCACCGTCTTCGGCCTCGGCACGGTCGAGGCGCAACTCCTCACGCGGATCGGTTTCGAGGTGGCGGGCGTGCTGACCGCCGTCCACGCCGACCATGGCGACGTCCTGCGGGCCGGCGAACCGCTTGCCGCGCTCAACCCCGCCAGCGCGGAAGCCAGGCTCGCGCGCGCCGAGGCGGGGTTGCAATCCGCCCAGGCCGCCGCCGCGCGGGCCGATGCGCAGCGTGAGCGAGCGGAAGCGCAGCACGCCCAGAAGCTTGCGACCGCGCGGCGCCGTCGCGACCTGGCCAATCGCGGTGTCGGAAGCCAGGAGGCGGCGGAGCTGGCGGAAACGGAAGCCACCACCGCCGCTGCCGATCTCGCGGTGAATCGCGCCGACGCCGCGGTGGCCCGCGCGGCCATCGCCGATCAGGAGGCGAATGTGCTCGCCGAGCGCACTGCCCTGGCGAAGCACAGCCTCGTCGCGCCCTTCGATGCGCTTGTCGTCGCGCGGCACCGCGAGCCCGGCAGCGCGCTGAACCCGGGCGAGGTGGTGTTCACGCTGGTCGCGCCGCAGAGCTACTGGGTCCTGGCCTTCGTGGACGAGGGGCGCGCCGGGGACATCGCGGTCGGGCAGCCCGCCACCATCACGCTGCGCAGCCGGCCTGGCGAGCCGATCCTGGCGGAGGTCGTGCGCATCGGGCTGGAGGCCGACCGCGTCACCGAGGAACGCCGGGTCTGGCTGCGCTGCCGCGCCTGCCCCGGACGCCCCGTGCTCGGCGAGCAGGCGGAGGTCGTCATCGAGACCGGTCGGTTGCCGCGCGCGCGGCTTCTCGCGGAAAGCGCGCTGCATGGCTTCGACGGTGCCCGCGGCACCGCCTGGACGCTGGAGCAAGGGCGGCTCGCCCGGCGCGAGATCCGCGTGGCGGCGCGGCTGATGGACGGCCGAGTCGCCATCACTGATGGCTTGGCTGAGGACGTGGCGCTGCTGGCCCAGCCGCCTGCCGGCGTTGCCGAGGGGCGCGCAGCGCGGGCCGCGGCGCCGTGAACCTCGCTCTCGCGGACATCCGCCACGGGCTTGGGCGATTCCTGCTGACCTGCCTCGGCGTCGGCCTGCTCATGGGCGTCGCGCTGTCCATGGTCGGCATCTACCAGGGCGTGGTGCGCGAGGCGCTGGCGCTGACGCGCAGCCTCGGAGCCGAGCTCTGGGTGGTCGAGGAAGGCACCAGGGGCCCCTTCGCGGAGGCGTCGCGGATACCCGGCGACGTGCGGGAGATGGTCGCGCGGGTTCCGGGCGTCGCCGCCGCTGGCAGCCTGACGTTGCGCACCGCGGAGGCCCAGGGCCCGCAGGGCCGGCTGCGGCTCCAGGTCGTCGGCTATGAGCCGGGGCGCCCCGGCGGGCCCGGACGGCTGGAGGCCGGTCGCCCACTCGGCGGCGCGCGCTTCGAACTGGTGGCCGATGCGCGGGCCGGGGTCCCGCTCGGCGCCGTGTTGCGGTTCGGGCAGGACCGCTACCGGGTGGTCGGGCTCACGCGCGGGCTGGTCGCCTCGGGCGGCGACCCGCTGGTCTTCGCCACGCTCCGCGACAGCCAGGACATGCAGTTCCGCCTGGCACCACCGGCCGCGCGCCGCGCGCAGGCCGCCGGCGCCACGCCCGCCGGGACGGACACGGTCAACGCCGTCATCGCAACCCTGCATCCGGGCGCGGATCCCTCCGCCGTCGCCGACACCATCCGTCGCTGGAAGCACCTGGCGGCGCTCACCGGCGCGGAGCAGGAGGACCTGCTCACCCGCTCCGTCGTGCAGCGCGCGCGCGTGCAACTCGGGATGTTCACGGTGGTGCTGCTGTTCGTCTCCGGCGTCATCATCGCGCTGATCATCTACACCATGACGATGGACAAGCGGCGCGAGATCGCGACGCTGAAGCTGATCGGCGCGCCGGATCACCGCATCGCCGGGCTGGTGTTGCAGCAGGCGATGCTGCTCGGCGCGAGCGGCTTCCTTGCCGGCCTCGGCCTGGTCTTCGCGGTGCGCGACCGCTTCCCGCGCGCGGTCGAACTGGGGCCGCAGGAGATCGCGGCGATGGCGGCGGTGACGACGGCGATCTGCCTCTTCGCCAGCCTGCTCTCGATCCGTGCGGCGCTGCGCATCGATCCGCAGCAGGCGCTCGGCGGATGAGCGGCGCGGAGCCGCTGGTCCGTCTCGACGGCATCGCCAAGACCTTCGGCGAGGGCGAGGCCGCGGTGCGCGCGCTGGCCGACGTGGACCTTGCGGTCGGGCCGGGCGAGGTCGTGGGGCTGCGCGGCCCGTCCGGCAGCGGCAAATCCACCCTGCTCAACATCGTCGCCTGCATCATGGCGCCCAGCGCGGGGCGGCTGGCCATCGGCGGCGAGATCGTGTGGGACGGCCGCTACCGCGTGCGCGATCTGCGCCGGCTGCGGCGGGAACGCATCGGCTTCATCTTCCAGTTCCACAACCTGCTGCCGTTCCTCACCGCCCGGGACAACGTCGCCCTCGCAATGACGCTGGCAGGCGTGCCGCGCGAGGCAGCGCGGCAGCGCGCCCAGGCGCTCCTGGATGAGTTGCAGGTCGGCCGCCGCGCCCTTGCCATGCCGGCCCGCCTTTCGGGCGGCGAAGCGCAGCGCGTGGCGATCGCGCGCGCCTTGGCGAATGCGCCACCCATCATCCTGGCGGACGAACCGACTGCCGCGCTGGATTCGGAACGCGCCCGGGTGGTCATGGATCTGCTCCGGCAGGTCGCCCGCGATCGCGCCGCGGCGGTCCTGGTGGTCACTCATGACGAGAAGATCTTCGATCGCTTCGACCGGATGGTGAGCCTCCGCGACGGCCGCATCGAGGCCGAGACGCGGCGCGCTGCCTGATCATCACGAAAACGGGCCCGCGAGCCGCAGGGCCTTTCCACACGCCCAAAAAGAACATATATGGAACATGCAAGGTATGCCGCATGGACCTCCTCCAGAAGCTCACCATCCTCGCCGACGCCGCCAAATACGACGCCTCCTGCGCGTCCTCGGGCACGTCCAGGCGGGATT
>VFQR01001899.1_pt1 | contig 14433 bp, 7 predicted proteins | sample 3512321 | NCBI WGS metagenome assembly VFQR01 (sample SAMN10412374, study PRJNA504923) | tailings metagenome | isolation source: Relicate 3 Philex TSF1 revegetated site | place: Philippines: Tuba, Benguet | collected 2017-08-29
TTCTCCGTATTTACTTATCTTCACATAGTTTGGTTTTTTAACGCCGACTTACTTATCCTTGGGCCTGATGGTCAACCTCTCGCTGGTGCGATCGCTGTCTCGGACGAAACAAGCGATCGCATTTACAACCGCCTCAAGGAGCAAATTAAATCTATCCTGTCAGAAGCTCAAGGAAAAAATATCCAGTTAGAAGGTATTGAAAATTACTTAGATCAAGGTATAAGTAAGCTCGAAACTAGAGATAAAATCGAGTTTACTAACAAATTTAACCAGTATATTTTAGAACTAAAATCAGTTGGTTATGAATTAGAGATTCTCCCTCAAGAATCCGAACAAGAGCGTCAAGCACGCGACTACGATGGTGATTGTATCGGCTTCGAGCGGGCAAGCAAGTATCCCAACCTCACCGCCGAAGCAAAAGAGCGCAACCTTCCTGAAAACGCCTACGCTCCAACTGTCAAACTTAAAAAACAATCTTTTTACCAAGAAGATGGCAGTCAGCCAGAATTTGAGGAAATCGCCATCCACATGAGCGATGGCATTAGTGTGGGTGTTATCAACAATCACCTTACCGCAATTGAGGCGTTAGAGTCAGAAATTACGATTCTGAAAAGCTTTGGTAGCGAGAAAGACCAAATTGAATACGTACAGCAGGTAGCCAAACACTACGAAGATTTATTCAAAACAGAAGCCTGGGCAAAATCCAAGGGTATTGAAGGGAAGGAAATTCCAAGCAAGTATCGCAGTTACATGGAAGAGTTCATCAAAACTGTTGGGCAAGAACCCACCAATACACTAGTGGCGATGAACATTAATACCCAAATGTACCGTGAAATGATTGCCGAGGCAGCATTTCAAAATCAAATTGCAGTTGACCTTTTCAAAAGTGCCAAAAAACCTGAAATTGAAATTATTCGCAACAATAGTCGGATTCTTCACCGTGAAGTCAACTATATTAAGGATAAGAAGAAAGATGTCTATATTGACAACACAATTCAACCGACGGGATACTCACCTGTTGAGTTACTAATTGCTCAAACCAACCAGTATTTTGAAAAAGCTCGTCTCGAATCGCGTGAAATCGTTCAATTTCAAGCTTTATTTAAAGGGGTTGAATTTTCTCACGAACAGCGATTAAGAGCTACCCTCATCAAAAAAGAATTCGACAAATCATTCAACCGAGCAAGTGAGCTATCTAAACAAAAAGAAACTGAAAAAGGGCCGTCTGCAAATATTACCCTTGCTAATGGTAATCAAGTAAGTGTAACTAATCTTCTACAGTATGATAATGAATTTATCTGGAAAGCTAATACAATTACGATAAAACTATCAGAAATATCTGAAGATAAGCGCAATAATAACCGTCCACATAAATATTTAGTTTATGCTCAAATTAACGATGAAACTGAGAATGGTAAACCCAAGTTTAGAAAATTAGGAACACTGGCGAGGGAGCAAGAAAATAAACTCGAAGAGATAGGAATTACTCTTGGACAAGAAATAAAATCTAACAAAATATCATTCCAGCCTGAACTAAGCGAAGGTCAAATTAAACTTCTTTACCAAAAAGCTTACCAGATAGCAGAGGAATTTTACAATTCGATTCCAGAAGACCAAAAGCTAACAATGGCAGCTGCCACCTGGGCGGTATCAACTACTCGTGAGACTGGTAATGATAAAAGTAGCGATCGCCAGAACAAAGTTTCTAATTTCGCCTTTGCTGCCTTTCCTCAAGAGATTATCAGTCAGTTAGATACACTCAAGTTTACCGAGTTTAGTATCACTGGGTTTGACAGGAATAATAAGTTTTTTAATGAAAATCAGCCTCAGAGTATTCGATTTAATCTAGCTGAAGATGGAAAAAGTGTAATTGAAATCCAGAATCAAGAGGATAATTACGAATCATTTGGAAATATTGAACAAAGTAACGCCCGGCTACCAATTGGTACTATTGCTATTGGCAGTGTTGAAAAAGGTGAAGTATACACCACCTCTGTTACAACCAAAGTACCTGGGCTACCAGAACTCACTTTCAAAGTAGGCGAAGTTAATAAGTTTGGAAATTCCCAAAGGTTTAATGATGAATCTGTAATGTTAACAATTGAAAAGGTTGACCTGATTCGGGAAGACTACACTATTTATCTTCAAAATAGTAACAAACCTGAAAAACTAGGCAATATTGATAAAGAATCAATCAAAGAAGGTATTGCCCAAGGCTGGCTAGCAGAAAAGCCTGGGAATGGGCAAAAGTTACAGCTTAAAATTCAAACTATCATTACTGGACAAAATGCCTATGCTATAGCAGAAACATCTCAGAACAATCTGTTACGAATTAATATTACGAATCCAAAATACAAAAAACAGGAGATTAACAACCAAGCATTTCAAGAAACTTTAGTTAGGGCATTTGATAAAAAGCACGTTTATATTGCTAAAATTGGCGACCAATCACTCGGTATTATTGGTCAGCATAATGAACGTCTCGAAGCTGATTTAAATAAAGGAAATATACAAAAACAGTGGCAAAGGAAAGAAACTAGCACTGTACAAAAATTAATTGATACGGGCATTATTCGCTCAAACCAACAACGAACTACTATCCCTGTACAGATTACCAGTAATGAAAGTACCTGTAAAATAGTTATTAATCCAGAAACAGTACAGTATCCTGACAAATGGGTTAAACGCAGTCAGCTTATAAGTAATGAAAAGCCTTTCAGAGACGAGCAACAAGAAAAACGCAACCAAATACTCGGTAAAATTAACGAACGCCCTACAATCATGTTCCAAGATAAAGAACAAAAATTAGTAGGGCTTTTAGGATTAGCAGTTGATGAAAATTTAACTGAAAAAACCAAAAATTATCTCGAAAAAGTAGGAGTATCATACGAACAGCTTCCTGTATCACAAGCTCGGTTAGAAGCTAAAAAAGGAATGACTGTATTCATACTTGATGAAAGTACTATCAGTAGCGAATTAAGACAAACCTTTATTAACCGTGCTGGTGGTCATATCAAAAGTGCAGATACACCGTCACAACCCACTCCAATTATTCCCAAACAAACTGTATATTTTTATAATCCAAATCAACAATATACTTCTCCCGATGGAACGCAGTTAGAAACTAAAGAAGCTTTTGGATTAGTAGTTCCTGCACAAGACGCGATCGCTGTAGCCACTTGGTTAGAATCAAAGTCTACTGAAAGTTATTATTTGATTGAGAGTAACACAGCTACATTTATTTTTAATAAAAATGAGATTAGTGAGGAAATAAAGAAAGAATTTAATAGTTTACTCGCAGAACCTATTAATATTGGTGAGGTTGATGGTTTTGACCGCTACGAACAGCTTATTACAGAGTTAAATCAAAAAGTTGCAACTGAAGGTAGTCTTTTAAAATTAAACCATATTCCAGAAAATAGTGAGTACCAAAAAGCTTTACAAGCACTTCCTAACCGTCCAAGAGAACTCTATCAAGAAGATTCTCCAGTACCAATTGTTCCTGCTAAAGCTTTACCAGAAAAGAATACAACTAATATTCAATTAAATACTAACGCCACAGTTGCAGGAATTTCACAAGTCTATCAAAACGCGGTTGAGATACAAGTAGTAGAGAATACCCAAGCAGAAGGTAAGAATCAACCAATATTACTACCCAACTCGCGTCAAGCCGATCTAACTAAAGCTATCGAAATATTGGGTAAGGTAAGCGAGGAAAAAGTAGAACAATTGCGATCGCATCTTGAAACCCACCTCAAACCAATACTTGAAAATGACAAATCTAACTATGCACCACTGAGACAAGTCGCCTGGATCGGTGCAAAATGGGATTTGAAGGATAAAGATTTCAAGCCAGGGGTACAGGACGACAAGTTGATGGAACTTGTTAAGCAAGTATATCCTGACGCTGAGATTGTGCTGGTAACTTATTCCGAGAACCCCGGCGCTGGCATCAACTACCACCGCGATGACTCCTACGCCGCGACGGAGGCCCGCAGCATCAATATCGGAAATTCTGACTGGGGCTATCGCGCTGCTAAGGAACGAATGGTATGGACTAGGGAAGAGAATCAGGACGCACCATACCAAGAGTTTAAACTTGAGTCAGGTACAGTAACCCGCTTTAACTGCAAAAACGAACACGCTACACTGAATACTGAGGCTGGCAGATGGTCTATCAACATCTGGTCAATTAAAAATGACCTGGGCAGGGAAAACAGCGTTCGCCAAAAATTTGAGAACTTCCTCACCTCAAACCAACCTCCGCGTGCGGTAGTCCAAAGCAACAACGACCTCACCATTAAAGCTAACGAGTGGACACCAGGGGTAGAAATTAAAGTAGAGCGCAGTTATACCAGCCTCAGAGAAGTCACCCAAAACATACCCTCAAACTCTTCAAACCAACCAACTGTCAAAGAAATTATCGCCATCGGGAACTCTACTGCGGCACGCGCTGCTAATCCTCAGATTCCAGACAACCCGGCTATATCTGGCAAACCAGTACCAATGGTTTATTCGCTACATCTGCACGGCGAAGCTGCCACAGTGCCAGTTGATACAACCATTGATGCTATGCGCGGATACGGTAGGATACACACTACCAGAGGTGTAGACTACCAAAAAACTTATGGTATCAATGAGGGAGATATTGCGATCGCCCAAGGTAAAAACGGCGAGCAAGTTGCTTTTCGGGTAGGTAAGCAATACAAAATTACCACCCAAATGATTCAAGACCCAAGTTACCAGCAAGCCTGGGCGAGATGGGAGAAGCATTCACCAAAAGAACTTACCCAAACTCAAGCGAGTAAGAGTCAGGTATATGGCTTATTCATGGAGCCACTAGGAGATTATGTCAATGGCAAAATTGTTCCGTTCCCAACTAACCAAAAACAAGCTGCAACTCCAGTAAATATCAGCCCCGACTCCAAAGATGGGCTAGGAGTTGCACTAAGTCTTGCCACTGCACTCGCCAAAGAACAAGGCAAGCTGCAAAACAATTACCAAGTTTCAGTCAACAATAATCCAGAAGCCCCTGCCGGGCAGTATGGAGTAGAAACCCATGTCCAAAAACCTCAAGGGGTAGCATACGCATCCGCCGAACACGCATTTAATCACCAAAAGCAGTTGCATCCATCAGTTGATGAATACCAGCTAATGGTAGAAGTGCTTCAGGCTAAACTCGAACAACATCCCCGGCTGACTGAGGCGATCGCCAAACGCGGGGGAGTCAATTGGTTAGAGAACTGTACAAGCATAACTAATGCCCAGGATCAGCAGTGGCAAGGTAAAGGTAAAGAATCCGCATTTATTCAAGCCCTTAGCGAAGCGTATATATACGTAGTTACAAAATCACAACAAACCACAGTACAAACCCAGCAGGACAAGTCCCAACAGACTGCTCTGCGGCCCACAAATCCGCTGTCCCAACTCGAACCTATAAACGCCGCCGTCGCTGAACACATGAAAAAAGACATTGCGATGGCCCAAATAGCTACCCAGTTTATCGGTAAATCAGCTGCACCCCCCGGTACACCTTCAAGCACTCGAAATTACGAACAAGCATGGGGGGAACGCGCCAACACAGGAAATTACTCAAAAGAAGACATCATTATGGTGTCCGGATCTGGCCCGTGGCGCGGAGTAACAAGCGAGCAAATTGCCCAAACATTTGAAAACCACTATAAACCCTTACTTGATAAGGCAATAGTAGCGAAAAGCTCTTTTCTAGTCGGAAATGCACAAGGAACTGACCAATTAGTTCAAAATTATCTTCAAGAAAAAGGGTACAGAGTAGAACAAACTTCTCAAGGATACGCAGTATTTAATCCTGTAGAAAACACCAAAGTTAGTAGCAATATTATTTCTACCAATACACAAGTATCAGATAACTCATTGATTGCTAAAGACAAGAGCATTTTCTCTCCACAACAAAGCCAACAACCAAATATTGACCAAGAACTCGCATCACCTGCTCAACCCAAAATGCAGCAGGTTGGAGCGATGGATAGCATTATCGAGCGGATGAAAGCTAATACAGTGCAAAATCTCCAAGACTGGTATATAGCAGCTGAAAAACTCGGTAAATCAGACACATATCTCAATAGAATTCAGGAGATAACTAATTTATACATTCAAGAAAATATTAGTCTTGAGAATGCTTTTAAGGCAATGGAACAAGACATTAAAGAATTAGAAAAAGTTAATGAGATGACCAGTCTTGCTCAACGTGTAGTTAAGACAATTGGGCAAGAAGATATTAATGGCATTATGTCAGTCCAAACAGAAAAATATCAGATTGCTACTCAAACTCAAAACCAAACTTATTTAGTTAAAGATAAAAAAGATAATATCTTGTTATATGTCAAACAAGGAAAAACTCAAGTAAGTAACATTAGTGATGAAACATTACAAGATTTTCAAGTTATGAGCGATCGCATTAATAATGCACTCAAAGATGTCAAATAAGATTTAGTAGAAAGGTAATTTTACTATGAAAGAACTAATCGAGTTTCCAGTAGAAGGTTTAACTACAGCAATGCAAGCTTGCCTCCTCAGAGAATTGATCGCACAGCTTAATATACCTGATGAGAAATTTGAAGAATATGCAAAAAATCCTCCAACTGCTGAGGAACGACAAGAGGCTGTGTTAAATTTAAATTCAGAAATAAATAGAATCAGTGAAATAGCGCAAGAGGAAGTCAAGTTAAGTTCCACAGAAATTGAACCTATCAATTTTGTTAATCCAGTTGGTCAAGAGTCATCTTTACAAAGCAAAGTAAGCCAGTCTGAAGACAATACAATTGAGCCAGACGTTCTAAAAAAATTTACAGATAAAAATGACGACAATAATGGCAACCTAGTAGAAGATCAACACGATAAAGTGCAATCTTTTATCGCTAATTTACAAATTCAACAATTTGTTATTCCTGTAATTTTAGACCGCTTAAATATATTTGGAAAACCAGACAAAGAGACAGAAAGTATCATTTATAAAGGTGAGGCATATACTGCAAGTCTAAAATCAGAAGAAGATTTAGAAACTCTTAGCCTTGATAGAAATTCGCCTGATTCAGAAGCAAGCCAAGAAGCACTCCTAGCATCTCGCAATAATAGCTCAGAAAATTACTCTATTATCATCAATAACCTTACCCATAATGAATTTGAACGGTTTAAGGCTCTGTTCGATGAGCAACAAGCACGCTGCGAACAGAACCAACAACAATTCAAAAATCAGGATGCTGTTCAAGAGATAGATTAAATTAAATCAACCCAAAGCACACACCATACGAAAAAGCTATAAACCCCAAAACTAGCTTGTTATTAAAACTCAAGGGAGTTTTGGGGCAAATAATAACCGCAACAGAAAAATAGTAAAAAGACGCAGTAAAATCAAACAAACTCGTGGGATTAATAGGTAATCTACCTAACCCGACCAAACATAGCATTCCTATTAAAGACCAAACAACAATATTTTCTATCCATCCTAAAAGTTTATTGACATTCATAAAAAATTGTTTATTACTATAAAAATTTACTTAAACACATTAACATCAAATTTTATCAATATGAGAATCTAGTAAATAGATTGCTTAATGAAAACTACACAAACCACCCCATCACTTTGTAAATTTTTAAAAATTGATAATAAAGTTTTTAAATAAGCTGATTAATTTATAATAACTGTAAAGATTAAAAAATAGTAAAAGCTAAGTGTTATAAGTATTATAATCAGGGAAAATACTAAACCAAACAGTATGTAATATGAAACCTATTAATGTTGTCATCATTGAAAATGAGAACATATCTAGGGTTGGTGCGGCGACGATATTATCTGAAACTGGTAAAATCCAGGTATGTGGCCTTGCAAAAACCGGAAAAGAAGGAATAGAACTTGTTGACCAACAAAAGCCAGATATCGTAGTGATAAATATTGATTTACCTGATATAAATGGCACTGATGTCATAAGTTTAATTAAATGCAAACAAACATCAATTAAAATAGTGGTTATGACTGCAAATAGCAGCCGAGATACCATTAACGCAGCAATTAGTAATGGCGCAGACTGCTACTACTGTAAAAATAATGCCAGGGAAGAAGTAGGAGAAAGATTCATTGAAGCAGTAATGGCTGCATACAATAATGAATCATGGATTGACCCAACTATTAATCGCATTTTGATCGATAATCTTAGGTCAAATGACACAGCCGATAGAGATTCACTAGATTTGTTAAGTGATTTCTCTAATAAAGAAATTACAGTTCTCAAATTAGCGGCTGGTGGCATGAAAAATAATGAAATTGCTAATGTCATGTATGTTTCCGAAGGTACAGTCAGGTCATATTTACATAATTCATTTATCAAGTTAGGAGTCAAAGATAGATTAAACGCTATCCGCGAAGCTATCCGCCTGGGAATCCTCAGCTTTGCAGACATGAAAATCGAAGAAGAAGTTACTCAAGCAACCCACACCAAAGTCAAAACCAACCAAAATAGTCAAAAAGATACAGCTAAAACGAGTAATAAGGGATACAAAGGCTGGGTTGCCTAGAAATTAATCAACTGCAATTATGCAGCCACCTGAATACTTCTTCTGCTGGCGGCAAGTTTTAATGATGGCAGCGTTTCTAACATAAATACTACGTGCTACCTTACCTTCATTGGATTTAGCCCAATCCAGAAGCTTTTTATCTTCAGGTTGTAAAATAGCAGTTCCAGAAGCCGCCTGCTGAAAAGTTACACTTCCAGCAATAGTTTTGTATGTAAAAACACCAATTACAGATCCCAAAGCCAGTACAAAACCCAACACTCCGGCTACTTGTGCCAATCGCCAATTACTTACACCCAACAGAGGCAATGCCCCACCAGCTTGCTTAGTCATCTTAATTAAATCCTTAGCGGCTTGGGCGATCGCACTTTTTTGCTGTTGTATTGCCACCTTAGAAGCACTATTTAACTTATCGTCTACCATGTCAGTCCAACCCACCACAAGCGAGTCAAGCCTACCAGGTAGCTGCTGCAACGCAAATTGGGTTGTACCTAGTTCCGCGTATAGATTAAACAAGGGGTCATCAGGTCGAACACCCAATTTAAGTATCCAATCAGTGACCTCTGCTTTCTTTTCTTCAGAATATTCTGCAATTACTTTTTCAACAACTTTTGCAATATTGGTCATAGGTTGTTTAAACAGTTAATTTAAAACCTCACTGTCAATTTGGTAAAGCTAATACTTACCATTCTTCAGATTCAATATCTTCATTTACATCAAAATTGGAAGGATGTTGTTGATTTGTACCTACAGAAGCTAGTTCTGTACAGTTCTTACTTAGCCCTAAATAATTAGAAGCAATCTCATTAGAAACAATAGAATTATTAAAATTCTCTATCCAGTTGAATACTATCGAACGGTGAATAGTATTAAGAGGGGAGTTAGTTTCAATAAGTTGAGCATAGGGTAAACCAATATCCTCAAGCAACTCGTAAAATTCGTTATGCAATCCCCCCAAAACTAGCTCCAAGCCATTTAATTTTTTAATATCAGCTTGGAATCTACTACCTTCATAGTATCGAAATTGCTTGCCAAAGTAATAATTTTTGATAACAACATAGTCAACTTGACTACCAAAATGGTTGTATAAATCCTGAAGATAATCTTCAACACAGTCTTTACGATGTGATATCGGGTGCAAGAAAGTAACACGATATCCGAGATGGTTAAGATTTCCTATCAGTGAAACATCTTTATCAAAAAACTTGAACTCTTGGTGGTTTTGACCTGGCATATCCGTCAAAACTACATCAATATTTGGAAACATTTCTAAGTCAAGTAATAATCTATCCGAATCGCCCCTAGACAATCCCAAATGGTTTATTTCAAAACCTTTCGTTTTATACATCGATAGCTTATTACGATAACCGTGGTAGAAAACACGCGCATTGCATTTACTTTTCAAGTACAATTCCAGCAAGAGCCTAGAAACTGTGGACTTACCCACACGAGCATCACCCGATGTAATTACAAAACGCTTTCCAAACATAAAAACCAAGCAAACTATTCAATTAAGCAGCTATATCTTCAGATGGTAAATTTGCATCTTGGTTTTTAGCTTTTTCTTTTTCTTCGTTTTCTCTAAGCTCTTTAGATTTTTCTACAACTGCTGGGTAGTAACAGTCATCTGGTTGTATATCAAAACCCAATAAATTAAATGCTGGCTTAATTTGCGTTTCAAACTCAGCAAGCCAAGATTTAATTCTTGACTTAATTACAATATTTGTCTCTCTATGAGTCTGACCTTCATTAAAGGTTAAAGCATGGCGGTCAAGAAAGTCATAAGACTTGTAGAATAAATCTGGCATTACAAGTTCTATCAGACCTTCTGCAAGCATATTCTGACGTAGGGAAGAGTCATTATATCGCTCAAACTTTTCTTCTTCACCATGAAAGAGATTTTTGACTACAATATAATCTACTTGGTCTTTACAAAGTTCACGAAGTTTTTCTAAAACATTTATAGAGTCAAGAACTCTACTAATGACTGAAACCATTGTCACTCGACAATTAATTTCAGTTTTCAGAACTTCAAAAAATGCAAGCTCTTTGACATAACTTTCAAAGAAACCTCCAGATTGTGCAGGTAAGTCTAATAATGTGATAGGACAATCACTCTCATCTAGATTAATTAATAAATCGTCAGCACCACCTCTATGAAAAATATCAATATAACGTATTATAGGGCGGTAATCTTTTTGAAAATATCTTTCTATCTGAGGATTCCTTAAGTCAGCCTCATAAGCAACACAGGGTAAATTTTTATTAATATAAAGTTGAAATATTGCTCGTGCAAAGGTACTTTTACCTACGCCACCTTTATCACCTGTTATAATTATTAGTCGCTTTTGAGGCTTACTATTAGTATTGGAGGAAGTATTGTTTGACATGGCTAGTTGTTCTTTATTTTTTCTGGTCATAATAGTATTTACAAAGTGACTAAACTTTGTTGTGTTAGGTTAATATCAATCTAAATTTTTAAATTTGTAAACAAAAATCAATAAATTAAATTAATAAAATAGAGAAATCGCAACTATATGGCTCAATAAAACTTCCCTAATTTATTTTGAATAAACTACTTTGAGTATGCAACCTCTCGCTCAAAAAGCCAAGCAACAAAATTCCACATTAAACCAACATTTGTTGATATGTAAATTAGTCATAAATTTTATGTCGTTTAAAGTAACTTGACTTTCAAGAAAGGCATTATGATATTTTGATCGGAAATAATCTATGAGTGAAGTACGAGCTGATTATGATGGTGCTTGGAAGGAAGGTGTAGAAGAATATTTTGAAGCGTTTCTTGCATTTTTCTTTCCAGAGATTCAAGCAGAAATTGATTGGGGACGAGGCTATGATTTTCTCGATCAAGAATTGCAGCAATTAATGAGAGAATCCGAAATTGGTAAACAATTTGTCGATAAGCTAATCAAAGTTTGGCTAAAAGATGGAAAGGAAACTTGGTTGCTGATTCACCTGGAAATCCAAAGTCAAGTAGATACGAACTTCCCTAAACGGATGTTTTCTTACCACTACAGAATCTTTGACCGTTATAACCAAGAAGTTGTTAGCTTGGCAATTCTGGGGGATAATCAAGCAAACTGGCGACCGCAAGAATATAGTTATGGTCGTTGGGGATGTCACTTGAGTCTTCAGTTTCCCATTGTGAAATTACTGGACTATGAATCTCGTTGGTCAGAATTAGAACAAAGTGATAGTCCTTTTGCTGTGCTGGTGATGGCGCATCTGCGGACACAAGCGACAACTCAAGATTTAGCAGGCCGATTGCAGTGGAAGTTGAGCTTAATTAAACGAATGTATGAGTTAGGCTATAGTAGAGAGAAAATCCAGCAAATCTTCCGGTTGCTAGATAGATTAATGACTCTACCACCGGAGTTAGACTTAAATTTTCAAGCCGAATTAGAGCGTTTTGAGGCTGAACAGCAAATGACATACATGACAAGCATAGAACGCATAGGTATAGCAAAAGCTACCCAGAAATATATTGCTCAAATCCTAACAATTCGATTTAAAGATGTTCCTACTGAATTAGTAGAAAAACTAAATGAATTATATGACATTGAGTTATTGAATCAATTGTTAGAAAAAGCAGTAACTACAGGTTCAATATCTGAGTTTGAGCAACAATTAAGTCAGGAAGATACAGATACATAGTGTTAAAGTTGCACGGAACGCTGGCCGTATAGCCATAAATTCTAACTACCAGCCAACTTTTTTTTACTTTCAAATACAAATTAATTCCCCAATCAAATCTGCTGCCCGCTTTCCATATTTTTGTTGAATAGCGTCCCTGTACGGCAAGCAATCTTCACTTAAAAAATCGCGGATAAATAGAGACAAATTAAATCCTCTTTTCGAGTCCACGTATTCTGCTAATTCAATATGAAACAACGATTTAAATTCATCCTATCTTTGTTTGAGTGCTGAATATTTAGTTAAATTGTTGGCTTGGAAGATTGGTTCAACTGCTTGATTAAACAGTTTTTCCATTAAGATATCTTTCATATCTCCTTCTATATTTTTGTACCAAATTTTACTCACAAGTATAATTACTTCTGTAAAGCTGAATCACCTCTTTTTGTGCAGTTAAAATCTAAAATAACTAACATCTTACCGCCTGATGTCCCTCATCTTTCCCAAAATTTTTCGCTCTCTAATTCCAAGGAAAATGGTAAACATCCAGGATTGTCAGTTGCCCACTCCTTAGCTTCAGCAATTAGAGTTTCGTTACCGGAATCGAGGTAGAATTGCATTTTGGCACGTTGCTCTAAGCGATCGCGTTCCTGGGTGCTGAGAATATGTCCCGTGATTACGCAGTATTGGCGAACCTTAGCCTTAGCTTGGGTTAAAGCCATTAGCCGTAGTTTTGTCACTCGCTTGAGTTCCTCGATGCGGTAGGAAACATCAGCAGTCTCGTCACCAACAGATGCACTGTGCAAGCCGTTGTTAGGGTTTTGGAGTGGTTGTTCTAGTAGAACCGCAGCAGGTATCGAAACTGCACCCAGCCCGTTATCCTCCCTGTTAGATAAGTTTTGATTATCAACTTTTGACAACGTGTCGGAGCTACAGAGGTATATAAAATCCTGATGAGAACTGAATTCATTTGATTGTAAAATATTTGTATGAACTGAATTCTCTAATTGATTGCTGGTTTTATTTGAATTAATTTCAGCTGTATTAGAAGAATTTATGAATTTAACATTTTCCGCAGACTGGATTAGAGCTGAGTCTGACTGAGAAACATCGGGTTGTTCAAGTACCTCTGCTGACTCCAGCCCTTGAGGGGCTGTAGCAGCAGGGGATAAACACTTACAAAAAACCTTCATATAGAAAAAATGAACGTAATTACTTATTCCACAAGGATTTTGAGTATCGTGTTTTACAAATGAGCTTTGAATTTCATAAAATTGCCCGTTCTCTCTTGATTGATAAGGGTTTGAGCTATTTTCTGCCCAAGGGTCTAAAATGTAGCGTGTGGGATGCCACAAATGTAAGTGCTTTTGTAGAGTCTCTTGGGAAATAGTTTTGTTAAAGCGACGTTTATACTCAGCACGTATAGCTTTTGCCCGTTCAGTAGCCGCTGCTGGTAATCCACTACCCCACTCTATTGCTGTTACTACTATCTGGATGCGTCTTTGGGCTTGTTGGCTACGTTCCCAGTTCTGCTGATGGCGACGGTCAAATGAAATTACGTTATCTTTAGGTTGATTAATGCTGCTAACACCTGCTATGGCTTCTGCAAATGTGTTGGCGAATGTACCCAACAGCCGTTCGGGATAACTAACGTAGGCACTGTACCATTTGTTACGAATTGTGCATTCTACCCAATGCCGTACTCTAGCTTCGATTTCATGTTGGTGTCGGCAATATTGCTTATAGCCAGGGGCGTTAATTGCGGTAGAGAGGCAAAATTCGACTAATTTATCGCCTCTTAAGTCTAGAAAGACGATTCCGTAGCCTGCAAAGATTTGTAGGAGGGTGTTTGTTTGTCCTTGTCCCGTCCAACCGATCGCAATTATTTCTTCCCAGTTGGCACGCCACTGTGCAGCATCAGCAGACTCTTGCTTACGATATCTCTCCTGTGCAATTTGTTTTTTGGCTTTGTTCGCTACCCGTTTTAATTTGGTTAAATCTTGCCGACTGGCCGCGCGATCGCAATAATCGAGGAAGATAGAAACGGAATCGCTAATTGGTTGTAGGTCATCATCAAGTAAAAATGACCCACTACCCGGTTGCATGGGACAACGGATGGCTTTGTAGTTGGTTATTTGTTTGGCACTATATGGTTTAGTGTTGGGGAAGATTTCTAGGTGTCCTTGGCGCAGGATAAAGCCTGCATTTCTCAAGGTAATTTCTAAGGCGCTG